>ERZ724519.1342-NODE-1342-length-10299-cov-3.048809_pt1 | contig 10299 bp, 9 predicted proteins | sample MGYA00376052_ERZ724519 | MGnify/ENA primary metagenome ERZ724519 (study PRJEB28724, sample SAMN07190883) | activated sludge metagenome | isolation source: activated sludge of sewage treatment plant in Hong Hong | place: Hong Kong | collected 2016-03-17 ... | reverse complement strand
TGAATTCATCAAGGAGTGTTCTGATCTCGACGATATAATTGTACTCAGGGCTGATGCCAAATTTGTTGTCACGCGAATTGCGGAAAAGACTTTTGTCGGAAAGGACATTCTTTTTGCTGATGTGTGGAAAAAAGCTGACGAAAGAACTACATACAATCTGATCTATCTGGATGGGGAGACCGGAAGGGCCATGGCTAAAAGGTTTAATATCACTGGCATAACGCGAGACAAGGAATATGACCTTTCAAGGGGTCATCCAAAATCAAAAACATTATACCTCAGCGTAAATCCGGAAGGCGAAGGTGAAATAGTCAATATACAACTGACATCAGGATGCAGTGCAAGGATTAAGAACTTTGATTTCGACTTCAGTGAAATTGAAATTAAAGGAAGATCTTCTCAGGGTAACATCGTGACCAAGTATCCGATTCGCAAAGTGGTGTTTAAAGAGAAAGGAAAATCTACACTGGTCGCCCAGGAGATTTGGTTTGATACAAATACTGGTCGCTTCAACACTGAGGGCCGGGGTCTGGCGTTTGGCGCATTGCAACGAGGCGAAAAACTGATTGCATTGTACCGAAACGGAACTTATGAGATTATAGAATATGATTTTAACCTTCGACTCGCTTATGATGAGATTTTGAAACTGGAGAAATTTCATGAAGAAGATGTGATTTCGGCGATCTATTTTGAAGGTGAAAAAAAATGGACCATGGCCAAGCGGTTTAAAGTAGAAACCACCAGCCTGCAGCAACGCTTCTCATTTATTTCGGAGCACAGAGAAAGCAAGTTGTATTATGTCACTACGCATAAAAACCCGGAAGCGCTGATCACTTACAAGAACAAGAAAGAGAAGGTGCAGGAGATAATCACTTTAAAGGATTTTGTAGATGTCAAGGGTTGGAAGGCTATTGGCAATAAAATTGAGGCATTGCCAATGGTCTCTGTAACAGACCAGAGTCAACAGGATAAACAAACAAAGGCATACAAGCCGGGAGATTCTATTGAGTTTTAGAAAATAATATAACCGTATGCAGGGAGATACATTTATTGTTGAAGGTGGAAGAAGGTTGAATGGCACATTGCAGCCGCAAGGCGCCAAAAACGAAGCATTGCAGATATTGTGTGCAACATTGTTGACAAAAGAGGAGGTGAGGATCAACAATGTACCAGACATTCTGGATATCAGGCATCTTATTGAACTGATCAACGGACTGGGCGTAAGTGTTACTCGGCATTCAGCCAATAGTTATTCTTTCAGGGCAGAGAATGTTGATCTCGATTATTTTGGTACGAACGAATTTCAGTCCAATGCCAGGAAAATACGAGGATCGGTAATGTTATTGTCTCCAATCCTCGCCAGGTATAAGCGTGCCTTGTTGCCAAAACCTGGAGGAGATAAAATTGGTAGGAGAAGGCTTGATACGCACTTTCTTGGGCTCCAGAAGCTGGGTGCAATTTTTGACTTTGATGATCAAAATAATATTTATAGCATCTCTGCAGATAAGCTGACGGGTACTTACATTCTGATGGATGAGATCTCTGTCACCGGAACCGCCAACGTTATAATGGCAGCGGTTATGGCCAATGGAACTACTACATTATACAATGTTGCCTGTGAACCTTATCTTCAACAACTCTGTGCAATGCTTAACAGAATGGGAGCCAAAATCAGTGGAATAGGCTCCAATTTGCTGACCATTGAGGGCGTGAATACCTTGCGGGGTACCGAGCACACTTTACTTCCGGACATGATTGAAATAGGAAGCTTTATGAGCCTAGCTGCAATGACCCAATCTGAAATTCGCATTAAGGATGTGCGTGCTGATCAACTGGGTATCATTCCTTTTGTATATGAACGCATGGGATTGAAATTTGAATTTCAAGGCGATGATATATTTATTCCAGAGCAGGATGAATATGAGATCCAAAGCTTCATGGATGGTTCCATCATGACCGTCTATGATTCTCCTTGGCCGGGATTTACCCCAGATTTGATGAGCGTGATACTTGTTATGGCTATTCAAGCCAAAGGCAACGTCCTTATCCATCAGAAAATGTTTGAAAGCAGATTGTTTTTTGTAGATAAGCTCATTGATATGGGCGCACAGATCATTCTATGTGATCCGCACCGCGCAGCGGTCAACGGACTTAACCGAAAATATAAATTAAGAGGTATCGAAATGACTTCTCCGGATATACGGGCCGGTGTGGCATTGTTGATAGCAGCTTTGTCAGCAAGCGGTAAAAGCAAAATTCACTCCATACACCAAATCGACAGAGGATATGAGCGAATTGATGATCGTCTGCGCTCTATAGGTGCGATGATAGAAAGGGTATAATCGTAATTATAACAAGTTATCTAAGTTGTAAGTTGATTGATTGGTACTAGGGTAAATGGATTTAAATATTATTTGAATACGCATTTTTATCAAAGCATGCCAGTTGTTTATTTAATGTGCGAAATTCAATCAACATACTCAGAGTAAGAATTCCCTGTAATTCAAATATACTCTAAAACCAGCTTCAATCCAATAATAATTATCAGGAATAACTTCGGTATATTGCGTTCTGACACCTGATACAAGGTCCAGCCAGGAATTTCTAAATAACCGATAGGAAATTCTACATTGCGCCTGATTAACCTGACGCGAAATGCCCTGCCCTGTCTTATTATTAAAGTCCGATTGGCGGGTAGTATAAGATTTAAGAATATTCCCGCCGTAATTGGTTAAATAACCATCGATACCTTTAAAATAATTCATAAATGATATTGACATAAACCATCTCGGAGCAGGTTCATACTGAATAGTGCCAACCCATTCTGAAAAATTTGATCCCAAAGGATGGGCCAGTGCTTGATGGTAATGCGAATAATCGGCGATGCTGTCCGCATAGGAATAGGTATATGGCCTGACTTTGTTGTACTCAACCTGCAGATATAGACCACGAACACCCAATGGTTCAGGATATTTTGCACCGAGTTGAAATCCGTATTTATTCGCCCACCAGCCTTGGTTCTTTTTAAGAAGACGGTTAAATACAAACTCATCAAGAATAAACTGTCCATAAAGGGTAATTCTATTTGCAATATGCACATGTGACTGAAACCCCAGCAGTTCATTATCAGGACTACCTACAGCCTGTTCAACTGCCCGGTATAGAATAATGGGATTGAGATACTGCAATTCAAACATATTTTCGCGGTTGAAAATAACAGACTCAAACAATCCAATATTCCAATGATCCGTTATATTATAACTTAGAAAATGTGATGCTGAATACTTTTTGCCCAGCAAATGATCCCGATCGTTGATAAACCGGGTCTCCCTGCTTAGTTCCGAGAATATGTTGACATATTTGAACCTGCCCCATTCCGATTGAATTTTAAGATTGAATTGAGGGGGTGAGAAGTCTGATAAAAGCAACGAACGAATTCCCTGACCGATAAAATTTCTTCCGTGTCCCAATTGAATTTCAATGTTTTGATGCTTTGAAGTTGACGCCACCTTCTGCAACAATAAAATCATAGCCACTGGAAATGCCAAAGATCTTGCTATTATATGATTTGACAAATCCTGCACCTGGAAATGCTTTGTAGAGTCCCGCAAAATCATTTACAAAAGAATAGCTGCTATACTGGTTTTCTGTAACTTCACTGTACAGATACACCTTTTGGTCTATTCCTGCAGACACTTTTAAGCCGCGACGGTTGGTTAGCAATTTGTTTTCATTGTGAAACTGTTTTCCAGCACTCAATTGAATTAAAGGATCAATGGTAACATAATAATGCCTGCCATAAGTTGAAAAAAAATGAGAAGGATGTGTGTTGAAATATTTTAAGATAGGCATTCCTTGGCATCCTAATAACGATGAATCCGGCTTCTGTAAGTAAAACTCCGAGTTGTTGCATTGTATCCTCAAAATATCAACATGCGCGGATGAAGATAATACAGGAAGCACTGTACCCTGCATTGCTCTCCCTATGGAAGTATGTGTATTGAATAGTTCTTTATTGCCCAATTCTTCTTTTGTTAAACGACACTGGTCGCCTTCATAGACTGATAATGGTATTAACTGAGCCAAAATAGATGAGGAAAAAGTGTTAAGCAGAACAAATAATAAGCCTGCAGTTTTCATGATTTAAATTCTAATAAATAATCTTTGATCAATCGAATAAATTTTTCTGATTTAAAAAAAATGACTTCGATGGGAATAGCATAGACCGGTACATCATTTTTTTCAAACAGTTCTCGAAACATCATCAGACGGGTTGCATCTTTTTCTGTGGTTAATACATAGGTATTGTATTGATTAATCCGTTTATATCGCGCTATGATCAGGTTGATTTCCTGCTCAGTAAAATAATGATGGTCCTCATAATCAAATTCGGTAAGGGTTCCGATTTGGGGTGTCAAATGATCCCTGAGATAGGAAGATTGCGCAATGGCTGAGACTATGATTATATGTGTCGTATCATTAAAAAGAAAGGTATCTGAGGGATTAAAAATATTGTAAGGTTTGCCATAGATCACTGATGAAAAAAACAAATCCTGAGAAGGTTTTAACCTTAACTTTTCACGCCATAAGGCCTCATCTCTTACATCAGGTTCCATGGGGCATTTTGTTACAATTACTATTTTTGCCCGGGAAGATCCAAATCTCCATTCACGAAGTCGTCCGCTTGGTAAAAGATAATCATCACAATAAGGATGGGTGTATTCGGTCAATAAAATATGTAGGTAGGGTTTCACTTCCCAATGCTGGTAGGCATCATCAAGTAGTATCAACTGGGTATTAGGAAAGGATTTCAATAACCGTGGAATACCAATTGAACGATTTTTATTGACTGCCACGGGAATATCAGGGAATTTCATTTTTATTTGTAAAGGTTCATCCCCGACCTGGCGCGCATCATGATTCAACTCGACAAATATATGCCCTGTGGTATTGCGTCTGTAGCCTCTGCTTAACACCCCCAGATGAATGTAATCTTTGAGTGAACGAATCATGAATTCAATGTGAGGAGATTTTCCTGTGCCGCCAACGGAGAGATTACCAATAGATATCACAGGCAAATTAAATGAAACGGATTTTGAAATACCTGTTATAAAAAAGCTTTGGTAAATGCTGACGCCAATACCATAAAGCAAGGAAAAAGGGCTAAGCAGAAGCCGGATTACTTTGTCCAGAAGTCGTGAATTTGTGCAAAAATAGTCTTTTCATGTCATGCAGTCAGATTTTCGACAGAATGTGATGTCCAATTCTGCAATCTATGCACTTTTTAACACTACACAACTGTTTGTATTGGTGTATACAAGCCTGACTGAAACGAGCAGATGAGATATCAATTCCAATATCCCGCCACATTCTTGTATAGCGATTGTTCTCTGCTTTTAATTCTCCCATCCATAGCAGCGATTTTTCCTGAAGTGTTTTATTAAAGTGGACGCTTCCGTAGGCATATAAAATAGGCACAACGACATTGATCATGAGTACAGTTCGAGTCGTTTTACCAATCATATGATTACCGGATTTACTTATTTTACTGAATTGAAAGTGATTGGACCAGTATGAGGATGGAATAACGCCGAAGTGCGAAAGGACCTCCTGGAGTGTGTGCGACTCGATGATGAAAGACAGGGGGCGGTGATAATGGTGAAAGTAACTGCATATTTGTGCGAGCCTGAGGGTAGGGAAATGTGAAGGCCTTAGCCTCAAAAAATTCCAGACGGTATGGGGCAAGTTTATGAAATTATTTCTGTGACGGATAAAGCGAAAGCGATGATTCAGGTCAGTTATATATTCATCATCAGAATCCGGCAATAATCCGGAAACACCAAAAAAAAGTGCTTCGAGATTATTCAAATCATCCTGATAAGAAGAGAGCTGCTTCCAGCTTATTTTCTGAAGCAGTAAATCCATGGCCTGTGTGTTAGGAGGAGTAACAAGATATCGGCAGATATACTGAAAATAAAGGGCCTCAAAGTCACCGTTAAGATTTTCAGCATCCCTGATCATCATATCAGTCTTGTCAATCATGCGCTGAATTCCCACAGTTTCAAATTGTGAATTGATAATATGTGCCGGTATACCAGTTAGTAAAGTACGACATGGAATTTCTTCTACACTGTCAAATAAGTAGGCATATCGGTCCATTTCGATTCCCGATATATATTCGCGGAGTTCCAAAGTAGGCAGTATTCTGTCATTACATGCCACATCTGTGTCATGCTCCCACACGACGTGAAGAATAACATTATGGTAGCGCGGATCATTCTGATGGCGGTGTCTGTTCCAGTCTGATGAGCGTACATGCATTTCAACATGACCTGCCCAGATAATACCATTAATATTTACTGTAGCCAACTGAAAATCAGGACCCTGATCTTTATTGTAAGTTCCGCGATCCAGTATTTCAATTATTTGGGAGTTGGTTGTTCTTAGTTCAGTGTCATGCCATTGGTGGGTATTCCATACATAGTGTAAATAATCTTCTCTCATGTTTTAAGTAAGTAGGTGTTAAAGGAATAAGTGTTAAGATTTTTAAGGTCGGGTAAATGTTTTTCTTCATAAGTAAGTTGCCATCTTTCCCAGTCAATCGTTGGGAAGAAGGTATCCCCTTCAATATCAGCGTCGACTTTGGTAACATAAAGTTTTTTCCAGTAATGAATGGATTGTTGGTAAATTTCACCACCACCAATAATAAATAATTCTTCAGCTCCTGTTGCATGCCCAACGCTGAGCCCTTCTTCAATGCTGTGAGCTGTTTGGCATCCCGAAACAGCAAATTTTCGGTCGCGCGTGACAATAATATTCAGTCTGTCCCGAAGGGGTATGCCAATGCTCTCATAACATTTTCTTCCCATAAGTACAGGGTGGTGCAGGGTTGTTCTTTTAAAATACTGTAAATCCGCTGGCAGGTGCCATGGTATGCCATTATCAACACCGATCAATCCGTTCTGGTTCATGGCTACGATACAGGATATAATCATGTTCTGGTTTTGTTCTTTATCTTCAGCTCAATCATTTTGGTCTCGAGGCTTTTTCTACTCACCGAATCCTGAAGATACTTTTCGATCATCAGGGATCCCACGGGGGCTGCAACATCCCCTCCCCAGCCAGCATTTTCGATATAAACTGCCAGTGCGATCCGAGGATTATTTTTCGGAGCGAATCCGAAAAAGACAGAATGATCTTCACCATGTGGATTCTGCGAAGTTCCTGTTTTGCCGCATACAACGATCTGGTCATAGTAACCTTTTTTTGCAGTTCCGGAACTGACTGCCAATTCCATTCCTTCAATCACTGGCGGAAAATATTTCTGATCCACAGGAATAATGTGTTTGGTGCGGAGATTCTCTGGTATCAGTAAATGCGAATCACTGAATCTCTTAAGGAGATGAGGTGTGTAGTAATAGCCTCGGTTGGCAATGATGGCAGCCAGGTTGGCCATTTGAAGTGTTGTAAGTTGTAACTCTCCTTGTCCGATACCAACAGAAATAATATAGGTTGATCTCCAGTTATTTGTTTTGTATAGACGAGAATAATATTCGGATGTTGGGATAAAGCCGCCGTTCTCTGTGGCTACATCGGAATACAAGGGTTTTCCGAGTCCAAAATATCCAAGGTATTTGGTCAAAATATCCAGTCCATCCTGGGGTTTGTTGTATCCGTTAATTTCGATAAGATCCCTGAATGTCTGAATAAAATATGAATTACAGGAATGTTGTAAAGCTGTCGCGATATTATTTGGGGCAGGATGATGATGGCAGCCGTAAGAAACATTTTTATAATAATAAGCACCAGTACAGCTATGCGAAGTAGATGAATGCAGTACACCTTCCTGTTGGGCAATGAGTGCCAATACAGGTTTGAATATAGAACCTGGAGGATAAACTGCAGATGCCGAACGGTCAAAAAGTGGCTTAGTACTATCCAGCAGTAAATATGCATAGTCACGTCCGCGGTTTCTGTTGACGGAAAGCAGATTCGGATTGTAATTTGGAGAGGATACCATGGCAAGAATTTCTCCGGTTGAGGGTTCAATGGCTACGATGCTTCCGGATTTGCCCCTTAGAAGCAATTCACCGTATTTCTGTAGATCGATGTCTATGCCAAGCATAAGGTCCAGACCTGATTCTGCAGACTTATCCAAAGAACCCTTGAGGTAAGAACCAACTTGCTGTCCCAGTTTGTCCCGCAATACAAACTGAACACCTTTGGATCCACGGATATAGTCTTCATATTGGCGCTCAAGACCGGTTACCCCGATGTAGTCTCCGGGTTTATATTCACCCTCTGACTGATCAATATCACTTTTTTTGACTTCGCTCATGTATCCTAGAAAATGAGCTCCGTGAGGTTCTGGATATTCCCTGACTGCACGCAGGTAAGGCTGAAATCCAGGGTAACGATAGAGTTGTTCCTGGAAACGCAGGAAGGTTTCGGGTTCAATATTTTTCAGAAAAATGTAAGGAACAGACTTGGAATAAATTTTGGAAGACCAGTCTTTTTCAAGGTTATCGACAAACTGTTCGTGAGAGATTCCCAGTAGCGAACAAAATCCATTGGTATCAAAATCCGGTCTGATATTTTTATAAGTTACATAAAGATCATATGCCGGATAGTTGATGACAAGTATTTTGCCATTCCTGTCATAAAACAATCCACGGGCGGGATCGATGTTTTTTTGAATCAGCGTTGTCGCATTGGCCTTGCTGGTATATACCGGATCAAATAACTGATAGGAGGCAAGGACAATAATGAGAATGCTGATCCATACTACAAGAAATCCTTTAATAATTAAGTAACGCGTTTTTTTATCAGTTCGGAACATGCCGTTACTCCTTAGGATTTATGAGTATTTGTATCAGAAAAATTACCACCATTGAAACGGTAAAAGAAACGATCGTCTTCAGAAGAATTTTGCCAAAATAAACGAATGTAAATACCTCCATCGTAAAATATGCAAAGAGATAAATAAAGGTTAGTATACTGGCAAAACGAAGGAACCAGAAAATTCCTAAACTAGAAGGTGTGGGTTTCTGGTTGATGCTATAACCTGATTTTGGTTCAAGAAATTTCAGCACAAATGGTCTTGAGGCAGCCATCCATAGACAGGCAGAAGAGTGAACACCCGGAGAACCATAAAAACTATCCACGATAATCCCGCACACAAATGAAATTAAAAGTACTATAAATGAAGGGAGATCGACAGGGAGAAGAATTATTCCCAGCTGATAGATAATGATACTGATGTAATGCGTGGACGTGTTGTCCAGATTAATTTCTTTAAGAATTAATACCTGAAAAAGGACTAAAAGAATAATCCTGAATCCGTTAACCAGAAGATCCTTATTCATAGTTAACGGATTTTTGTTCTAAAGATCCTTTTTCCTCTTTCAATCGGTGGTTAATGACATATACCCTTTGCAGTCGGAAAAAATCCTGCTCCGGTTCCACTTGAATGCTGTAGGTGAAAGAACCTGCTTCAACTCTGTAATCCGCGATTTTGCCGACCAGGATATTTTTTGGAAATACAATTGAATAACCACTGGTAACGACACTGTCGCCTTTGCGAACTTCAGCGTATCGCTGAATGTCTTCAAGTTGGAGTAATCCAGGATCTTGCCCATTCCAGACAAGCGTACCAAAAAATCCACAATGTGGGATCTGACAACTGAGCCTTGACTTGGAATGAAGCAAAGACATAACAAGCGAAAAGTGTGCAGACACATCTGTTACAATCCCAACTACACCTTTGCTAGAGATAACGCCCATGCCGGGGTTTATTCCATCCAAAGATCCTTTGTCCAGTGTAATCATGTTATTACGTCGGGCAACACTATTGTTGATTATGTTAGAAGAAATCACCTCGTACATCGCCAAAGTACTATCCAAGTGCACGGTATCCGTCATGGCTGCGTGCTCAGCTGCAATTCTTTTTATCAGACTTGCATTTTCATCAGAAATCTGCTGATTAACTTTGTGCAGACTGAAATAATCCAGTATTCCTTTATACTGCCGTGTTACAATATTGGAATATCGCTGGGTAGAATAGAAATAAATTTGTTTTTGATGCTCATTGTTACTGACTACCCAAAAGAAACAAATAATCTGCAGAATGATGAATAACACCAAAGATCCGTTTCTGACAATGACCCGTAAGGTTTCAAACATACCTTAATTAGTCTTTAAACGGCGTCACACAGATTTACGGTCGATAAGGAACGAAAACCGGTCTGTGTTTTTAAGTGCAATGCCAGTTCCCCTGACAACCGCACGGAGTGGGTCTTC
>ERZ724519.1332-NODE-1332-length-10324-cov-16.911579_pt1 | contig 10324 bp, 7 predicted proteins | sample MGYA00376052_ERZ724519 | MGnify/ENA primary metagenome ERZ724519 (study PRJEB28724, sample SAMN07190883) | activated sludge metagenome | isolation source: activated sludge of sewage treatment plant in Hong Hong | place: Hong Kong | collected 2016-03-17 ... | reverse complement strand
GAGCGCGCCGCCAGCCCCTCGACGATCACCGCCAGCCGGCGCGGCGTGCCCTGGACGCGGATCGGCCCGTGGGCCAGCCGCGCAGCGTCGAGCAGCGCCGGCACAGCAGCGCGCAGCTGCTCCAGAGCGCTGGTCAGGTCACTGTGGGGCAGTTCCTCGCTGCCGATCTCCAGGACGAAGGTGTCGCCGTCAGTGGGGACGACGGACGACGGACCACGAACCGCGGACACGCTCTCGCCGTCGTCCGTCGTCTGTCGTCGCGTCGCCCAGAGGGGATTGTTGGCAATGGGATACTCCATCTGCTGCCGCTGGGCGACGTAGGTGGTGGAGACCTTGTTGGCCACGCGGCGCATGCGGCCGAAGTAGGCCGCCCGCTCGGTGACGCCGATGGCCCCGCGCGTGTCCAGCACGTTGAACAGTTGCGAGCACTTCAGGTTGTAGTCGTGGGCCGGGGCGACCAGGCCGGCGTCGAGGCAGCGGTAGGCTTCGCGCTCGTAGGTGTCGTAGATGTTCTTCAGCGCGTCCACGTCGGCCACGTCGAAGTAGTATTTGCAATGCTCGATCTCGGCTTGCAGCAGCGCGTCGCCATAGCCCACGCCCGCGCCATAGGCCATCTCCCAAACGCTGTTCTTACCCTGTAGCGCCAGGGCGATGCGGTCGAGGCCGTAGGTGATCTCCACTGAGACCGGGTTCAGGTCCAGCCCGCCGGCCTGCTGGAAGTAGGTGTACTGGGTGATCTCCTGCCCGTCGAGCCACACCTCCCAGCCCAGGCCCCACGCGCCGAGGGCGGGCGACTGCCAGTTGTCCTCGACGAAGCGGATGTCGTGCTCCCGCTGGCTGATGCCGATGGCCTCCAGGCTGTTCAGGTACAGTTCGATGGGGTTGCCGGGGTCGGGCTTGAGGATGACTTGCAGCTGGTAGTGCTGCTGCATGCGGTTGGGGTTCTCGCCGAAGCGGCCGTCGTCCGGGCGGATGCTCGGCTCGATGTAGGCCACGTTCCACGGCTCCGGGCCGAGGACGCGCAGGATGGTGGCCGGGTTCATCGTGCCCGCGCCGACCTGCACGTTGTAGGGCTGCCAGATGAGGCAGCCCTGGGCCTGCCAGTAGTCGAGCAGGCGGAGGATCATTTGTTGGAAGTTGAGGGGGGTTGTCATAGTTGTCAGGTGTTAGTGGTCAGTTGCCAGTGCGGGATTATAGCACGGTGTAGAAGAGCTCACGCAAAGCAACTGTAGTTTTGTCAAGGGCGAGGCAGAGCCAAGTCAGTTGACCAAGGGCGCTGGTCGCGGAGCATGGCATTGAGAATGGTTAGGAACTTGCGCATGCAGGCGACAATGGCGACCTTGGTCGGCTTGCCTTGAGCACAAAGCTGCTGCTTGAAGGCGCGAATCACTGGGTTGCACTTGAGAGCGCTAATGGTGGCCATGTACAACACCGACCTGACCTCGGCGCGCCCCCCGGCGATGTGGCGTTGGCCGCGCCTCAGACCGCTGTCGCGGTTGAAGGGGGCCAGGCCGACCAGGGCGGCGATCTGGCGGCGGTTGAGCCGGCCCAGTTCCGGCAGTTCACTCAGCAAGGTCGCAGTCAGCACCGGGCCGACGCCGGGCACGCTGCGCAAGAGGTGGCTCTTGTCTTCCAGGGCCGGCACGCGGCCGATGAGGGCCTCGATTTCGGCCAGCAGGTCAGCGGCCTCGCGCTCTAGCCAGCCAATGTGCTCGGCCAGTCGTTGGCGAGTGGCCGGCGGCGCAGTGGCCAAACGGTTCTTCTCCCCGGTCAGCATATCGCTGATTTGTCGCCGCCGCGTCACCAACGCTTCCAGCGTCGCTTCCTCTTCGCTCGGCAACTGGGTCAGCAACGGCTGGGTCGCACGACCAAAGGCGGCCAGTATCCGGGCATCGAGCGTGTCGGTCTTGGCCAATAGCCGCATGGCCCGGGCGAAGGCCCGTACCCAGCGTGGGTTGACCAACGCCACCGGCAGTCCGGCGGCCCACAACTCGGCCAGCAGCAACCGCTCCTGGCCCCCCGTCGCCTCAACCACGATGCAGCCCAAACGCCAGCCGGTCAACTGCTCCACCAGACGCCCAATGCCCACCGCGTCATTGTCCACCGCCCATGTCTGGCCGGTCGACTCGACCGCTACGTCCAGGCGCTTCTTGGAGACATCCACGCCCACGTACTCCACCATCTCTGCATTGGTCAGCACTTCGCTTGTCATTCTGCCCTCGTCTTGTAAGATTCAGGAGCCCGGTCTAGCAGAATACGGGCTTCGTGGCCCAGCCAACTGTTCGGGCATTCCCGCGGAAGACACGGCGACCCTGCTTTGCGACGGTCTTGATGTACCTGGACGCAATCGGCCTGCCGTGTCTTTCCCTTTATACCACTTGGGGCCGACTATACTAGGCGCGAAGAAGCGAAGGCGCAAAGGAAAACAAGCTGCTTCGCTTGGCGTTCCTGGCGTTCTTTGGGTGAGGCCCTTTCTTAGCGCCTTTGTCCCTTCGCGCCTTTGCGTGAGCCTCTTACTCTTCGGCCAACAACTCCGCTTCGCGGCGCAGGCGGTGGAGAAAGTCCACGGACTTTAGCTCGCGCTCCAGGATGTGGGTCAGGTAGTCGTAGAGGACGCGCTCGATCTCGTGCAGCACGGCCGGCGGGAGGCGCAACTGGCTGACGGTGGCCCACGGCCGCGTTTGCAAGTAGCGCATCACCTTGACGGCCACGGCCGAGATGGGCATGGCGCGCGGGTCGGTCGGGCCGCAGGCGGGGCAGAGCAGGCCGCCCAGGTCGGGGCTGAAGAACTGGTCTTGCTCGATGATGGCCTCGCCGCAGGCGACGCAGTTGAACAGCCGCGGCTGGAAGCCGGTCAGCGACAGCAGCCGCAACTCGTAGAAGCGGGCCAGCAGCAGCGGCTGGTCGGCCGCGGCCAGCGTCTCCAGCGCCAGCGTCAGCAGTTCGTAGATGTCGCGGTGGGGGTCTTCATCGACGGTGAAGCGGTCGAGCAGTTCCACGGCGTAGTTGGCGTAGGTCGCCCGCACCAGGCTCTCGCGCAGCGACGCATAGGTCTCCACCGTCTCGGCCTGGGTGACGATGTCGAGGTCGCGCCCCACGGCCAGGAGGAACTTGCTGCGCATGAACAGCTCGACGTGGCCGGTCTTGCGGCTCTGCGGCTTGCGCGCGCCCTTGGCGATGGCGCGCATCTTGCCGCGGTCGGGGCTGAAGAGCGTCAGCAGCCGGTCGGCCTCGCCGAAGTCGCTGCGGCGGATGACGACGGCCTCGGTGCGATAGGTGCGGTCGCGTGGCATGAGGGGGATTTTACCTCAAAATGGGCTGAGGAACGCGGTTAGGAGCTGATCCTGTCGGCATTGGATATATACTGTATGATCAGACTCATCTGGCTCAATATTGTTCCGGATCGAGCATAGTGGCGAGGGAGCCATGCGCGTTTTCCTGAGAAAGCCGAAGTGGTTGACCTATCTGCTGCTATTCATCATCCTGATACAGGTTCTACCGCCATTCGCGCGCTATTACCTGGGTTCAGACGAATGGGTGAAGTACCAGAGCACCTCATATGGTTTTGCCATTCAATACCCCGGCAACTGGACGCCAGAATCGTACCAAGGTTCATCCCCCGGTCTCGAAGGGGTTGTTGCCATCCTGGCCGACTCGCCGGGTTTCATAGAGGCGAGCCGGCTTCTGACCATCTACCGGCGACCGGCCGACCAGCCAACCCTTACCGGGGCCGCCGACTGGGGCCGTGCCCTGACCGAGAGCGATGGCGGGTATGACTACTCACCGGTGACGCCGACCGAGATTGGCGCCGGCAAACTCCCCGCCTGGCAGCAGACGCTCAGGTACGACCAGAACCACAGCGGGCAGATGATCTACCTGACCGATAGCCAGGCCGAATACGTCCTGTCCTTTTCGTATCGCGATGATCGCGACGACTCGACCGACCTCTTCCTGCGGATGTTGGCAACGTGGGAGTAGGTGCGCACCTGCGTATGCGCCTTATGGGTGTGCAGCTTGTGGAGGGCAGACACACAGGTCTGCCCCTACTTGTGCCGGTTCGCGCGAAGTGGCATACTGATAGCACATTCCACAAGGGGGTTCGCATGGACGAGATGGAGTTGGCCACTGCTGAGGATTGTCGTCCGTTGTACGAGTTAATGGCTCGTATTAAACAGCTTGCGCCGTGGGAATACCTGGAAGAGGGCGACATCTTTGGCGTCATCGATCCCGATACGGGCGAGCCGAACTTCGTCAGCATCATGGGCATGGCGGGCGAGCATTACGCGATAGCCCTCTACCAGGGCGTGCGCGGTCTGTACAGCTTTCTGCGCGTCGAGGAGGCCGGCCCGGACATCAACATCGAAGCCGTGCTCGACCTGCCCCACATTCAGGCATCGTTTGAAGATCGCGAGATGGTGGAAAAGCGCGACCGCGAGCACATGAAGGCGTTAGGGCTTAAGTTCCGCGGCCGCAACGCCTGGCCCATCTTCCGCAGCCACCAGCCCGGCTATGCGCCCTGGCACATCGAAAAAGCCGAGGCCCGCACCCTGGTCTACGCTCTGGAGCAGTTGCTCGACGTTGTGCCACGTTTGGTGAACACCGACGAAGACTTGCTGATGCCCGGCGACGATGATGAGTTCCTGGTGCGCGTGTCGGAGCAGACGACCGGCGGCCCGGTCTGGCGCGATGAAACGATGAGGTTCGTCCCGCCGCCGCCCTATGAAATGACAATTCGCGTGGACACCGAGGCGCTAGACAAGGTCAGGCAGTTGCCCATCGGGCCGCGGGTTGTGGAGATCGACTGCTTCCGCACGCTCTCCATTGTTGCCCCACCGGGCGGGCGGCCGTTCTTTCCATATACTCTACTCATGGTCGGCGGAAAAACCGGCATGCCGCTCGGCGTGGAGATGTTGTCCCCCATCCCGACACCCGAAGCAATGTGGAGCGAGGTGGGCGCGACTGTGTTGCGTATGCTGATCGCCGTCGGCGACCGTCCGCGCGAGTTTCACGTCCGCCATAACCTGCTGTTTGGCATTCTGTCTATGCTCAGCGAGCAAATGGGCATTAAGGTGAAGCATACGCGCGCGTTGGACAAGCTCGATCTCGTGGCCAACAGCCTGATGGCGTTCCTGGACCGGTAGGGGCGCACCTGCGTGTGCGCCCTCGGCCGTCGCCGCTACCTCCCCGGCACCGCCACCGACAACCACTCCGTATTGACAAACCCCGCCACCGGGTCCGTGCGATACATGGCCACGCGCACGGCCACCGGGGCGCGGCCGGCCGGCACGGGCAGCAGGTAGCTATCGCGGACGATCTCGCCCGGCCGCCAGCGCGTCGTCGGATACCAGCCATCGACCGGGTGGGCGTGGTCGGCCTGGGTCAGGATGTCGGCCGGGCCGGCCGGCGGATCGACGGCCACCAGGTGGACGGCGGTGCTGTAGTCGGCGGCGATGGCCGCCGTCGCCTGCCAGTAGACCGTCAGCAGCAGCGCCGCGTCACCCGCCGCCTCGTCGCCGCCGGCCCACTCCAACTGGTAGCCGCGGATGACCGCGCCATTCTCCAGATCGAAGTCAACCGGGATGATGCTCGAACTGGTCAGCAGCGCCGCCTCCCCGACGATGGGCGCGGGGCTTAGCTCGATAACGCCCGGCGCGGCCGAGGCCAGGTAGAGCGGCCCCAGGCGCTCCTCGAAGTACGACAGCGGGAAGATGCGCAGCGTGCCATCGGGAACCACCAGCCGGTCGCCGCGGGCGATGATGTCCTGCGGGCGGGCGTTGTGATCCACCAGCGTCAGCCCATCCAGCCGGCCGCCGAAGCGCTGCTCATAGGTCAGCGTCCAGTAGTCGGTGCCCCAGGGGACGAGGACGGTTGTGCCCCGCGTCGGGTCGGGCGCGACGCGATCGACAGCCTCCACGACGGCCTGCGAGGCGTCGTCGCGGGTGACGGAGAGGATGAACGGCCGCGTCTGCCACGCCCAATAACCCAGCGCCACGGCCAGCGCCAGCGGCACGGCGACGGCCAGCCCGCGCCGCACCCTGCCATTCTCCCCGGCTCCCCAGCGGCTCGCCAACCCGCGCCAGACAAAATCCAGAACGAGCGCCAACCCCACCCCGGCCAGCAACACCACCGGCAGCTTGGCCGCCAGTTGCCCGTCCGTCACCCGGTTGCGCCAGATGAGGACGGTGACGAGGAAGTTAGGCAGCCAGGCAAGAGTGAGAGCGAGGCCGATGGCGAAGCGACGGCCGACGGCAGGGCGACCGCCGACCGCCGACCGCTGACCGCCGCCGGCAGCCTCCGACGGCAGTCGTTCTGGCTGCGGTTGTTCTGGCTGCGGTCGGCCGTCGGTCGTCGGCAGTCGTTCTGGCTGCGGTCGGCCGTCGGTCGTCGGCGGCCGTTCTGGCTGCGGTCGGCCGTCGGTCGTCGGCGGTCGGTTGAACCACAACCCGGCCAGCCCCACGACCAGCAGCGGCAGCCACAGATCGTCGTTGAGAATCGCCAGCGTCGTGCGCACGCGGGCCAGCCAGTCGGTGCTGAGGTCAAAGACACGGTCGGCGCGGTTGTCGAAGAACAGCGTCCAGAAGCCGTCCCACGTGCCCGGCGCGCCGAAGACCCAATCGGCCCCCATGCGCACGCGCAGGGGCAGGTAGAGGTAGGTCAGCGGGGCCAGCAGGGCGATGACGACCACCAGCAGCAGCGTCCGCCAGCCCATGCGGAACACGTCCAGCAGGTGGGGCCAGACGAGCAGCAGCACCGCCGGGGCGATGAGGACGAGCGAGCGCTGGTGGACGACGCCCTGGCTGAAGATGAACGTCAGCCACAGCAGGTCGGCGCGCGCGCCGGAGCGGCCGAAGCGCAGGGCGAAGAGCAGCGTCGCCAGCGTCAGGGCCATCGTCGCCGTGTGCAACTCGCCGATGGAGGCGTCCATCCACACCGAAGTGGCCACGGCCGCGGCCAGCGCCCCCAGCGCCGCGAACGGCCCGGTCGCGCCCAACTCCATCGCCAGCACGACCAGCAGGGCCACCGTCGCCAGCCCCCAGACGAGCGAATAGAGCGACACCGCCGCCGCCGGCGAGACGCCAACCAGGCGCACAACGCTGACGAACAGCGAGCCGAGGGCCGTCCACTGCGGGTAGCCGCTGTGGTGGATGGTGCCCCAGCGCGGCAGGGCGTTCTGGTGCTCGCCCACGTCGGTGACGTAGGGGTGGCCGCCGCCGTTGATGATCGTCTGAACGGTGGAGAGGTAGAGCAGCGCGGCGATGATGACGGCGAGACTGACCCAGAGGGCGCGGCGGGAGGTGGACATAGGGCAGTAAGCAGTAAGCAGTATTCAGTGGGTCAGTTGCGTGGCCGCGGGTCGTTGAAGACGGTCATGGGGTGGAGTGTAGCCCGGCTGCCCCATCGGCGGCAAACAACGGCCAATGAGGGTACAATTCCATGCTGGGCGAAGGTCTCCTGGCTATGTTCAAATCCCATTCCATTCTCGTTGCGCTGTTCGTCCTCCTGCTGATGGGTTGCGGTTCAGGCCAGTCTGACGGCACGCCAGACTTTCAGCGCATGATCCGGTATGGTTATCAGACCTCCCGGTGTCATGGTTATACCGACTCGAGCCTCTTCTATCACGTCCGCGGTTACTCTATCCCTCTCTTTCCAGGCGATGCGGATATGGAGGCTGCTTGGCATGAGAATAGCCAGGCGATCATTCTCAGGGACAGACGGGCCAACTTACACCGTATCAGTTTAAGCGAGCCGGTTCAAATCGTTGACTTCGACGCGGGCGTTACCGGTGGTTCCGGCCTGTCCTTATCCAAAAGGTATCCTCTGGCCGCGTTCTGGGTCTACCTGGGACAGGCTGGAACCTGGATCCATATCCAGGATTTCAGCGATTCGGGTAGCGCGATCACCCTTAAGGAGTTGCCCCAATTGGGCCAGCCGGCGCTGCACCCCGGCGAGCGGGTTGTAGCCGGTCTCATTTACTCGGAAACTCCGGATGGATCCCGCACATCGAACGTCGTCGGCGTGTTCGAACTGCTCGACGACGGCGCCAAGCCACGGGCCACATTTGAACTGGAACCCAACGAAATCCTGAAGGTCTTCGGCTGGTCGGCTGGCGGCGAGGTCATTGCCGTGGCGCAGACGGAGAAAAGGGGTGTCATACCCTTCTACATATTTACCGAGAGCGGGCAGATCAAGCGTTCGCAACTTGGAATGGGTTGCGCCCTTTCTACCGACTGGTCTCCCTTGGAAACGAGACTCCTCTACTCTGCAACAAACGACACGGATGTGGACGACGCCGGCAGGGATTGGGACCTGTACATGGAGACAATGGGCCCGCGGCCGGAGGATGCGTTCTCGCTCCAGCAACTAACCGATACGTCAACCGCGGACGAAATCGCAGCCGTCTGGTCGGGCGACGGCCGGTCTATCGCCTATGCCCGGGCATCAGCCGACGAGACGGAGGCGTTATGGCAAGACCTCTTCGCCATCTACATGGACGATCCCACCTATACGCCCCAACGGTTGACGGCCACGGCTGATGAATACGAAACCAACCCGATGTGGTTGTCCGACAACGAGATCGCCTATCTGAGTTGGGCTTCTAACGAGAACACCTGGTATCTAAAGCGACTGGTGATCAACGAGCTGGGGGCAACACCGACAACGGTTCTCAAGCTGCCTGAGTCTTGGTATCAGGCTTATGTCCCGACGACAGAGCAGTGAAGGCGGCACTACGTGATGGGCAAGATGACCGTGAACGTACTGCCCCGCCCCACCCCCGCGCTGGCCACGGCCACGCTGCCGCCGTGGGCCTCGACGATGGCCTTGACGATGGCCAGCCCCAGGCCCGCGCCGCCGTGCTGCCGGTCGCGCGCGCCGTCGGTGCGAAAGAAACGGTCGAACACCTGCGGCAGATGCTCCGGGGCGATGCCCTGGCCGCTATCGTGGACGATGACCTCGGCCGTGTCGCCGGCGCGGCCGACGCTGACCAGCACATTGCCGCCGCGGGGCGTGTGGCGCAGGGCGTTGGCGAGCAGGTTTTGCAGCGTCTGGCGAATGCGGGCGGCGTCAACCGCAACCGTTGGCGGCACACCCAACAACTCGACGCGCAGGGCGATGCCCTCGGCCGCGGCCAACGCCTGGAAGTCGGCCGCCGTGTCCTTCACCAGTTGCCCCAGGTTCACCGGCCGGCGATCCAGGGGCAACTGGCGCGCCTCGGCCAACGCCAACTCGTGCAGGTCATTCACCAGCCGCGTCAACTGGTCGGTCTGATCCAGCAGGCGCGACACCTCGGCCTGATTGAGCGGGTAGACGCCGTCGAAGATAGCCTGCAAGTTGCCGCGCAGGACGTGCAGCGGGTTGCGCAGTTCGTGGGCCACGTCGGCCAGCAGTTGCTGCCGCAGCCCTTCGGCCTGCTCCAGTTCGCTGGCCATGTGGTTGAACGAGCGGGCGACGGCGCGCGTCTCGGTGCTGCCGCGCACCGGCACGCGCGTGGCCAGCTCGCGCCGGGCGATGGCCGCCGCACCGGTGGCCAGGTCGTTGAGCGGGGCCAGCAACAGGCGGCTGAGGATGATGCCGGCCAGGATGGCCACGGTCACGACGATCAGTAACGCCCGGCTGATGAAAATGCCGATTGTCTCCTGGATGCGCCGTTGCAGCTCGGCCTGCAAATCGGGCGGCAGCGACTCCAGCAACGCCCGCAATTGCGTGGCCAGATCGTCGGACGGCCGGAAACGAAAGCCGATGAACATCGGCAGAAAGACGACCAGCAGCATGATGCCGCTAATGATCAGGGCGAAGCGCACCCACAGCCGGTTCATGACGTTGCCTCTTCAGCCAGGCGGTAGCCGACGCCGTAGACCGTCTGCACGTAGATCGGGTTGGCGGGGTCGGGTTCGATCTTCTGGCGCAGGTTGCGGATGTGGCTGTCGAGGGTGCGCTCGACGCCCTCGAAGTCGATGCCCAGGGCCAGGCGGGCCAACTCGCTGCGGGTCAGGACGTAGCCGGCCTGCTGCATGAGCACCTGCAAGAGGTTGAATTCGGTCGGCGTCAACTCCACCGGGCGGCCGTCCACGCGCACCTCGCGCCGCCGCGCGTCCATCTCCAGCCGGCCGGCGCGCACGCAGGACGCAACTTCCATCGCCTCATGGCTGTAGCCGTTGGCGATGAAGGGACGCACGAAGAGTTCCGGATCGTGGCCGGCGCGCTGCAAGGTCAGCGTGTTGCCGACCCACCACGGGCTATGCACGCGGATCGAGCCGGTGCTGCCCAAGATGATGGCTTCCTGCAAGGTGCTGGCACGCACTGTCGTCGCCAACAGCGCCACCTC
>ERZ724519.1321-NODE-1321-length-10350-cov-5.507042_pt1 | contig 10350 bp, 9 predicted proteins | sample MGYA00376052_ERZ724519 | MGnify/ENA primary metagenome ERZ724519 (study PRJEB28724, sample SAMN07190883) | activated sludge metagenome | isolation source: activated sludge of sewage treatment plant in Hong Hong | place: Hong Kong | collected 2016-03-17 ... | reverse complement strand
CAGTCCATCGTCCGCGAAGGCATGAAGTACGTGACCGCCGGCATGAACCCGATGGACCTGAAGCGCGGCATCGACAAGGCCGTGATCGCAGTCACCGAGGAACTCAAGAAGATTTCCAAGCCCTGCACCACGAGCAAGGAGATCGCCCAGGTCGGCTCCATCTCCGCCAACTCCGATGCCTCGATCGGCGACATCATCGCCCAGGCCATGGACAAGGTCGGCAAGGAAGGCGTGATCACCGTCGAGGACGGCAAGTCGCTCGAGAACGAACTGGAAGTGGTCGAAGGCATGCAGTTCGACCGCGGCTACCTGTCGCCCTACTTCATCAACAACCCGGACAAGCAGATCGCCATCCTGGAGAACCCCTTCGTCCTGCTGCACGACAAGAAGATCTCCAACATTCGCGACCTGCTGCCGGTGCTCGAGCAGGTGGCCAAGGCCGGCCGCCCGCTGCTGATCATCGCCGAGGACGTCGAAGGCGAAGCGCTGGCCACCCTGGTGGTGAACAACATCCGCGGCATCCTGAAGACCGTCGCCGTCAAGGCCCCGGGCTTCGGCGACCGCCGCAAGGCCATGCTGGAAGACATCGCCATCCTGACCGGCGGCACGGTGATCGCCGAGGAAGTCGGCCTCACGCTGGAAAAGGCCACGCTGAAGGACCTGGGCCAGGCCAAGCGCATCGAAGTGGCCAAGGAAAACACCACGATCATCGACGGCGTCGGCTCGGAAGACAACATCAAGGCCCGCGTCGCCCAGATCCGCACGCAGATCGAGGAAGCCACCAGCGACTACGACAAGGAAAAGCTGCAGGAACGCGTGGCCAAGCTGGCCGGCGGCGTTGCACTGATCAAGGTCGGTGCTGCCACCGAAGTGGAAATGAAGGAAAAGAAGGCCCGCGTAGAAGACGCGCTGCACGCCACGCGTGCCGCCGTTGAGGAAGGCATCGTCGCCGGCGGCGGCGTCGCGCTGCTGCGCGCCCGCCAGGCCGTCAATGTCAAGGGCGACAACCACGACCAGGACGCCGGCATCAAGATCGTGCTGCGCGCGCTCGCGCAGCCCCTGCGCGAGATCGTCGCCAACGCCGGCGACGAGCCCTCCGTGGTGGCCAACAAGGTGCTCGAGAACAAGGGCAACTACGGCTACAACGCGGCCACGGGCGAGTACGGCGACATGGTGGCGATGGGCGTGCTGGACCCGACCAAGGTCACGCGCACCGCGCTGCAGAACGCCGCCTCCGTGGCGAGCCTGATGCTGACCACCGACTGCATGGTCGCCGAACTGGTCGAAGACAAGCCGGCCGGCGGCATGCCGGGTGGCATGGGTGGCATGGGCGGCATGGGCGGCATGGGAATGGATATGTAATCGACCCGGTCGATTACATATCCCTCGGAAGGAACGGGAGGGAACCCAGGTTCCCTCCCGTTACCCACCTTCCTGCTGGAATGCAAAAACCCGGCTTCGGCCGGGTTTTTTTCGTCTTGGCTCCGGGCAGACACGCTATCATTTCCGAAACACGGGGGAGCGCAATGTCCGGGATCTATCGCAAAACCGACAAGGGGCGCAATGAAATCACGACGCGGGCCAACCGGCTTGGCATGCGCGAGCGCGCGATGCTGATCCTCGTCGACGACAAGACCACGCGTGCCGGACTGCTGGCGAAGAATCCGCATCCGACGAGCGAAGGCATCCTCAACAACCTGCTCGCGGACGGCTATATCGAGATCGTCGGCGGCGATGCCGCGGCGCCGGCGGCGTCGGAAGGCGCTGCGCAGGCGCGTCCGGCCGAACCGGGTGTCGAGGTTTCCATGGCATCCGCCTCGCGTTTCGCCTGCCGCACCCTGGTCTCCTACCTCGGACCGACAGCGGACGAACTGACCGCGCTGGTCGAACGCAGCAAGACACCGGGCGACCTTTCCACGGTCCTGCAGAAATGCCGGCAGATCATCCAGACCATGGCGGGCAAGCAGAAGGCGGACGAATTCTGGGCCGGGGTCAGCGCCCGCCTGCCGCAGGGATGAAGCGGCCTTCCCCGATGCCCTGCGCAGCCTAGCGACGACGCATGCGCATCCTGCTCGCAGAGGACGATCGCATCATTTCGCAAAGCCTGGTGGCTGCGCTGCGCAAGTCCGGTTATGCCGTCGATCACGTCGCCAACGGGGCGGATGCCGACACGGCGCTGCTCTCGCAGCAATACGACCTGCTCATTCTCGACCTGGGCCTGCCGCGCCTGTCCGGCATTGAGGTGCTCAAGCGCCTGCGCGGACGCAAGCAAACCGTGCCGGTGCTGGTGCTTACCGCGCAGGACGGCATCGAGGACCGCGTGCGCGGCCTCGACGCCGGCGCCGACGATTATCTGACCAAGCCTTTCGCCCTGCCCGAACTGTTCGCCCGGGCGCGCGCGCTCACCCGCCGCGGCACAGGCAATCCGACGCGCATCGAGGTCGGCGATCTCTCCTACGACCAATCGGAACGCGTTGCCCGGCTCAAGGGCGAGATCGTCGAGCTTTCCGCACGCGAGCTGGCACTGCTCGAGATCCTGCTGCTCAAGGCGGGCCGGCTCGTGGCCAAGGACCAGCTGGTCGACCAGCTGTGCAGCTGGGGCGAAGAAGTCAGCGCCAACGCGATCGAGGTCTACATCCATCGCCTGCGCAAGAAGCTCGAACCCGGCAATGCGCGCATCACCACGGTACGCGGCCTGGGTTACTGCCTGGAAAGGCCGGCCGAACAGCCCGATGCAACCCACTGACGGCGCACCTGCGTCGGTGCGCACGCCGTCGGGTGATCTCGACGGTGACGACGCCGCCTGGAGCCGCAACCCCTTTCTGAGTTTCGAGTACTCGAATTCGCTGTTCGGCGAGATTCTCGACTGGATGCTGGCGCCCCTTCTGCTGCTGTGGCCGATCTCCATCGTCGCCACCAACCACGTCGCGAGCTATATCGCCAACCAGCCCTACGACCAGGCCCTCGCCGAAAGCGTCTCGGCCATCGCCCGCTTGGTCAAGGTCGAGGGCTCGCGCGTCAGCGTGAGCCTGCCGCCCTCCGCCAGCACCATCCTGCGCGCCGACGATACCGACACCCTCTACTACCAGGTCGTGGCGCCGAACACGCGCGTCGTGCAGGGCGACCATGAAATTCCGTTTCCGCCCATGCCGGATCGCGTCGAAGCCGGCAGGGTGCTGTTTCGCGACGATCGCATCAACGCGGACAACGTGCGCATCGCCTACGCCTTCATGCCGACCCGAAGCTCGCCGCCCGTGGTCATCCAGGTAGCGGAGACGCTGAAGAAGCGCGAGGCGCTGTCTAGCAGCATCATTTCCGGCGTTCTCCTGCCGCAGTTCGCCGTGATCCCGCTGGCCGTGATCCTCGTCTACGTCGGCCTTACGCGCGGCATCGCGCCGCTGCGCCTGTTGCAGGGCCGCCTCAACCGCCGGCGCCCCACCGATCTGTCGCCAATTCCCACCCGCGGGGTGCCCGACGAAGTGCGCCCGCTCGTGCTCGCCTTCAACCAGATGATGGGGCGTCTCGAGGAGAACCTGCACGCGCAACAGCGCTTCATTGCGCAGGCCGCGCATCAGATGCGTACGCCACTGACAGGGCTCAAGACGCAAACCGAGCTTGCGCTCGCCGAAACCGATCCGGCGCAGATGCGGCATGCCCTCGAGTTGATCGCCGAAAGCACGGACCGCGCTGCGCACATGATCAACCAGCTGCTGATGCTGGCGCGTGCCGAAGCCAGCCACGAAAAGCTGCACAACGTCGTTCCCGCCGACCTCGACGCGCTTGCCCGTTCCGTAACGGAGGATTGGGTGGTGCGCGCACTGGCCAAACGCATCGACCTCGGCTTCGAGACCTGCGAATTCCCCCTGATGATCAGCGGCGTACCGGTCCTGCTGCGCGAGCTCCTGACGAACCTCGTCGACAATGCCGTCAAGTACACGCCGGGCGGCGGCCACGTGACAGTGCGCGTCCGTGCCGGCGACGAGGCCGTGGTCGAGGTCGACGACGATGGCGTGGGAATCCCCGAAGACGAACGCGACAGCGTCTTCGAGCGCTTCTACCGGGTGCTGGGCACGGACGCCGAGGGCAGCGGCCTCGGCCTCGCCATAGCGGCGGAAATCGCCGAACAGCATCGTGCCCGGCTCGAACTGCTGACAGGCAGCTTTGGACGCGGTTGCCTGTTCCGCGTCAGCTTTCCGCGCCTGCCCGTGCCCGAACCCGCCGTACGACCCCTGTCGCCGCCAAGCGGCTTTCCGGTGGGACTCTGAGCCAAGGGTTCGGGTTGTAAGGATTTGTCAGGCCATGTAAGCTTCCCGTCAGGGAGCCGGAGCGACAATCGGGCCTATCTTGGGGTAGTGGTTTTGCCACTTTTTGCCTCTATCCCGGGAATTCACAAAGAGGACGGGGCACAACACCGGGCAAACCGGGGAGCCCACCCACGGGGATTTCGGCCTCGCGCCGGCACCCGCTAACTAGGAGGAGACCTAGATGCAGCTGACGGAAAAGCACAAGCAGTATTGGAGCGCCAACCTGCGCATCACGAGCATTTTGCTTGCGATCTGGTTCGTCGCCACCTTCGTCATGGGGTGGTACGCGCGCGAACTCAACGAGATCACCTTCCTCGGCCCCCTGGGCTTCTACATGTCGGCGCAGGGCTCGCTGATCATCTACGTGCTGATCATCTGGTTCTACGCGCGCTACATGAACAACCTGGACAAGCAGTACGACGTCCATGAAGGGGAGCTCGACTAATGGCCACCCAGACCCAGTCCCAGTTCAATGCCGCGCTGAAGCGCTACTACAGCTTCTACACCGGCGGCTTCATCGCCTTCGTCATCATGGTCGGCATCCTCGAGCAGCTCGGGGTGCCGAACAAGGTCCTCGGTTATCTCTTCCTGTTCGCCACCATCGCCCTGTATGCCGGCATCGGCTTCATGTCGAAGACGGCGGACGTCGGCGAGTACTACGTCGCCGGCCGGCGCGTGCCCGCCTTCTTCAACGGCATGGCGACCGGCGCCGACTGGATGTCCGCAGCCAGCTTCATCGGCATGGCGGGCACCCTCTACCTGTCCGGCTACGACGGCCTCGCCTTCGTGCTCGGCTGGACCGGCGGCTACTGCCTGGTCGCGCTGTTCCTTGCGCCCTACCTGCGCAAGTTCGGCCAGTTCACCATTCCGGACTTCCTCGGCGCACGCTTCGGCGGCCACCTGCCGCGCCTGATCGGGGTCATCGCCGCCATCGTCTGCTCCTTCACCTACGTGATCGCGCAGATCTACGGCGTCGGCCTCATCACCAGCCGCTTCACGGGTCTGGAGTTCCAGGTTGGCGTCTTCGTCGGCCTCGCCGGCATCCTGGTCTGCTCCTTCCTCGGCGGCATGAAGGCCGTCACCTGGACCCAGGTGGCGCAGTACATCATCCTGATCGTGGCCTACATGATCCCCGTGGTCTGGCTGTCGGTGAAGAACACCGGCAACCCGATACCGCAGATCAGCGCCTACGTGAATGCGATGCCCAAGATCGCCGCTCTGGAGAAGGAGTTCAACGACAAGGCCAACCCGAAGGGCGCGAAGGAGGAATCGGTGCGCGCCATCTTCCGCGAGCGCGCCGCCGCAGCCGACGCCCGGCTGAAAGGCCTGGAGAAGGAAGGCCCGCCCTTCCTCGCCGCTGAAAAGCAGAAGATGGTCGACAAGGTCGCCGCCCTGAAGGCCGAAGCCACTCCGGACGCCAAGGCCATCGAGGCCGCCGAGAAGGCCGTCAAGGACTTCCCGGCGGACGAAGCGGCGGCAAAGAAGGCGTGGACGGCGGAGAAGGGACTCGGCGCACGCGCCGCACCCGTCAAGCCCCATGCCGAAGCATTTGCCGCCGGCGGCAAGGACGATGCGGAAAAGGAGAAGAACCGCAACAAGGCGAAGAAGAACTTCCTCGCCCTCATCGCCTGCCTGATGATCGGCACGGCGGCGCTGCCACACATCCTGATGCGCTACTACACGACACCTTCGGTGCATGAGGCGCGCGTCTCGGTGTTCTGGTCGCTGTTCTTCATCTTCCTGCTCTACTTCACCGCACCGGCGCTGGGCATCCTCGCCAAGTACGAGGTGTATAACAACCTCGTCGGGTCGAGCTTCGCGTCGCTACCCGCCTGGGTCAGCAACTGGGCGGCGGTGGACAAGACGCTGATGAACATCGCCGACGTCAACAAGGACGGCATCGTCCAGCTGGCCGAGATCGTCATCGGCGGCGACCTGATCGTGCTGGCCACGCCGGAAATCGCCGGCCTGCCCTACGTGATCTCGGGCCTCGTTGCCGCCGGCGGCCTCGCTGCGGCGCTATCGACCGCGGACGGCCTGCTGCTGACCATCGCCAACGCGATGTCGCACGACCTGTACTACAAGATGATCGACCCGAACGCTTCGACCGTGCGCCGCCTGGCCGTGTCGAAGGGCCTCCTGCTCGTCGTCGCGCTGGTTGCAGCCTACGTGACGAGCCTGAAGCCGGGCGACATCCTGTTCCTGGTCGGCGCGGCCTTCTCGCTGGCGGCCTCCGGTTTCTTCCCGGCACTGGTCTGCGGGGTGTTCTGGAAACGCGCCAACTACCTCGGTGCGGTGCTGGGCATGACCGCGGGCCTGGGAACCTGCGCCTACTACATGTACATGACCTACCCGTTCTTCGGCTGCGGCGTAAACTGCACGGCCAACCAGTGGTGGGACATCGCCCCGATCGCTGCCGGCACCTTCGGCGTCCCGGTCGGCTTCCTCGGCGTCATCATCGGCAGCCTGATCACCCCGGCGCCGAGCAAGGAGATCCAGGAGCTGGTCGACCACGTGCGCTACCCGAACCTGGAAGGCGACATCGACTCCAAGGGCGCCTGATACCGCATATCGGAGGAGGAGGAGGGAAAGGGAGCATACCCGCCCTCATTCAACCGGCCCCGGGGCAACCCTGGGCCGGTTTTTTTCGCCCTGTCGATCGGTAGAACCGGCCAACTCCGATCGCGGAACGCGGCCGGACCCGGCTAGAAGGGAAGTTCCGGAATGAGTTTGACGAGATCGGCGCGCTCGGCGTCATGCACCAGCTCCTTCGCGCGCTTGGGTTCGAAATCGACCAGGCGCTTTACCACCCGCGTCACTTCGTCGGGACGGTTCGCGTGATGGTAGGCCATCCCCAGCTGGTAGAAGCCCTCGCCGTTCATCGGCTGCAGCTCGACGGCCTTCTCCAGCGCCGCGGCGGCGTCGGCATGCTGCCCCAGGCGCGCGTGCGCCAGCCCCATGCCATACCAGGCACGATCCTGTGTCGGCACCAGACGCACCGCTTCGCGGAAGGCCTCGATCGCGTCGCGCGAACGCCCGGCGCGCTCGAGGACATAGCCGAGGTTGAACCAGTTGGCACCGTCCTCAGGAGTCAGCGCCAGGGCCTTGCGGAACCAGTCTTCGGCGACGTCGTAACGGTGCCGGTTGGCGGCGATTGCCGCCAGGTGCCGCGCCGCGCGAACGTCACCGGGATTGCGACGGAAGGCTTCCGCGAAAGCCTCGTAGGCGGCGTCTTCGCGGTCGAAGAAGTGCAGCAGCCAGCCGCGGGCATAATGCCGCCAGTGTTCGAAATCCATCGCGGGTATCGAAAGGATTGAGAAAGGAAGTGCCCACCATACCATGAGCCATCCCGAACTGTTTCTCATCGGCGTCTTGCGTGCGCTGGTCGAAGTCGCCCTGCTCAGCCTGCTCGGTCAGGGTCTGCTCGGCCTGCTGGCGGGAAGCCGGCGCCACACCAATACCGTGTATCGCCTGTTCGTGCTGATCACGTCCCCCATCGTGAAAGTCGTGCGCAGGATCGCGCCGCCGCAGATCATCGACCGTCATTTGCCCTTCGTGGCTTTCTTCGTGCTGTTTTGGGCCTGGATCGGGCTGGCCTGGCTCAAGCGCACCTATTGCGAGGCGCATCTGCTGCAGTGCTTCTGACCACCGCGTAAGCGTCAACGAAAAAGCCGGCCCGCAGGCCGGCTTTTTCTGGTGCGTTGTGCTCGTCAGTGACCCGAGGCACCCGAGGCGCCGACGCCCGTTTCCGAGCGGATCAACTGCGGTCCGAAGTCGGCACGCTCCTTCTGCGCCTGCTCGCTGTTGTCGAGGATCGACACGAGCCAGATCGTGATGAAGGCTGCCGGCATCGAGATGATGGCCGCCGAGCTGTAGGGGAACCAGGCGGATCCCTTAGGGTAGCCCATGACGGCTTCCCACACGCTGGCGGAGCCGATGGTCAGCACCGTCGCCAGGAACAGGCCGACGTAGCCGCCGACTACAGCACCGCGCGTCGTGCAGTTCTTCCACAGTACCGACATGAAGAGCACCGGGAAGTTGCCCGAACAGGCGATCGTGAAGGCGAGCATCACCATGTAGGCGACGTTCTGCTTCTCGAAGGCGATGCCCAGGGTCACCGCAACGATGCCGAGGATCACCACGGTGATGCGCGAGGCACGCAGCTCCGTGGCGGAATCGACATTGCCATGGCGCCACACGGATGCGTACAGGTCATGCGACACGGCAGACGCGCCGGAGAGCGTCAGGCCGGCAACCACCGCGAGGATGGTGGCGAAGGCGACTGCGGCGATGAAGCCGTAGAACACATCGCCGCCGACGGCCTTGGCCAGCAGCACGGCGGGCATGTTGCCGCCGCCCTTCAGGCAGTTCTGCAGCGGGCCGCTGGTGCACTCGGCGAGCGGCTTGGCGAAGAAGTTGCCCGCGTCCGTGATCAGGAAGTAGGTGGCGCCGAAGCCGATGATGAAGGTGAGGATGTAGAAGTAGCCGATCCAGGTCGTCGCCCAGGCCACCGACTTGCGGGCTTCCTTGGCGTTGGGCACCGTAAAGAAGCGCTGCAGGATGTGCGGCAGGCCGGCGGTACCGAACATCAGCGCCATGCCGACGGAAATCGCCGAGATCGGATCCTTGATCAGCGCGCCCGGGCCCATGATCTTGTCGTGGCTGGGATGCAGTTCGACGGCCTTGGAGAACAGCGCCTCGGGGCTGAAGCCGAACGTAAACAGCACGAAGAGCGCCATGAACGTTGCGCCACCCAGCAACATGCAGGCCTTGATGATCTGCACCCAGGTCGTCGCCGTCATGCCGCCGAACAGCACGTACATCAGCATGATCGCGCCGACGAGGATTTCGGCGTAGAGGTAGTCGAGGCCGAACAGCACCTTGATCAGCTGGCCGGCGCCGACCATCTGCGCGATCATGTAGAAGGCCACCACGACCAGCGTGCCGATCGCTGCGAAGGTACGCGTCGGAGTCTGCGCGAAGCGGTAGGAGGCGACGTCGGCGAAGGTGAACTTGCCGAGGTTGCGCAGGCGCTCCGCCATCAGGAAGGTGATGACGGGCCAGCCGACGAGCCAGCCGATCGAGAAGATCAGGCCGTCGAAGCCGCTGCCGAACACCAGCGCCGAGATGCCGAGGAAGGACGCGGCCGACATATAGTCGCCGGCGATGGCCAGGCCGTTCTGGAAGCCGGTGATGCCGCCGCCGGCGGTGTAGAAGTCCGCCGCCGTCTTGGTCCGCGATGCGGCCCACTTGGTGATCCACAGCGTGATGCCGACGAAGATCGCGAACATCACGATGGCCGTCACGTTGGTTTCCTGCTTGACGGTCTGGCCGACGTCGGCGCCGGCAGCCCAGGCCGCACCGGCAACGGTTAGCGCGGCGACGGCCGCGAGAATGCGCTTGAGGTGATTCATCTTATTTCGTCGCCTCCCTGATGATCTCGGCGTTTTCCGCGTCGAATTCGTTGTTGGCCCGATTGACGTAGATCCACGTCAGGATGATGGTGAACACGATGACGCCGACGCCGAGCGGGATGCCCAGGCTCATATGCATGCCCGTGCCGACCTTCTGGGCGAGGAACTCCTTGTCGTAGGCAACCAGCAGGATGAACCCGTAGTACGCAACCGCACCGAGTATGGACATGATGATCGAGTACTTGTTGCGCTTGCTGACGAAGGCCTGGAATTTCGGGTTGGCCCGAATCCGGTCCCAAGTTTCTTGTGCCATGTTGCCTCCTAAGTAGAAATTGGCCCGCCAATACTTGTGGTTGTAGGTTTGGCGATGGTGATCATAGGTACAAGGACTTACTTGGAACTTACTTACGAAAGACTTACCAAACGGTGCGCAAAGGCCTTTCACGCCTGCGTTTGCGCCCGTCTTTGACGCGGCATTGGGCACACCCTATAATTCGCCCCCTTCGCGGCCAGGTAGCTCAGTTGGTAGAGCAACGGACTGAAAATCCGTGTGTCGGCAGTTCGATTCTGCCCCTGGCCACCAGCATCACAGCGGCTCTCCCTCGGGAGGGCCGTTTTTCTTCACGCTGCCT
>ERZ724519.1312-NODE-1312-length-10384-cov-2.811792_pt1 | contig 10384 bp, 4 predicted proteins | sample MGYA00376052_ERZ724519 | MGnify/ENA primary metagenome ERZ724519 (study PRJEB28724, sample SAMN07190883) | activated sludge metagenome | isolation source: activated sludge of sewage treatment plant in Hong Hong | place: Hong Kong | collected 2016-03-17 ... | reverse complement strand
GAGCCGGGCCAGTCAATTGATCTCAAACTTACACCTGCCGAAATTCCGGCTCTTCACATAAAAAATCCCCGTCTGTGGTGGTGCAACAACCTGGGCGCTCCCGAATTATACCACCTCGACCTGAGCTTCGAAGCAAACGGTGTGACTACAGATAAACAGAAAGTTACTTTCGGTATACGTAAGATTGAAATGTACACCAACGCAGCCGGCCACAAGGGATTTAAACTTAACGGGAAAGAGGTGCTTATTAAAGGCGCCGGCTGGACCGATGATATTTTCCTTCGCGACAGCCTGCAAAGTATTGAAACACAGATTCAGTATGTAAAGCATATGAACCTGAACACCATACGGCTCGAAGGGTTTTGGGGCAACAACCAGGATATTTATGACTTATGCGATAAATATGGAATCCTGATCATGGTTGGATGGAGCTGCCACTGGGAATGGGACGAATACCTGGGCAAAGCTTGCGGCGATTTCGGTGGCATTCAGACTGAAAGCGACATTACCCTGGCGCTCAACTCATTCCGCGACCAGTTGCTCTGGTTGCGCAACCACCCATCTGTTCTTGTCTGGATGGTTGGAAGCGACAAATGCCCGAAACCTGAACTCGAAATCAGTTATGCAAATCTTATCAAAAGTATTGACGACAGGCCTTACCTGGTTTCGGCAGGAACCCGAATAAGTACCGTGAGCGGACCATCGGGTGTAAAAATGAACGGGCCTTACGAATACGTTTCTCCCAATTACTGGTATACTGATACTATAAATGGAGGGGCCTTCGGGTTTAATACCGAAACCGGCCCGGGGCCACAGGTGCCTGTGCTTGAATCCGTTAAAAAGATGATTCCGGCTGATAAACTCTGGCCGCCAAACGAAATGTGGAATTACCATTGCACCCATTCGAAACAGGCATTTAATACCATGGATGTTTACAATACCGCGCTCGAAGCACGTTTTGGCAAAGCTACTGATCTCGACGATTACCTGTTAAAATCAAATGCCCAGAGCTATGAAGCCATGAAAGGCATGTTCGAGGCTTTCAGGGTAAATATTCCGAAAACAACCGGTATCATTCAGTGGATGCTCAATTCGGCCTGGCCTTCGATGTACTGGCATTTGTACGATTATTACCTCAGGCCTTCAGCTGCATATTATGCAGCCCGGAATGCAAATCAACCTATTCAGCTCATTTACAACTATGGAAACAATTCCATTTATGCTGTAAATGAAACCCGACAGGAAGTGAAAAACTTCAATACAGAAATCAGGTTGCTTAATACGGGTTCTAACGTATTGACAAATAAGAATCTGATTGTAGATATTCCTTCAAATTCTTCCGTCAAAATTATGCAGCTTGACCCTTTGACAGAGAATGAATTCCTCAGCATGAAATTAACCGATGCAAACGGAAAGCGGGTTGCCGGAAATTTCTACTGGCTTTCGGATAAACCTGATGAATTTGCATGGGATAAAACAAACTGGGTTTTCACACCGCTGAAATCGTTTGCTGATCACACGCCGCTAAGCGAATTGCAGACATCGAAAATTACAATTAGTTGTAAAACAGAAGTTAACGGCAGCAAGCTGAAAATTCATACTTGGATTTCGAATCCGACAGATAAAATAGCATTTTTTATTTCGCTTATGCTGAATGATGAAAAGGGAGAAAGCATTTGTCCTGTTTTCTGGGATGATAATTATATCAGCCTGCTGCCCGGCGAAAAACGCGAAATAAACTGCACTGTATCCCGAAATGTAGTAGCTAAAACCAAACCTCGGCTGCTGGTTTCAGGTTGGAATATTAAACCGCAAAGCATTACCATAAAATAGAATGCACGTAATTTTTCAAAATCAGTTGAACACTTTAAAACAAACTACATGAAGAACAAAAGACCATTAATGATAATGCTTATCATGCTTATTTTCTTCGTGATCTCGTTTCTCACCAATATACTTGGTCCGCTGATTCCTGATATAATTAAAAGCTTTCGACTGGGTATTGGCTTAGCCGGATTCCTGCCTTTTTCGTTTTTTGTCGCTTACGGATTTATGTCAGTTCCGGCCGGGATACTGATTGAAAAATATTCGGAAAAAACCGTGATGATCGCTGCTTTTATGCTTGCCTTTATCGGGGCTTTAACATTCGCAATTTTGCCCAGTTTCGCGGTTGCATTACCTTCGCTATTCCTTATCGGCATCGGAATGGCTATGCTCCAGGTAGTCATAAATCCATTGCTTAGACAGTCGGGCGGTGAAGAGCATTTTGCATTTTTTTCGGTATTGGCACAGCTTGTTTTCGGACTGGCATCCTTCCTCAGTCCGCAATTATATAGCTACCTGGTTCTTAATCTTCACAAAAATGATAATTCATTTATCGTCAGGATCCTGAATCCGATAGTCCCTGTAAACCTTGAATGGGCTTCACTTTACTGGGTTTTTGCGCTGGTGGTTCTGTTCATTATTGTGGTGATTTGGATTACCCGTTTCCCGAAAGTGGAATTGAAAGCAGATGAAAAAATGGAAACAGGACTTGTTTTTCGCGAACTCCTGAAGAACAAGCAGGTATTGCTTTTCTTTGTCGGCATATTCGCTTATGTGGGAACCGAACAGGGTATACCCAACTGGGCTTCCAAGTTTCTGCAAACCTACCATGGCATCGATCCGGCCACTACCGGCGCCAATGTAATATCCTATTTCTGGGGATTGCTTACACTGGGTTGCCTGCTTGGCCTTTTGCTCCTGAAACTTGTCGACAGCCGCAAGGTGTTGCTGGTTTTTGCATCCGGAGCCATCATCTCGCTTGCTATTGCATTATTTGGCCCGGCTACGGTTTCCATCTACGCTTTCCCTATCACCGGATTTTTTGCATCGGTAATGTGGTCGGTAATTTTTTCGCTTGCGCTGAATTCGGTTCCTGCGCATCACGGAACATTTTCGGGAATCCTTTGCACAGCCATCATTGGCGGGGCCGTGCTGCCGCTGGTTATTGGCGCTATAGGCGAGTTTACAGGACTCAGATTCTCAATGTTGCTGCTCTTTATCACGCTGGGATACATTTTCAGTATTGGCATCTGGGCGAAGCCACTGGTTACCAATAAAACTTTTTGAAAAGGGCCCGAAAGAAGACGTCGGAAGACATGGTTCTAAATTAAATTTCAGATTTAACACCCCCGGATCTTTTCAGTATTCAAACTGTCGGTTATGAAATCAGGCAATGATAAATACCCGAAAGTTGAAATTTTTGATTTAGATTTGCTTGTCACAGGAATTAGGAAAATGCACAAAATCATCTTACTGATTGACATTTCGGAGGAATATGGTCAGAACCTGATGAAAGGGGTTGTGAAATATTCGAAGGAGCAGGGACCATGGATTTTCTGCCGTATGCCGCTTTTCTACCGCGAAACGCTAGGTATGGAAGGCATTGTGGATTTTGCCAAAGAATGGGGCGCCAACGGCATTATCGCCCAGTTGTATAATGACCTGGATATTAAAAAAATCCTTGATGCAGGAATTTCACTGATAGTCGAAGATTTTAAAGAACGTTTTTCGGATATCCCGAATATTACCGGTGGTTATTTCGAAGCCGGGAAAATGGGTGCTGAATATTTTCTGGAAAAGGGTTTCAGAAATTTTGGATTTTATGGATTCAAAAATATTGTCTGGTCGCGCGAGCGGTCCGAAGGTTTCGAGAATCACCTGAAGTCACTCGGTTACGATGTTCACTATTTTGATAATGAACAGGCTCCGTCGCGGGAGTTGTGGCATTACAAACCTTCGGCATTAAGCCAGTGGTTACAGTCGCTGCCAAAACCAATTGCCATAATGACTTGCGACGACGAACGCGGACAGCATATCACCGAAGCCTGCAAACACGCCAAAATTCAGATACCGGAGGAGATAGCCGTGCTGGGGGTTGACAATGATAAAATGACCTGCAATTTATCGGACCCACCTTTGTCGAGTATTGATCTGGATACCGAAAAAGGAGGTTACGAAGCCGCCAGGCTGATGGATATGATGATTACCGGGCAAATTACCCAACACTACGACATCCTGGTACAACCAACGCAGGTTATAACCAGGCAGTCGACAGATATTGCATCAGCGAATGATAAATACATTGCCCGGGCACTAAAATTTATTCATAAAAATATCGACAACAGGATTAATGTAACTGATGTGCTGAAAGAGGTTCCCCTGTCGCGCCGTGCACTCGAAAAACGATTCCTCGAAACAACCGGTACCGGTGTTTACAAATACATATACAATCTTCAGATACAGAAATTCGCTCAAAGGCTTCTTGAAACCGATAAAACCATATTCGAAATAGCGCTTGAGTCAGGATTTGAAAACAGCAAGAACATCTCCCGACAGTTCAAACAGGTAAAAGGCTGTACTCCGATTGAATACAGGAAAAGACATCTCACAGGCAACTGATTTTGTTCCCGGTAATCAAGTTTAAAAAATTTCTCCGGGTTTTCAAAATGCATTTAAGGGGTTTTCATTTTTATTACGCTGATTTATAAAAACGTAAGCATTTGTATTGGTGCTCGTTGCAATTATTGATTTAAAATTATTGGCATATAGTGTATTCCCTTTTATCAAAAAAATTAAAATTGATTTAACTTTACGTTGCACAGAGGCAATCACCAATTATTAAGCACCCTAAAAGTATTTTTTTTAATAGCCCACTACCCTGCTTTAGCGATAGCAAACCAACAAGACAAGGATTAGGTGCAGCGGCTTAATTGCGCAATTTGAAGAATATAATACGCAAATCCATACATGCATCGACCAATCTATATATATCTTTGACACTAGCCTAATTTTAAATAGAAAATTTATCTGTTTTAATGGTAAAGCCTAATATTTATTACTTATGTGGCTAACAAAATATTATCAGTAAATGTAAAAAGCATGACCAACCAAACCCTCAAACCATGAAAAAAAAGTTACTAATCAAACTCGTGCCTATCCTGCGAAAAAAGACGCTTTATTTGACTGCGTTTTTATTAATGATTGCACAAACCGCTCTTTTTGCACAAAATATTAATGTAAAAGGAACGGTAAAATCCGAAGACGGATCAACGATGCCCGGCGTAAGTGTTATCGTTAAAGGAACGTCGATCGGAACAACAACATCAATTAACGGAACCTACAATGTTTCGGTATCCGCAAAAGGGACACTGGTGTTTTCGTTTATCGGATACGAATCAGTAGAAATACCGGTTGCCGGCACCCAAACGATTGATGTAATGCTCAAGGAATCAGCAACTAATCTTAGTGAAGTTGTAGTTATGGGTTACGGAACCCAGCAGAAAAAAGATGTAACCGGCGCAGTTGCAGTGGTTTCGGCCAAAGAACTGAAGGACAGGCCAAACACTCAATTCGGTTATTCGCTCGAAGGTAAGGCTGCCGGAGTTCAGGTCATCCGTTCGTCGGGCCAACCCCAATCCGGATTTTCAATTCGTGTTCGCGGAACCTCGTCAATAACATCGGGAAGCGACCCGATATACATTGTTGATGGTGTTCAGACTTACAATACCAACGAAATAAATCCTTCGGATATTGAAAGTTTTACTGTTCTAAAAGATGCTTCATCTGCAGCCATTTACGGAAGCAGCGGTGCCAACGGTGTGGTTTTAATTACGACCAAAAGGGGTAAAAATCAAAAGTTAAAACTGGATTTCAATACTTCATTAACCGTATCTCAGGTATGGAAAAAAATGAGCGTACTTGATGGAAGCCAGTTTAAAGACCTTGCTATCGAAATGGGCGAAACTTCCGACCCAGTATTCTGGGATAAATATAATCTGAATACTGATTGGCAGAAAGAGATATTCCGCAATGCCCTCTCGCAGAATTACCAGCTGTCAGCAACCGGCGGCACTCAAAAAACCACTTACTATTTCTCAGGTTCCTGGGTCGACCAGAATGGTATTGTACTGAATAACAGCGTGAAAAGAGCTACTTTTAAAGCAAATGTAGATCATCAGGTAAACAAAGTTCTGAAAATCGGGACCAGCCTTTCGTACGACAACTGGAAAGACGTTTCAGTTGCAGAAAATGATAGAAACGGAGTAATTACCCGTTTATATACTACCATACCAAATATAGGAATCAGGGACCCGGATGAACCGGAAGCTTATGCAAGAAGCCCTTTTATCAACGACCTCGAAAATCCGGTTTCAACGGTGTATCAGCCTGAACAATTATTTGTAAACGACAGGCTTCATGGTAACGCTTATATGGAAGCTGAAGTTATAAAAGGACTTAAACTAAAAAGCCTTTTCGGATTTGAAAGTACCGTTGGAAAATTTAAATCATTCCAGGATTCGGTTCAAACCAGGTGGGGAAAATCAAACGCCGGAATAGCCAGCGAATCTAATTATGATTATCAGTATTGGGTTTCGGAAAATACTGCAAATTATAACCGGAAAATACAAGAGCACAACATTGCATTGATGGCCGGATTTATAGTTTCGAGAGAAACAACCGACAACAACTACAAAACATCGAAGGATTTCAGCCTGGCATCCAATGGCAATACCGACGTTGGTTCAGGTAGGGTACAAAGCCCGGTAATCCCTTATTATGTACGTAAATCACATATGTCCTATATTGGTCGTATAAACTATTCATACAAGGATAAGTATTTCTTAACTTCCAATTTCAGGGCTGATGGTTCAGGACAGTTCTCACCTGAGAACCGCTGGGGATATTTCCCGTCATTTTCAACAGGATGGAGAATTTCGCAGGAAGGATTCCTGAAAAACAATCCTGTGATCAGCGAATTAAAAGTTCGCGCCGGCTGGGGAATTGTAGGTAACGACAGAGCTGCACCCTATGCATGGTATGGCATTGTTGATACACTTAACAACAAGTACCTGATTGGAGGCGAAACCCATACTGCATTTACCCCTTCCACATTAGAAAACTCCGCACTGCGCTGGGAAAAAACATCACAACTCGATATTGGTATCGACCTGGGTGTTTTGGATAACAGACTGACATTGAGCGCCGATTATTATTATAAAAAGACATCTGATATTTTACTGGAAGTTCCACAGCCAACAAGTACAGGTTATTCTACAGCATTGCAGAATGCAGGTGAACTCGAAAACAGAGGGTTTGAATTCCAGGTTAGTTCAAGAAATATTGTTAGTTCCGATTTCAGATGGAATACTGATTTCAACATTTCATTCAACAAAAACAAAGTGTTAAGTATTATCGGAAACACAATCCATTCAGGTGGAATAAATCCGGCCGGTGACGAATTTAACACAGCTGTTGTTCAGGAAGGGCAGCCTTTGGGTTCGTTCTATGGAAAAATTTCACAAGGTGTTGATCCTGCTACCGGAAATATTGTTTTCCTGAAAACAGCTGACGGTTCAGCAGATAGTACAGGAATAATCGGTAATGCAAATCCAAAATGTATTTACGGTCTTACCAACTCCTTCGCTTATAAAAACTGGACATTGGATATCTTTATTCAGGGCGTTCAGGGTAACCAGATCATGAATGCAACACGTATTTTAACCGAGTCGATGGCGCTGACCATGAACCAATCGGCATCCGTACTTAACAGGTGGAAAAATCCTGGCGACATCACAGATATGCCGGGAATTAGTCCAACCAATTGGAATAATTCAAATCCATCAACCAGGTATATCGAAAACGGATCGTATCTAAGGCTTAAGTCACTCACCCTGGGTTATACACTTAATCCCGCGGCGTTAGCTAAGCTAAAAATTACCCGTTTTATGGTATATTTTACTGCCGAAAACCTGCTCACCTTTACCAAATATACCGGATTTGACCCCGAAGTAAGCGCATTCAGCAGCAACAACCAGGATGCAACAAATCAAAATACGGCACTTGGCGTCGATTATGGAACTTATCCACAATCAAGAGATTATGTGTTAGGTTTAAAAATTACCTTCTAATACTTTAAAACAAAAATGATGAAAAAATATTCTTTCAATATGCCCATTTATATCATGCTGCTCCTGATTGCGGCATCATTGGGCTCCTGCAATAAATTTATCGATGATAAACCCGTAACATCATTAACTACGGGTAACTACTACAAAACTGCTTCCGATATGGAAAATGTGCTGGCAGGATGTTACAATATCTTTTACGGCTCCGACTACTATCAGTGGGAATATGTTATGCTGAGCGATGTCAGGTCAGATAACGCTTATCCGGGTGGTTACAACGAGGAAACGTTTTACGACTACGACAGGTTCATCCTGCCACCGAGTAACACCCACAATAATACAAACTGGGGCGCTTTATACAGAGGAGTAGCTCGCTGCAATATTCTACTCGATAAAATAGGTAGTGTATCCGACCCTGCATTAACCGATACAAGGCGTGCACAAATTATAGGCGAAGCTAGTTTTCTCCGTGCATTTCATTACTATCAGCTTGTAAAATTATATGGTGGTGTTCCAATTGAATTGGAATCAAATACCGCAGATCCGGGTGTTACCCGTAAAGCAAGAGCTTCTGAAAAAGAAGTATACGACCAGATTGTAAAAGACCTGGAAGTTGCTGTTACAAATCTGCCTGATACCTATGGCAACATGCCTTCAGTAAATAAAGTGCGTGCTACCAGGGGTGCCGCCAATGCCACATTGGCAAAGATATGGGCTCAACGGAGTGACAGGGATTATACCAAAGTAATCACTTACTGTGATGCAGTTATAAACAGCGCTGCCGGCTATTCGTTAATGGCAAATTACGCTGATTTATTCGATGGGGCACATTACCTCAATTCTGAGTCCATTCTCGAAATCCCTTTTCAGGAAGGCAATTGGTCGGCTTCGAGCTGGGGAATTCAGCTTTATTTAGCACCGGAAGACGCATGGCAGAAATATTGTGTTCCATCCAAGGACCTGGTAGCGGCATACGATGCTGAAGGAGATGCAATCAGGAAAAATGCCAATATTATTTTCATGACTGAGGATGCCAATGGTGACCCGATCAGCTGGAATGATGAAAACTGGAATCCTTGTGGCGATCCAACTATTGGAACTCCGTTTAACTATAAGCAAAAACATCCTGCCGGATGGGCCAGTGGTGATGATTATTACCTGATTCGGTTAGCAGATATAATATTGCTGAAAGCCGAAGCTCTAAATGAAACAGGCCAAACCGGACCGGCAGCTACCCTGGTGAACCAGATCAGAAGCAGGGTTCATCTTGGACCAATATCTGCATCGCTTTCAAAAGCTGAAATGAAAACAGCCATACTTAATGAACGGAGGCTGGAACTCGCATTTGAGGCGCAACGCTGGGATGATCTTGTTAGGAATGGTGTTGCAACAAGCGTTATGCTGGCTTTGGAAGAATACACTTACACATGTTCCGGGGGCGAACCCAGTGACAAAACAAAAATGGATTATTCAAATTGTGATCAGAACCATTGGATCATGCCAATCCCCCAACTTGAAAGGGATGCCAATCCAAATCTGACACAAAATCCCGGTTACTAAAGAAATAGTTACAGTTAATAAGTTGAGCGTGTTTCTTTACTCATAGGCGAAATACATCGATTTATGCCAAACTACACCTGATCTGATGTTTGAAGATAATATCAGGTGAATATGAAAATTAGCTGTAACAACCAGCCTGCCGTTTAGAGCAGGCTGGTTTTTTTATGAATAGCAATCGCCGAAATGGTTTACATTTGTATCCCGGACCGGGTTTCCATGATTGCTGGTAGCTTTCTTGCCCCTGTTAACCAAACCAATATCCAATGAAACTCTACCTTATACCCACCCCCATCGGTAACCTGGAGGATATTACACTCAGGGCTTTGAGGATATTAAAGGAAGTGGACATCATTCTGGCCGAAGATACCCGCACTTCCTCAAAGTTGCTCAGGCATTTTGAAATCGATAAAAAAGTACTGGCACATCACCAGTTTAACGAACACAAAACAGCCGAAAGCCTGGTGCGGCAAATGCGTGAAGGTACAACCATGGCTTTGATTTCGGATGCAGGCACTCCAGGCATTTCCGATCCCGGTTTTTTGCTTACGCGCGCCTGCCTGCAAGCCGGTGTTGAAGTGGAATGCCTGCCCGGACCAACAGCTTTTGTGCCGGCCCTGGTGAACTCGGGCCTGCCCTGCGACCGGTTTTTATTCGAAGGTTTTCTGCCCCATAAGAAAGGCCGCCAAACCAGGCTCAAAGAGTTAGCCCGGCAGCCCTATACTTTTATACTGTACGAATCGCCTTTCCGCCTGGTTAAAAGCCTCGAACAACTTGCCGAACACCTGGGCGGTGACCGCCAGGCCTGTGTTTCGCGTGAGCTAACTAAAATTTATGAAGAAAACGGAAAAACGGTTTTTGCTAACTGGTCGCAAGTT
>ERZ724519.1310-NODE-1310-length-10388-cov-5.679667_pt1 | contig 10388 bp, 14 predicted proteins | sample MGYA00376052_ERZ724519 | MGnify/ENA primary metagenome ERZ724519 (study PRJEB28724, sample SAMN07190883) | activated sludge metagenome | isolation source: activated sludge of sewage treatment plant in Hong Hong | place: Hong Kong | collected 2016-03-17 ... | reverse complement strand
CAGGCGGAGTAAGATGACGATTAGGAGCGCGGAGAGCAGGCGGCTAAGCGGCAGGCCGCGGGAGAGGAGGTTGGCCAGCATTGCGCGCTCCTATCGCTTCGCCACGGGGAACAGCCCCTGCGGCCGCCACAGCAGGATCAGCACCATCAGGAGGATGCTCGAGAACAGGTTGACCTTGGGTGCGACGAAGCCAACGTAGTTGGAGGTCAGGCCGACCAGCAGCGCCCCGACGAAGCAGCCGCCGACGGAACCCAGCCCGCCGATGATGATGACGATGAAGATCAGCACCATCATCTGGGCGCCGATGGTGGTCGTCACCAGTTCCTGGTAGAGCCCGAACATGGTGCCGCCGAGGCCGGCCAGCGCCGAACCGGCGGCAAAGACGCCGATGAACAGGAAGCGCACCCGGTAACCGAGCGCCTCGACCATCTCGCGGTCCTGCACGCCGGCCCGGATCAGCAGTCCGAGCTTGGTCCGGTTGAGCAGGAGGAACATCGCGGCAAAGATGGCCAAGCCGAGGCAGACGGACAGCAGGCGGAATTTCTCGACGGCGACGTCGCCGAGGATGAAGGCGCCCTGCAGGCTGGCCGGCCGCATCATCGGCCGTGCCTCCGGGCCCCACAGCGCCAGGATGACCTGCTCGGCGATGATCATGCCGCCCATGGTGACCAGGATTTGCTTTAGGTGCAGGCCATACACCGGTCGCACCATGACGCGTTCAAATCCGATGCCGACGATGCCGGCCACCAGCGCGGCAGCGAGGCCGGCACAGGCGATGGCGGCAAGATTCATCGCAAACGAGCCGCTGCCCGTCCACGCGCCCAGCGTTCCCAGCGTGCTGACGCCGACGAAGGCGCCGAGCGCGACGAAGATGCCATGGCCGAAGTTCATCACGTCCATCAGGCCGAACACCAGGGTGAGGCCCGAAGCGACGAGGAAGATGATGAGCCCCATCGCCAGCCCGGCGATGGTCAGCGTTGCCCAGGTCGGCAGGCTGCCGACCATCGGCAGCGCGACCAGGATCAGGATCGGCGTCAGCAGGATGGGCAGCCAGTCGCGCGGCGCGGCCGGCAGGTCTTCGATCTTGGCAGGTGCGGTGGAAGCGGTCGTGCTCATCGGCGGGCCCTATTGATGGGAGTCCAGCGAAAGGCCGAGCAGCCGCGACTGCAAAGCCTCATCGGCAACGAAGTCGGCCATGGTTCCGGCATGCACCACGCGGCCGTTGTCCATCACGGCGACGGTGTCGCCGAGGCGGCTGGCAAAGCCGAAGTTCTGCTCGACGAGCAGCACCGTCACGCCCTCGTCGCGCAGGGCGCCGAAGGCCACGATCAGGTTCTGGATGATCGCCGGTGCCAGACCCTTTGACGGCTCGTCGACGAGCAGCAGGCGCCTGGGTTCGACCATCGCCCGCGCGATCGACAGCATCTGTTTCTGCCCGCCGGAGAGCAGGCCGGCGCGCTGCAGCCAGAAGGTCTTGAGCGCAGGCATGAAACCGAAGATCCAGTCCAGACGCGCCGAGTCGAGCGGCCCGCGGCGCGCCGCAAGCATCAGGTTCTCGCGCACCGTGAGGTCGCTGAAGATGCCCATGTTCTCGGGAACGTAGGCGATGTCGAGGCGGGCCACATCCGGCGTGGCCCGCCCGGCAATGTCGGTGCCATCGAAGCGCACGCTCCCGGCGGAGGCCTGCCAGAGGCCCATGATGGTGCGCAGGGTCGTCGTCTTGCCCGCGCCGTTGCGGCCGAGCAGCATGGTGATGCCCCCGCGCGGCACGGCCAGGTTAACGCCGTGCAGGATGTGATACGGCCCGATGTGAGTGTTGACGCCATCGAGCACGAGGAGGGGCTGCATCGCGCCGCTCATTGTGTGCCCTCCTTGCGCTCGGCGGGTATGCCAAGGTAGGCCTCCTGCACCACGGGCGAGGCAATCACCTCCGCCGGCGCGCCGTCGGCCACGAGCGTGCCGTTATGCAGCACCACGATGCGGTCGGCAAGCTCGCGCACCACGTCCATCTTGTGCTCGACGAGCAGGATGCACTTGTCGCCGCCGGCCTTGATGCGCTTGATGAGATCGAGGATCACCGGCACCTCGTCGACGCTCATGCCGGCCGTCGGCTCGTCGAACATATAGACCTCGGGCTCCAGCGCCAGCATCAGGCCGACTTCCAGCTTGCGCTGGTCGCCGTGCGGCAGGGTCATGGCCGGCACGTCGCGCTGGTGGGTCAGCGCCACCTGCTCGAGGATCGCATCGGCCTTTTCGATCAGGTCGCGACGGCTGTCCCAAAGGCTGAAGAATTGAATACCGACCCCCGCCCGCGACTGCACGGCGATGCGCACGTTCTCGTGCACCGTGAGAAAGGGGAACAGGTTGGTGAGCTGGAAGGCGCGGCCGATGCCCCGCCGCGTGCGCAATGGTGCCGGCAGGCGGGAAATGTCCTTGCCGAAGAGGAATACCTCGCCCGCCGTCGCCGGAATCTGGCCCGAGACCAGGTTGAAATACGTGGTCTTGCCGGCGCCGTTGGGACCGACGATGGCCGTCAGCGTGCCGCGCCGGAACGCTGCGCTGACGCCATTGACCGCCACATGGCCGCCGAACCGAACCGTCAGGCCGCGGGTTTCGAGGACGGTATCCCCCGCCGCGGACGCAGTCGTATCAGGCATGCTCGCTGCAACCTCCCTGAACCGGCGCCGGCACTGCCGACGCCCTGGCCGGTGAGCCGGGGCGACGTGTGCCGCCCCGGCTTGGGCACGGGTTACTTCTTGTTGCGGATCGGCAGCTTGATCTCGTCCATCGTGACTTCGCTCACGAGCTCGGGGATCGCCCAGGCAACCGCCGGATCCACCTTGACCTTGAAGTGGTACATGGACTGCAGCGCCTGGTGGTCGTCCTTGCGGAAGGTCACCTTGCCCTTCGCCGTTTCGAAGCTCATGCCCTCCATGGTGGAGATCAGCTTCTCGGTGTCGCTGCTGTTGGCCTTCTTGAACGCCTCAACCAGCGCCATTCCCGCCGCCATGCCGCCGGCCGTGAAGAAGTCGGGCGGCGTGCCGTTGTAGCGCTTCTTGTGCTCATCCACCAGCCACTTGTTGATGGGGTTCTTCGGAATCTCGTAGTAGTAGTAGGTCGTACCCTCCATCCCCGGGAAGGCCTTGTAGGCCGCCATGGCGGGAAGGATGTTGCCGCCGGTCGCGATCTCGATGCCGTAACGCTTGGGATCGAGGTCGTTGATCTTGAACGGATTGCCGGCACCGGCCCAGTTGATGAAGATGATCTTGCGGCAGGTCTTGTCCTTGGCCGAATCACACTTGTCCTTCAGCGCGTCGAACAGGCGCTGTGCGGACGCGGTGAAGTCCGTCGTTGCCATCGGCGCGTACTCTTCGAACACCAGCTTCGCCTTGCTGCCGGCGAAGGCATCCTTGAACGCCTTGACGAAGTCCTTGCCGAAGGCCGAATCCTGGGCAAGGGTTGCAATGTAGGTGCCTTCCTTCTTGCCCAGGGCATAGCCATTGGAGATGGCGTCCTGGCTCGAGTTGCGGCCGGTGCGGAAGATGTAGCGGTTCCACTTGTCGCCGGTGATGGAATCGGCCACGGCAGGTTCGACCAGCAGGATCTTCTTGTACTCCTCGGCTACCGGCAGCATCGCCAGCGCCACGCCCGAGCTCGTCGGCCCGACGGCGATGTCGGCCTTGTCGTCGCCGTAAGCGGCGGCCAGCTGGGCCTTGCCGATGTCCGGCTTGCCCTGGGTATCCTTCTCGATGACGACGATCTTGCGGCCGCCGATTTCCATCTTGCCGCCCGTCGCGTACTCCAGGCCCATCATGAGGCCGATCTGCGTTTGCTTGGCATAGGCCTCGAGCGCACCGGTCTTGTCATAGACGTGGGCGATCTTGATCGTGTTCTGGGCCAGCGCGGCCCCGGAAACCAGACAGCAGGCCGATGCGGCCAGTGCGAAACGTCTCAGCATCTTCCTTCTCCTTGAGGATGGGCAACCATGCAAATCGACACCAGACAGTCCGCCGCCGCGCAAGCGCAGCGGCAATTCAAACATCTGTTCGCTTCATTCTAGACCACATTGCCCTGCAACGGCACGGCCCCGCGCCCAGTCACCGCCGGCATTCGCGACGCGCACTGCGATGGTGCGCGCAGCCTCCTCAGGACCGGCTCTCGCGCGAGGATTCCTCGGCGCGGTCGAGTTCCTTTTCCATCTCGGCGTCGGTGGGCGGCGCGTAGTCCGACTTGCCTTCGGGCGTCGGCCGCACGATCAGCGCCGCGAGCACGATGCCCAGCTCATAAAGCAGGCAGAGCGGCACCGCCATCATGAACTGCGAGATCACGTCGGGCGGGGTGAACACGGCGCCGACGATGAAGGCCCCGACGATCACGTAAGGACGCCACTCGCGCAACTTGGCGACGTCCACGATGCCGATCTTGACCAGCACGATCACGATCACCGGCACCTCGAAGGTCACGCCGAAGGCGAGGAACATGGTGAGCACGAAGGAAAAGTACTTCTCGATGTCGGTCATCCAGGCCACGCCCTCGGGTGCGAACTTGGCCATGAAGCCGAACACCATGGGGAAGAAGGCGAAGTAGGCGAAGGCCATGCCGATGAAGAACAGCAGCACGGAGGCGATTAGGAGCGGGATGGCAAGCTTCTTTTCGTGGGCGTAGAGGCCCGGCGCGACGAAGGCCCAGACCTGGTAGAGCACGTAGGGCAGAACGACGAGGAAGGCGACCGTCAGCGAGACCTTCATGGGCACAAGGAAGACGCCGACCACGTCGGTGGCGATCATGCGCCCGCCGGACGGCAGCGTCGCCAACAGCGGTGCCGCCAGCAGCGTGTACAACTCGCGGGCGTAGAAGGCCAGCGGAACGAACACGATGCCCACCGCCACCAGCGAGCGGATCAGCCGGTCGCGCAACTCGACCAGGTGCGAAAGGAAGGTTTCCTGGTCTTCCACCGTCAGGACTTCGTCGGCTCGCCGGTCTGGGCCGGCGCGGCGACCGTCTCAGCCGCCGGGATAGCCGGCACTGCCGCCGGCTCCGTCTCCGGTGCTGCGACAGCCTCCGTCGCCACCGGTTCAATGGCGCGGCCTATCGACTTCTCCACCTCGCGCATTTCGTGGCTGATACCGGACTCGATGTCGCTGACCTGGCTGGCAACCTGCTGCTGCAGCTTCTTCAGTTCCTCGAGCTGCATTTCGCGGTTGATGTCGGCCTTGACGTCGCTCACGTAGCGCTGCAGTCTGCCCAGCAGGTGGCCGGCGGTACGCGCCACGCGGGGCAGCCGCTCGGGGCCGATGACGATCAGCGCCACTACGGCAATCACCATCAATTCGGAGAGTCCGACGTCGAACATGCGCTGTCTCGTGGCAATAGGCGGCGCCGCCAAAATCGAAGGGGCCGCAACCGGCCCCCTTTGGCGGGCTGCTACGGCATCAGGTCTTGGTCTGTTCCCGCCGCGCCTCGACGTCGATGGTATGGCCGGTCACCTGCGGCGGGTCCGCCGGCTTGTCGGCGGAAGCGTCCTTCATGCCGTCCTTGAACCCCTTGACCGCTCCGCCGAGGTCCTGGCCGATGTTGCGCAGCTTCTTGGTGCCGAATACCAGCATGACGATCACCAGCACGATGAGCCAGTGCCAGATGCTGAAAGATCCCATTGTTTGCCTCCTCGCGCTCGGCCAGCTCAGGGCGCCCTGCGCTTGACCATGGACCCCAGCGGCTCGGGGCCGCCAAGTACGTGAACGTGGAGATGATACACCTCCTGATTGCCGATCCGCCCGGTGTTGATGATGGTGCGGAAGCCGTCGGCAAGGCCCTGCCCGCGCGCGATCTCGCCGGCCTTGGCGAGGATGCGACCGAGCACCATCTGGTGCGACATGTCGGCCTCCGCCAGCGACGGGATGTGCTGCTTGGGGATGATCATGAAGTGCACCGGCGTGATCGGACTGATGTCGTGGAAAGCGAGTATCTCCTCGTCTTCGTAGGCCTTGCGTGCCGGAATCTCGCCGCGCACGATGCGGCAGAAGATGCAGTCGCTCATCAGGCCTGCCCCCGGCTCGCCTTCTCGTCGATGCCGGAAATGCCCTCGCGGCGGCGAAACTCGACCACGACGTCGTCCACGCCGATGTCGAACTGCGCCAGCAGCACCATGCTGTGGAACCACAGGTCGGTCACCTCCCGCACCAGGTGCAGGCGGTCGCCATCCTTAGCGGCCATGATGACTTCTGCCGCCTCCTCGGCCACCTTCTTGCAGATCGCATCCGTGCCCTTGGCGTAGAGGCTGGCGACATACGACGAATCGGGGGCCGCCCCCTTGCGCTCGCGCACCGTGGCCTGCACGCGGTGGATGACTTCGAGGTCGATCATTTGTAAATCTCCTTGGGGTCTTTCAAAACCGGATCCACGTCCTGCCAGCCGGCAGCGTCGAGACGGGAAAAGAAACAACTGCGGCGCCCGGTGTGGCAGGCGATGCCGCCGACCTGCTCGATCCGGAGCAGCACCACGTCGCGGTCGCAGTCGATGCGCAACTCGCTTACCTTCTGCACGTGGCCGGACTCCTCGCCCTTGCGCCAGAGCCGGCCGCGCGAGCGCGACCAATAGACGGCATCGCCGTGGCGCGCGGTCAGCGCCAGCGCCTCGCGGTTCATCCAGGCGAACATCAATACTTCACCCGTCGCCGCATCCTGGGCAATGGCCGGCACCAGTCCCTGCTCGTCCCAGCGGACGTCGTCGAGCCAGCGCTCGTCCGCCGGCACGGTCACAGGCGCACCTCGATGCCGCGCGCCTGCATGAACTCCTTGGCCTGGCGCACGGTGTACTCGCCGTAGTGGAATATGCTGGCCGCCAGCACGGCATCCGCCCGCCCCTCGGTGACCCCGTCCGCGAGGTGCTGCAGCGTGCCGACGCCGCCGCTGGCAATGACGGGAATGCCCACCGCATCGGCGACCGCGCGCGTCAGGGCCAGGTCGAAGCCCGCCTTGGTGCCGTCGCGGTCCATGCTCGTAAGCAGGATCTCGCCGGCGCCCAGACGCTCGACTTCGCGGGCCCAGGCAACGGCGTCGAGTCCCGTGTTGCGCCGGCCGCCATGGGTAAACACCTCCCAGCGCCCGGGCGCGGACTGCTTGGCATCGATGGCGACCACGATGCACTGGCTGCCGACCTTGCCCGAGGCATCGGCCACCAGTTGCGGGTTCTGCACCGCTGCCGTGTTCATGCTCACCTTGTCGGCGCCCGCATTCAGCAGCCGGCGCACGTCGTCGACCTTGCGCACGCCACCGCCCACGGTGAGCGGGATGAAGACCTGCTCGGCGCAGGCCTCGACGATGTGCAGGATGATGTCGCGGTCGTCCGAGCTCGCCGTGATGTCGAGGAAGGTGATTTCGTCGGCGCCCTGCTCGTCGTAGCGGCGCGCAACCTCCACCGGATCGCCTGCGTCGCGCAGTTCGACGAAATTGACGCCCTTGACCACGCGGCCGGCGTTGACGTCGAGGCAGGGAATGATGCGCTTGGCGAGCATGGGCCGGCCGTTCAGGCCTTCTTGCACTTGTCGGCTTCGGCCTGTGCCTTCTTGAAATCGAGCGTGCCTTCGTAGATGGCGCGGCCGGTGATGGCGCCGATGATGCCCTCGCTCTGGACGGCGCACAGGGCCTTGACGTCCTTCAGCGTGGCGATGCCGCCGGAGGCTATGACGGGTATGCGCAGCGCCTGCGCCAGCTTCACCGTCGCCTCGATGTTCACCCCGCTCAGCATGCCGTCGCGGCCGATGTCCGTGTAGATCACCGCTTCGACGCCGTAATCCTCGAACTTTCTGGCGAGGTCGATGACGTCGTGCCCCGTCATCTTCGACCAGCCATCCACCGCCACCTTGCCGTCGCGCGCATCGAGGCCGACGATGATGTGGCCGGGGAACGCACCGCAGGCATCGTGCAGGAAGCCCGGGTTCTTCACCGCGGCCGTGCCGATGATGACATAGCTGACGCCGTCGTCCAGGCAGCGCTCGATGGTGTCGAGGTCGCGAATGCCGCCGCCGAGCTGGACCGGGATTTCCTCGCCGACTTCCTCGAGCACGGCCTTGATCGCCGGCTCGTTCTTCGGCTTGCCGGCGAAGGCGCCGTTGAGATCGACGAGGTGCAGGCGCCGCGCACCCTTCTCGATCCAGTGGCGGGCCATCGCGGCCGGATCTTCGGAGAACACCGTTGCGGCATCCATGGCGCCCTGCTTGAGGCGCACGCATTGTCCGTCCTTCAGGTCGATCGCAGGTATCAGCAGCATAGGAAAGGGAGAACGCGGAGTGGCAAGACCGGTCAGGGAGTCCAGCGCATGAAGTTGCCGAGCAGTTGCAGCCCGGCGCGGGCGCTCTTCTCCGGATGGAATTGGACGGCGAAGATGTTAGCGCGGGCCACCGCACTGGTAAAGGGGATGCCATAGGCCGTCGAACCCGCGATCACCTCCGGGCCCTGCGGCTCGACATAGTAGCTATGCACGAAATAGAAGCGCGCGCCGTCCTCGATGCCGTCCCAGAGCGGATGGTGCTGCTGTTGCTGCACCCGGTTCCACCCCATGTGCGGCACCTTGAGCCGCGCGCCGTCCGCGCCGTGCATGGCGGCCGCGGGAAAGCGCGGCACGCGGCCAGCCAGGATTTCGAGGCCGGTGACGTCGCCCTCCTCGGCGTGGCCGAACAACATCTGCAGGCCGACGCAGATGCCAAGGAAGGGCTTCTCCGCTGCGGCGCGCACGACGGCATCGCGCAGGCCGCGCGACTCCAGTTCCCGCATGCAGTCGGGCATCGCACCCTGGCCCGGCACCACCACGCGCTCCGCGGCGGCGATGTCCTGCGCCGCGGAACTCACGCGGACGGTGGCCGCGGGCGCCACGTGCTCGATGGCCTTGGCCACCGAGCGCAGGTTGCCCATGCCGTAATCGACGACAACAACGGAACTCATGAACGAACGATCAGAGCGCGCCCTTGGTAGATGGCACCGCGCCGGCAGCGCGCGGATCGGCCTCGACCGCCATGCGTAGCGCCCGGGCGAATGCCTTGAACACGGTTTCCGCCTGATGGTGAGCGTTGTCGCCGCGCAGCGTATCGATGTGCACGGTGATCCCGGCGTGGTTGACCAGCCCCTGGAAGAACTCGCGCACCAGGTCGACGTCGAATTCGCCCACCGTGGCCCGCGAGAAGGGAACCGCGAAGACAAGCCCCGGCCGGCCGGAGAGATCGACCACCGCACGCGACAGCGCTTCGTCGAGCGGCACGTAGGCATGGCCGTAGCGGCGCAGGCCCTTCTTGTCGCCGAGCGCCTTGGCCAGCGCCTGGCCGATGGCGATGCCGACGTCCTCCACCGTGTGGTGGGCGTCGATGTGGAGATCGCCCTTGGCCTCGACCGTCAGGTCGATCAGCCCGTGACGTGCGATCTGGTCCAGCATGTGGTCGAAAAAGCCGACGCCGGTGGCGAGCGAACCCGCCCCCGTCCCGTCCAGATTGAGGACGACGCGGATCTTGGTTTCCAGCGTGTTGCGCGTGATTTCGGCTTGCCGCATGGCGGACTTTCCAGACGGGGACTCGATGCCCGCATGATACCATCCGCCCAATTTCGCACGCCATTCAACCACCCGCACCGCCTAGCCATGAGCCGCTTCTGGAGCGATGTCGTCAAGGGGCTGACGCCCTACGTTCCGGGCGAACAGCCCAAGCTGCCCAACCTCGTCAAGCTCAACACCAACGAGAACCCTTACGGGCCCTCGCCGCGTGCGCTGGCCGCCATCCGCGAGGCCACCGGGGATGGCCTCAAGCTCTATCCCGACCCCAACGCCGACGCGCTCAAGGGCGCCATCGCCGCCCGCCATGGCCTGCAGCCGGGTAACGTGTTCGTCGGCAACGGCTCCGACGAAGTGCTGGCGCACGCCTTCCTCGGCCTGCTGCGCCACGCGCAGCCCGTGCTGTTCCCCGACGTCAGCTACAGTTTCTACCCGGTGTATTGCGGGCTCTACGAAATACCCTGGGAAGCCGTCCCCCTCGCCGATGACTATTCGATCCGCATCGACGACTACTTGCGGCCGAACGGCGGCATCGTCTTCCCCAATCCCAACGCGCCGACCGGCCGCCTGCTGCCGCTGGCCGAGATCGGCCGCCTGCTTGCCGCCAACCCGGATTCCGTGGTGGTGGTCGACGAGGCCTATGTCGATTTCGGCGGCGAGAGCGCCATCCCGCTGATCGCCGCCCACCCCAACCTGCTGGTGGTGCAAACGCTGTCGAAGTCCCGTTCGCTGGCGGGGCTGCGCGTGGGATTCGCGCTGGGCAGCACGGAGCTCGTCGAGGCGCTGGAACGCGTCAAGAACAGCTTCAATTCCTACCCGCTCGACCGCCTGGCCATTGCCGGCGCCGTCGCCGC
>ERZ724519.1308-NODE-1308-length-10406-cov-4.031011_pt1 | contig 10406 bp, 8 predicted proteins | sample MGYA00376052_ERZ724519 | MGnify/ENA primary metagenome ERZ724519 (study PRJEB28724, sample SAMN07190883) | activated sludge metagenome | isolation source: activated sludge of sewage treatment plant in Hong Hong | place: Hong Kong | collected 2016-03-17 ... | reverse complement strand
ACCGCGCGGACTGTGTGTTGAATATGCCCCGCCGCCGCCGCGGGATCGCTGCTCATACTGACCGGTATTTCGCCGACCCCGAAGGCATAAAGCATGTTGAATTGACCGGCCGCGAACGCCGCCGCTGCGCCGGGCTGATCGCATGCGATCTCGATCGTCCAGGTGTGCGGGGTCTCGCGCCAGCGTCGTACGACGCGCGCGAGTCTCGGGACCATCGGATCGGCCGCGGCGGACATCGCGCGGGCTCAACTCGGGCTGCCGTAGACGTCGAGGATTTGCAGGCGGGTGGCCTGCAGGCGCTCGACCAGCACGGGGACGAACCGTTTCATCACTTCGTATCCGAGATCGTGATCCTGCTCGCATTTTCTGCGCAGGCATCCGGCATCCAGCGCGATCGCGCGCGTCAGTTCGAGCGCTCTGGCGTCGTAGGACCAGCGGTAGGGCGGCACCAGCCAGGACAAGCCGACGATCTCGTCTACGCCCACGGTCTGAAAGGTGATGCCGCCGCGCCCCGGCATCGTCACGGAAAGGGCGACGCGCCCGTGGCGGATAAGGTAGAACCAATCTGCGGACTCGCCCTCGCGAAACAGATATTGGCCTTCCTCGAAGCGCACATTCTTGGCGCATCCGCAGACAAGCTGGCAGAAATCCTCGTTCAGGCCGGCAAAAAACCGATGCTCCCTGATAATGCGTTCGAGCCCTTCCACGATCGCCTCCTTCAGCGTGCGGCGCTGGTGCGGATAGCCGCGACCTCCTCGGTGATGTCGATGCCGACCGGACACCACGTGATGCAGCGTCCGCAACCGACGCAGCCCGAGGTTCCGAACTGATCGAACCAGGAGGCGAGCTTGTGGGTCATCCACTGGCGATAGCGCGATTTTGCCGAGCTTCGGACGTTGCCGCCGTGGATGTAGGAAAAATCCATGGTGAAGCACGAATCCCATCGGCGCGAACGCGTCGCAACCTCGCCCGATACGTCGCTCGCGTCCTCGACCGCAGTGCAAAAGCAGGTCGGGCAGACCATGGTGCAATTGCCGCAGGTAAGACAGCGCTTCGCGACGTCATCCCAGCGCCGATGCTCCAGATTGGCGAGCAACAGCTCCTTGATGCCGTCCGTATTCATTGCGCGCCCCATGCTGGCGGTGGTGCGCGCGTGGATCGTTTCGGCCTGCGCAATGTCGGCTTCGCGGGCCGGTTCGCGGGGGATTTCGGCGGCGACCGCCGCCCCGGCTTCGCTGCCGATTTCCAGCAGAAAGACATGGCGCTCGCCGGCGATGATTTCGGTCAGAGCGAGGTCGAACCCGCTGCTGGCTTTCGGCCCCGTGCCCATCGACGCGCAAAAGCAGGTGCCTCCGGCGTGGCCGCAGTTAACGGCAACGATGAATGCGTCTTCGCGGCGTGCGCGGTAGTGGGAATCGACATAAGGCCCGGCAAGAAACACGCGATCCTGGATCGCAATGGCATGAAGCTCGCACGACCGTACGCCCACGAAGGCGACGCGCTGCCGCGGGGCGCTATCGCCGAGAACCTCGAACCCACCATCGCGCTTTTCCGCGCGCCATAACGGCAGCACCGGGGGATGCAGGAACTGCTTCCACGAATGCGGACCGGCTGCGTAGCCGAACAGCGCCGCGTCGTCGCGCTTCTTCAGCCGGTAATGCCCGCCGTCCTGCTCGTCGGTCCATCCTTTCGGCAAATCGGCGATGCCTGCGATGTCGTCATAGACGATCGCTCCGCCGCGCCGGGTCGGGCCGATCACGCGATAGCCGCGCTGCTGGAGAGCGTTGAGCAGCGACTGCAGCCCCTCCAGCGTGACGATAGCTCGTTCGCCGATGCTCATCGAATGGCGCCTGATCGCTTTTTATCGCTGATCGCTTTGGGTCGGATGATTCAACCCCGTCAGGGCGCCCCGGATCATTGCTTTGCGTCAAGCGGCGGCGGAAAAACTCTAGGTTTGCTGATTGGCGGGATGCTCCGAAACAGAAGAAGCCGGGACGGCGACGCCAGCCGTCCCGGCTTTTCCGCGCCCAGTCACGCTACAAATCGAAGGACCTGAGCGCAGATGCCGAATCGCCTCGCATGAAGGTCGTCGGATCGGGTACGGCGCAGTAGCTCATGCTGCCGCACATCTCCTCGACCGAGACATAACCGTGCATGTCGAGCCACTCGTCGAGGGCGGCGAGCATGTGGTTCGCATACTCCGCCCCGTTTTGCAGCAGCGCGGAGGCGGTGAACGCCACGCGCGCGCCCGCCATGATGCATTTGACGATGTCGCGCTCGTCGCGCACGCCGCCGGCGACCGCGAGGTCGGCGCCGACCTGACCGTGCAGAATGGCGGTCCAGTGCAGCCGGACGCGGAGTTCGTCCGGCGGGTTGACCTTCAGGGAGGTGATGATTTCGCGGTCCTCGATATCGAAATCCGATTCGCAGACGCGGCTGAACAGGACCAGCGCATCGGCGCCGGCCTTGGACAGGCGAAGGCCGAAATTCACCGGCGCGGAGAAGAAGGGCGACAGCTTGACCGCCAGGGGGACGCGTAGCGCTTTCTTGATGTGCGAGACGAGGTCCAGGTAGCCTTTTTCGACCTGTTCGGCCGTTTGCCGCGGATCGGTCACGATCGAGTAAACGTTCAACTCGATTGCGTCGGCGCCGGCCTCCTGCATGAGCTTTGCGTATTCGATCCATCCGTCGCGCGTCTGGCAGTTCAGGCTCGCGATCACCGGGATTTCGACGCGTTTCTTCGCCTCACGGATCAGATTGAGATAGCGGTCCGGTCCCGGCTTGAGGTTCTCCAGCGTGGGAAAGAAGCGCAGCGATTCGTAAAAGCAGTCGGCGCCGCGGTGGAAGTCGTCGTTGACCCGCATTGTTTCCAGGCCGAGCTGCTCTTCGAACAGCGACGGCAGCACCACCGCGGCGATGCCGTTGTCCTCGAGTCGCGCGATGCTCTGGGCCGACTCGCAAAGGCGGACCCCCGACGCCACCAGGGGTGCTTTCAGGGTCAGTCCCATGTACCGGGTTCTCAGGTCGCTCATCTGATCTCCTCCCGCAAAAGCTCCACGCTTCGCTGTCCGCGGAGCGGACGCGTCAAAGAGTCGACGGACGTCTGTCTGATCGTCCCCGCCAAGGGTGACCGGAGGTCGGGATCACGCGGAGTTATGCGTGACGCTCCCTGGCTGCTTCACGATAAACTTGCCCTATGGGCGGCAATCAGTAAATTTGAATTTGCTGAATGCTTGGTTCAGGAGCGCTTAATGCGCAACATTACCCTCAAGCACCTGCGGTTTGCCGCGAGCGCGGCCCGCCTCGGCAGTTTCGCCGCCGCCGCCGAGGCCAACAATGTCACGCCCCCCGCGGTGACCATGCAGATCCGGCAGTTCGAGGAGGACATCGGCTTGCCGCTGTTCGACCGGACGCCGCGCGGGCTCGAGCCGACGCCGGCCGGACAGGAGGTTCTGCTCGCCGCGCAACGAATCGAAAATGCATTGGAGGAATGCCGCGAGGCGCTGCTCGCTTTCCAATCGCTCGACGCGGGGCGCGTGACCGTCGGGGTGGTGTCGACGGCAAAGTATTTCGCCCCGCGCATGTTGGCGGCTTTCTCCCGCCTGCATCCAAAGATCGAAGTCAAACTGGTGGTGGGCAATCGCCAGCACATCATGGATCGGTTCGAAGCCGGGGTCTGCGACCTGTGCGTCATGGGCCGTCCGCCGCAAACCGCCGAGTATGAAAGCCACTTGCTCGGACCGCATCCCTACTTCTTCGTCGCGCCGCCGGATCATCCTCTCGCCAGTCGCGCGCACCTGCCGCCGAGCGCGCTTGCCAAAGAGATTTTCCTTGTGCGCGAGCTTGGTTCGGGAACGCGGCATTTGATGGAGGTTTTTTTCTCCAAGGCCGGCATTGCGCCGGTGATCGGCATGGAGATCGGCTCGAACGAAACGATCAAGCAGGCGGTGATGGCGGGGCTCGGACTCACGTTTATTTCGGCCCACACCTGCGCCGCAGAAATACACGAGCGCCGCCTCGTCGCGCTCGATGTCGTCGGGCTTCCCATGGTGCGCAACTGGCTCGTCGTGCGCCTTGCCGCCAAGCGCCTGATGCCGGCGACACGATCCTTGCGCGACTTCCTGATCGCCGAAGGCAGTTCGTTTCTGCCAAATCTGGCAAGTTCGTAGCGGCCGGCGCGGCCACGCCGGGGCGCCCGGCACGCCCGTGCGGAAGACGCGATCAGCCGAGCGAAAACCCACTCTTCGCCGCAAGGGCAAGGGCCCAGAGGGGAAAGTGATTGCGGTAGTAGCGATAGTTCAACATGCAGGTGCGATTGAAAACGCCGGTCATGCCCTGTTGCGGCCAGTCGCCGTTGGGCAATTGCCGCTCGCATAGAAACCGCACCCCGCGCTGGATCGCATCGCGATGACGCTGCGGCGAGGCGGATAGGAGCGCCAACAGCGCCCAGGCCGTCATGGCGACCTGGCCGCCTTCAGGATGCTGCACATACTCGCGGCGGATACAGCTCTTGTGGCTCTCGCCCCAGCCGCCGTCCTCGCATTGCTTGGCGCGGATAAATTCTGCGGCGCGCACGATTGCCGGATCGTCGGGCTTCGCTCCCACCGCGAGGAGCCCGCATATGCCGAACCATGTTCCGTAGGTGAAGCAGATTCCCCAATTGCCTTCCCAGCTTCCGTCCGCGCGCTGGAGCGCGCGCAACACCGGCGCGGCGCGGGCGGTCGCGGCGTCGATGCGGTGTTTGCGCTCGTCGCCGATCCGGTCGCCGAAATGCGCGCGCGCCGCCGCCAATCCCTGCACCGCCGACGAGGTCAGCTCGACCTGCGATACGTCGACCATGATGTCGCCGAATATTTCCGAGGCGTTGAGGGCTTCGAGCCAGGCGCCGACGCGCTGCTTTTCGTAGGTGCCCCAGCCGCCGTCGTCGTTCTGCCAGAACAGGAGAAGATCGACCGCGTCGAGCAGCCGCGCCGGTTCGATCCGCCGGTTCGAACAAGGTTCGAGCGCAAGCGCGGCCATCAGGCCGAGCGCGGTGCAGTCGACGATCGGCCAGCCGTGCGCGCGATCGGAGAATGGCCAGCCGCCCTTGGAAGGGTCACGGTAGTAGCGCTCGCGCTGATCGACGTCTTCGAGCACCTGGTTTTCGTCAATGAAGCGGTGGGTCTCGTTCGCCATCGTTGCGTATTCGGACGCATGCCCGGACTCGGCAAGCGCAAGCGCGATGAAGCCCGTGTCCCACAGCTCCGAAGAATTGTAGGACTGCATGGTTCGTCCGCGCTCGCAGTCGAACAGATATTGCGGCATCGCCGCGATCGCCTTGCGCGTATGGTCGGAATGGGGTTCGGCGCTCCACAGCGCGATGGTGTCGAGCGCCTTGTTGACGGGGCCAATGTCGATGAAGTTCGTGGTGAGCTGTTCGTGCTTGATATGGTCGAGCACGAACGCGAGCGCCTTCGCGCGCAACCCCTGCGGCATGCGTTGTTCGATCTGGCCCAGCACGGCGTTGGCGAAACGCAGCAACCGCGACGGCGCGAAATAGCGATCCGTGGGACAGACGCTGGTGCGCAGCGCGCGCCAGTCGATCGAGTCGAACGGTTCCGCAAACAATTCACGTCGCAGCGTCGTCAACAGCGGATCAAGCTGCGCCTGAAAGCGCCGTCCGTAGAGGTAGGAGACCGCGAGCACGACGACGCGGCAGTGGCACCAGAAACGGCTGGGATGCAGCGGCGCCCGCTCCGGCAGCAGCCAGAGCTCGGGCGGAACCGGATGACACCCTTCCCAGGAATAGAGGTTGAGGATCGAGAGCCAATACCTGCCCCACGAGGGAATGATGGCGGCGCTTCCGTGCGCATGAATCCAGCGGTGGGCGCGGGTCACGTCCGGGTCGTCGGCGGGGACTCCCAGCAGGCGCAGCGCGACATAGTTGAGCACGGTCGTGAAGAGATACCCGTCGCCCTCGAGATGCAGTCCAAAGCTGCCGTCATCGTTCTGCGCGCGGCGCAGCGTCATGACGAACGCGGAGCGGTCGCCGTCGCCCAAGGGCTGCCCGATAACGTAGTGCGCGAAGATATAGCCGGGCAGCAGAAACAGCGGGCCGTCATAGTCGCCGGTCCATCCGCCATGCGCCCCCTGGATGCTTTCGAGGTAAGAAAAGCCGCGGCGCAGCGGGTCCGATCCCTCGGCCTGCGACACGCGATCCAGTCCCGCCTCAAGGTCGGCGCTCATGCCCGCAATCTCCTGGTCGACGACATTGGTGATTGAAAAGCCGGCGTCGGCGCGCATAGCGTAGCGCGGCGCACCTCACGAAACCAATCGACACTTGCCGCGGATCTGCCGGAGCTGGTGCGCAAGAACGCTGGCGAGGCCGTACAGGGATTCGCCGAGGGCCCAATTCTGGCGCTTGCGAGCCTGTTTCCAGCGGCTCAATTCGCCGACGAGGCTGTGCATGAGCACCGTGGCGAATTCCCGGATCAGCGCGAGCAAGCGCCCGTCGGCGGTGGACAGCAGCGCCAGGCTGGCGGGCGGCCCGCTTGAACTGCGCCAATAACGCAGGACGCCGCGGCGGACGATCCGCAGGTTTTCGTCGCCGCTGCAGAATACGTCGCGCAGCGTTTCGGCAAGCGAGAGCCGCGTGACCTGCCGCCAGCGACGGCGCTGCCGGTGAAGCTCCAGCGCCTGCCGCACGTCATGGCGCCGGTCCGCGATGGCGTCCCGCAGCAGCAGCGCATCAGTGATGCAAAGCGTCATCCCCGTCGCCGTCAGCGGATGGCAGGTCACCGCCGCGTCTCCCACCAATACGACGCGCCCGCTCGTCAATTGCTGGGCGGCGACTTCGTGGATGACCGCGCTCATCTGCGGCTGCGTGGCGATAACCGGCTCGATCTCGCGCCTGACGCTGGAAGGAAGCGAAGCCACGAGCTTCAGGCAGTCTTCCGGCGTCGGTCTGCGGTCGGCATCGTAGGGAATATCGAACATGATCCGAGCTTCCGATTTGTTGATCGGATAGATCAGGACCGGCGTTCGGCCGCCGATGAGAACGAGGCCGTAGTCTCGATCGGGCAATGCGGAAATCGGAACACGATAGCCAAAAATCGTGGCGATGCGCCGGTTCCTGACGCCTATTCCGGCAAAGCGGCGGATGGCCGATGAGGCGCCGTCGGCCGCCACCAGAAATTGGCACCGATACTGCGTCGCGGTCTCCGGACCGGTCACCTGCACGGTGACGTGAGAGCGGTCGCTTTGGTCGACATGCGTGACGCGGGCGTTCTCGACGAACTTGATCAAGGGCCGGTCTTTGGCCGCTTGCATGAGCCTCTGCCGGATAAGCCCATGTTCGAGCGACAGGCCCGGCGTACTGTGAGCGCGAACGGCGTCGTAAGGAAGCTTGATCTGCTCAGGATCATCCGCGTCGAGGACGCAGAAACCCTTCACGGGTATTGCCGGATGGCGCGTCAGCGCGTCGAGCACGCCCAGTTCGGCAAGTCCCGCGACGCCGGGAGGATGCAGCAGCTCGCCGGCCAGCCGCCGATCGTCGTTCAAACCAGGTTCGACGACCAGCGTCTGGTAGCCTAGCTGCTGCAGCGCGAGTGCCGTTACCGCGCCTGCAACGCCGCCGCCCCCAATGACCACATCGACGTCCACTGCGTTGCCCCTTTTAACCAACGATCGGTTCGACATTCGGAGGGCGGGTCGGTCCTTTCGCGACAGCGATTTTCGCGAAACCGTACCGTCTCCCTTACCTTCGAGTGGTTGGTGGATTTTGAACCGACGACGGTTCACGTAATCGCCTGCATGGAACGGGCGAACGGCGCATCAAGCGACTCAAGAGATCGTTCGGACATGGTGACGGCTGACGGGCAATCCTGGTGCATCGCGCAGTGTGCAAATAATGGCGCGTCGCACGCGCGCGCACAACCAACTTTCACGTCATTTCCGGCTGCGCCGCGCCGGTCGGGCCAACCGGTCAACTGCCGGTCACAAAGGGGTAGTCTCGCTAGTACGAAAGAGCGACCGCGGCGACGAAATCGCTATCGCGCACCAACCCTGAGACGAGAGAAGGAGAGGGCATCTAAACGTGCGCGAGGGCGTACGCGATCGCCTTTTCGACGGGACGAATGGAGGTGAGCGCCGTCAGCGCCGAGAACGCCGGCGTCCGCACGAAACGCATGGCCGCCAATGCGCCGGTTAGCCGCGGCGTGAACGCCCGCTTGAGCGCTCGCTCATATTCCTTGCCGACCGCATCCAGCGGGTAGCGCTCGATGCAGCTTGCCGCGATCATCGCGCTCTGCATGGCGTGGCCGATGCCCTCGCCGGTCAGCGCGTTCGTCAGGCGCGCGGCCTCGCCGATCCACAACGCGCCCGGCTCGTGCACCGGCCCGACGCGCTCGGCGTAGACGATGGGCGCACCACGAAACTTGATTACCTGCTCGGCGTTTCGCATGCGGCCTTCGCCGACATGGCGCGCAACGATTTCGTGAAAGATGTCGCGCGGGTTGGCGGCGTCGTCAGGATCGTAACAAATGCCGATATTGATCCGCTTCGCCGTTTCGGGAAACAGCCAGCCGTACCAGGGGCTCACCCGCCGGTCGAACCACATTTCCATGTGGCCCTCGGTGAAGGGAACGCCTTCGTACCATGACATGATGGTGGCAATCCGCCGCTTCGGGCGAGGATCGGGCGAGAAGCGCGAGTGCGCCCCATCGGCCAGCACGAGGAGATCGCATTCGATCTCCTGCTTGCCGTCGCTGACGCCGCGCACGCGGCCCGCGCTGTCGCGCAGCAACCGGTTCGCCTTGAATTGCTGGACGAAGCGCGCCCCGTGCTGCGCGGCGAGAAAAGCCAGTTCGGCGTCGAACTCGGCGCGCGCGATGACCCACGCGCCTTCCTTGCCGCTGAGGACGGTGGAACGTCCGGACGGGCCGGTGAAGCGCAGACCGCGGATTCCATACGCCCGGGGCCGCAGTCGGTCCGCGACGCCGAGCTCCGTCACCAGGCTGAGGCAACGTGGCGACAATGCCGAGCCGCATGTTTTCATGCGCGGCCAAGCGTCGCGATCCAGCAGCGTCACATCATGTTTGCCGCTCCGGGCTAATAGCAGGGCCGCCGTGGATCCCGCCGGCCCGGCGCCGACGATTGCTATTTTCATCATTGCCTTCGCATTGACCATGCGCGTCTTTCGATTGCAAGCTGCACGCCACGAACGCAAAACTGTGTTTGCTCAAGGCCGCCCGGTTCGATCGCAAGATGCGAATGTTTGACCGTTAATGCGTCAGTTTGCTTGGAAGCTGCGCGAAACCTAAAGTGGGCGACGTCCGACTGACGCTTTAAGAGGACGAGGGCAGGCGTCGGCTATGATCTTGGTCACAGGCGCGGGCGGACATCTTGGGGCTAATCTGGTGCGGCGGCTCATCGCAAGCGGCCAGCCGGTCCGGGCTGCGCTGTTCGATGCCCGCGAACTCCCGACGGTCGAGGGACTCGATCTCGATCTGGTTTTTGGCGATTTGAGCAACCCGGAGATCGCTGCGGCAGCGGTCGAGGGCTGCAGACAAATCTATCATTGTGCAGGACTCGTTTCGACCGATTTTGCGCACCCTGCGGGGATCTTTCGCGCAAACACCATCGTCACACGGGTGTTGTTGCGCGCGGCACAAGCGCGCGGCGTCGAGAGGATCGTCGTCACCAGTTCGCTGAGCGCGGTCGGGCAGGCGCGCGGCCGGCCGAGCACCGAGGATGATCCGTTCGATCCGCTCGAGCCGCATGTGCCCTATGCAATAGCGAAGACCTTGGTCGAACACGACTGCTTGACGGCTTTCACAAATGGACTGCCCGTCGTCATCGCCAACCCTACGGGAATCATCGGCCCCTACGATTTCAAGCCGTCGTTGTTCGGGCAGAACTTGATCCGCTTCGCGGAAGGACGTCTTTTCGCCAGCATGATCGGCGGCTTCGCGTGTGTCGCTGCGCGGGATATCGTGCAGGGAATGCTGCTCGCCATGGAGAAAGGACGTCCGGGACAGCGCTACATCTTCGATTCCGGGTATCTCTCTTTCGACGAGCTGATGGATATTTTTTCGCAAGTCACGGGCCGGCCGAAACCGCGCCTGCGGATTTCGCCTTCCGTTCTCATGCCGCTGGTGAAGGCGAGCGATGCATTTGCGCACATGATTGGATTAAAGCGCGAACGGAGCTTCACTGCCGGCGCAATCCGTATCATCCAACAACAACAGCACGTGGACACGTCCAAGGCTCAGCGCGAACTCGGCTTCAAGCCGACCAGTCTGACGGACGCGGTGCGGGAAGCCTATGACTGGTTCGTCTCGCAAGGCTTGATCAAGGCCAAGGCCGCGTAAGCAACCGAAATGGATTCATGCTGAAGCGTCGGCGCTGCGTCCAAGCGCAAATCCCTA
>ERZ724519.1306-NODE-1306-length-10416-cov-3.582087_pt1 | contig 10416 bp, 10 predicted proteins | sample MGYA00376052_ERZ724519 | MGnify/ENA primary metagenome ERZ724519 (study PRJEB28724, sample SAMN07190883) | activated sludge metagenome | isolation source: activated sludge of sewage treatment plant in Hong Hong | place: Hong Kong | collected 2016-03-17 ... | reverse complement strand
ACGACAAAGCCCCACTGCCCCCTGGCACCGCCGAGATACACATGAGCGGAGCGCCGCACCGGCACAAAGCTTTCGTGCCGAAATCTCGATCTCTCTGAGTTTTCAAGCAATTTCGTAGGTTGGCGCTGCACTTTCTGCGTCCGTGTCGTCCGCACTGCGGAATGACGCGCGCGACCATTTTTACGAAAGAAACTGATGACTTTTGAAGAAATCGGCCTGCACCCGGCCATCCTGAAAGCGCTCGCCGATTCGGGCTATACCGAACCGACTCCGGTCCAGGCGCAAGCCATTCCCGCTGCCATCGAAGGCCGCGACCTGCTGGTCTCGTCGCAGACCGGCTCGGGCAAGACGGCCGCCTTCATGCTGCCGTCGATGCACAAGCTGGCCGTTGCTGCCCAGGATAACCCGCAGCCCGCCTTGAAGACCCCGAACCAGGAGCGCCAGTCGGCACGTTCCCGTGGTGAGCGGCCGCGCTACGCACCGGCCCAGCCGAAGATGCTGGTCCTGACCCCGACCCGTGAACTGGCCCTGCAGGTCACCACTGCCACCGAAAAATACGGTGCCAACCTGCGCCGCATGAAGGCAGTTTCCATTCTCGGCGGCATGCCCTATCCGAAGCAGATGCAGTTGCTGGCGCGCAATCCGGAGATTCTCGTCGCCACGCCGGGGCGTCTGATCGACCACATGAATTCGGGCAAGATCGATTTCTCGCAACTGCAGATCCTCGTCCTCGACGAAGCCGACCGCATGCTCGACATGGGCTTCATCGACGACATCGAGACCATCATCGCCGCGACACCGGCCGAGCGCCAGACCATGCTGTTCTCGGCAACGCTCGAAGGCGACGTCGGTCGCATGGCCGAGCGCATCACGCGCGAACCGCAGATCATCCGCATCGCCTCGTCGCAGACGAAGCACGAGAACATCGAGCAGAAGGTGCACTTCGTCGATGACCAGTCGCACAAGAACCGCCTGCTCGATCATCTGCTGCGCGACGCTGCCCTGCATCAGGCAGTGATTTTCACCGCCACCAAGCGCGATGCCGACGAGATCGCCGAGCAACTGAACGTCGCCGGTTTTGCGGCGGCTCCGCTGCATGGCGACATGCATCAGGGCGCCCGCAACCGTACGCTTAACGCACTTCGCCACGGCCAGCTGCGCATCCTCGTTGCGACCGACGTTGCCGCCCGCGGCATCGACGTGCCCGGGATCACGCACGTCTTCAACTACGATCTGCCGAAGTTCCCCGAGGACTACGTCCACCGCATCGGCCGCACCGGTCGTGCCGGTCGCAACGGGGTTGCCGTCTCGCTGGTGCATCACGCAGAGGGCATCCACGTGAAGCGCATCGAGCGCTTCACCAAGCAGGCCATACCGGTTGATGTAGTTCCCGGTCACGAACCGAAGCGCACGCCTGCGCCGAGGAAACCGAAACCTGCAGGCTGGAAGCCGGGGCAGGGCAAGGGTTTCAACAAGGGTGGCTACGCTCGGGATGGGCAGGGCCAGGGACAACGTCGCGAAGACGGGTATAACCGCGATGGCGAGAAGCGATTCGGAAAGCCGGCTGCCCCGACGGAGCGTGGGCATGGACACTTTGACGGCCCGCGCGGCAATCGCACGGAGCGTCCGGACACCCGTCCTGACAACTTCGGCAACCGTACCGAGCGTCCGGACACCCGTCCTGACAACTTCGGCAACCGCGCCGACTACCAACCCCGCAATGGCAAGCCACAAGGCGATGCACGTGGCGACGGGCGCAAGAGCAGCGCCAATCGTTTCGACAAGCCGTTCTCGAAGGGGGCACCGCGCGCGAGCGGCCAACCCCGTCGCACCTGGACCGATCGCTGATCAGGGATTTTCCCGGGCGCTATAGAAACGCAGGTTGTCTCGTCCGTCGGTCTTGACGCGGTACATCGCTGCATCTGCATGCGCCAGAAGCGAGTCAGCCTCTTCTCCGTCCTCGGGGAAGAGGCTGATGCCAATGCTGGGCGTTACGACCAGACTGCTGCTGCCGGTGTGAATCGGGCCATGCAGTGCCTCACGTATGGTAGAGGCCACCAGTGCAGCATCATCGACGCTATTGATTTCATTCAGCAGTACGACGAACTCGTCGCCACCGATCCGCGCCAGAAAATCCGAGTCGCGTATCGCGCGCGAGAGCCTGCGACCGGTTTCGATCAGGACCTCATCCCCCGTCGCGTGGCCGAAGGTGTCATTCACCTCCTTGAAGCGATCAAGGTCGACGAAGAGCACCGCAACCTTTGACCCCTGGCGACGGGCGAGGGCAATCGACTGCGGTAGTACGGCCTCGAGCGAGAAGCGATTAGCCAGTCCGGTCAGCGAATCGTGATGTGCGAGGAAGCTGATCCGTTCCTCGATCAGCTTGCGTTCGCTGATATCCGAAAACACGCCAACGTAGTGAGTGACATTGTTGCTGGACGGGTCGCGAATCGCGTCGATATGCATCCAGCAGGGCAGCACGCGCCCATCGCGACAGCGATTCCAGATTTCGCCCCGCCAGCAGCCGGTGTCGGCAAGTTGCTTCCAGATCGCGTCGAAAAATACTTGATCGTGATGGTCTGAGCGCAGGAGCGATGCCCGCATGCCCAATGCCTCATCCCGGGAGAAGCCGGTAATACACTCGAATGCCGGGTTCACGTCGATTATTCGCGTCGTGACATCGGTAATCAGGATCGCCTCCGAGATGCTCTGATAGGTCTGCCGCGCAAGACGTAGCAGGGTACGCGTCTCCTCACGCTGCGTGACGTCGTTCACCAGCAGCCAGTAGCTGCCCGAATCCGTGCCGGAATCGTCCGCCAGCGCCATCGGCCAATGCCGCAGTGCGAGCGTGCGCCGTTCGCCATCGGCACCGATCAGGCTGGTCTCGTGTGCCTCACCCGGCGGATGATGCCGGGCAAGACCCGCCAGTTCGAGTGCCTGCGGTTGCCAGTTCCATCCGCGAACGAGAGGCTCGTCGTTGTTTCCGCCGCCACCCGGGGGCGTCAACCCAAGCAGGGCCGGCAACCTGGCATTCCATTCGACCAGATGCCCTGCCTCCGAAACGAGCGCAATGCCCGAAAATGAGGATTCGAACAGGCTGCGATAACGTCTCTCGCGCTCCTCGATCGATCGCTTCGCCTCCTCTATCTGCCGGCGTGTGCGAAAGGTCAGCGCCAGCAAAACGAGAGCAACTACGGTTGCAACGATTGCCAGAACCAGCAGGGCACTCACTTAACGTCCTAATGCAGCGTGGAATCCACTTCGTAGGCTTCTTCGAAGTGGCCGTTGTAGCGGCGAAATACCGAAAGAATGTCAGGATCGTACTGTGAGGGCTGCGAGCGCTCGTCGCCTTCCAGAATGGCACGCAGCGCTTCTTCATGCGTTCTGGCCGCCTTGTACGGTCGTTTGCTGCGAATGGCATCGTAGCGGTCGCAGAGCAGCACGATTCTTCCCGACAATGGAATCCGCTCGCCCGCCATATGGTTTGGGTAGCCGCTGCCATCCCAGCATTCGTGATGGGTAGCGGCGATTTCGGCTCCCATGGCGAGGAATGGAGAGCCTTCGCTCAACTGGAGGATATCGGCCCCATGCCGGGGATGTTGATGCACCAGATTCCACTCCGGTGCTGTCAGTTGCCCCGGTTTCAGAAGGATGTCCGAAGACACCATGATATTGCCGATATCATGCATTGCGCTCGCATAGAAAATCGACTCCGCGTAACCGGGCGCCATACCTAGAAGTTCTGCCATCGTCTTGCTCAGCAGCGCGATGCGGTTGATGTGCTTGGCGGCGTCGCTATCCTTGTGTTCGACCACGCGGGCCAGGGAGAAGATGGTTTCGATGTGCGCGTTACGCAATTCAGCCGTCTTCTGCCTTACCTGCCGATCGAGCAGCTGATTCATGTTGCTCAGGAAATCGCCGTACTCCTTGAGCCTGATGAGATTGCGTACCCGGATCACCAGCTCCGCCGGGTCGATCGGCTTGGTCAGGAAGTCTTCCGCCCCGATCTCGAGACCGCGCAGACGCGACTCCCGGTCACCGAGTACAGTCACCATCACGATCGGGAGGTGGGCCGTCTGCGGATTTGCCTTCAAGCGGCGCGCCGTTTCGAATCCATCCATGCCGGCCATGACAAGGTCGAGCACGATCAGATCGGGCCAGCCTTCACCGGCAATGGCCAGAGCTTCAAGACCGCTGTTCGCAGTGCGGGTTTCGTGACCGGCCTTTTGCAGAAGCATCGAGACAAAGCTGCAGATGGACTTTTCGTCATCGACCACCAGCACCCGCCCGCGAATCCTGCCGTCTGCAATGTGCCCGACGTCACCGGTGTCGGGTTTGTCGATGGCTTTGTCATGCGGCATGGAACTCCCTCCGGGTCAGTGCCTCTTCGTGTGTCGTCCTTGTTCGGTGTTTCATGGCGCAACACTGCTGCCAGTATAGGACAATCGGATATTCCTGCAAGCTTTGGCAGTGTCCCGCGATGCAGTTGATACAATCCGGCTATGAACGACGAATTCTTCATGCGCGAGGCGCTTTCTCTCGCCCGCTCCGCAGAGTGCCTGGGCGAAGTTCCCGTAGGCGCCATCGTCGTGCGCGAGGGGCAGATCGTCGGGCGCGGTTTCAATGCACCCATCGGTGAAAGCGATCCCACGGCGCATGCCGAGATTGCGGCCTTGCGGGATGCGGCCCGCAATCTCGGCAACTACCGGCTTCCCGGCTGCAGTCTTTATGTGACACTTGAACCCTGTGCGATGTGTGCCGGTGCGATCCTGCACGCCCGCATCGCGCGCGTCGTTTACGGTGCCCGTGATCCGAAAACGGGTGTGCACGGCAGTGTTGTCGACCTATTTGCCGTCGATCGTCTGAATCATCACACGGAAGTGCTTGGCGGCATTCTGGCGGGCGAGTGCGGCGACATGCTGAGCGCGTTCTTTGCAGCGCGACGAAAAGCGCGGACCCAATGAAGGTCGAGATTTCCATTCCAGCCCAGGCGCTGCGTCTGCTCGACGATGAAGGCAACGAGTTGCGGACATGGCCGGTATCGACGGCCACCAATGGTGCCGGAGAGAAAAGCGGTAGCTACTGCACGCCGCGCGGCCGCCATGTCATTCGCGCCAAGATCGGCGCCGGGCAGCCGGAAAACACGGTATTCGTCCGACGACGGCCGACGGGAGAACGTTATTCGTTCGATCTGGCGCAAGCCGGCCCTGCGCGGGACTGGATCCTGACGCGGATTCTCTGGCTTTCCGGATGCGAGCCGGGATTCAACCGGCTCGGCAAAGTGGATACCATGCGCCGCTACATCTACATCCACGGCTGCCCGGACAGCGCAGCAATCGGCCAGCCGGGCTCGCACGGCTGCATCCGCATGCGCAACGCCGATATCATCGAGCTGTTCGATCTTGTCCCGGCAGGAACGGTCGTCGAGATCAGCGATTCCAGCGATATCAGCAGTGCGGCTCCCGCCTGACCGTCAGTCTCGACTCTCCGCAGGACCCGGCAGGGCCGAAACTGCGCTCAACGAGGCTGGCGCGTCCGTCAGTTGCGACCAGCAAGACGGTCGAGGCGCGCGTCCCGTAATCAGGTGAACGCACGAACACCGCCGACAGCAACCGCTCCCAAGGCAATGGCACCCCCGTCGCCGGCAGTGCGTCGTCGGGAACGATTTCATCATCCGCAAGCAGCGAAAAGAACGCGGATTCGTCCGGCAATGTCTTTAGCGCCGCCGAGAAACGTTGCTTCGATGCCGACAACTTCGGCCACGGGGTATCGAGCAGGTGGTTCGAGACACCGTAGATGCCCGGCGCCAAAATCCTTTCCGGCGTGCAGCGATTGCTGACGTAGCACAAGGCATTGCCGTCGCCTAGCAGCAGGTTGAAGCCGGCATGGCGCTCGCCCTGAAGCTGTCGGGAAAATTCCTCGGCCGACGCGTCACCCACGAGAAAGTCGCGCGTCAGATCACCGCGGGAGCGCTTGCCCGGCGGTTTGCCGGGTTCCCGCACATTGGTCACAGCGGCGAAACGGCCACGAGAGGAATAAGCGAGCCAGGTGCCGCCCGCCTCGAGGTCCCGCCCCCCATGGATGTCGGGGTGATCAGGCCATGGTGCAGCAGCAGCCGTCGGGCGTACAAAGAATTCGTCGCGGTTGGCCGCGACGACGAGGGGGTAATCCGGATGCTGCTGCCACGCAACCAGGACAAGGCACATGGCGTTTGCAGTCGCCGATGGTCGTCAGCCGGCGACGGCGGCGGCCTTGACCGACGGGCCCGACAGTGCTCCCAGATGCACGCCGGCGTCGGCAGCGCTCTCCATCAGCACGGCCAGCGCCTCGTAGCCGCCAGTCGGCGACAAGGCGCCGACGATGATCATCCCGCAGGACTGATCCGGCGCTGCCGCCGAGTAGAGCTCGCCCCCCGCGCTGAGCGGCACCTCGGCGTGGAGTCGATAGAGATGACGCTTCACCTTGCCGAGATACTGGGTCCGCGCCACGATTTCCTGGCCCGGGTAGCAGCCCTTGTGAAAACTGACACCACCGATGCGGTCGAAATTCGCCATTTGTGGCACGAAATGCTCGCGGGTGGCGGCAGTGACCACCGGCAGAGCGGCCTGTATGTCCAGCCACTGCCAGACCGGTACGCCGACCTTGCGGGCACTTGCCGTGAGCTTTGTCCAGGCGGAACCTGCCGCCTCTGGCGCGAGGGCCACCAGGAAGCGTAGCGGATCGACGCGCAACACGCTGCCACCAGCGCAGGCCGCCGATTTCATGGGTTCGGGAACGGCAATGCATGCAGACGCAAGGGCATCCCCCGCCTGCGGGCCGGCAACACCGAGCAGAAGCAGGCTGTCGCCCGGAACCTGGATGCTGACCTTGGCGCGCAGCACGTACATCTGAAGGCGCTTGGCAATCGGTTCGACGAGGTCGCGTGATAGGGCGAGCAGGTATTCGTTGCCCTCGCGCCAGACGATGAAGCTGGCAACCATTCGGCCCTTGGCGCTGCACCAGGCGGAATGCTGCACACTCTCGAGGCCGAGGTGATTGATGTCGCTGGTGAACTGGTTATGCAGGAAATCGCGGGCATCGTCCCCACCCACCCGGATAATGCCCAGATGGTTCAACGGAGCGACAACCGTGCCTTGGCCGGCTGCGGCCAGTTCGCTCGCAGCGTCGCCGAAGTTGATGACAGTTTCGTTGTCGAAAACGGCGCCAGCAGCGCCCAGAGTGTCTTGCCAGTTGGTGTTCATCTTCGTGTGCCGGTCAGGGTAGGGGAAGGGTTGATGTTTCGGATATTATAGCGGCTCCGCCATACCAGCCTTCCTGTCCGGTCCACTGATTCCGGACGTGGCAACGCACTCCCGATGCTTCGATTCCTCCGTCGCCTGTTTCTGTTGGCTCTGCTGCTGTCGGGCATACTTGCGGCCGGCATCTGGTGGGTCTTCAACAGCCCGGTTGGGCTACGTACGTCCCCACTCGATTTTACGGTTGCCCCCGGCAGTTCACTGCGGACGGCGGCGCAGCAGGTCACTGATGCGGGGGTCTCGTTGCCGCCGATAGCACTGACCGCGCTTGGACGCATTCTGGGGGTAGATGCCCAGATCAAGGCAGGTAGCTACGAGATCCGCACGGGCATCACGCCACTCGAACTGCTCAGGAAGCTGACCCGGGGCGACGTGACGCAGGCTGAAATACTGTTCGTGGAGGGCTGGACCTTCCGTCAGTTGCGTGAAAAGCTCGATGCCCACCCCGATGTCCGTCATGAATTGCGCGGTCTTCCGGAAGCCGAACTGTTGAAGCGCATTGGTGCGAACGAGGCATTGGCCGAAGGTCTTTTCTTTCCTGATACCTATCTTTTCGCCAAGAACAGCAGCGATACCGAAATCATGGCCCGAGCCTATCGGGCGATGAAGCGGCATATCGACCGAGAATGGCAGCAACGGGCGTCAAACCTGCCATACCGCACGCCCTACGAGGCGCTGGTCATGGCCTCCATTGTCGAAAAGGAAACCGGACGTGCGGCGGACCGACCGATGATTGCCTCCGTCTTCGTCAATCGCCTGCGCGTCAACATGCTCCTGCAGACCGATCCTACTGTGATCTATGGCCTCGGCGACAGGTTCGACGGCAATATCCGCAAGCGCGACCTGCTGACGGATACGCCCTACAATACCTACACGCGTCCCGGACTGCCGCCGGGGCCGATCGCCAATCCGGGACTGGCATCGCTGCGGGCAGCATTGAATCCGGCCAGCAGCGACGCGCTTTACTTTGTCGCCCGCGGCGATGGCACGAGCCAGTTTTCCCGGACGCTGGAGGAGCACAACCAGGCCGTTGTGCGTTATCAACTGAAAGGCGGAAAGCGCTGATGCGAGGCAAGTTCATCACATTCGAGGGTATCGACGGGGCCGGCAAGAGCAGCCATATCCCCGGTGTCTGCGATTTTTTGCAGGCACGCGGGCTGACGGTAGTGACGACTCGCGAGCCGGGCGGAACGCCCTTGGGCGAGAAACTCAGGGAAATCCTGCTCAACGAGCCGATGCATCTCGAAACCGAAGCGCTGCTGATGTTCGCTGCCCGCCGCGAACATCTCGCCCGCGTGATCGACCCGGCGCTCGCCCGTGGCGACTGGGTGGTCTGCGACCGCTTCACCGATGCCACCTACGCCTACCAGGGGGGCGGCCGAGGGCTTGACCGGCACAAGTTCAACGATCTCGAACACTGGGTTCATGGCCACCTGCAGCCCGACCTGACGTTGCTCTTCGATCTGCCGTTTGCGGTTGCGCGTGAACGGATAGCACTGCAGACCCGGGAGCTGGATCGATTCGAGCAGGAAAAGGCGGATTTTCACGAGCGTGTGCGCCAGGCATACCTGGAGCGCGCCGCTGCATCGCCACAGCGTATGCGTGTAATCGATGCCAATCAGTCGCTGGAATCAATCAAGAAACTGGTTGAATACTATCTCATAACGATTTGTTAATGAACATAATTGAACTTCATTCCTCATTCTGGGAAGCGCTGCAGGAACGCCGCCCGAAGCTGCCGCACGCGCTGCTGTTTTCTGGTGCGCGCGGGATGGGGAAGTTCGAACTGATTCGCCGCTTTGCGGCGTCGCTGTTGTGCGAAAAACCACTGCCTGCCGGCGATGCCTGTGGCAAATGCCCCGCCTGCGGCTGGTTGGCGCAGGGCAATCACCCCGATTTCCGGCTTCTGCAGCCCGAGGCCCTGGCTGAGTCTGAATATGGTGAAGAGGGCGACAGCAAGGAATCGACAAAGAAGGCCAGTCAGCAGATCACCATCGACCAGGTGCGCGCCCTCGACGATTTCCTGCATGTCGGCACGCACCGCCATGGTCTGCGGGTCGTTATCGTGCATCCGGCCGAGGCAATGAATCGCAGCACCGCGAACGCACTTTTGAAGACCCTGGAAGAACCGGCTGCTGACACACATTTCCTGCTGATCAGCAATGAGGCTGAACGCCTGCTGCCGACCATTCGCAGCCGTTGCCAGGCGATGCCGGTACCGCTGCCGTCCGGCGAACTTGCCGAACGCTGGCTCGGCGACGCCGGGATCGACGCCCCACAGCGCTGGCTGGCACTGGCCGGGGGAGCGCCATTGCTGGCCACCGAGCTCGGGAATTCGGGCGAGCGCCAGATCATCGATGCCCTGCTGGCACAACTGGGGCGTGGCCACGGCATCGAGCCACTGGCGGCCGCTGCGGCGCTCGAGAAAATCGTCAAGGCGGAGAAGGGAGAGCGCGGCGGTCCGCCGATGAAGCGCCTGATGGAATGGGCGCAGAAGTGGCTGTTCGATCTCGGCATGTCCTGCAGCGGCCTGCCGGTCCGCTATTTTGTCGGCGAGAGCAAGCGCATCGATGCGCTCGCGCCGCGCTGCAACCGGCAAAGACTGTTGGCGTTCGCCCGGAAGTCGCTACAATACAGGCGTCATTCCGAACATCCGCTGAATGCCCGTCTGTTCCTCGAGGATTTTTTCCTCGGTTACGCCGGCATTTTTGATCGACGCTGACCACCCGACGCTTAGCTGCCCAGAGAGAACCAAGCATGTCCGAGCCCGCCAAGCCTGCCGCCCCTGCCGTTCCACCGCGCCCCAGCGTCCTGTCGCTGAACATCAATTCCAAGTCGGCCCTGTACGCCGGCTACATGCCGCACCTGAAGAACGGCGGCATCTTCATCCCGACCTCGCGCGGCTACAACCTCGGCGACGAGGTCTTCATGCTGCTGTCGCTGATGGACGATCCCGCCAAGCTGCCGATCGCCGGCACCGTGGTCTGGGTGACGCCCGCCGGCGCCCAGAACAGCAAGGCGCAGGGGATCGGCGTTCACTTCAATGCGGACGAAAGCGGCGTCGAGGCGCGCCGCAAGATCGAGGGGCTTCTCGGCGGCGTCATGCAGTCCACCCGCCCCA
>ERZ724519.1299-NODE-1299-length-10429-cov-7.727685_pt1 | contig 10429 bp, 12 predicted proteins | sample MGYA00376052_ERZ724519 | MGnify/ENA primary metagenome ERZ724519 (study PRJEB28724, sample SAMN07190883) | activated sludge metagenome | isolation source: activated sludge of sewage treatment plant in Hong Hong | place: Hong Kong | collected 2016-03-17 ... | reverse complement strand
GGGGCTAGGGGCTAGGGAAGAGCGCTCTTCCCTAGCCCCTAATCCCTATCCCCTATCCCCCACTCCCACGCCGCCAGCCGCTCGGCCGTGCTATGGCAGGTCAGGTCTAGCTGGAGCGGCGTCACGCTAACGTAGCCGTCGCGCAGGGCCTCGAAGTCGGTGCCGGGGTCGGGCACGCCGGTGGGGTAGTCGCCGCCGATCCAGTAGTAGGGCACGCCGCGTGGGTCGCGGCGGGCGTCCAGCCGGTCGCGGTAGACGCGCAACCCCAGCCGGGTCACGCGGACGCCGTGGATGTCGGCCGCGGGCAGCGCCGGCACGTTGACGTTCAGCAGCAGGTCGCGCGTCAATCCCTGGGCGATGGCCGCAGCCACAATGCGCTGAGCATAGGCCGCGGCGGTGGCATAGTCGCGCTCGCGCGTCATGTCGTCGGCGGCCAGCGAAAAGGCAAAGCCGGGCACGCCGGCAATGACCGCCTCCATCGCCGCCGTGACCGTGCCGCTATAGGTCACATCGTGGCCCAGATTGCCATAGGTGTTGATGCCCGACACGACCAGGTCGATCTTCTCGGCCACGCGGCCGAGCAGCGCCAGGGCGACGCAATCGGACGGCGCACCGTCGCTGGCCAGGGCGGGCGTGCCGTCGGCCAGCGTCGTCTCCAGTACGCGCAGCGGCCGGTGGAGAGTCTTCACGTGGCCGCCGCCGGACCAGTTGTGATCAGGAGCCAGAATGGTGACGCGGCCGAGGGGTTTCATGGCGTCCACCAGGGCGGCCAGCCCCGGCGCGTGGACGCCGTCGTCGTTGGTGACAAGGATATGCATGACCGGGATTATGCCCCGATCGCCGGCAATTGGGCAGGAGAATCAGACGCCGCTGGGCCTAGATGAGACAGGCCGTCGGTGGTCGGCGGTCTGTCGTCTGTGGTCCGTCTAGACGCGGCTGAAGTGGGACGACTTGGCCTCGTCGGGGTACTTCAGCCCATACCCAACCATGCGATCCATGCCGATATGGGCCAGCCAGACGAGAGCCACCGCCACGGCCGTGCCCGCCCCCAGCCACCAGCCGGCGGCCAGCAACAGCAGCGGCCCGACCATCGTATGCACGACGTTATAGGCCATAGCCCCAACGCGCGGGCCGGCCGCATACCCAAGTAAACTCAGATCGGGGGCCAGCAGTAGCAGCAGAAACAGCCACCAGGGATGCCCCAGCCGGAAGTACGCCCCCGTCGCCAGCAGCAACAGAGCCGCACCCTCCAGGTGCAAGAGCGCCCGCGGCAGGCTCAGCCGCGGGCGCTCTGTGCGTTCTGATAGATCCTGCACGGGCTAGTTGTGACGGCGGCGGTTGCTATAGCCGCCACCGCCCAGCGCGCCGAGGTCGAGCAGGAAGCCGAAAATGACGACCGCCCACTGCAAGCCCTGCACCCCGCCGGGCGACATGAGCACGTAGGCCAACGTCGTCCACGGCAGGAAGACGACGCCCAACAGCGGGATGAGGATGTTACTAAACGCCGTGTTCCAGCGGGTTACGTCGGTCAGATACCAGGCGATGGCGGCGATGCGCGGGCCGATGAAGACGAGCAGACTGACTATACAACACATGGTTTTACCTCCTGTCCTCTAATACGCGCTGCCGCCGTGGCGGTTGCGCGGCAGCAGCGTTGCGCCAAAGTGGCCTTGCGCCTAGCTGGCCATGACACGCTTGGTCTCCGCGGCCACGTCGTAGTCCGGCGACGGAAACTGCGGGTTCATCTCGCGCAGCGTCTCGGCCACCATGTGGGTCAGCAGCCAGTCGCGGTGCCACTTGCGGTCAGATGGAATGACGTACCACGGCGCGTAGTCGGTCGAGCAGCGCGTCAGGGCCGCCTGATAGGCCGTCATGAAGTCGTTCCACAGCAGCCGGTCGTCCACGTCGCCGGGGCGGTACTTCCAACGCTTGTCCGGCTCGGCCAGCCGGGCCAGCAGGCGCTCCTTCTGCTCGGCCGGCGAGATGAAGAGCATGCACTTCAGGAAGACAACCCCGTCGTCGCTCCACTTCTTCTCCCAGGCGTTGATCTCGTCGTAACGCTTCTCCCACTCCTCCGGCGGCACCAGGTTGCGCACGCGCACGACGAGGACATCCTCATAGTGCGAGCGGTCGAAGATGCCGATCGTGCCCGGCGGGGGCAGCTTCTGCTCGATGCGCCACAGGTAATGCTTCTTCAACTCCGCCTTCGTCGGCGCGCCGAACTGGGCGACGCGCATGCCCAACGGCTCGACGATGCGGTCCAGCGCCTTGATGGCCCCGCCCTTGCCGGACGTGTCCATTCCCTGCAAGACGACGAGCAGCCGGCGCTTGCCGCCGCCCTTCGACTCGGCGTAGAGCCGCTCCTGCAACGCGGTCACTTCGCCGGCCAGCGCGCCGACCTGGGCCAGCGCCTGGGCCTTGTCGGCCGGCCCGGCAAGGACGCGCCGCGCGTCCATCGCCGCCGGGTCGAAATCCGGCCCGACGCGCAGTAACTCGCGCACGGATGCCGCGGCGGGCTTCTTCTTGGCCTTATCTTTCCTGGGCATTGCTTCCTCCCCGGTCGCTTAGCGCCCAAATACGCGTCTGACGTCTGGCTGCAATAGATAGTAAAGGATGGCCCCGGGCACGATCAACCCCAACACGCCACAGCAGAAGGCGATCAACCCGCCGCTGAAGAGACCCATGATGCCGGTGATGAACGTGATGGCCACGCCCAACAGCGCCAGCAGCCACGCCCAGCGCTTCAGGGCAAAGAGACCAAAGGCGACGATGAGATCGATCACCGCGCCAACAATGCCGAGGATGCCGTTTACCGTCTGCGAGCCGCCGACGGCGGTCATGGCCTGGTCGCCGAAGATCGCGCCGAAGACGCTGGTGGTCGCGCCGAAGCCGAAAACGAGAGTGCTCCAGGCCAGCGACAGCAGCGCCAGAATAAGGAAAACAATGGCTAGAATCGTAATGCCCGCGGGGCGTTGGGTAGTCATGCGGTTGCTCCTGTGAATTGACGACGATGCGCGGAATATACCGGCGGTTATCGTCCGCTGACTAGCGGACGACGACCGCCGCACGGTTCTAGCCGGCCAGAATGCGCGCCTTTTCGGCCTCGAACTCGGCCTCGTTCAGGATGCCGGCGTCGCGCAGCGCGCCCAGTTCCTTCAGCTTCATGATGCGCAACTCGGCCGCGCTGGGGCCGGCCTCGACGGGCGCGGCGGCCTGAGGCGCCATCTGTTGCTGCATGAGCTGTTGTAATTGGGCCTGCTGCTCGGCCAGCTGTTGCTGCAACTGCTGTTGTTCCGTCAGGGCCTGCTGCTCGGCCAGTTGCTGATTGACCATCGCCTGCACCTGGGCTTGCTGCTGCATCTGCTGGGCCTGGGCCGATTGCTGCATCTTGTTGGCGGTCGCGCCGGAGACGGCCGTGGCCGTGCCGGCGATGACGGCCGTGCGGGCCATCGTATTCACCAGGCCGGGGCCGCGACGGGGCTGGACGACAACACGTGTATTTCTTCTCATGGTGTACCTCGTTGGTGTTAGGGCTACGCTTCGATGCCGGAGTAAGCCAGCGCTTCCAGGACGATCTCGTGGGGGATACGGCCGCTGTCAACAAGCTCCCCGCCCGACGCGCGCACCGCCTCGGCGAAGCGCGCCGCCCATAGGTTCTCCCAGACGAGCACCGCCGCCGTGCTGTTGGGAGCCATCTCCGCGGCAATGTCGTTCAGGTCGTCATCGTTCAACAGATCGTCGATGTCACCTTCCAACCGGGCGAACACCGCCCCCAACTCGGGGTCAAGAGCCTCCACTTCGCCCACCGTCATCGTCCCGTCCTCGCTCTTGTGAACGAAGACCAGGTCAAGGATGTGGACGGTTCCCTGCTCGACAAGCTCAGCCAGAGCGGGCACAACGTCGCCATTGAACCGGCTACCCGGAAAGGCGATTACGACGTACTCAACAGGCCCCACGGTCATAGACTGTCTCCTTTGCTCAAGGGTGTGCTGACTTGGCCGCAGCGAAGCGCGGCCAGCGTCCATATTCTAGCGACAACCGGCGCGGCGTTCAATCGGCTCTCAGACAAGAAGCCATGCTTTCGGCCCCGGCCACGTGGCCGGGGCCGAAAGCATGGTAATATGGCCGGCCGCGCCTACGGCGCGGGCATGAAGACCATCGAGCCGCTCTCATAGAGCATGTCGATGAGCAGGTTGCCCTCCTCCAGGCGATAGCCCATCGCGTTCGTCAGGCCGCCCAGGAAGATCTGGTCGAACGAGCCGACGCCGCAGAAGGCCATCGTCGAGACGGTGGGCGTGATGGTTAGCGTGTTGCCCTCGCCGAGCGTGTAGTTCGCCCCGCCCACGTTGCAGTCGGCCTGCAAGTTGGCCGTGCCATCGGCGTTGAAGCTGATGGTGAAGCGCGTCGGGTCGTTGATGGTGATGTTGCCGTCGGTCTTGGTGATCAGCGTCAGCTGCCACAGCGGGCCGACCAGCCCCTCGCCGCCGGCCACCGTCTCGCCCTTGCCCGGCTCCTCGACGGCGGCCGCCTCCGGCGCGGCGAATTTCATCGTGCCCGCGCCGGCAAACTGGTCGATGTAGAGGAAACCATCCTGGAAGAAGTAGGTCGCCGCGCTGGAAAGGGCGGTCACGAAGGCCGTCCCCGCCGAATCCTCCGGGCACATCGCCAGCGTGCTGGCCCCCGGCACGATGCTCAGCGTCGCGGCGTCGGCCGTATACGTCGCCGTCACCTGATTGCAGTCGGCCTTGATCGCCGCTGTGCCGTCCTCGTTGAAGGTAATCGTGTAGCGCGTCGGGTCGGCTACGGCGACACTCTCCAACGGCGTGGCCATCTCCAGCCACTGCCAGGTCGTGCCCGTCAGGGTCATCGGCTCGGCCTCGGCTTCGCCCTCGCCGGCCGCGCCCGCGGCGCGCAAGTGCAGCGTTCCGGCGTCGGCGGCCTGGGCGATGAGCAGGTCGCTGCCATCGAACGAGTAGCTGGCTGCTGCCGCCAGGCCCGCCAGGAACGGCGCGGCCTGCGAATCCTCCGGGCAGGCCATCAGCGTCGAGGGGCCGAGCATAACCGTCAGCGTGCCATCCTCGGCCGTCGTGTACGTGCCCAAAACCGTGTTGCAGTCGGCCTTGATGGCCGCCGAGCCGTCTTCGTTGAAGGTGATGGCGTAGCGTGTCGGGTCGGCTACGGCGACGGACTCCGTCGCCCCGACGGTCTCGACCCACTCCCACGTTGTGCCTGTCAGGGCGGGCATCGTCGTGCCCGGCTCTTCCATCTCGCCGCCGGCGGCCGTCGCCTGACGGAACATAAGCGTGCCGGCGTCGGCCTGCAAGTCGATAAATAGCTCGCCGTCCTCGACGGTGTACGCCGCGCTGCTGAGCAGGCTGTTCAGGAACACCTGGTCTTGTGAGCCAGGCTCACAGGCCATCAGCGTACCCGCGCCGGGAGCGATTTCGATGTTCGCACCGTCAGTCAGGTACGAGGCGAAAACGGTGTTGCAGTCGGCGACGACGTTGGCCGTGCCGTCCTCGTTGAAGGTAATGGTGTAGCGCGTCGGGTCAGACGCCAACGTCTGGCCCAGCGGGTCGATGAGCGACACCCACTCCCAGGTCACGCCAGCGAGGCCGGCGGCCGGCGCCTCGCCCGCGCCTGCTTCGCCTGCCCCGGCGGAGCGGAAGCGCAGCGTTCCGGCGTCGGCGATCTGGTCGATATAGAGGTCGCCGCTGCCCGCGAGCGTGAAGGCCCTCGCCGCGCCGGCCAGCCCGGCCAGGAAGACCTGGTCCTGCGTGTCGGCCGGGCAACCAACAGCCGTGGACACGCCCAGCGTGATCGTCAGGCTGCCGCTCGCGTCGGTCACGTAGGTAGCCGTGACGTTGTTGCAGTCGGCCACAACCGTAGCCGTGCCGTCGGCGTTGAAGGTGATCGTGTAACGGGCCGGATCGACGGCGGTGATGGTCTCGACCGGCGTTGTCGTTTCGACCCACTCCCAGCTTGTGCCGGCCAATGACGCCACGACCTGCTCGCCGCTGGGCGCGCCTTCGACCGGCGCTTCAAGCACGGGGGTCGGCGTCGCCGCCGTGTCTGTCGGCAGCAATTCCTGGTTGTCCGGCGTGTCGGCACAGGCAGCCAGAGCCAACAGCAACACCAGGCTCAGCAAAAAAACAAGACGTTTCATCTCTCTTCTCTCCCTCTTTCTTCTTCTATTGGTATTGGTGTCAATCGGGAACAGATCGGGGACGTTCCCTTCTCCCACTTACGAACATCTTACAATAGACGCGCGCCAATCGCAACGGTCTACTTTTGCCGCGGCTCGTCGGGCAGTCGGCGCTCGGAACTGGCCCGCTGCCGTTCGATAGCCTGAAGGATGGTCGTGACGGCCTCATCCACGGAGTCGGTTGGCGACCACAAATGCACGTCCTGCTTGCCAATCGTCCCGCGGGTGACGAGCGTATCGCGCATGAAAGCGGCCATCGGCCCCCAGAACTCCGTGCCCATCGAGATGAGCGGGAAGTCCTCGATCTTGTCGGTCTGCATCAGCGTGACCGTCTCGAAGGCCTCGTCGAGTGTGCCATAGCCGCCAGGCAGGACGACAAAGGCGGAGGAGTACTTCACCAGCATCACCTTGCGGATGAAGAAGTGGTCGAACTCGATGAAGATATCCAGGTAGGGGTTCGGCTGCTGCTCGAATGGCAACTGGATGTTGCAGCCGATGCTCAGGCCGCCGCCCTCCTTGGCTCCGCGATTAGCCGCTTCCATGATGCCCGGCCCGCCACCGGTCATCACCGCCAGTCCCTCCTCGGCCAGCCGCCGGCCCAGCGCATAGGCCATGTCGTAGTACGGCGTGCCCGCGCCCAGCCGCGCCGAGCCGAAGACAGTGACGCACGGCCGGTCGATGGCCCCCAACGTCTCGAAGCCGCGCAGGAATTCCAGAAAATAGCGAATGGCGCTCTCCAGGTCCTTGGCCCGGTCGCGCGGGCCGGCCAGGAAGCGCTTCTCAATATCCGCGGCGCTATCCAGGAGGGACAAATCTTTCGCTTTGGCCACAGTTGGTTCTCCCTTGACTTGGGCCGCCCGTAGCACAGCCTGTCAGGCTGTGGCCGGCGACGACAGCCTGACAGGCTGTGCTACGGCCGGTCGCGTCGCCTAGATCAACTCATCCCAGCGCGGCACAACGTCGGGCCAATCGCCGGCGCGCTGCACGATCTCGCGGACGCCGCGGGCGAAGTGTAGCGTCGCGCGCATGTCGCTCTCCACATGGGCCAGCCGGTCCAAACGCTCCTCCAGCGCCGCCAGGAAGGCGACAAAGAGGGTCATCGGCGGGACGTGGCCCAGCCGGTCCAGGTGGGCATACTCCTGTCCGCCCCAACGGGCGCGCCCTTCGGCCAACATCACCTCCAACTCGCTCTCCAGAATGGCCAGCGGGTCGTTGGGGTCATCGCTGAGAGGCAGGATGGGCGCGTCCGAGCGCGCCCGGCAGACCGTCGTGTCGCCGCTCGTCGTCGCCGTGGCCTCGCCGCCAAAGGTGAACAGCTCGATCTGGTCGCCATCGTGAGTATGAAGCTGGATGCGCCCGGCGGCAAAGCGCAGTTCCGGCATGCCGGTCGCGGGGTGTTCAACTACCTGGCGCTTCAGCACGCCGGCCTCCTCAATCGGAAACGACACCCGGTTCGTATCGAAGTAGCGCGCCGCCGGCCGATCGCGCATGATCGCCTCGAAGCTCGCGTAGCCCAGCGGCGGGTCATAGGGCGAGGGTTGAAAAACGACGCCATCTTCAGCTTCAGCCACAGCAACACTCTCCTGAGGCGGGCGCTAGGCGCGCTCGACCTCGTCAATCAGGCCACGGATCAGCGCGGCGCTGCGGTGGAGCGCCACCCCCTCCTCGGCGTTGAGCGGCAGGTGGTACGTCTCCAGCACGCCGTCGCCGCCCACCAGCCGCGGCAGCGACACGGTCACATCGTAGACGCCGGCGATGTTGTCCGTCGGCGTGCAGACGGTCATGATCGACCGCCGGTCGGACAGGATGTTGCGCGTGATGCGCGCCAGGGCGCTGCCGATGCCGTAATACGTGGCCGTCTTGCCTTCGATGATGGCATAGGCGGCGCGGCGCACGCCGGAGTCGATCTCCTCGCGCTTGCCGCCGTCCAGCGTCAGCCCGCGCATGGCCAGGAAGTCGTTGAGAGGCATGTTGCCGACGTTGGTCAGCGACCAGACCAGCACCTCCGAATCGCCGTGCTCGCCGATGACGTAGGAGTGGACATGGGTCGAGTCGACGCCCAGGAATTGACTCATCAGCGAGCGGAAGCGGGCCGTGTCCAGCGTCGTGCCGGAGCCGATGACCCGCGACGACGGGATGCCATAGCCGGCGGCGATCTCGGCCGTCACGTGGGTCATCACGTCCACCGGGTTGGTGGCCACGATGACAATGGCCTCCGGCGCGTTGTCGTAGATCTGGGGGATGACCGAGTGGAAGACGGCCGAGTTACGCTCCAGCAGTTGGATGCGCGTCTCGCCCGGCTTCTGGTTGACGCCGGCGGCCATGATGACCACGCGCGCGCCGCGCAAGTCGGCATAGTCGCCGGCATGGACGTTCAGGTTATGGGCAAAGGGCACGGCGTGGAGAATGTCGGCCGCCTCGGCCTCGGCCCGCTTGCGATTCAGGTCAACCAGCACCAGCTCGCGGCCGACGCCGTTCATCACCATCGCATAAGCGGCCGTCGAGCCGACAAACCCGCAACCAACGACTCCGATCTTCATGGTTTGCTCCTGTGATAAGTCCGCATTGCTTTGACGGGGAAACTGAGTAGACTTGACTTGCCTGTAGGGAGATTCTAGCCGAACATGAACATCGCACCAATGAATCTGCTCTCCCCTTGCGCGTGGCCATTGGCCGGCGCAGCGCCCGCTGTCTCTCAACGCTCCCTTATAGGCCACGGCCGAGTAACGCGCCGCTAAGCAAAGCGCCGCTTAATAAAGCGCCGTGGCCCGCAATATCCTCCGCATCCTCCAGTTGCTGCTAGGGCTATTGGCCGTTGGGTTATTGGCCTTCCTGGTCTGGCAACCGCGCCCGCGCCAATCGGCCGCCGTCGCGGTCCTCCCGCCCCGGCCGTTGCCGACCTATAGCGGCGTTGTCCCCACGCCCCCGGTCGTGCCCACGCCGTCAGTCGTGCCCACGCCGTCAGTCGTGCCCACGCCGCCCGTGGCCGGCCAACCAGTAGCGCCCACGCCCCCGGTGGTCGCCACCGGCCACCAGCCAACGCCCACCATGGCGCTCCTTGCCGTGTCGCAGGGTGTTGCCGCCGCTGAGAGCACTGTTATCACCGGCAGCGGCGGCCAGGCCGCAGCGACAAGCTGGCCGCTGGCCTCGGTCGCGGCTGTGCCCTCGGCGACGCCTATCCCGCCTACGCCCGCCCTCGCCCCGCCGCAACCGCTGTCCGTCAACGGCGTCCCTTTCGAAGTCATCGTCGTCATGCCACCGGAGGTCGTCGCCCACGTCCGCGAGATCTACGCCACCGGCCAGGCCCTCGGCCGCAACCCCAATGCCTACGCCAAGGTGGGCGACAGCACCATTGAGAACCCCCACTTCATGACCCGCTTCGACGAAGGCGGCTATAACCTGGGCGACTACGCCAGCCTGCAACCGGTCATCGACCAGTTCCGCGGCTCCCACGCGCGGGACAGTGTCGCCGTGCGTATCGGCCTGCACGCCTGGACGGCCAACGACCCGGCCTGGGCCGAGCCGGGCCTGTGTCTGCCCAACGAGACGCCGGTCGCCTGCGAGATTCGCCTGCAAAACCCCAGCATCCTGCTCATCCGGCTGGGCACCAACGACGCCGGCGTGCCCGAACTGTTCGCCAACAACATCCGCCAAATCCTGGACACGGCCATCGCCGCCGGCGTCATCCCGGTCATAGGCACGAAAGGCGACTTCCACGAGGGCAGCGACGAGAACAACGCCATCCTGCGCGCGCTGGCGGCCGAGTATCGTGTGCCCCTGTGGGACTACGCCCGCGTGGCCGACACGCTGCCCGGCCGCGGCCTCGACCAGGACGCCGCCCACATGCTGACCTTCTATAGCCACGACTACACCGACCCGACCGCCTTCACCCGCGGCCACGCCATGCACAACCTAACGGCGCTGATGGCGCTGGATGCCGTCTGGCGGCTGCGAGAAGGCCCCTAGTGCCTGGCACTTTCCGAAGTGTCTGGCACTTTCTTCTCCGCCCCGCTCACGAAGAAGGTGCGACGCACTCAAGAAAGTGCGACGCACCGGGCTTGACGCAGACGGCCAAGCGCAGCTATCTTTATTGAGGATGGTTGAGTGGGAGTCTATTGTTCACTATGCGCAATCCTGTACTTTCCTTCTTGTTCGCCGTCGTCTTGCTGGTGGCCATGCTACTGCTCGCGGCCTGTGCCCCGGCGGGCAACGCCACCGCGGCGA
>ERZ724519.1292-NODE-1292-length-10469-cov-6.776263_pt1 | contig 10469 bp, 4 predicted proteins | sample MGYA00376052_ERZ724519 | MGnify/ENA primary metagenome ERZ724519 (study PRJEB28724, sample SAMN07190883) | activated sludge metagenome | isolation source: activated sludge of sewage treatment plant in Hong Hong | place: Hong Kong | collected 2016-03-17 ... | reverse complement strand
AATTCCGAGTGACTTCTTAATAGGCTCACTCAGTTCGTTTCATTTACCGTATTTATCCCGAAGACTGTCGGTGTTTATACCATTCGCCTGGTCGCAACAAATGGTTTTTGTGAAAAAACGAAGAGCATTTATCTCTCCGTACGGGATTCCTGTTCCAATGTAACGTTTCAGAAAACCTGGGGCGATGCAGCCGATAATCGAGGGACTTACACCGTTTTGCTGGCCGATGGCAATATACTGGCAGGCGGCACTACGGTTCTGCCGAATAACGGAACCGATATCTACCTGTTGAAAACGGCGCCGGATGGCACGACCCTGATGCAGAAGCGTTACGGAGGGCCGGGGACAGACGGCATCCGGCAATTGCTGGCCTTGCCCGACGGAGGATGGGTGCTGGTTGGCGACAACCCCGGTCCGAACGGCCCCCGACCCCTGGTTGCGCGGTTTTCGTCCGGCGGCGCGCTCCTTTGGCAAAAGACGATGAACACCGTTGATGTCGTGAATGTATACACCGACATCATAATGACCCAGGACGGTAACTTGTTGTTAGGTGGCGCTATTCACACCAATAGCACCATCGCGTTTACCTGTATTCTCACCAAACTGGACCTGAACGGAAATACGATTTGGTCGAAACTGTATGATGGCAGTTATGTTGATTTTATTCAGGGAATATGCGAATTGCCCGATGGCGATATTGCCGCAGCGGGATTCACCAATTCCTTCGGGCTTAACCTTTTCTCTATCCACGATGGTATGGCCATGCGGTTCAGTTCTACGGGCGCCCTGAAGTGGGTAAACGCTTACGGCTCCAGTGAGAATGAATGGCTGACGGAGATATTTCCCACCTCTGACGGCGGTATAATGACCATTGGCGCCACTTCCGGATGGAACGGTCCCGCCGGTGGTATTTATATGGACGACGGATGGATGATAAAACTGGGGCCGGGTGGCGCAATGGAATGGTCGGAGGTCATGCGCAGCGACCAGAATATCGATTTCGGCGTGGTTGGCGCCAAACAAACCGGCGACGGCGGCTTTGTATTTGCAGGCAACGACCTGGCTACGATCGGGTCGAATACACCGCTGCTGCTGAAAACAGACCCGATGGGCAATATCGAGTGGTCGCGCATATACGGCGGACAAGGCGCAGGCCGGATTGTATCGGTCGATATTGCCCCTGGGGGGTATATATTTGCCGGATATACGACCAGCGCCGGTTCCCCGGATGTGTGGTTGCTGAAAACCGACGAGGCGGGTTTTGCAGGACTATGTGCGGAGGTGCCGCATACCATCACAACAGAATCCGTGCAACCGGTCCTTACTCCGGGTATAATCGCCACGCTTCCATCGCCGCCGCTTTTTAATGCCACCTTGACGGTCGGCGATCTTTCCTTTTCTGAAAACGCACCCTGCGCACCGAATTGCACGAATGATACGGATTGCGAAAGTACCTGGATCAAAAGTGCGGGCGTCGCAAACTCCACCGAAGAAGGCAGCACGAACCTTCTCCGGGCTTCCGACGGCAATTTTTACATCAGCGCATACCGGGGCGATAGTACGTTGCTCCTCAAAATGACACCCGACGGTCTTGTCATCTGGACGCGTGCTTTCAAATTCACATCCGGCACTGACGAACGTGTCAGTCAACTGATTGAAGACAGCGATGGAAAACTTGCAGGGAGCGGGGTGTTTTCAAATGGTGGATTGTTGATTGGTTTTACCTTCCGGTATGATCCTTCTTCGGACCAGGTGCTGTGGGCCTTTGAAAATCCATCCAGTCCGCAGACTTTTTACTTTACCATGATGGAAAAAACGCCCGGCGGCAATTACCTCGCATTCAATTCTTACCACCAGTCGCCGGCGCCCGGAAGTTTCGATGATGCGCATCTGGTTGAGATAGACCGGAATACGGGCCAATATACCGGTTTGAAGACGGCATTTTCCTATGGCAGTTCGGAAGGCGTTCTCGAAGCGCAGATGTACAACGGAAAAATATATGCCGCCGGGAGGTACACCTATGGAAACGTATTGTCCGGGATGCGGGGCAGCCTCGGTTGCTTCGATGTGCAGGGCAATGAAATATGGTCGCGCATGGCTTTTTTTGATCCCCAAGCCCAGGCCCGGAATTATGCCACAGATTTTGTGATCGACGCAGGTCACATGATTACGATCTATTACGGCGATTTTGACGGTACAGATGGCTTTTCCGATCAATTCGCAGTGAGCAAAACCGACCTCAACGGCAATATGGTATGGTCAAAAATATACACGATTGCCGGGTTTCCGATGGTGTATGCCAAGAGCATCATTGCCATTGCAGACGGGTATATTATCCTGGCCACCAACCAGGCCCTCGACCAGCCGTTGAGTGTTTATTTGATCCGGATCGACAAAAACGGGAATCTCGTCTGGGCGAGGGATTACCGCGATATGACGGTATTCCGCGGAGAGAAATTTCTGGTCGCATCGGGCGACTACCTGTACTTTGCGGCAGGCTATAATGCTTCCGATATTGCATTGGCCAAAGTGAACCTCAGCGATGGTCTTGTCGGCAGTAATTGCGCCTTGCCGCTGGACCTGACCGTAACAGTACAGGATTTCAGTACGCTTCTGAGTCCCGTCAATCTGATCAAATACCCCAGCCCGATCATTCAAAGTTCGCGTTTTGTAACGCCGCAGTCGCTCAACCTCGCCACGGAGGATATTTGCAAGCAAAATTGCGCCCAGGAAATTTGCAACAACGGCATCGACGACGACGGCGACGGCCTGTTCGATTGCCTCGACCCGGACTGCGATTGCCAGGCCTGCGACGGAAGCCAGGCCAGATTCTGGTATTTCGGCGATGGTGCAGCGCTTGATTTTTCTTCCGATCCGCCGACGGTGCTGGCCAATGGCGCTACCTTCAGTCGCGAAGCATCTGCCGTCGCGACCGACATACTCGGCAATTTGTTGTTCTATACAGATGCCCAGACCCTGTATGCCCGCAACCACCAGCCGATGCCGAATGGCAGCAATCTGGACGGGCATGCTTCCACCACCCAGACCCTGATCCTGCCGGAGCCTGAAAGCCCCGGACGTTTTTATGTTTTTACGCCCAACAGTTTCGACAACCTGCCCAGTGGCAAAGGGTTATCGTACTCGGTGGTCGACATGTCATTACAAAGCAGTCTAGGCGATGTGCCGGCGGGGCAGAAAAACATCAGTCTCGTGCCTCAGAACCTGTTTACCGAAAAAATTTCGGCTACACGCCATTGCAACGGCAAAGACTGGTGGATATTGACCAAAGAACGCCAGAACAACCGATTCCGGGCATACCCGCTTATGGCAGGCGGCCTCGGCACTGCGGCGACTTCAGATATAGGCACCGCCGGCTCAACGGCCCTGCCCAACACGATCGGCTGCCTCAAATTTAGTCCCAACGGGGAAAAGGTGGTCAATACCCTGTTCAGCACTGGCGGGTTTGAAATATTCGACTTTGATAAAAGCACAGGGCTGCTCTCGAATGCGGTCACCATTACTGACCCGTCGTTCGGGGGAGCCTATGGGGTGGAATTTTCCCCCGATGGGAAACTGCTTTACCTCACCAACCTGATCGCGCCATCTCACATCTGGCAATTCGACCTGACGGCGGGCGACGGAACGGCGATCAGGGCTTCGGCCCTGGTACTGGCCGAATTTCCGGACGAATACCGCTTCGGCCAGTTGCAGCGCGCGCCGAACAGCAAAATCTATGTCACCAATACCTTCCCGCTACAGTTTACGCCGGGACTGGGTATTATCCACAAGCCCAATATCGCCGGCACGGGCTGTCAGTACCAGCAAGGTGGCCTCAACCTGACGCCGGGCAGCGCCAACCTGGGTTTGCCGTCGTTTCCGCAGGATTTTCTGGTGAAGTCGATACAGGCAGATATTACAGGGCCGGATACGGTTTGTCAGTTGCCCGCCAGCATAGTATACCAGTTGAAGACTGATAACCCTTGCGCACTGGATTCGGTAGCGTGGTCGCTGAGTGGTCCGGGCACTATTGTTTCCCAATCAAACGATCAAATTGAAATTGCGTTTGCCCAGCCCGGAAGCGTTACGCTCATCGCCACGGCCTTTACAGAATGTAGTACGGGAGCAGACACCATGTCGGTTTATCTTGTTGACGATCAAACACCTGTGCTCGATCTGGGGCCCGACATCCTGGTCTGCGACAACGGGGTGAAAGTATTGCACGCGGGACCGGGGTTTCAAAAATACCGTTGGAGCGACGGCACGACCGATTCCACAACGACGGCGTATTTGTTTGGGAAATACTGGGTAGATGTCTGGGACCTGTGCGGGAACAAACAGACCGATACTGTAACGATATCGCTGTTGCCCCCCACGGCCCTCGACCTGGGTCCCGACCAGGTCGTCTGTGCCGGAACCTCGGTGGGTTTCGTGCGACCCGTAATATTCAACTCCTGGATGTGGTTGCCACCAGACGGTCTCGACTGCGACACCTGTAAAACCATACACGCTGCCGTCACCGCCCCGATGACGTATATCGTTATTGCACAAAGCGGGGAGGGGTGTCTTTCCGCCGATACCATCACCCTGCAGATCGTGACGGATACGATTTTCGCCAGCTTCGACACCGTAGTTTGCAGAAATGAAACCCTTTTCATTCTGGGCCATGAACTTGGAGCAGATACCGTTGCCGTTGTTTCCATAATAACAGCAGGCGGCTGCGATTCCGTGCTAACCGTGACGGTTACCGGCCTTGATACCGCGTATTCCGAGGTCGAACTGTTTGTTTGCCAGGGGAGTACACTGGATGTGTACGGCATTCCTGTCAGCACCGACACCGTGCTGCAATTCATATTTGCCACTGCTAACGGTTGCGATTCCATTGTCCGGGTTGAAGTGAGTGTGCTTGATACGATACTGAACCAGGTGACTTTGCAGGCATGTCCCGGCGGGTTTGCACTTTACAACGGGGAGGAGATAGCGGTCGGCGAAACGCAGGTGTTCCAATTCCCGGTCGGGCAGGCATTCTGTGATTCGACGGTGGTGGTGCAGGTCGTTCCGTTTGCCGTTCCGTTTATTCAATTGCCGGGTATAGACACCATCTTGATCGGTGATTCGGTATTGCTGAATCCGACATATAGCGGAAATCCGCCTTTCAGTTGGCAATGGACACCCCTGGCGCCGCCCGATTGGTTGAGTTGTTACGATTGCCCTTCACCCCTGGCTAACCCGCTGGTCACAATGTCTTATCAGGTCAGCATCACCGATGGAAACGGCTGCACGGCTGCGGACTCCTCGGCCATTGTTGTTTTGCCCTGCGGACTGCCGTACGTTCCGAATATCTTTTCCCCCAACGACGATGGTCTCAACGACCGTTTTTACCCGCTCGGCCCGGATTGTATCTCAAAGGTGCGCTACCTGCGCATTTACGACCGATGGGGCGAGCTGATATTTGAGCGGACCGATTTTCCGCTCAATATCGAGTCGCTCGGATGGGACGGCCGCTACCGGGGAAAGCCGCTCGGTCCCTCCGTACTGGTATGGATTGCAGAATTTGAATTTCCGGACAGAACGACGGTGAAAAAATACGGTGACGTAACTTTGATAAGATAGCCATACTGACTTGCGAACCGGCGGCCTTGTTCAGTTACTGCTGAATTTCCTGTGTTGAGCGCGGTTTTTATGCTGTTTTATCCGCGTCCACCGTAGCGCCGGGTCAACGGTCCCTGCTTTTTCCGGGACCGCTCACCTGGCGCCTGAATGGCGGTGGCAGCACAAATTTCCCGACAATTATTACACGACGCACCTTGCGGAAAGATTTGATTGTCCTATTTTGCTACCCAAAAACATTACTGCATAACGAATTACATGGACTGGAACAACAAAGTTGCCATCATTACCGGCGCCGGCACCGGTATCGGAAAAGCCACCGGTGAACTGCTGGAGTCGAAAGGCTGCCGGGTTTACAACCTCGATATAGCCGGATCAGGCGACTCGCCGTATTTTATCCACTGCGATGTGCGCGACCGGCAGGCTATCCGCGCGGCTGTACAGGCCGTGCACGACCGCGAACAACGTATTGATTTTCTGTTTTCCAATGCGGGCATCCACCTGTTCGCCGGCATTGAGGAGACGACCGACGAAGAGTTTGATAACGTGACGGCCACCAACATACTGGGTACATTTTACCTGTTGCAATCCGTGCTGCCCCACATGAAGGCGCAGCAAAAAGGCAGCATCGTACTCATGGGGTCCGATCAGTCGTTTGTCGGCAAGGCCCGGAGTGCCGTGTACGGCTTGACAAAGGGCGCCGTCGGCCAACTCACCAAAAGCACCGCGATCGATTACGCGCCATTCAATATTCGCGTCAACTGTATTTGTCCGGGCACCATCGACACACCGCTGCTGCACAGGGCCGTGGAGCGCTTCTCCACCCTGAGCACAACACCCAGTGCTGACGTGTACCGCTCGCTCGACGGCATGCAACCGCTGGGCAGGATCGGGCGACCCGAAGAGATCGCTTCGGTCGTGGCGTTCCTGTTGTCCGACGACAGTTCGTTCATGACGGGCAGCCTGGTCAGTGCGGATGGTGGCTACGTGTGCCAGTGAGCAGGGCAGTGTGCATCTCCTCGAAAACGCTTGGTAAAAGGGTTTGCTGCGGCCTGCTGCGCCGCCGGGCCGGGGCGTGAAGGATCAATTGTATGCGTAAGATTTCCGGATTTGAGCCTGCCGGTTATTTTTTCAACCTGTTTTCTGCCACGCCCTCAAACGTAATCGTTACGGGCCTGATATAGCCCCGGTCGTCGAACTCCAGTTTGTCGATGCAGGTGACCCGGTGGTTGGGATGTGTTTCGGTAAGCGGACGCCGATGGTAAACGATATACCAGTCGTCCGTCTGCGGCGCCTGGATCAACGAGTGATGCCCCGCGCCCGTTGCGACGGCCGTATCCTGTTGCAGTACCACGCCGATGCGCTCAAATGGCCCGAAAGGGGTGTCTGCCATGGCATACGCCACGCTGTAGTCGGGGCCGCCCCAACCGCCTTCCGACCACATGAAGTAATATTTACCGTTGCGGATAAACATAAAAGGCCCTTCCACATAGCGCTCCGGCGTGATCTCCCGGAAGATCGTCCCGTCGGCATAGGGTTCGAGTCCGGTAAAATCATCTTTGAGTTTTACGATGTTGCAATGTCCCCACCCACCGTAGATCATATAGAATTGCCCGTCTGAATCCCGGAACACGAACTGGTCGATGGGTTGGGCGCCGTTGTGGAAAGTGCCGATGAGGGGCTTGCCCAGATAGTCGGCAAACGGCCCTTCCGGCTTGTCCGATACGGCCACACCGATGCCGCCCTGTTCCTCGTCGCTCTGAATGTCGTTTGCTGCAAAGAACAGGAAATATCGCCCGCCGTTCTGAACAATCGCCGGCGCCCACATTGCCTTGTGCGCCCATTTAACCGCGCCGGTATCCAGGATGTGCGCATGTTTTTCCCAGCGGACCAGATCCGGGGAGGAAAAGGCATCGAGAAAAACCTGTTTTTCGTAGACGTCGGAAAAAGTGGGGTACACCCAATACTGCATGTCGAATACTACTGCTTCAGGATCGGCATACCAGCCGGGGAAGACGGGATTTCCGGATGTTTTCTGGGCGGATGCGAGCACGGGAATGGCTGCGATGACCAGAAGCCGGATTAATATGCCTGTATACCATGCGGAAGGTTTCATATTTGGCGTTGCTGTTTAAAACGGCCTATACTTTTTTGGGCGGCAAATCAAACGCAACAGCCTCGTGTTCCAGGTGGTCTCTATGGGAGCCGTCGCAAAAGGGTTTGTTTTTTGACTGACCGCAGCGGCAGAGACTGACCAGGGTTCGGCCCTGCAGTCCGTACGCATTGCCCTGGGCATCCACAATTTCAAAATCGCCCTCCACCCGGAGCGATCCGTTGGAGTTTACCGTAATCTTTGTTGTCGACATTGCTATAAATTGAATTTCCGGCAAGGTAGGGACATTTTCGGGGCTTGTCCCCTTGCCATGTGTCACGTTTTGTACGTCGCCGGGAAACAGGGGGTGTTATGAAGTATCTGTCGGAAAACGCCGCAACATATTTTTATCCGGAAATACTCCGTGATTCAAAGAATATCCGGTTCATTTGTGTGGGAAATCCGGAGTATAGCAAATACCATAACCTGTACGCTTTTGTTCACGTGCCATGCTGTATGACAAGCATTGGCACAGTCTTCTTACGCCAGCAGTGCCCGTCCGGGCGGCCTGCATTTTTTGACTTGATAAAACACGAATCGAATGATTAAAAATGGATTACCTGTCCTTTTTTTGTTGCTGGCTGTAGCTTTGGCACACGCCCAGTACCCGGAGCCGTTCAGTACCCTCAACAAGGACTACGCCGTCACAACCGTCAATGATTTTGCGGGCATAGCCTCCACCGGTTGGGCTTCCGGCATGAACAGCGGGGTGGGAACGGACGATGATTTCTGGGCCTCACAGGTTGCCGGCGGCGCTGTTTCGCCACCTACATGCATGATTGACGGCCCTGATTTTGTTTGCAACAATTCCGCAGGTATTGTGTACACCGCGCCGGCCGGCATGAGCGGCTACAGCTGGGGTATCATCGGCGACGGATCGATATCGGGCTCCACTACCGGACAGTCGATAACGGTGACATCCGGAAATTATCTCAATAACTATACTGTCTCGGTAACGATTACCGATGGTATAGGGGGGACCAGCAGCTGTTCAAAAGTGAGCAATATCTTTCTTGCTAAGCCGCCGGCCAACATCACCGCCAATCCGAGCGAGATTTGTCTGGGCGCTACACTGGATCTTTCTATTGCCGCCGCTGCCAGCAGCACGATTTCCTGGACGGGCGAAGGCATCGCCAATCCCGCCGGCAATCCGTCTACCACTGCAACGCCGACTTCCAGCGGTCCGCATACATATGGCGTAACCGTGACGACCGATCAAGGCTGCTCGAATACGGGTACCGTATCCGTTGGTGTAAATCCCCTGCCGGTCTGTTCCATCAATGGCCCCGGCGGCTCTAACGATACACTTTGTCAAGGATCTCAATACGTGTTCACGGCGGCTCCCGGCATGAGCGCCTACAATTGGGGGGTCAGCCCCAACGGCGCCATAATCGGCAGCAATACAGGTTCTTCCGTAACGATTACGCCCAACAGCAGTTCATCTTTGGTCGTGTTTGTTACCATTACTGATGCCAAAGGCTGTACATCCACTTGCACCCAATTCAGGCCGCTCAACACCGCGCCCACCTGCTCCATGGACGGGCCGCTTACCGTATGCGGCGGCTCGACGGGTAATGTGTACACCGTCACCACCAATGGAACTTTATACTACTGGAGTATTAGCGGCGATGGCGTTATCACCAGCCCTGCCAGTGGTTCTCCTTCCGTCACCGTCACCGCCGGGGCCTCCGGTTCGTACACAGTGAGCGTGGGGACGCAGTTCAACTACAATACCTGCGTCCGCACCTGCTCTCAGACCGTAACGGTCAACACTGCTCCCGCGCCTGCAATAACCGGACCCGTGTCGGTGTGCCCCGACGGGAGTGCGACGCTCGATGCCGGAGCAGGCTACACCAGTTACGCCTGGTCGAACGGCGGCGGCAATGCCCAGACGGCTACTTTCAACAACCTGCTGGCAACTACAACCTATACGGTGACGGTAACCGGCGCCAACGGCTGTACCGGTACAGGCACTTTTACGGTGAACGTCGCATCCTGCACGGTCGACTTTAGCGGCAAAATAGTCTGGGAAAATAATGATACCACCGGTGTGAAAGACGCCATCGTCAACCTCGCCGGCTCGGCCAACGGGAGCGACGTGACCGATGTCAATGGCGAATTTTCGATCATGACAGGTGTGCCCAGCGGCAGTTTTACACTCAAGCCGGTCAAAAACCTCAACAAACTCAACGGCGTAACCACCGCCGACGCTTCTGCCATCCAGCAGCACGTTGCGGCCATCTTACCAATCACCGACCCCTACAAACTGGTTTGTGCCGACGTGAACAAAAGCAACTCGGTGACATCGCTCGATGCCTCGATTATTATACAGGCCGTCCTCGGCAACCCCGCAGCACTCAACCAGTTCAAGACCTCCTGGCGGTTTGTGCCGTCGTCGCACGTCATGCAGAATCCGCCCTGGGGCTTTCCGGAGCAACGCACTTACACAAATATCTCCGGCCTGCAAGCCAACCAGAATTTTATCGGGATGAAGACCGGCGATGTGACGGGCAGTGCGAACCCGGCGAATCTGGGCGCCCCTGAACCGCTGATGCTGCGCGCCGACGACCGGGTGCTGAGCGCCGGCGAGCAAATCAGCGTCGATTTTGCCGCCGACAAGAAGGCCGGCCTCGCGGCATTTCAATATGCGCTGCGTTTCGACCCGCTGGCACTCGAATTTGTCAGTATTGAACCATTGACCGCACTTCCC
>ERZ724519.1285-NODE-1285-length-10490-cov-4.965692_pt1 | contig 10490 bp, 7 predicted proteins | sample MGYA00376052_ERZ724519 | MGnify/ENA primary metagenome ERZ724519 (study PRJEB28724, sample SAMN07190883) | activated sludge metagenome | isolation source: activated sludge of sewage treatment plant in Hong Hong | place: Hong Kong | collected 2016-03-17 ... | reverse complement strand
CGACGCTGGTGATCGCCGGTGCCGACGACCCGGGCACGCCGCCGGCGGCCAGCGAGGCGATCGCCGCGGCGATCCCCGGTTCGCGACTCGAAGTGATCACCTCCGCCTCGCACATCTCGTGCATCGAGCAGGCCCGGCGCTTCAACTCGCTCGTCATCGAATTCCTGAAAGGCTGACCATGGATCTCGGCATCAAGGGACGGAGCGCGCTGGTGTGCGCCTCGAGCAAGGGCCTCGGTCGCGGCTGTGCGTTCGCGCTGGCACGCGAAGGAGTGAGCGTGACGCTGGTGGCGCGCGGGCGCGAAGCCCTGGAGCACACCGCTGCCGAGATTCGCGCGGCGACCGGCGTTGCCGTGACGGCCGTCGTCGCCGACATCGTCACGGCGGAAGGCCGCGCCGCCGCGCTGGCCGCCTGCCCCCAGCCGGACATCCTGGTGAACAATGCAGGCGGGCCCCCGCCCGGCGATTTCCGCAACTGGTCGCGCGAGGACTGGATTGCCGCGCTCGATGCCAACATGCTGGCGCCGATCGAGCTGATCAAGGCCACGGTCGACGCCATGATCGCGCGCAAGTTCGGCCGCATCGTGAACATCACCTCAGGCGCCGTGAAGGCGCCGATCGACGTGCTCGGCCTTTCCAACGGAGCGCGCTCCGGCCTCACCGGCTTCGTCGCCGGTCTCGCGCGCAAGACCGTTGCCCACAACGTGACGATCAACAACCTGCTGCCCGGATTCTTCGACACCGACCGCATCGCATCGGTGATCGGCGCCCAGGCCAAGGCGCGCAAGCTGCCCTACGAAGCGGTGCTGGCCGAACGCATCGCGACGATCCCCGCGGGCCGCATAGGCGATCCCGCCGAGTTCGGCGCGGCATGTGCCTGGCTGTGCTCCGCCCAGGCCGGCTTCATCACCGGGCAGAACTGGCTGCTCGACGGCGGCGCATATCCGGGTACGTTCTGAGCGTCCGCTGGCGCATTCATCAGTGCGGCTTCCGCCGCGGGCAGGACATTGGTGTATTCTGTTCGCCTGAGCTCGCTGATTGACTCGCCATGCTGCGCATTCTGGTCCTGCTGCTTCTTTTGGTCGCAAGCGTTGCCTTCTACGTTAGCCATGAGCATTCGTCAGCCGAGCCGCCTCGGGCCACTGTGGCGGCGGCCGGACCCGAACCCGCCAGAACATACCGGCTTGCTACCGGAACCGCCGCCCGGTTGGATCACGTCGATATATCGATAGAAGCGCCGCACGAACTGGACGGGCTGACCAAGGCGCAGGTGCTTCAGATGCGCTCGGTGGAAGTCATGAAACATCCCGAGCTGCTGGTCGGGGAGTACGCTCCATCCGAAGACGTCTTTGGGCAGGTCGAGGATCTGGCGCCTTGGTGGGGAATCGAGGGGCAGTTTCGTTTCGGAGCGGGTATTTCCAGCATTGATGGTCCGTCGGAAGAATCCAGGTTCATTCTGAATCCGTTCCTTCTGGTGGCTCCCGAGTTCAACGATTGGTTTCGCGGCATTTCCAATGCCGAGGCAGTCAAGCTCGACCTGACATGTTTGCCGCAGAGACTTACATGGTGGCCCAAGGAATCGCGGGCAGAGGCCAGTTATTCTGCTTCGTGCATCGCCCGGCGTCAGAAGCCTGAATTTGACCTGATCGCATACAACGCGCGCGACATGGGATTGCCCTACATCTATGTTTCGTACGCTGACTCACTCAACGTGACCAAGACCGATGCGCCTGCGGAACCCTATGCCAATCCGCAGTTCATCCACAGAGGTAACAACTGCGGATATCCAGGGGGGTGCAACAACATGAGCCCTTCCACGCCCCCCATCGATGGGATTCGGCTCGACGGATTGCCGGCGAAGGTTGCTGTTTGGCTATGGCGTTCCAAGCCACGATCCATAGACGTCGCACCAGACTTCATCTTCACGGTGGTGTTCCGCTAGCCACTAAAGACGTAAGTGAGCGACTTGGATTGCCTAGAGCGTCGGCTGGCGAGGCGCCCTCTTGGCAGCGAGGCCTTTGGTCAGGTTTGCCAACGACGTGATCAATGCGGGCCAAAATGTCTTCTGGTCCCGCGCCGCAAGGAATCGAAGCGTCGATATTGAATCGTCGAGGTTTTCGGCGGCAGCTGCCATTCCGCCAGGGCGGGTGCGCAATCCGGCAAGCAGGCTCAGAGCGGCCGCCCGTTCGGCATGCAAAGGTACGTCGCGACGTAACAACGTTCGGTATGCCGACGCAGCTTCGCGCGCAGCGGCCTCTGCCTGCCCGGGGTTGCCGTCCTGGAGGTAGTAATGGGCCAGCGAGAGAAGCGTTCGCGCAAGCTCCAGGTCGCTCGCTGGATAAGACTCTGCTTCCAGGCGGCGATAGATCCCGGTGGCCAGCTCGGCGGCAAGAACCGCATCCCCATAGCGCCCCTGCGTTTCCCTGAGCAGCGCAAAATTGGTCAGGGTGACGGCAAGATTCGGAAGATAGGTCTCGGGGCTGGCCGAGGCCAAGCGGAGGCGAATTCGAAATGCCTCGCGCAGTACGGATTCCGCATCGGTATCGCGACCGAGATCGAGCAGAACGGTATGGTAGTTGTTCAAGGTGGTCGACAAGTCGATCCAGTAGTCTGGGAACCCATGCGCACTCTTGCGCAACAGGTCGATGGCAGCTTCGTAGGCGGCAACCGCGGGAACCAGCCTGTCGAGATCCGCAAGTGCATTCCCCATATTGTGCAAGGCGTGCGCGGCAACCGGCTTGTCGCCCCTGCGCTGCGCCTCGCTTGCGACAGCTTGCAAGATCTGAACCGACTCTTCGAGCCGGCCATTTCGCTTCAGAAAGATGCCATAGTCGATGCGGAGCGCCAGCGGCACGCCGGGCTCGGCAATCGCCGCAAGGTAGGCGGCTTGGGCTCGGGTGCCGCGCAGGCCGGTTGCCTTGTCTAGCAGACAAGCGCTCCGCTCCAGGCTCGCTACTGGTATCGGACGGCAGTCTTCGGAGGGCAACTCCCCGCCGTATCCGTCGGCGGCAAGGCGACGCGACAACTCCGCCGCGAAACGGAGCCGTTCAGCATAGGTGGCGTACAAGTTCGTGAATCTCGAGTATTCCACTCTTCCGCTGCGGACGTCTTCCGCCCGTTCGGCTTCGTATTCGGCCTCGATCCTCCGAATTGCCGGCCTGAGCAGTTGGTGCCATCTCTGCTCGAAGTCCCCGCGCTGATACGCAACGTCCTCGGATGCAACGCTCGAATGACGCGCAGCCTGCGAGCGCAGATGACTTAGCAAGCTTGCATGATCGATCGCATAGGCGCAACCCATGCATTTCAGCGCCGGTGATTCCGAGTCGCGACGCGAAGCAGACCCCGATGCCGCAGCGGTGAGAACAGTCAGTGTGGCGATTACCACCGGAATTGCTCTCCAGAGCATTGTCTGTAGTTTTGCCGGCACTGGCGTGGCCTTCGCCCCCGCCGCAGCCTCCCCCGCAGCCGCCGCCATCCCCGCCGCCATCGCCGGCTCCGTCGCCGAAGCCGTCGGTGCCGCCGTCGATCGAGCTGTCGCCGAAGTCGGCGCCGCAATGCACGTTGCCCTGGCCGGCGCGCCGCGGCGCCGTGCAGTCGGGGGCATAGACGAAGCCGTCGCCGATGCCGAACTTGGCGTCGAGCGCAAACAGCAGCGGCAGGCGCTGCGGCTTGGCCGGGTCGATGTTCTCCTCCCTGCAGGCGTGCCACCAGACGCGGCGCAGGCCTTCGTTGTCGGTTTTTCCCGCGCCGAGCACGACGGCCGGCGTGTGGTGCAGGAAGCGGCCGAAGGCCTGCTTGCAGAAGGCGTCGTAGGCCTTGGTGTAGAGGATGAATTCGTGCCAGAGGTCGTCGGCGAGCTGCGAGGGCATGGAGACGAAGCGGCGTCCCGAGTGCAGATAGGCAAGGAAGAACTGGCGCAAGCCGCGCGCAACCAACGCGCAGTCCTTCCCCTCGAGTTCGGGCCGACGCTTGCGCAACCGGTCGTAAAGGCCGCGCGGCAGGGCGAACTCGCGGATGTAGCGGTCGCGCCGCAAATGCACGTAGCGCAGCCAAAGTATCGCCAGGATGGCGAGCAGAACGACGGCGACGACGATGATCGCGGGCATGGCGGCTGGCTCGGACGGGAGGGGAGCGGCGATTGTGCCATGCCGCCTGCAGGGGGCTCGTGGATATCCGTAATGGTGGCGTCAGGCACGGCGGGCTATCATCCGCCGCTCGTTCCGACCGCACGGTGACCGCCATGTCCAGCGAACAGGAGAACCTCTCCGCCGCCGCCCTCGAGTACCACGAGTTTCCCACCCCGGGAAAGATCGCCGTGGTGCCGACCAAGGGCCTCACCAACCAGCGCGACCTCGCGCTCGCCTATTCGCCGGGCGTTGCCGCCGCCTGCAATGCCATCGTCGACGACCCGGCCGCCGCCAGCCGGCTGACCTCGCGTGCCAACCTGGTCGGCGTCGTCACCAATGGCACTGCGGTGCTGGGCCTGGGCAACATCGGCCCGCTCGCGGGCAAGCCGGTGATGGAAGGCAAGGGCGTGCTGTTCAAGAAGTTTGCCGGCATCGACGTGTTCGACATCGAGCTGGCGGAGAACGACCCCGACCGCCTGGTCGACATGATCGCGGCCATGGAGCCCACCTTCGGCGGCATCAACCTCGAGGACATCAAGGCACCGGAGTGCTTCTACGTCGAGGCCAAGCTGCGCGAACGCATGAAGATCCCGGTCTTCCACGACGACCAGCACGGTACGGCCATCGTGGTCGGCGCCGCCATCCTCAATGGCCTCGCGCTGGTCGGCAAGAAGGTCGACCAGGTGAAGCTGGTCACCTCGGGCGCCGGCGCCGCGGCGCTGGCCTGCCTCGAGCTGCTGGTGAACCTCGGCGTCCGCGTCGAGAATATCTGGGTCACGGACATCGAGGGTGTCGTGTATGACGGCCGCACCGCGCTGATGGATCCGATCAAGGCGCGCTACGCCAAGAAGACCGCCGCACGTACGCTGGCCGAGGTGATCGAAGGCGCCGACGTCTTCCTCGGCCTCTCCGCCGGCGGCGTGCTGAAGCCGGCCATGGTGGCGAAGATGGCGGCGAACCCGCTGATCCTGGCGCTGGCCAACCCGACGCCGGAGATCCTCCCCGAGGACGTCAAGAGCGTGCGCGACGACGCCATCATCGCCACCGGCCGCTCGGACTATCCGAACCAGGTCAACAACGTCCTGTGCTTTCCCTTCATCTTCCGCGGCGCGCTCGATGCCGGGGCAACGACCATCACCGAGCAGATGAAGCTGGCCGCCGTGCGCGCCATCGCCGAGCTGGCGCAGGCCGAAGCCTCCGACGTCGTGGCCCAGGCCTACGGGGGCGAGACGCTGGCCTTCGGCCGCGAGTACCTGATCCCGCGCCCGTTCGACCCGCGCCTGATCGTCAAGATCGCCCCGGCCGTGGCGAAGGCCGCCGAGGAGTCGGGTGTCGCCACCCGGCCGATCAAGGACTTCGACGCCTACCGCGCCCGGCTCGACAGCTTCGTCTACCACTCGGGCTTCGTCATGAAGCCGGTATTCACCGCGGCGAAGAAGGCACCGCGCCGCGTCATCTACTGCGAGGGCGAGGACGAGCGTGTGCTGCGCGCGGTGCAGGCCGTGCTCGACGAGCGCCTGGCCCAGCCGGTGCTGATCGGGCGCCCCGACGTGATCGCCATGCGCATCGAGAAGGCGGGCCTGCGCATCGAGGCCGGGCGCGACTTCGAAGTCGTCAACCCGAATTCCGACCCGCGCTACAAGGAACTCTGGCAGGACTACCACCGCACCATGGGCCGCCAGGGCGTGACGCCGGGCTGGGCCAAGCAGGCGGTGCGTTCCGACACCACGCTGATCGGCGCCATGCTGCTCAAGCGCGGCTACGTCGATGCCATGCTGTGCGGGGTGGTCGGCCGCCATGCCCAGCACCTCAAGCACGTCGCCGACGTGATCGGCCTCGAAGCCGACGCGCACTGCTTCGCGGCAATGAACATGCTGCTGCTGCCCAAGCACACGCTGTTCGTCTGCGACACCTATGTGAACGAGAACCCTTCGCCGGAACAGGTGGCCCAGATCACCCTGATGGCGGCCAAGGAGGTCAAGCGCTTCGGCGTCGAACCCAAGGTGGCGCTGCTTTCGCACTCCAACTTCGGCAGCGTGCGCTCCGAGTCCGCGCTGAAGATGGCGGCGGCACGCGCCCTGATCGAGCAGCGCGCCCCCTGGCTTGAGGTCGATGGCGAGATGCACGGCGACGCAGCCCTCTCGCAGGAAATCAGGGAAAAGCTCTACCCGGACTGCCGGCTCAAGGGCGAAGCCAACCTGCTGATCATGCCCAACGTGGATGCGGCGAACATTGCCTTCAACCTCATCAAGGCCACCTCGGGTGACGGCATCACGGTGGGGCCGGTGCTGCTGGGCGCCGCGAAGCCCGTGCACATTCTCACGGCGACTGCTACAGTTCGCCGACTCGTCAACCTGACCGCGCTGGCGGTGGTCGACGCCAACCACCTGAGAGGATGACCATGCCCCACGCAATCCGTTTCCATGCTCCCGGCGGTCCCGAGGTCCTGCGCTGGGAGGAGGTCGCCGTCGGCGACCCGGCCCCCGGCGAGGCGCGTGTGCGCCACCACGCCGTCGGCCTCAACTACATCGACATCTACCACCGCACCGGCGCCTATCCGCTGCCCATGCCCTCGGGCATCGGCCTCGAAGGGGCGGGCGTGGTCGAAGCGGTCGGCAGCGGCGTCACCGAGGTCAAGGCGGGTGACCGCGTCGCCTATGCCGGCGGGCCGATCGGTGCCTACGCCGAAGTGCGCAACATCCCGGCCGACCGCCTGGTGAAACTGCCCGATGCCATCGACTTCAAGACCGGCGCGGCGATGATGTTGCAGGGCATGACCGCGCAGTACCTGCTGCGCCGCACCTGCAGGGTCGAGCCCGGCGACACCATCCTGATCCATGCCGCCGCGGGCGGCGTCGGCCTCATCGTCTGCCAGTGGGCGCGCGCGCTGGGCGTCACGGTGATCGGCACCGTCAGCTCGGATGAGAAGGCCGCCCTGGCCAAGGCGCACGGCTGCGACCACACGATCATCTACACCCGCGAGAATTTCACCGAGAGGGTCAAGCAGATCACCTCTGGCCGTGGCGTCCGCGTCGTGTACGACTCGATCGGCAAGGACACCTTCATGGGCTCGCTGGAGTGCCTGCAGCCGCTGGGCATGATGGCGCTGTTTGGCGCCGCGTCGGGTCCGGTGCCGCCGTTCGACCTCGGCCTGCTGGCCAAGATGGGCTCGCTGTTCATCACGCGGCCGACGCTGTTCACCTATACCGCGCAGCGCAGCGACCTGCTGGCCATTTCCGGCGACTTGTTCGACATGGTCGTTTCCGGCAAGGTGAAGATCGAGGTCAACCAGACTTACGCGCTGAAGGACGCCGCGCAGGCGCAGATCGACCTCGTTGCGCGCAAGACAACCGGATCCACGGTGTTGCTGCCCTGACGAGGCGCCGGTGGAATCCTTCCTGATCGCCAACCCGAAGGGTGGTGTCGGCAAGTCCACCCTGGCAACCAACCTCGCCGGCTGGCTGGCGCTGCGCGGCGAGCGCGTCATGCTGGGCGATATCGACCGCCAGCAGTCCTCGCGCGAGTGGCTCAAGCTGCGCTCGCCGGGCCTGCCGCACATCGCCACCTGGGACATCGAGCCCGACCAGCCGGCGCGACCGCCGAAGGGCACCACCCACGTGGTGCTCGACACGCCGGCGGGGCTGCATGGCAAGAAGCTCGGCCAGGTGCTGAAGTTGGTGCAGCGCGTGATCGTGCCGCTGCAGCCCTCGATCTTCGACATCCTGGCGACGCGGGCCTTCCTCGATCGCCTGGCGGAGGAGAAGGAAGTTCGCCGCCACGAGACCTTCGTCGCCATCGTTGCCATGCGCGTCGATGCGCGCACGCGTGCCGCCGGCGAGCTCGAACGCTTTCTCGAAGGCACCAAGCTGCCCGTGGTGGCGCACCTGCGCGATACCCAGAACTACGTGCAGGCCGCGGCCCATGGCCTGACCATCTTCGAACTGCCGCCCAGCCGCGCGGCGCAGGACGTCGAGCAGTGGCAGCCGCTGCTCGACTGGGTGCGGCATCCGCTCTAGGCCGCCGGCGCGACTGCGTCGACGCTCCCGAGCCGACGCGGGCCGGGGGTAAAATCAGCCGGTCATGAGCGCGCCGTCTTCCCCGGGTTTCGTCCATCTCCGCCTGCACAGCGAGTACTCGATCACCGACGGTGTGACGCGCATCGACGAGGCGGTCGCCCAGGCCGCGGCGGACGGGCAGCCGGCGCTGGCACTGACCGACCTGGCCAACCTGTTCGGCATGGTCAAGTTCTACACCGCCGCCCGCGGCAAGGGCATCAAGCCCATCATTGGCTGCGACGTCTGGATCGGTGAGGAGCCCGGTAGCGAGCGCCAGGACGCGGCGGCCCGCCTGCTGCTTCTGGTACGCAGCCGCGCCGGCTATCTGCGGCTGTGCGAACTGCTTTCCGCGGCCTACCTTGCGCCGCGCCGGCATGGCCGCGCCGAAATCACGCGCGCCCAGTTCGCCGAAGGCGACAACTCGGGCCTGATCGCCCTCTCCGGCGGACCGCTGGGCGATGTCGGCCAGATGCTTGCGGCAGGCAAGCCCGACCAGGCCGATGTACGCGCCCAGGCATGGGCGCAGCTGTTTCCCGATGCCTACTATGTCGAAGTGCAGCGCCCCGGCGGGTGCAGCGGCGGCAGCGACGATGCCCTCGTCGGTGCCAGCGCCGACCTTGCCTCCCGGCTCGGCCTGCCGCTGGTGGCGACGCACCCCGTGCAGTTTCTCGCTGCCGACGACTTCAAGGCGCACGAGGCCCGTGTCTGCATCGCCGAGGGCTATGTGCTCGGCGACTCGCGCCGGCCGCGACGCTTCACGCCGGAACAGTACTTCAAGACCCGCGTCGAGATGGCCGAGCTCTTCGCCGACCTGCCCGAGGCGCTGGCCAATTCGGTCGAGATCGCGCGCCGCTGCAACCTCAGCGTCGAGCTGGGGAAGAACCGGCTGCCGGACTTCCCGACGCCGCACGGCGAGCCGCTCGACGACTTCCTTGCCAGCGAATCGCGCAAGGGCCTCGAGCTGCGCCTGCAGCAGCTTTACCCGGATGCGACGGAGCGCGAGCGGCAGCGGCCGCAGTATGTCGAGCGGCTCGATTTCGAGATCGCCACGATCCAGAAGATGGGCTTCCCCGGCTACTTCCTGATCGTCGCCGACTTCATCCAGTGGGCCAAGAACAATGGCGTGCCGGTCGGCCCCGGGCGCGGCTCGGGCGCGGGCTCGCTGGTGGCCTTCAGCCTGCTGATCACAGACCTCGATCCGCTGCGCTACGAACTGCTGTTCGAACGCTTCCTCAACCCCGAGCGCGTCTCGATGCCCGACTTCGACATCGACTTCTGCCAGGAAGGCCGCGACCGCGTCATCGATTACGTCAAGAAGAAGTACGGTGCGCACTGCGTCTCGCAGATCGCCACCTTCGGCACCATGGCGGCGAAGGCGGTGATCCGCGACGTCGGCCGCGTGCTCGATCTCGGCTTCAATTTCGTCGACCAGTTTGCCAAGCTGATACCCAACGAGCTCGGCATCACGCTCAAGGACGCGCTGGAGAAGGAGCCGGCGATCCGCGAGCGCATCCAGAACGAGGAGGAGATCGCCGAACTCTGGGCCCTTGCCGAGAAGCTCGAAGGGCTCACGCGCAACGTCGGCATGCACGCCGGCGGCGTTCTGATCGCGCCGGGCAGGCTGACCGACTTCTGCCCGCTGTATGCAGCCGCGGGTGCCGAGTCGGTGGTTTCGCAGTTCGACAAGGACGACGTGGAAAAGGCAGGCCTGGTCAAGTTCGACTTCCTCGGCCTGCGCACGCTGACCATCCTCGACGAGGCAGTGCGCCTGGTGAAGGAGGTGGAAGGCGTCGACATCGACCTGGCCGCGCTGCCGCTGGACGATCGCGCGACCTACGACGGCGTGTTCAAGACGGCCAACACGACGGCGGTGTTCCAGTTCGAATCCGGCGGCATGAAGGACACGCTGGTGCGGGCGAAGCCGGACTCGGTGGAAGACCTGATTGCGCTCAACGCCCTGTACCGGCCGGGGCCGATGGACTTCATCCCCGACTTCGTCGCGCGCAAGCACGGCACCCGCTTCCAGTATCCGCATCCGATGCTGGAGAAGGTGCTGGCCAACACCTACGGCATCATGGTGTACCAGGAGCAGGTGATGCAGACCGCGCAGGTCGTCGCCAGCTACTCGCTCGGTGGCGCCGACCTGCTGCGGCGCGCGATGGGCAAGAAGAAGCCGGAGGAGATGGCGCAGCAGCGGGAGATCTTCGTCAAGGGCGCGGCCGCCAACGGCATCGGCGCCGACAAGGCCAACGAGATCTTCGACACCATGGAGAAGTTCGCCGGCTACGGCTTCAACAAGTCGCACGCCG
>ERZ724519.1274-NODE-1274-length-10514-cov-10.349460_pt1 | contig 10514 bp, 11 predicted proteins | sample MGYA00376052_ERZ724519 | MGnify/ENA primary metagenome ERZ724519 (study PRJEB28724, sample SAMN07190883) | activated sludge metagenome | isolation source: activated sludge of sewage treatment plant in Hong Hong | place: Hong Kong | collected 2016-03-17 ... | reverse complement strand
TTGCCGAGGTTGATCCGGTTGCCGGCATTGGTGATCGCCTGATCGGTATCCAGCCCCGCCTGCCCAAGCCCGTAGTTGTACCCGGTCGCGGCGCGGTTGCCCTGGATGTTGGCGAGATCTGAACCGGCCTGCATGCCGTACTGCGCGCCCTGCTGACCCTGGTTGGCATAGAGATTGGACAAAGCTCCGGCCGTCTGCTGGCCTTGGGCTTGCAGGCCGGACAGCCGGTTGAGGTAGTTGTTGTAATCCTCAGATCCCCGGCGCAAACTTTCCTGGGCCACAGCGGCCGCGGCCGTGCCGGATCCGCTCAAGCCCCGGGCGTTCAGCGTCCGCATCAGCGCTTCGTTGGCGAAATCCGCGTTGGCATCGCGGAACGGATCGGCCTGATAGTTCTGCTGAAAGGTCTGCTGCGCGGCCTGCCCGTTGAGCCCGAGCGCATTGGAATAGAGCGTGTTCGCGTTCTGCCCGGTTTCCGAATAGGGTTGATAAGCCCCTACGGCGTTGTTCGTGCCGCGCGCCAGAGATGACAGTGCGTTCTGGTATCCGGTGTTGACATCCGTGCGGGCCTGCCCGTAGGCCTGATGGGCTGTGCCATAACCTGACGCCAGATTGCCGCGCGCTGCTCCATAGCCCTTGTCTACCGTTGCCGTTGAGTCGGCGTAGGCGTTGTTCATGTCGCGGCGCTGGTCAGAGCCGGTAAACGAGCCGAAGAAACCCATTAGTTCATCCTCATCTGAAAGACGCCGCACACGCCGTTGCGCCTGCTCCTGGGCTGGTATTGATCCGCACCGTTCGCGGGCTTTCCGCAGCACCAGCCGTATAGGTTGCGCCGGTCATCCAGACGCCTGCCGTGATGGCGTCGTGCTCTTCCGTCATCCCCGTCCAGGCAACCGCGTTGGGCATGAGCCCGAACCCGCACGCCACGCCCCGAGACGAAACATTCAAATCCAAGATGTTCGTCGTGCCGGAGGCGTAATAGGCTGCAGCATCGACGGCCGTGGCGGATCGCAGGTAATACGCCGACCAGACCCCGATCCAGCACCCCGACGCCGACCCCGTACTGACGACGATGCTGGCGGTCGTGCCGCTCGTCACCGTCCTGGCAAACATCTTGACCTGGACTTCGGTCGATCCCCCGGACGATGACCGGATACCGGCTCCGCTCACTTCCGTTGCAGCGCCACCCGCAATCGTGCATGTCGCGCTCGACGCAGATGAATTGATGTAGGCAACTGCCACGATCACCAGCCGTGACGCATGAGCCGCGCCAATCGGCTGAGACGAAAACGTGTAGCTCGTATCGGTCGCGAAGGTGCCAGTCAGCGTCCTGAAATAAATCTCAGGCAGGCGTCCGCCGATTATCACGCATCTCACGGAACGGCGCGCTCGTATTTGACGTTGAACCAGACGTTTTCAGCCCCGGACAGGCTGCTGACCGTCAACCGGATATCATCCCCCGCCGCAAAGACATTGCCCGCCGTCGCCGTGTTGGTGACTTCCGTCGTCGAGACGGAATTGGCAAGACCTGTAATGGCGGTCGTGTTCTTCTTGGCCGTCAGCGTACAAGTTCCCGTCGAACACAGCGTCGTCATGGTCAAAACCGTGATCGCAAATGGGACATTGATCCAGACCACGTAATCCTGCGCTTCCGGGTACTGTATGATGCCTGAAATACAGTCGGTGACGGTCATCGCGCCAAACGTAGGCAAAGCAGCCGCTCCGTTCGAGAGCAGCGGATTTCCGGATGTTCCGGCTGAAACCTGCTGCACATCGCCGGTTGCTGTCGTGCCGCCCGCGACCAACTGGTAGGTGCTCAGGCTTGCAACGCCCGTTCCCCCATTGGCGACCGGCAGAACGCCTGTCACCTCACTCGCCAGATCGGTATCGAGCGCGTTATCAGCCGCGAGATCGTTGTGCGCGCGGGCCAATTCCTGCAGCAGCTGATACCAGGGCTTCTCGACCAGGACCGGCTTGCCATCCGGCCTTATGATCGGAACGCTGGCGGCCGGAATATTGACGTTGGCCATCAGGCTGACAGCCTGTCAGCATCAATGCTGATGCCTGAAATCGCCCTGGCAACAGAAGCAGAGCAGGCCAGCCGCAATGTGCATCCGTTCGGACCGAACATACCGAGCCGGTAGGTTTTCAGCCGTCTCAGCCGATCTCCCGCAACGCCAAGCGCAATACGGCGCTCCGCCCCGAACGTCTGTCCGCCGTCGTTCGAGGTCGAGACCATCAGAACAGGGTTTGCGTTTTCCTCGAGCGGCCCGCCGGAACCGACGCCCGGAACCGCATCCACGAACAACGAATTGATCCGCATGCCATAGGGAGCCGAATGCACCACAGGCGGGATCATCTCCATGATGATGGGTTCCCCGCCTTCGGTCGCCACGTCCCGATCCACCCGGTAGATGGCGCCCGTCTGGTAATCCCCAATCAGCGTCATGCCCATCCAGCGCACGGCGTTGGCGCCGCGCCAGTTGCTCCGCTGGAAGCTCTTGCGCTCCGACCACAAGCCGGTGCGCATGTTGTAGCTGATCGTCCAGCCATCGCACGTCCAGGCCAGCCAGGCGTGTCCCGTCGTGGTGTCGTTCCAGCCGTAGCCGTAGATCGTCGTTGTCGCGCTGGAGATCATGCGTTCCTGCGCGTGCGTCGAGATCCTGCGTCCAGAATAGCCATCCTGAATGCGCACCGTGCCGTCATTGGCGATCCAGGCCACGGCGCGATCCAACTGCACAACGGTTTTGGCCCCGGCGCAGCCCAGGTTGATGGAGGAAATCGGCACGAACGGAAACCCGCCGCTGCCGTCCGGGCTGTTGGCCCACCATTCCACCGTCCGCTCGCCGAAGATCATGGCGTCACGCTCACCGCCAAGGGCAAACAGCGTGTTGTCGGGTTGCCGCTGCGCCCGTCCGAAATCAAGCGGCGCAATCGACGAGCCATTGTCCTCTCCTGAGATGAACACCCGGTCGAACGTGGTCGGAAACAAGAAATAGCCATCCAGCACCGACACGGACACCGGCGGCGGCAGGTCGGCATCCGTTATCGTCGCAATCGAGGTGCCTGTAATGATGCGCCCGACGCCATCCGACACCAGGGCAACTTCCGGCGTCGGCGAGCGCCGGTTCGAGGCAAGATAAACATCGCCGTCCCCGGGAAGCGTGATGATGGCCGTCTGTACGCCAAGGCGGCTGATGGCCGTCACATTGCGCCCGGCGACCACATAAAGATAGTCGTCCGTCGCCAGCATGGCGCGCACGCCGGTAACGCCAGAGGCCGTTCCGGTGCTGGGCACCGTGGTCCAGACGTCAAGACCCGAGTTGGCATAGACCGTCCAGGGCGCCTTGGCGTCGTCGCCGGTCTGCTCGGCATAGCAGTTTATGAGACGCGCCGAGCCTTCCATCTTGAAACGGGCGTTGTTGGTCTGCGTTGCGATGGAGACTGGGACGAGTGTCATTCCACTACCCTCCGCCAGCACCATGTCACAGTGCCATCCGTAATGGCCGTTCCGGTTCCGGCCGGACCGCCGCTTGTCGCAGACGTTCCGCCCGTAACGACCTCATAAAGGTTGGCCCCGTTGGTTGCGAAGGTGCGGGCCTCATAAGCCGTATCCGCCTGCCATTCCGCGTAGTTGCTCGTATCGCCAAGAATGTAGCTGTCGGACCAATCAGGCCCCGTGCTCGCAATCGCACGCTCGAATTTGCTTTCAGGCACGACGAGGTACGCCGCCTGGATGGCAGCCCATCCGTTCTTGGCGTCGCTTGCCAGAACAGGGCCCACTGGCGCGCCGTAATTTTCAGAAATCCGCACGGCGAGAAGCGCAATAATCGCGTGTTCAAAGCGGCTATCAAACGGCAGAGCGTTCCCGCTCAACCCTTCTGCGTTCCAGCTTTCGATCATCGCGCCCAAGGCTTCCGCAGCGTCCGAGACATCAACGGAGGATGCCGAAGCGCCCGCCTGGATAATCCCTATACGCTTGAGAGCCCGTTCGCAGATTTGCGTCTGTGTCGCCATCGATCCCCCTGAAAGAGAGGCGGGCTGTCGTGGCCCGCCTCAAATGCGTGTTAGGTGCCAGCGAAACGCACGGTCAGGCGCGGATCGATGAGCTTGCGCCCATAAAGCAGGTCCAAGCGCCATTTCGAGATGTCGTTCGTTGCGTCGTAGGTCGGGATCAGGCGAACAGACAGGTTCTTGTAGCTCTGGCGCGTTCCGCCATAAGCTGCAGGCGGCATTTCCATCGGCACAACCGCCAGCGCCATTGCATTTTTGTGGAATGCAAGGTTCTGCCGGTAGGCCGTCGAGGCCGTGCCGTCGAACACGAGACCGGCGTTATCGGCCGGCGCCACATTGACGGTCTGATATGGACCGGACGTGATGATGGGCGGCGAAATCGTCAGCGTCAGGTTGCCGGACGCATCCGAAGATCCATCCGAGATAACGACAAACTGCTGATCAATCGCCGTCGCAACCTTCGTCTTCGGGTTGACCATCTTGAGCTTGGCACCAGACGTGCCAACCGCATAGATCGTGAACACGTCGCCAGCCTTGACACGAGACGCCGCAGCAGCCGTCCAGCCGTCCGTAATCAGGCTCTGCGTCCAGGCGTTCTTGGCAGTGTCATAGCTGACGTTCTGCGTTGCGCCGTTGACCAGCGGCGTTCCACCCAGAGGCCCGACCGTATGCGCCGGAGTGACCTGCGACATCATCGTGGCAAGGCCGCCAAGGTCGCCAAGATCGCCGGAACGGTATGCGCTACCCACAAGACTAGGTGCATAAAGCGCCGTCTGCGATCCAACCAGGCCCCAGAAATCGGACGGGCACAAAATTGCATGGCGATTGTCAGACGGGATCGCCATTTCGTCCATGCGCTCGGGGGCCTTGGAGAAATCGCTGAAGCTATCCACGCGCGTGCCCTGCGTTCCCACAAGGTTATACGTGCCACGGTACATCTGGATCAGCACGTCAGACGCCAGCTCGTGGGCAATACGGCTCATGGCGGGCTTGATGATCCGTTCCGCCATGTCCTCGACCTTCAAGGTCAAGTCCGTTGACGTGAACTGGAAATCAATGCCAATCTGCTGGTCAACAACCAGCGTCGTCTTGCCTTCGATCACATCCTGAGCGCTCATGGTCGCGCCGGAGCGGATCGTGAAGTCAGCCGGGCGGCGGATCGAAATCGTGTCGCCCTTTTTGTAGCCGTTCACGGTCGAAGAAAATTCCTCCTCGTGCGCGCGGTACATCTTGTTAATGACACCAAGCTCGTTTTCGAGGATGGGCAGCGCGATCTTGGCAATCACGTCCGCAGTCAAGGTGTTGTTAGCCATCGTGGTCTGTCCTGTCTAAGAGATGGCCCTAGCGAATGATGCCAGCCTTGCGAAGCTGGGCAGCCATATCGTCGGTGCTCGCCCGGCCCGGATCGAAGGCCAGGGGATTTGCGCCGCCGCTCAAGGTTTGAGCCGGTCTAGGAGCTGTTGAAACACGCTTGGGTTCTGGCGCGCTGAGACGCGCTTCGATACGGCCAAGCTCGATAAGGGCCTGATTGGGTGCAGACTCGAATTTGTTGAAAAGTGCCCGGGCCTCGTTTGGGTTCTTGCCAAGCCAATAAGCGATCTCAGCACCCAGATCGCTTTCCACGATGTAGGGTGCAGCCCGTGCGTGAATGGGCGTGTCCTTTGTGACGACCTGATCGAAATCAGGCATCCGGTCGCGCGCATCTTCGACGGCCTCAGACCACGCATCCTTCATGCGCTGCTGATCTTCCAATGCGGCGCGTTCACGCTCCTGGGTGAGACGCTTTTCCGTGTCTTCCGCCTGCGACTGCCGGACTTTCCAGGCTGTGCGCTCTGCCAATTCCTCGGTTGGGTCTACGATCTGTGAGAAATCCGGCGGGGACGTTTGACGCAGTCTCGCAACCTCGCCTTCCAGCATGGCCAGCCGTTGCGGAATGACCGCTTTGGCTTCTTTGTATTCCTGCCAGCGCTGCCGATTGCGTTCCTGACGCTTTTCCTTCCACGTCTTTGGCTTGTCATCGTCCTGCGATTGATCGGTCTGATCGCTCGCGGTCTGGTCCTGGGCTCCTGCGGGCTCTTTTGCCTGCGGCTGCTGTCCTGCGGGCGTTTCCGCCTGCGGAGTTGTCGTCTGCACGTCTTGCGCCGTAACCTGCGACGCGGCGGTGTCCGTGCTGCCTTGCGGCGCCGGAATGGTCAGATCCATATTGTCCTCTTGATTTAACGTCCGGCTGGACGGCCAAACTCAGGCCGCTGCGGCTGCTGTGTAGGCTCACGCAACTTCTTCAACTTCAACGCATTATCGAGATGCACGCCTTGAACCTTGGCGGCTTCCTGTTCGGCCTTGGCCTGCTGCTGGGAAGCGGTCGCCTCGGCGCTCTGCAATTCAAACTGCATGGCCTGTGCCTGACCCTGGGCCTGCATCTCAGCCATGGGGTCTTGCGGAGGTGCCGCAACGGCCTGCGGATCTTCCATATGCAAAAGCTGCGGCGGGAGAAGCGCCTTGGCGCGCTGTGCCAGCTCCTCCGCCCCTTCAACGTCCATATTGCGCGCAATGATGTCGCCGCTGATCTGGCCAAGTTGCGGCATGGCCTGGATGAGCTGCGTAAGCTGGGAGACGGCCTCCTGTCGGCGCGACGCGTAAGACGGCCCCATGATCACCCTGACGGATTTGAGCTTCATCTGCGTCAGGTCGTTATAGATCATCTGCTCGCCGGCATACGAAACAGCCGGTTTGTTGATCTCCATCTCCGTTTCCGTGCCATCCTCTCCCATAAGGCGCAACGTGCGTTCCGTGTCGTAGATTTTCGGGATCATATCGAGGATGACGCGGCCTGCGTGCTCAAGACTGTGCTCAAGGTTGTCGGTGAAGTGATACGTCGCCTGATTGCCCTGCTCGACGCGCGCTCCAATCGCGACCCCTGATGTCTCATTCGAGCGATTGCCGAGCGCAGCATCATAGATGCCGGTCGTGGACTTCATGTCGTCTGAGAGCATCTGTGCCATCTGAATAAGACCAGTTGGCAGCGGCGGCGGCGGGATCTTGGTCGGTGCCCCACCTGGCACATCGGGATCAGGCTCATAAGGCAGATAGGGCGTCGCCGTCTTGTTGGCGCGATCCCATACACTTTTGTACTTCGCGATCTGCTTGGCCGTCACCATGTACGGGGCCTTGGGTTGCTGCCCCAAGGTTTCAGCCGCGATCGACATGAAGTAGTTATGGAGCTGCTGCGGCTCGCGCTGGAACCGGATCAAGCCATGCCGGTACACACCCTGCTCCAACGGGATTTCCGCCCCGACCACTGGAATGATGGGTATCCACTTGCACGGGCAGACATAGACCTCGTCAAGAACATCCGTGCCGGACACCAGCGTCATCGTGACCTTGTAGCCCTTGGTAGGGCGCGTTCCGGCGATCATGCTATTTGATTTGAGGAACTCCATCTGCCGCTTCGGCATGTCCGTGATATCGACCACCTGCCCGTTGGTAAGCTTGGCGATCGTGCGCTGCACTTCCGTGCGCTTCCAGAACTCGGCAACGCGGACCTGATCGCTGGAGCCCCAATTGATGCCGGACCCGGACCCGCTGGCCTGGGGAACCTCGACACTGTTTGGCACCTTGCCGGGCCAGCGCTTCTCGAAGGCCGCCTTTGGCCACATCTCGGAAACCAGACACCAATTCATCTTGTCGCGCGCCGGCTCAAGATCGGACGGGTCAGGGAACACGCTCAGCGGATTGAAGATGCGCTTGATCATGATTTCCTGATCAAAGCTGTCATCGTCGGTGTAGTCGGACAGGATGCGGAACCAGCCGATACCGCAGGCCACCATATGCTCGACAGCATTGGCGTAGACGTGCGAGGCGGACGAGTTGTATTGAATGCGCCGGAACAGACCATTGGCGATTTCCGCCATGTCAGAGTCTTCATTGCCGTCAGGCTCGACCTTCAAGGTAGGCATGTTCTGCCGGATCGGGTTCGATACCTGACGCAAAAACTGGCTTGACCTGTTGATGGTGATCATAGGCCGGTCCTTGCGCTCGGCGCGCGCCGCGTCCGACCACTGGAAGCCAGCCGTAAAGCGCAGATCCTCCATCGCCTCCTTCCGGTTGTCCCGGTCGAAGTCGGCTGAAATCTCTATGGCCTCGCGAGCTTCCTTGACGATGTCTTCCATCTAGTCCTTGTCGTCCTTTGGCGGCGGAGTCCAGCCCACAATGCGATAGAGATGGCCAAGCGGGCTTTCGCGCGCCTCACCTTCTGGGTTGAACTTCTCCCCCTTGCGCACATTGAGCACGGGCAGAGTACCCATCGGCGTCTGATCGGGATCGGAAACGATGCGGCGCTCTTCGGTCCAAGCGCGATCCGTGGCGATGTCGTACATGGGAACGCGCACGATCCGGTTGCCGTCAATTTCCACTATTTCCGCGTTCGGATGCGCTGCCAAAAGATGCGCCAGAGCGGTTTGCGTGATGTCCTTCATACGCCCATCCAATCGCCAATTCCTGTGCCTGTGTTTCCAAACTCAAAGGCCACAGGCTCGGTTGCCGCATAGCGCAGCATCATTACGGCGTACCTGACAGCGCTGATCAAGTCGTCACGCTCTTTCACAAGCTTGCCGTCCTTGCGGTGGTAAAGGCGCATTTCCTCAAAAAATTCCCCGACCGTCGAAAACACCTTGAAGCGGCCAGTCTGCATGCGCTCCAGCATGTCCATGATACCGGCTTCGACACCGTTTGAACCGTCCCTATGCGTCGCGCGCTCCGCGTGCATGTTGAGACCATGCTTGCGGTAGAGATCGGCAAGGCGTTCACCCGATTGCCGGTCCTGTGCCAGACCATCGTGCGGCCAGACAACAGGAACCCATTCACCCCAGCCCTTGATCTGCGCGGCATGATAGGCCGGATTGCCCGTCCATTCGCCGTTCTCATAACCGCCGCGCTGGCGATAGCCGTGAGTGACATACACGCAATCAGCGTCGCGATCCCAGGCAAGCCGCGCTGCGGCGAACGGGTGATCGATGCCGAAGTCAAGCCCGATGATCTGTGCCCAATGCTTTGGAATCGCGACCGGATCGCACTTGATGCGGTCTTCTTCAACAGGGAACACACGGCCAGAGCCCATCGTAGGGATACCCTTGGTTCTGGCTTCCCGTTCGTGCGGCGGATAGCTCGCAATGATGCGGGCCTTCTCTTCTGCCGTGTAGTGATGCACATCATCAATCGTCATCGAGACGACGTGACGGCTCAACGTCCTCTCCTGTAGATTTTTATTTTTCTGCCCCGCTGAGCGACTCTCATTTCGTAGAACCTCATTTCTGCTCAAGCAGAAAAAGCGAAACCACATCCGACATGCCAAGCAGCGGTGTAAACGTGATGTAGACGAACTGGCTGCGCTGACCCCGGTTGGTACGCGTCAGCCCTTCCGTGTAGATGTCGAGCGGCGGCTCTTCGTCAAACCAGACCGCATCAATCGTTGGCCCCTGCCACTTCTCGCGGCCCTTTTCGTAGGCCTTGAAGTACAACAGCGCTTCACCGGCCTGCACATCTCCGCCGCCGCCCCATCGGATGATGGCGTTATCGAGCAGGTTCGGAACACCCATCGCCCGCCCGTAATCCAGAAGACAGTCTTTCGGGATCGTACCCGTTCCCCAGCTTTCCTCTTTCGGCGGATCACCGATAAGAACACGCTGCGGATTATCGCGCGTGCTTTCACCCGTTACGCCTGATGCCCAGATGATCGGCGGCTTGTCGAACGTCTGCCCCTCCCACCAATCTGGATAGCGGCCCGTCAGGTGCATTGCCGTCTCATAGCCGCCTGCCCATGTCTTGCCGAGCTGGTTTCCGGCCATGAACAGGCGTTCGTGGTACGTGGCCCCTGCAGTATGAAACTCCCGCTGCTTATCGTAAGGCGCGTAGAATTTAAGCCGGTTAGTGTCGCGACGGCGCTTCGTCTCCGCTTCCAGCCTGCGTATAAACGCCTGCAAGGATTGCGGACTGAACTGCTCCAAGGATGGCTGCGAGATCCTCATCACTCATCTCGGTAAGGGCGTCGGTCCTGACGTTCAATTCCTTCGGCAAGATTGACGCGACGACTTTTAGGTACTCATGCGGGCGCTCTTCGCGCACCTGCTGAATGGTTTTCTCACCGTGCTCGGCAAAGTCTGCCTGAAGCTTTGTGAGGAAATCTTCGCCAAGCTTATTGCGCGATCCCTTTGGGCGTCCCGCACGGTTTCCACTCCACTCAGAGCCGGATTTGAACGGGCGTCCAACCTGGCGCACTTCATTTGCAGTACCATCTGCATCTTTGGCCTTTGCTTCGGCCATCGCCGTATCCTCCATGGCTATGCTGTAATGACTGAGTAATTTGGCCGTGCTGACGTGATCTGATAGGGCGATGACCGAGACAGGGTTATATTGCTCACACGTGGTCTCAGGACCGTTACCAGAACATCGTCGAACCGGATGGTTGCAGTGAGCGTGTCATCCTCTTCCGTGCAGTCCAGGCTCGC
>ERZ724519.1272-NODE-1272-length-10534-cov-3.689092_pt1 | contig 10534 bp, 6 predicted proteins | sample MGYA00376052_ERZ724519 | MGnify/ENA primary metagenome ERZ724519 (study PRJEB28724, sample SAMN07190883) | activated sludge metagenome | isolation source: activated sludge of sewage treatment plant in Hong Hong | place: Hong Kong | collected 2016-03-17 ... | reverse complement strand
GAGGTACGTAGGCAAAGTTGACATCGCGCACATTGGCCGAGAACCGGAACTCGCGCGGCTTGAGGTAGGAGCTCGCGATGTTCGGAGGCTGACCGGTCATCTCGTTGACGTTGATCTGGGTCTGCTGGTTCGTGACGTTCGCCGCCTCGACCCGCAGCCCGCCCTGCAGCTGCCCCGCGATGGGGAACTTCCACTCGCCGTTCAGGCTGAGGGTGTAGTAGCTGGGAAGCGAGCGGGACCCCTTGGGCTCCGTGTAGAGGGTGGTCTGGATCTGCTGCCCGCTGATGGGGGACGTGAGGACGACTCCCTGCGTCATCTGCCACCTGGCGCCGCTGCGGTACTGGAAGTACCCGCCCAGGTTCAGGTTGTGCTTCCCGAGCTGCCAGCTCTTCGCGCCGAGGACGTTGAGGATGTGGGTGGAGTCGTAAAAGGCCGGCCCGTAGCTGTTGGCCGTCGTGACCGGCTGACCGGTGGCCGGGTCGGTGATCGCGCTCGCGACGTTGTAGGCGCAGGTGGTGGCGCCCGAGACGGGGAAGCAGTTGCCTTCGATCCGGCTCAGCGTGTAGTTGGTTCCGAGCATCCACCCATTCGTGAAGCGACGATTGAGCTCGATCTGGAGCCCCTTGTATTCGCGCTTGGTCCCAGGGACCGAGTAGATGAGCGAGTAGACGTTCCCGCTCTCGTCGAACTGCTGCTGGACGGCGTTCATGTCCTTGACTTTCCAGTAGATGCCGCGCGCCGAGAGCGCCCACTTCGGGTGGAACTGCCAGTCGAACCCGAGCGTGTACTCGTCCTTGAAGTACGGATTCAGGTTTTCGATCTTCGCCTTCGTCGCGTCCTGCCGTCCGATCGGGTAGTAGATGCCGTAGGCGGCGATCCAGGCGTACTGGTCGTACACGTTCGTGCCGTCGTTGGCCTTGACCGCGGGGACCAGCATGTTCTGGTTGATCAGGGTGTAGTAGCGGTTTGCCGTCGCCTTGAGGAGGAGCGTGCCGTCACCCTTCGCGTCGTAGATCGCCGCGAGACGGGGCGCCAGGTCGCCGGACGACTCCAAAGTCCCGCCTCCCTTCTCGGTGTGCTTCTGGTAGTCGTAGCGCAGGCCCAGGTTGAGGGTCAGGCGCCCCAGGCTGAAGCGGTCCTGGACGTAGAACGCCTCGGCGGTGGTCGTCGTGGTCACCCACTCGGTCGCGGGTACGAACACGTTCTTGAGGACGGGGACGACGAAACCCAGGGGGAGGGCGTCGTTGTAGTAGAGGCCGATGTACTGGTCCGGCGTCGGACCGTTCAGCCGCTGGTAGTCGAAGTTCTGGTAGTCGATCCCGACCTTGAGCTCGTGGCTGCCGGCGAACCAGGTGAAGCCCAGGTTGGCCTGGTCGCGCGGGAACTTGGTCTGTCTCGGCCCATAGAAGGGGGCGTGGTGGATGAAGCCGCCCGCGATGTCGTAGTACCAGGACTGGTTGCCGGCCGGGCCGTCGGCGTTCGCGCCGGGGACGACCTCCGGGAACCTGGACTGCGTGACGTCGATGCCGAAGTTCTCGTGGGCGGCCCGCAGCTCCAGGAACAGCTTGTCGGAGACGGTCCAGGACCAGGTCCCGGTGTAGAGCTGGCCCTTGGTGGAGTAGTTCGGAACCGTGTACTTGTCGTAGCCGTAGGAGGCGGTCAGGTCGAGATCGACGGGGGAGTTGATGACGGTCAACGCCAGCGCGTGGGCCGCGCCGGGTTTGAAGTTGAGCTTGAGCATCTCCGTGTGGAGCTTGGCGGAGGAGTCGATGACGTCGCCGCTCTGGAGGGCGGTGATCTGGTTCGTGTTTCCCTTCGAGGCGCTGGCAAAGAACCACGCCTTGTCGCGGACGATCGGGCCGCCCAGCGAGGCGTCGAAGGTGCTCTGGATCTCGTTCGGACGATCGACGGGCACGTGCTCGGACTCGGCCCGCCACGAAGGATTCTGGGCCTGGTACGAGAACATTCCGTGGAAGTCGTTCGTGCCGGACTTGGTGACGACGCTGTTGACGCCGCTGACGGTCCGACCGTACTCGGCGCCGTAGCCCGAACCGTCCTGGCGGATCTCCTCGAGGGCCGAGGTCGGGAAGTTGATGTGGCTCACGCCGCCGGTGCCGGGGTCGGTGGTGTCGACGCCGTCGACGAAGCTGCCGTTCTCCTGGGGCTCGCCTCCGTTGACGAGCGGGGAGGCGTTGGCCGTGTCCTGGGAGTCGGGGGAATTGACCACGCCCGGCATCGAGGCGATCACGCTGCGGTCCCCGAACGTGTCGAACGTGACCTTCTCCACGACCTGCGCCGGCAGCGTGCTCCCCACCGAAGTGTCGTACTGAGAGATCAGCGGTATCTCTTCGCCGCTGACCGTGACCTCCGCGGTCAGGGCCTGGCCCAGCTTCAGCTCGAGATTCGAGCGGACACCCGCGGTCACGGCCGTGGCGCGCTCCGCCGGCTGGAACCCGGAGAGCTCGGCCCGCACCTTGTAGTTGCCCGGCGGGAGGTCCATGAAGCGGAAGGCTCCATTCGCATCGGTGACCGTGCTCTTCTTGCCGCGGTCTCCCTGGAGCTGGACCATGACGCCCGGCAGGGGACCGCCGTCGGTACTGACCACGACGCCCGTGACGAAACCGGTATTCGTCGCGTCCGCCAGGATGGGCATTGCCGACAGCAACATCACGGCAAGCACGACGCAGGACACTCTGAAACGCATCTCCCACCTCCTTCGGGGCCCTCCCCCAGACCGTTTCCGACTTGCTGTTTCGTCTCTGCTCGGCTCTCGCCGGCATGCCTGGACACGTGTCCGAGCGAGAGCCCTTTCGGCCCCGACGGCACTGATCGTTTCGACCATCCACCGCATCGAATCACCTCGAGTCCCGCGCCTGATCACCCCGGGTCGCGGCCCTCTGCTGCAGGTCTGCCTGTCCCGGTCCCGCCCTGGTTGTGCCGACCGACCGTCCGGATTCCTAATTTCGGCAGTATCGGGGCGCGGATCCGGAGTTGTCAAGCCCTCAATGGAGACCCACACGTGGTCTCTTCACGGCCCGCGAGGTCCGAGGGCAGCCTTGGTAAGGCGTTGACATAACTGCGGTTTTCTCGCTATTTCGCGGTGGGCGCCGGACGGCTGCGACCGCCTACGGATCGAGGGCCACGGCAACGCCGGCCGTCTACCGACGGGTCGGCCGGAGGACGTACCGCCGTCCTTGCTCCGCCCTTCGGGACGATCCGCCCGGCCCCGTCCCCGTAGGGCGCGCGGAACCCGAACTGGATAGAGGCGGACGGCTGTCGCCGGTGGGTCTGGCCGGCCGTCTACTCGCCGGCCACGCGGATCACGAGCTTCCCCAGGTTCTCGCCCCGGAACAGCATGAGGAGAGTTTCCGGGAACGTCTCCAGCCCGTCGACGACGTCCTCGCGGGCCTTGAGCCTGCCCTCCGCGAGCCAGCCCGCGATCGCCCGGAAGCCCTCGGCGTAGCGCGCCGCATAGTTGAAGACCACGAAGCCTTCCATCCGGGCGCTGTTCACGAGAAGCGACAGGTAGTTCCTGGGACCCTGGACGCCCTCGAGGCTGTTGTACTGCGAGATCGCCCCGCAGATGGAGATGCGCGCCCGGCGGGCCAGCAGCGAGAGGACGATGTCGAGGATCTCTCCGCCGACGTTGTCGAAGTAGACGTCGATGCCCTTCGGTGCGTGGCGTTTCAGGGCCTCGCGGACGTCTTCGCCCTTGTAGTCGATCGAAGCGTCGAAACCGAGCTCCTCGGTGAGATACCGGCACTTGTCCGCTCCGCCCGCGATGCCCACGACCCGGCAGCCCTTGATCCTGGCGATCTGTCCGACCAGCGCCCCGACAGCTCCGGCCGCACCCGAGACGACGACCGTCTCGCCTTCCTTCGGCTGGCAGATGTCGAGGAGGCCGAAGTAGGCGGTCATGCCGGGCATTCCGAGGGCGCCGAGATAGCGCGGCAGGGGCGCGAGCCGCGGATCCACCGGCGTCACGTCGGTGGCTTTCAGGGTCGCGTACTCCTGGACACCGGTCAGGCCGACGGCCGTGGCGCCCACCGCCACTCCCGGATCGTTCGACGCGATCACCCGCCCGACGCCCCCCGCACGCATCACCTCGCCCAGGCCGACCGGAGGGACGTAGGACTTGCCCTCGTTCATCCAGCCGCGCATCGCCGGGTCGAGCGAGAGGTACTGGACCTGGATCAGGACCTCTCCGGGGCCGGGCCTGGCAACCGGGCTCGTCACGAAGTCGAAGTCGCTCCGCATCGGGAGGCCGGAGGGGCGGGCGATCAGGCGAAACTGGCGGTTCTGGAGGCTGCTCGTCGTCGTCATGTGGCCGGCCGCAGCATACCGGGCGCAGGCCCCGCGTCATCCCTCACGGATGCTCCGCGATGAAGCCTCGGACCACCCGGTCCAGCTCCTTGTACCTCGTGTAGAACATGGAGTGGTCGGCACCCTCGAGGATCACGAGCTTCGAATTCGCGATCCGATCACGGGCGAACTCCGAGTGGGCCAGGGGCACGTCCTTGTCGAGCCTGCCGTGCACGATCAGCGTCGGGCACCGGATCGTGCTCAGGGGCCAACCCTCCATCCGGGCGAACTGCTGAAGGTCGTTCGCGTGGCCGGCCGCCCGGCGGGATGCCGGTACCAGGGATGCCAGCACCGCCTCGCCGAGCTTCGAGATGACGGGATCGGTCGGATCCTTCGCCTGCATCTCGGAGATCGCCCGATTTCGGAAGAGGTAGATGAGAAGGTCCTGGAGGGTTGGCGGAATCTGCTTCCGTTCGACCGCGATGCTCTTCGTCACCGCCGCCTCCAGGATCAGGCCCGAACAGCGCTCCGGATACTGGATGGCGAATTGCAGCGCGCTCGGCCCGCCGCCCGAGGCGCCGAACACGAAGACCCTGTCGACCCCGAGCTTCGTGAGCAGGGCGGCATAGAGCCGGGCCTGCTCTTCCGGCGACTTCCCGGAAGCCAGAGGCGTTCGCAGGTAGCCCGGGCGCGACGGCGCGATGAACCGCGCGCCGGAATTCGCGAAGCCTGTCGCCCGGATGGAGCCGAGAACCTGGTCGTATCCGCCCGGCGTTCCGTGGAGCAGGAGGAGGACCGGGCTTCCCCGGCCGACATCCGCGTACTCGACGGTGCCCGCCGGCGTGTCGACGACCGAACTCGCCTCTGCCAGTCTCTTCTCTATCCCGCCACGCCAGAGGAGAAACCGAGAGAAGACCACGACGGACACCAGCAACAGGGCCGAAAGGAGGCCGAGGGAAACCCGGCCGAACCATTTCCGCATGAAGTCCTCCAAGTCCGCTGCGAGTGACCGACAGACCGACCGACCGTCCGGACGCAGTGTATCTCGATCAGCCCAGGTTCGCGCGAGCTCGTCCGCGATCCCGGGGGACCCGACGGCCGAGGAACGTCCGCCATTCCGCGAGCGCGGACGCCGGCGCCTTGACACTGGGAGGCCATGCCCGACAGAATGCATCGGGTTGGCATCCGGACGGTCGGTTGCTTCGGTCGATGGTGGGATCGCGACCCCGCGAATCGGCCCGGAAGGGTTCCTGATGGGAGAAGACATCGTGGCAGACGCCCCGGTCCCGAGCGCACCGATGACCCTCGAAGCTGCCCTTGCCGAGCTGACCAGGCCGGGCGCCGAGTTCGAGATGGTGGTGACGTCCGTGTCGGGCCGGCCGACCCGGGTGTTCCAGTTCCTGGAGGGGAAGAGCCTCCGCGACTACTACGAGGGCTACGGCCGGCTCGGGGCGGGCCGGACCTGGCTGGTCTGGAACGACCAGCGCTGGACCTTCGCGCAGGGTCTCGAGCTCACGGCGCAGGTCGCGGCCAGCCTCCTGGACCTCGGCGTGCGGAAGGGCGACCGCGTGGCGATCGCGAGCCGCAACTGCCCCGAGTGGATCTGGGCGTTCCAGGGGGCGACCTCGATCGGCGCCATCGCCGTGGGACTCAACTCGTGGGGGCAGCGCGACGAGCTCGAGCAGGCGCTCGGGAACTCGACGCCGCGCGTTCTCTTCTGCGACGAGCCGCGGTTCGAGCGCCTCGCCGGAAGCGTGGCGGCGGTCGAGCACGTGTTCGTGATCCGTCCGGGCCGGCCGCTGCCGGCAGGCGTGCGCGCGTTCGACGAGTTCATCTCCGGGGCCGCCGGGCGGCCCATGCCCGACGTGACGGTGAGCTCGGACGACGACGCGCTGATCCTCTACACCTCAGGCTCGACCGGCCACGCCAAGGGCGCGATCTCCTCGCACCGCAACATCCTCAGCGCGCTCCACGAGTGGAAGCTCGAGACCTACACCCGGTTCGCCCAGAAGCCCTGGGCACCCGGACCCCACACGCCGGAGCAGCCGGCCGTCCTGCTGACCGTTCCGCTCTTCCACGTCTCAGGCCTGCTCTCGCAGTATCTCGAGTCGCTCATCTGGGGAGAGAAGGTCGTGATGATGCCCCGGTGGGACGCCGCCGAGGCACTCCGCCTGATCGCGCGAGAGCGGATCACGCGCGCCTCCGGCGGCCCCCCGACCATGGACTGGGACCTGATGCAGCACGCCACGATCGGCGAAACCGACGTGAGCAGCGTTGCCGAGGTCGGAGGTGGCGGGGCTGCGCGCCCTGTAGAGAACGTGGCGCGCATCCAGCGGACGTTCCCGAACGCGGTCCCCGTCGAGGCCTGGGGCATGACCGAGACCAGCGCCATCGGCTCAAGCGCCGTCGGCGAGGAGTACGTGAAGCGGCCCACCAGCTGCGGCCGGCCGGCGTGGATCCTCGACGTCCGGATCGTCGACGAGAACGAGAACGAGCTGCCGGTCGGCCAGGCCGGCGAGATCCAGGTGCGCGGAGCGTCCGTGATCCGCGGTTACTGGAACGACCCGCAGGCGACGGCCGATGCGATCACGGACGGCTGGGTGCGCTCGGGCGACGTCGGCTATCTCGACTCGGAGGGCTTCCTCTACATCTCCGGCCGGATCAAGGACATGGTGATCCGGGGTGGGGAGAACATCCACTGCGCGGAGGTGGAGGCGGTGCTCTACGCTCATCCGGCCGTTCTCGAGGCGACCGTCTTCGGCGTGCCGGACGAGCGCCTCGGCGAGGCCCTGGCAGCGGTGATCGTGCCCCGGCGCGGGTACGAGCCGGGCGACGAGGAGGTCAAGCGGTTCGTCGGGGAACGGCTCGCCGCATTCAAGGTGCCGGAGCACGTCTGGTTCCGGCTCGACCCCCTTCCGCGACTCGCCTCCGAGAAGATCGCCAAGCGCCAGGTGCGGAGCGAGGTGATCGCTCTACTCAGCGCGACGCCGTAAGGGCGGCCCGGGGCTCACGCGTGAGCTGCTGCGTCGAGTCCTGGCGCGCGCGCTGGCGTTCACTCGTCGGCCGGCCTCAAGACGCTGTTGAGCGCCAGGGCCGCGATCTCCTCGCCGATCCGCTCGGCGGACGTCCGCCCTTCGGAGCGATACCAGCGGGCGAAGAAGAGGATCATGCCGAGGATGCTGAAGGTCGCGACCGTCGTGTCGACCTCCTTGCGCAGGCGGCCCTGTTTGCGAAGGCGCTGCAGGATGTCGCGCACGAAGTGGTAGTGCTCGCGCTTGTACCTGAGGATCTCTTCGCGGTGCTCGGGTGTCAGGGACTGAGTCTCCTCCGAGAGGATGGTGAGGACCCCTTTCGCGACGGCGATCTCGCCGACATGACGCTTGACCAGCTCGCGCAGCTGCTCCTCCGGGTCGGCGATGGCCGCGACCGGTTTCACCACCTGCTCCTTCATCCCCTCCATGGCGTAGCACATGATCTTGTAGAGGACGTCCTCTTTGCTCTTGATGTAGTGGTATAGGCCTCCCTTGGTGAGCCCGGTCGCGGTGCTGATCTCCTCCACCGTGGTGGCCTCGTAGCCGAGCTCGCAGAAGAGGTTCGCTGCAGTGAGAAGAACCTCCTCCGCTCGTGTACTGGGACTTCCCATCGCTCTTGCTCCTGTGTGAACCGTCATGCTACGACTCCTGCCCGCCGCAGGGCGCTGGACGTCACTCGGGTGGCGACCGGCCCGTCGGTAGCTTCGGTCGCAGAATCGTAGCATGCCTGGCGGTCGCGAGGATCAGCGCCCCGCACGGGCGGCCGAGGGACCTCGTCTTTACCGCCTCGTTCGAAGGCCCTGGAAATCGCCAGGACTCACAAAGCGACCGACCCGTCGGTGGGCTGCGTTATCCTGTCGACGAGAGGGCACGTCATGTCGACAGACCGTTTCTCCCTGGAGGAGAAGGTTGCGATCGTCACCGGCGCCAGCCGCGGCATTGGCGAGGCAATTGCGCGGGAATTTGCCCGTCGAGGTGCCCGTGTCGTGCTCGTTTCCCGTGACGCCGACGCGCTCCGTCGAGTCGCCGAAGGTATTGCCGGCGACGGCGGGGCCGCCGAGCCGATTCCCTGCCACCTCGGCCGGACCGCGGACGTCGAGGCGTTCTGGCAGGGCGTGGCCGCGACGTCGGGCCGGGTCGACATCCTGGTCAACAATGCCGCGACCAACCTCGCGTTCGGCCCTGCGATCGACGTCTCGGAGGTCGCGTACGACAAGACGTTCGCCCTGAACCTGAAGAGCTGCTTCCTGATGTGCCAGCACGCCGCGCGCCTGATGCTTCCCCGGCGGAGCGGCGCGATCGTCAATATCGCCTCGGTCGGCGGCCTCTCGCCCAGCGTGAACCAGGTGGTCTACGGGATGACCAAGGCCGCGATGATCAGCATGACACGGGGGCTCGCGAAGGAGTGGGGCCCGCAGGGGATCCGCGTGAATGCCATTGCCCCCGGGCTGGTGGATACCCGCTTCGCCTCGGTGCTCGTCGACGATCCCGCCGCGCGCGATCCTCTCGTCGCTCACACGCCGATGCGGCGGATCGGCCACGTGGACGACATCGTCGGCGCGGCGGTGTACCTCGCGTCCGGGGCGGCGAGCTACGTGACCGGCTCGGTCCTCGTCTGCGACGGCGGCCTCACCGCCTAACAGGGCGTGGCCGCGGCGGACGGCTACGGGGCGGGGGGCACCGCCGGGTCCGCTGCGAGGCTTACGCCTCCGCGGCCGTCCACGGGGACGAACGCCGAGGCCAGCGCAGAGCAGAGGAAGGCGACGGCGCAGCCGACGAGCGCCGGGTGGTACGTGCCGAGGCGGTCGAAGCTCCACCCGGCCACGGGAATGCCGAGCAGGATGCCGGCGGCGAAGCCGCTCATGATCAGCCCCATGATCCGGCCGAAATCCCGCGGTCCGAAGCAGCGTGCGACCACGAGCGGGAGCAGAACGATCTGACCGCCGAGGGCGAGGCCGTAGGCCACTGCGTGAACGGTCACGAGAATCGATCTCGGCGGAGCCGAGCGAGGCGTGGCCAGGACGAGGGCCAGCGGCCCGACCGCCGCGAGGAAGCCCGCGAAAGCCATCAGTCGCGCCGGATTGAGCCGATCGGCAAGCCAGCCGAAGCCGACCTTCCCGAGGAGGCTGAAGGCGACCATGAGGCTCAGGAAGAGGCTGGCATCGCGGACGGAAAGGTGCGCCTGCTGGACCGTGAACGGGACGAAGTGGAAGTTGACGATCGACTGCCCGATGAGCTGGAGCAGGTAGACCGCGACGAGGAAAACGAAGGCGGTCGTGCGGAGCGCCTCCGATCGCGTGAGACCGGCCGCAGGAGGGGCGGGCAGTGCGGCCGCCGGGTGCCCCGGCTCGCGTCCCTCCTCCCTCGCCTGCGAGGGGACAGCTGAGCGCTCCCTGAGCGCGATCGCGATCACCGGCATGACGATCCCGACGGTCCACGCGAAGCACCACACCCAGGCCCCCCGCCAGCCGAAGTGGCGGATCGTCCACTCGTTCAGGGGCGGCAGCACGATTCCGCCGAAGCCGACCCCGAGCACGGTGATCGCCATCGCCCGGCCCCGCGCCCGGTCGAACCAGCGCGTGATCAGGGCCTGCGCCGGGATGATCGTCGAGCCGGCGAGGGCGACGCCTGCGCAGGCCTGGATGACGTAGAACACCCACAGGCTGCGCACCCCCGCAAGTCCGAGGTTGACGGCGCCGGCGAGCGCGACGGAGAGGAGCATGACCCGCCGGGCTCCGAAGCGCTCGAGGGCGGCCCCCACGAACGCGCTGGTCAGGCCGAAGACGATGGCGAAGACGGCGGCGCCCAGAGAGATCTGGCCCATCGTCCAGCCGAGCTCGGCCCGCATCGCGCCGATGTACACGGGGAAGACGTAGAAACCGCCACCGGCCGTGAAGAAGAGGATGACGAAGAGCGCAGCGACGCCCTTCCAGCCGTGATAGGCCCACCCCGAGGTCTCGGTCGGTGCCGGGTCTGCCTGTTGAGCAACGGCTGAGTTCATTCTCTTCTCCCCTCGGATTCAGACCGACCGTCCGGTAGCAGAGTAGGGTCTTGCGGGTCGATCGTCAAGCAGCGTCACGGTCGCACATCAGCCCGGCGCCGCCGCTCCCGGAATCACCCGGGCGTCGAGGGCCCGGCTCCCCCGGCCCTCTTCGAACACGCGCAGCGGGTTGACGTCGAGCTCCGCGATCTCCGGGAAG
>ERZ724519.1252-NODE-1252-length-10654-cov-8.464855_pt1 | contig 10654 bp, 7 predicted proteins | sample MGYA00376052_ERZ724519 | MGnify/ENA primary metagenome ERZ724519 (study PRJEB28724, sample SAMN07190883) | activated sludge metagenome | isolation source: activated sludge of sewage treatment plant in Hong Hong | place: Hong Kong | collected 2016-03-17 ... | reverse complement strand
TCACTGCGTTCGACTTTTCTCATCGGCTTTTTCATCGCCCTGCTCGTCGCCGCCATCGTCTGGTACTACCAGAAGAGCACGACGACCGAAAACGGCGCTCTCGACCTGCTCGACCGCTACGCCGAATCGCAACGGCGAGTAGATACGTTGGAGCAGGCTTTGGCCGAAGATAGGGGCTAGGGATTAGGGATTAGGGGCTAGGGAAAGAGGCTCACGCAAAGACGCAGAGACGCAAAGAAGAAAAGATTCTTCTTTGCGTCTCTGCGTCTTTGCGTGAGCTTTCTTCCCTAGTCCCTAATCCCTGGCCCCTAAAACTCCCTCCTGCGGCAGCCAGGTCACTCGCTCGCCCTCGACCAGCCAGATATCCGTGGCGAACCGCTCGATGAAGTAGCGGTCGTGGACGACGGCCAGGATCGTGCCGGGGAAACCGGTCAGGGCCTCCTCGAAGCGCGCGCGCGAGGGGATGTCGAGGTGGTTGATCGGCTCGTCGAGGAGCAGGAAGGTGCAGCCTTCGGCCACCAGCCTGGCCAGCGACAGGCGGCTGCGTTCGCCGAAGCTGAGCGCGGCAATGGGCCGCAGAGCGTCATCGCCTTCGAACAGGAAGTAGTGGAGGAACGACCGCGCCTCCGTCTCGGTCATGGCGGCGACGCCGAGGATGGTCGTCAGCGGCGTGGCGTCCGGGTCGAGGTGCTCCTGTTCCTGGGACATGTAGCCCAACTGGACGCTGGCCCCCAGCCGCGCCCGCCCGGCCAGCGGCGGCACGCGCCCGGCGATGGTGCGCAGCAGTGTTGTCTTGCCCGCGCCGTTCGGCCCCGTCAGGGCCACTCGCTGCCCGGCGCGGATGGACAGGTTCAGCCCGTTCAGCAGCGGCCGGTCGTAGCCCACGGCCAGATTCTCCAACGTCAACACGTCGCGGCCGATGTGGGCGTCGGCCAGCGCGTCGAAGGCCAGCTTCATCTGCCAGCTGCGCTCCGGCCGCTCCACGCGCTCGTCGGCGGCCACGTAGCGCTCCAGTTTCTTTTCGCGCGAGGCCGCCTTGCGGGCCACCTTCTTGGCGATGCGACGCACGCCGGGCTGGTTGGGCCGGGTGGTGATCTCCACGTGGCGGGCCTGCTCGCGCGTGCGGACGATGTCGGCGCGCATGCGGCGGATCTCGTCCTCCTGATGACGCCAGGTTGAATACTGCCGCTCGCGGGCGGAGAGGTATTGGTCGAGGTAGTCGCTGTAGTTGCCGTCGTACTCGCGCACGGTCTGCGTCGTGGGGTCGAGGTCGAGAATGCGCGTGACGGTGCGGTCGAGGAAGGTGCGGTCGTGGCTGACGATCAGGGCCGCGCCGGGGAAGTCGGCCAGCCAGTCCTCCAGCCACTCCAGCATGGCGATGTCGAGGTGGTTGGTCGGCTCGTCCAGCAGCAGCACGTCCGGCTCGTCGAGGAGCACCAGGGCCAGCGCCAGGCGCGTCTTTTGCCCGCCGCTGAGCTGGCCGACGGGCTGCTCGCGCGGCAGGCCGTCGAGGCCCAGGTGGGCCAGGATGCTCTCCGCCCGGCCGCTCTCGCTGCGGCTCAGCCGTTGCAGCACGTCATCATAGGCGTGCTGCACGTCGGCGCGGCCCGGCTCGGCCGCCAGCCGGACGGCCAGCTCGCCCAACTCGGCCGCCAGCCGCCCGGCGTCGGGCGCGGCGGCGTGGAGCACGTCGCCCAGCGTCGCCCGCGGGTCAAGTTCCATTCCCTGGGGCAGGTAGCCGACGCGCAAATCGGCCGGCGTCCGGGCGACGTGGCCCGCGTCCGGCGCTTCCCGGCCGGCTAGAATGCGCAGCAGCGTCGTCTTGCCGCCGCCGTTCGGGCCAATGAGGCCCAGCTGCTCGCCGGGGGCGAGAGCAAAGGAGATGTCTTGGAGGATGGGGGAGAGACCGAACGATTTGGAAATGCGATGAACAGCAAGCATGAGTTCACACCTCTTGGGGAGCGCCGCGCGGCGGCCGTTCCCCGGCAGCCCGCCCGTGGGCGGGATGGTTGGCCGGCAGAAGAGGTTATGGGGGTGAACTCAGTTCGTCATTGGTTACTCGCCAGCAATCGCCTCGTAGATGGCGTTCAGTTCTTCGTCGGAGTAGTAATGTATCACAATCCGGCCGCCCTGGCTACCCTGCTCAATGCTGACGCGCGTGCCCAGCGTCTGCTCGAAGCGCCCTTGCAGCGCGGCCAACTCCGGCGGCAGCTGCTTGCGCGGGCGCGACGCGGGGCGCTTGTCGGCCATCAGGCTGCTCACCAGCGCTTCGGTCTGCCGGACGCTGAGGCTAAGCTTGAGGATCTGGTTCATGGCCGCCAGTTGCGCCTCCGGCGTGGGCAGCGGCAACAGGGCGCGGGCGTGCGCGCCGCTGAGGCGCTCGTCGCTGACGGCGGCCTGGATCGGCTCCGGCAGGGCCAACAGCCGCAACAGGTTGGTTACTGTCGTGCGCGCCTTGCCGACGCGCTCGGCCACAGCCTCGTGGGTCAGGCCGAATTCCTCGGTCAGTTGCCGGTAGGCGTGGGCCTCTTCCAGGGCGTTCAGGTCGGCGCGCTGGATGTTCTCGATGAGGGCCAGCTCCAGCATGTCCTGCGGCGTCGTCTCCTTGACGATGACCGGCACTTCGGCCAGCCCGGCCAGCCGCGACGCCCGCCAGCGGCGCTCGCCGGCAATGAGCACATACCCCTCGGCCGTCTCCGTGACGATGAGCGGCTGGATGAGGCCGTGGGCCTTGATCGACGCGGCCAGTTCGGCCAGCTTATCGGCGTCGAGCGTCGTCCGCGGCTGGCGCGGGTTGGGCGCGATGAGGTCGATCGACACCCGGCGGACGGCATCGACGGGGGTCGTCCGCTCGCCGGTGGCGAACAGCGCGTCGAGGCCGCGGCCGAGCACCTGTCGCTTAGCGGCCATGTTCGCTCCCTCCGTTGCGCCGGTCGCCGTTGAGCAACTCGGCCGTCAGCAGCTTGTAGGCCAGCGCGCCGGGCGACTGCGGCGCGTAGACGTTGATCGGCTGTCCAAAGCTGGGCGCTTCGCTCAGGCGGATGTTGCGCGGGATGATCGTCTTGAAGACCTTGTTGGGGAAGTGCTGCCGGACTTCCTCGACCACTTGCCGGCTCAGGTTGGTGCGACCGTCGTACATGGTCATCATCACGCCGCGGATGCGCAGCGAGGGGTTGAGGTACTCCTGCACCAACTGGATCGTCTGCGTCAACTGCGTCAGGCCCTCCAGCGGCAGATATTCGCACTGCACGGGGATGAGCACGCCATCGCGGGCGGCGGTCAGGGCGTTGACCGTCAGCAGGCCCAGGCTGGGCGGCGAGTCGATGAGGATGTAGTCATAGTCGTCGGCGACGGCCTGCAGGGCGCGCTGCAAGCGGTACTCGCGGCCGATGGCCTGCACCAGCTCGATCTCCGCCCCGGCCAGCGACGGGCTGGACGGCAGTAGGTCGATCTTGTACTCCGCCTGCCGCCGGCGAACGATGGTCGCCGGCTTCTGCTCCACCAGCAGCTCGTAGGTCGAGGGCTGCATCTGGTACTTGTCGAAGCCCAGGGCCGAGGTGGCGTTGGCCTGCGGATCGACATCGACCAGGAGCACGCGCCGGCCGCTGCCGGCCAGGTAGGCGGTCAGGTTGACGACGGTCGTCGTCTTGCCCACACCGCCTTTCTGGTTCGCGATCGCGTAGATGTGGGCCATGATCGTTAGCGGCCGGCGGGGTTGCGCATCAGCGTGTCGAGTGCCTGCCGGATGGCCGCGCTCTTGGCCGGCAGGCCGCGGCGGGTGATGGCATGGGCGGCGATGGTGTTGGCGAACTCGGCCGCGGCCCAGGCGTTGCCGTCGGTCTGGTAAAAGCGCACCAGGTAGGCCGCGGCGAAGATGTCGCCCGCGCCGGTGGGGTCAACGACGTCGACCGGCGGCGCGGGGAAGGCGCGCGCCTCGTCGCGGCAGAAGACGGTGCAGCCGCGCTCGCCCTGGGTCAGGACGACGATGCCGGCCAACCGGCGCGTGTCGTCGAGCATAGCCGCGTCGAGCAAGTCCTCCTCGCTCAGGAAAGTAACCGCGGCCAGCGGCAAGACCTCGGCCGCGCTCGCCCAAGCGGTGGGCCAGACCCGCCCATCTTCGTCCCAGCGACGCAACCAGCCCTGCGGGCCGACGCCGACGATGCTGTCGCTGAAGAGGTGAATGACGGACGGGTCGATCTCGTTGGCGATGGGGCCGAGGAGAACGATGGGCGCGCGCGTCCAGGCGGCGGGGACGTGTTCGGGCAACAACCGCCCGGCGACGGCGTGGAGCGTCTGGACGCGCCCGGCGGGCGTGTAGACGTTCTCGAAGACGGTCGTGGCCGGGGCCGGCGCCTGGGCCACGGCCAGCTCCGGGAAGACCGCGCCCCAGTCGTCCTCGGCGGCGGCGCTGGTGACGACGCCGGCGCGCAGGCCGAGGGCCACGGCCGTCAGGCTGCTATAGGCCGCCGCCCCGCCCGTCAGCCGCCCGCCGGGAATTAGGTCATGGCAGATGTGGCCGACGGCCAGAAAATCGACCGGTGGCTGGGCGGGCGCAGAGATGGACATTGGCCCATTCTACCCCGGCGGGCGGGCGATCGGCAAGGCTGCGCGAGCGGATGAATGCGCTGTCGCTGTCGTACCAGGCCGAGCGGCCGAATGTGGAGGCGAATGACCTGACGGTGTTGGTGATTCGGGCGTTGGGGTTGATTGTGGGGCGGATGGTGAGGGAGGGGTGTGACGGTTGTGACGGTTGTGACGATTGTGACGTTCGATCCATGAGGCGGTTCATACCGACTGCATTGATCGTGGGCGCGGCGCAACAGATAGCGGAGGTACATGAAGTAGATATCAATATTGATCAAGTAACGAGTAGGAGGATCGCTAGTAGTCTGAAGAAGATGCGCTTTACAAACCAAAGAGAAGCAGGTTCAGGTAAGAGAGGATGGAGTATTACTCTAGAGGAGGTGATCCGGTGGGCTGATAGTTATGGGTTGGATGCCAGAAAGATTACGGGAATAGCGGAATTGCAAACGTCACCTCACCATACGACCGTCACAAACGTCACAACCGTCACAACCGTCACAGTTGGTGACCAGGGTCGTAGTGACAAACCCATCCAGTGGACAGGAGCACTCTAAATGGACGCTTTGAAACGATTGGAGCGAGCGGGTTGGCACTTTGCGCCGGACGCCGAGCGCGTGGTCTACGTCTACGAGCCGGGCGGCGTGCCGATCCTATCCGCGAGAATCGACCCTGGCGGCGTCATCAGCGTCCCATTCTTTTACCGTCCCCAGTCTTGCGCCGCGCCCCGGATGCGGCTAAGATCACGCCGATGGCCAAGAAGTTGTTCGAGTCGAAGGTTTTTCGCTCCCGCCCCCTGCTCAACGTGCCGCAGGTCATCTTCCTCCTGGTCATCGCCGGGGCGATCATCATCGCCATCGACCTCAACCGCCGGGCGCAGGCCGGCCGATTGGTAGGCAGTGGCGAGGAAGCACTGCGCGTGCAGGTGGAGGGCGAGGCCACGCGCCAGGTGCAACTCCAGGCCACGCTCGAATACGTCACCAGCGATGATTACGTCGCCGCCTACGCGCGCAACGAGGGCGGCATGATCCTGCCCGGCGAGCGGCGCGTCGTCCCCCTGCTGCAAGAGGCCACGCCGGAGCCGACCGCCCTGCCGCCGCCGACGCCCGACCCTGCCCTGGAGGCGCGGCCGTGGCAGGCGTGGTGGCGTTTGTTGACCGACGCCCCGCAACCGACGCGATAATATGGCACAACGTGTAGGGGCGGGTCTTAGACCCGCCCCTACCGCCGCCACACCCATTGTAGGGGCGGGTCTTAGACCCGCCCCTACAGGCGCTTACGTCACCCACAACGACCGCATCAGCTCATAGCCGATCACCACTTCCTCGCGGCCGGCGCGCAGGCGCATCGGCCCGTTGAAGGGCGCGCGGCCGACGATCTCGATGGCCGTGCCCGGCGTCAGGCCCAGGCTGGCGAAGTAGCGCAGCTTCTCCGGTTCGTGGGTGCGCACGCGGCTGACCGCGCCGCGGTGGCCGACGCCCAGGTTGACGATGCAGATGTCGTTGACTTCCGGCAGGCGGCCGTCGCGGTCGGGAATCGGTTCGCCGTGGGGGCAGCGCGTCGGCTGGCCGGTCATCTCGGCCATGCGCTCCGTCAGCCGGTCGTTTAGACCCGCGCTCAGGTCATCGGCGTGCTCGTGCGTCTCGTCCCAGGTGAAGCCCATCACGTTGACGAGAAAGACTTCCAGGAGGCGATGGCGGCGAATCTCGCGCAGAGCCGCCTCGCGGCCGCGCTCAGTCAGCTCGACGCCCTGATAGGGCACGTGCTTGACGAAGCCAACGTTCTGCAGGCGCTTCAGCATGCGCGGAATGGCCGGCGGTGAGACGTTCAGGCGGTCGGCCAGGCTGGTCGTGCTGACCGTGGGCGAGTCCTCTTGCAGCCGGTAGATCTCGGCCAGGTACTCGCGCATCGCCACGCTGGGTTCCATGTCCTCCCGCGCGTCCATGTTACTGCCCAGCCGCGTCCAACTGCTCGAGCGTCGTCTCAATCAGGTCGACCAGGTCGCGCAGCATCGGCTCGTCAAAGCGGAACTCGGCCCCGGCGGCGCGGTAGAGTTCGGGCAACGAGCGCGTCCCGCCGAGCTTCAGGGCGTCGCGGTAGGTGGCCACGGCCTGCCCCTGGTCGCGCAGGGCGTTGCGCCACACTTGCAGCGCGCCCACCTGGGCCAGGCCATACTCGACGTAGTAGAACGGCACGTGGAAGATGTGGAGCTTGCGATGCCGGCCGGTCGTGCGCTCGGCCTCGAAGCCGCTCCAGTCAACGCCGGGCATGAAGCGCGCCCAGAGACCGTCCCAGGCCGCGTCGCAGGCGACCGGGTCGGCGGCGTCGTCAGGATGGGTATAGACCCAGTGCTGGAAGGCATCGACGACAGCCATGTAGGGCAGGAAGGTGAGGACGCCCTCCAGGTGCTCAGCGCGGGCGCGGGCCGCCTCGGCCGGCGTGTAGAAGCCGCCGCTCGCTTTGGTCAGGTAGGGCGCGGCCAGCAGTTCCATGCTCATCGAGGCCACCTCGCAGAACTCCATCGGCACTTCCATCTGCCAGATGGTGGGCAGGGCGAAGGATTCGAAGGCGTGGAAGGCATGGCCGGCCTCGTGCAGGGTCGTCTGCACGTCGTCGTGGCTGCCGACGCCGTTCATGAAGATGTAGGGCCGCTGTCGCCAGACGAGGCTGCTGCAATAGCCGCCCAGGGCTTTGCCCGCGCGCGTGTCCAGGTCGAGCAAGTTCTCCTCGGCCATGAGGGCGAATTGCCGCGCCAGGCCGGGATCGACGCGCTCGAAGATGTTGAGGCTGCCCTGGATCAGCTCGTCCTGGCCGTGGTAGGGGGCCAACGGCGGGGCGTCGCTGGGGTCAACGGCCAGGTCCCACGGGCGTAAGGCCTCCAGCCCCAGGCGGGCGCGGCGGCGCTCATAGACGCGCTGGGCCGCGGGCACGACGACGGCCTCGATGGCGTCGTGGAAGCGCGAGCAGTCGTCGGGCGTGTAGTCGAAGCGGTTGTAGGCGCGGAAGATGTAGTCGCGGTAGTTGGGCAGGCCGGCGTTGGCAGCCAGCCGGCGGCGCACGGCCAGCATACGCCCGTAGAGATCGTCCAGCGCCGCGCGCTGCCCCAGCCACAGGGCCATCATCTGCCGCCAGGCGCGTTCGCGCACGGCCCGGTCGCGCTCGCGCAAGAAGGCGTTGAGCTGGTTGAGGTTGCGCGGCTCGCCGTCCCAGTCGGCCGACAGGCCGCCGGTGATCTTGTCGTACTCGTTGCCCAGCTTGGCCAGTTCGGTCATGAGGGGCACATTTTCCTCGCGGAAGAGGTCGGCCTGGTTGCGCATGGCCTGCAGGGGCCGGCGCATGTCCGCGCCCAGAGTGTCATCGTCCGTCGCCGTGGCCAGCAGGCGCTGCTTGAGGGCCTGGTCGGCGTGGCTGAAGTTCGGGGCGATGTTCTCGACGAAGTTCAGGAAGGCGCGTTCGGCCGTCTCGTCGGCCGTGTCCAGCGTCTTCTCGATGTTGGCGATGGCCCCGGACTCCTCGATGAGCATGTTGAGCTGCGACCACTGCGCCAGCCACTCGGCCAGCGTCGTCTCGTCGAGCGGCTCATTGGCCAGCGCCTCATAGCGGGCCTGGAAACCTTCCCAACTGGTCGTGTCGATGGCAAAAGGCAAATTCGGTATGGGGGAAAGAGACATGGGACTTCTCCGGTAATCAATCGCTGTGGCCGGCCGGTGGGCCTAAGCCCGCTGTGGTTGCCGACGGCTGCCGATTCTATCAGGAAAACGGCGCGGCGCACCCAACCGACAAAAAAGGCCCCTGCGGGGGCAAGGGCCTGGGGGGAAGCTGAGGCGACGACCGGATTTGAACCGGTGATGGGGGTTTTGCAGACCCCTGCCTTACCACTTGGCTACGTCGCCATAACAAGACGGCAGGCCCTGCGGCCTGCCGTTTCGCCTGAGCGGGCGACGGGATTCGAACCCGTGGCCTTCTCCTTGGCAAGGAGACGTTCTACCACTGAACCACGCCCGCATTCATTCCATCGTGCTGACCGGAATCGATGCCAGGACCCAGACTCGAACTGGGGACACCTTCATTTTCAGTGAAGTGCTCTACCAACTGAGCTATCCCGGCCAGTGGGATCTGCGCTGTTAAAGGTAAGGGGATTCTATCGAATTGGGCCGGGGCTGTCAAGTAAAATGAGGATTGCCCTCAGCCGGGCGATTGACAACCGCCGGGCATGGGGCACAATTGCCCGTGGGAGTGGTTGTGTCCCGGTGGATGCTGCGGTCTTCAAAACCGTTGGCCGGTCGCGCTGAGCGAGCGGCGGTGGGTTCGACTCCCATCCACTCCCGCCACCTGCCCCGTCGCGTGGCCTCGGTCACGGTTCGCCCACTCTCAGGGTATAGCTCGCCGGCTGGAGTGTGTCCGGCGCGGTGGCGGCGACAATGAGCAGCGGCCGCCGCCCGCCCGGCGTGGTCTCCAGCACGAACTGCACCCGCCCATCGGCCCCCACGGGCAGCGCCTGGACGGTCGGCTGCTCGTCGCCGTCGAAGGTCACCAGTTGCAAAGGCCACGTCTGCGGCAGCGTCGCCGTGGCCCGCACAAAGCCCTCGGCCAGCCAGCCAGCATCCAGCGTCTCGGCATCGTCGGCGAAACCGATGGCCGGGATGGCGATGTCGTCCAGCGCCAGGCCGGCGTAGCTGAGGATCAGATCGGTCACGACCTCAAAGCGCAGGAGGATTTCCTGCCCGGCGAACGGCGTCAGGTCAATGGATTCCTCGACCCAGGCCCGCGTCCGGCCGCTGTAGAAGCGCTCGGTCAGGGCGCTACCGGAGGGGTCGTCGTCGGGGCTGAGGCCCTGCATGTGCTCGGCCGTCAGCGCCTGCCAGCGCTCGCCGCCGTCGGTGGAGACAGAGACGTAGGCGAAGTCGTAGCCGCGCTCGATGTCGGCGAAGACGCGGTAGGTCAGCGTGGCCTCATCGACGCTTCGCAGATCGACGGCGCGGGTCAGGCGCGGGTTGCTGTCGTTGGCCCGCTGGGCCACCCAGATGTGCTCGCCCGAAGGCGCGTCCGCCCCCAACAACGACACGGCCGGCGCGCCGGCGAAGTCGATCAGATAGGCGCCGCTGGACGGCAATTCGTAGTAATCGGCGGCGTACTGCGACACCGTCGTTTCGAAGGTGGCCGGGGTGCTGTCTACCGGCGTCGTGGCCACCGGCTCCAGCGCCGGCCCGCCCCAGCGATAGCGCTCCGGGGCGTCGGCGTTGTCGTGGACGGCCATGGCCACCAGCCAATCGCGCCACAGCCCTTCGCCGGTCACATCCAGCCCGTGGGCCGCGGCCACGCCATCGACCGCGCCCAGCCCGACGGCGGGGCTGGTGGCGTACTCGTCATATAGCTCTGCCCCCAGGCGGTCATAGAGGAAGCGGTTGACCAGATAGCCCTGGCCATAGTGCGGCAGGGTATCGTTGTCGCTCCAACTGTTGAGTTGCTGGTCGGGGTTTTGCAGGAAGAGGCGGCCGCGCTCCTGGGGGCCGGTGCTGAAGCCGACCAGGTCTTGCGCCAGCGTCGCCGCGCCCTCGATGAACCAGTCCTCGTCGCCCGTGTCGTAGCCGGCGCCCAGCATGTGGCGCAGCTCGTGGGCCAGCACGTCCAGGTAGCGGCCGGAGCCGTATTGCCGGGCGTTCATGACGAACATGGCTCGCTCGTTCGACTGCGGGTTGACCGCCCGTGGCAGCAGATCGACGCTGTTGAAGTAGCCGGCCAGGCCGCAGCTGTCGGCGGTGATGCATAGCGACGCCGGGGAGACGTTGACGATGTGGGCCTTGCCGCCCGGCGGCGCGGACACGCCGAATTCGGCGTAAAGCGTGGCATAGATGTCGTCAAACTGTGCGGCGATGGCGTCCAACTCGGCCGCGTCCGGCTGCTCCACGTCGGCGGCCTGGTCGAACCAGAAGTAGGCCGTGTCGCTGATGCTCAATAGCCGGGCGGTGATCTGGCTGTCGGTGATGTTATCGACGTTGCGCACGGTGAAGGTCTCCACGTCGCCGAGCCGCGGCATGTCGGGCGGCGCGGCCGTGGGCAGGGCCGGGTTCAG
>ERZ724519.1246-NODE-1246-length-10692-cov-4.031870_pt1 | contig 10692 bp, 9 predicted proteins | sample MGYA00376052_ERZ724519 | MGnify/ENA primary metagenome ERZ724519 (study PRJEB28724, sample SAMN07190883) | activated sludge metagenome | isolation source: activated sludge of sewage treatment plant in Hong Hong | place: Hong Kong | collected 2016-03-17 ... | reverse complement strand
GCACGGCCACTGCTCCATCCGGCCTGGACCGTCCACCATCGTGCCCGGTGCCTATTACATCCCAGGAAATACGGAAGCGTGTCCTTCGGCGTTGTGTTCGCGTGGGTACGGATCCAGAAATACAGCCCGTTCAGGTGAGCCTCCATCGCACAGAGCATATCTGCTCGCCATAAGGAGCCCCGGCGGTAAGTTCCTACCGCCACACGTCGTCAGCGGCAGCTCACGAAGCGGTGTCCGAGTTTCGGGCGGCATCAGTAATGCCGGACGCAGTCAGCTCAATCCTGTTCTGCCTTCCCGATGACGAGGGTCTCGGAGGGCGTCAGCCTTCTACAAAGGCCGAGAGATAGTCAGAGTGCCCTTTCTCCGCAGTGCGGCCACCTGCGATGCCGTTGCGCTGAACCGAGAAACCCCACCGTCGTCACCGGGGCCGTCGCAACAGCATCGACAGCCCCGCACGGTCCGAGAACTTTCTCACTGATCCATCGTCAAAATTCTGTAACATGCCAACATGGCAGCACTTCATTCTGGACAGGTCCTTGGTGCATACAAGATCGTGCGCCTGCTGAATGTGGGCGGGCACGGGGCCGTCTACGAGGCGGCTTTGCTCAGTGATCCGAGTGAAAGAGTCGCAATAAAGACCCTGCACGAAGAACTCTCCTCGCATCCAGAAATCTCAGCCAGATTTCGACGAGAGGCAAACGTCGGGCAAAAGCTGGTGCATCCACGAATCGCAAGTGTCATCGAGTACGGCTATGCCGAGCACCCGGAACACACTGCCTACATCGTGATGGAGTTGATAGAAGGAGAGTCTCTCAAGAAGTACATTAGGCGGATCGGTGGGCGCATCCCTGACACCATGTGCGTCAGAATCTTCGAGCAGATTTCAGATGCTATTATTTATGCGCACGAAAACGGAGTTATCCATCGAGATCTGAAACTAGGCAATGTGATGATTATTGGGCAGCCAGGACCACAAGAGGTGCCAAACATAAAGCTACTCGATTTCGGCATTGCGAAGGCAATTGGACCTGAATTCACGGCGATTCAGACAAAAAACAGCGGAAATATTCTGGGTACATATGAGTATATGTCTCCAGAGCAGTTCACAAACCTTGCCGACATATCAACACAGACAGATGTGTATTCCCTGGGAGTCATGTTGTACTATTCGATATCTGGAAAGCTCCCATTCAATGTTCCCGAAGCCGAGAAGCTACCCTCTGCCAAGCTTGCGGCAGAATACTATAAGCTTCATACGGCTGCTGTCCCACCGCCACTGCCGAGAGATATCAACAGTGAGCTTGGTGAACTTATCATGCAGATGCTTGCAAAGGAGCCTAATGCCCGTCCAAATATGAGAGCGGTCAGGAAAAAATTACATGATTTGGCCAAGCGGAATCACATAAGTGAAGAGCCAACTAGACTGACGAGCGAAGCTGGCGAGCCGACGGCAATGGTTCCCGAGTCATCGACGATAATACCTGCGATCCCAGCAAAATGGACGGGCAGAGAGCGAACATTGATGTTCATTGGCGCTGTGATATTGGTCTGGGCGATTATCGCGACTCTTCTGCATGCGCTGAAATAATATTCTTCAGAATCTTACCACTTCACGGCGATCCAGAGTACCAAAAACAACACCCAGCGTGATCGCGGTTGCAGCCAATACGGCACCACCAGAGAGAGCTCCCCAAAACCAGCCTTTCTTCCATACTGGACGTCGCAATTGACGTTCTTTCTGCTGAATGACATAGAGATCCTGTAAGTACCCGGATGCTTCAGCGCATAGATTGCTGTAGAGAGGGGTGCTTCCAACTTTGGAAGTATTTTCTGTTTTATCGAGGCAGGCAACCTCTTGAAAATTCTCGTAGAGCCGTATCGCGGTGTCAGTTTTCTCCGCAAATCTATACGATTGAGCAGCGCCGAAGAGACTACTGACAGACAATCGGCAAAACTGATAGGCTCGTTGATAATCAGCAGCGGCTGCCTCAAATTTTTTTGACTGCCACAGTAACTTTCCTGATTCTTTATATGCTTTGGAGGAGGCTATGTCTTCCTCGGTGCATTTGAATCGATGTGAATTAGTATCTTCGTCAGGTTCGGCTTGGTTCTCGCTGGATTCTATATTTTGATTTCTTTGGTTCGATTTTGCCTGTTTAGAGTTTTTTGTTGCAGTAGGAATGTTATCAGCTAGCGAGACAGAGGGAGATAAAAATGCTAATACAAGTAGTAAGACTGTGACCATCGACCAGCATCTGGAACACTCGTCAGAACTCATTTCTATGCTAGATTTAGCGAGGGACATCATTGGGATCATCCACAAGACTTGGTTGGGCCGGTTGCGGTTTTTTCCGGCTGGCGGTTGGTTTTTGGGGCCCTGTGTCTCGGCGCTTGCCGACGCTGGCGCGCGGTCCCTGCTGTTTGGATGTGCCGCCATCGGGTTTCGGCAAACTCGGATGAGACGGTCGAGTAGGGAGGGGATCTGAGGTGCGCGGACCCGATTGCGGTGGCCCCAAGTCAGCGGCTAGGTCCGGTCGGTTTCCCTGATCGAATACAACAGCGGCATCCGTAGTCACGAGCGCAGGTGAATGACCACGGGAACGGACGGAGAAGTTCCACAGCAGCGCAACAGCCCCCGACGCAACAAGAACGCCCCCTACCAGGACGCCATAGTGAGCAAGTGGTCGGTTGTTTGTTCTGTGCCCACCTCCACCATCTGCCTGTACCTGCGTCAGGCACTCATGGACCTCACGCATCGTTGGGCGTTGGCTGGCCGACTTTGCGAGCATTCTATGGATTAGGCTGCAAAGTTCCCTCGGCGCATTTGGTACTAATTTCGCCAATGCAGGCGGCTCTTGTAGCTGGTGCTGCGCTATGATGATGCCCGGCTTTTCAGCCATAAAAGGCGGTCTGCCAGCCACCAGCTCAAACAGGGTGACTCCGAGAGAATAGACGTCAGATGCGCTGGTCACCTCGCCAGACATTTCGCATTGCTCAGGGGAAGCGTACAGCGCCGTCCCCACAAATCGACCAATGGTTGTTCGACCAGTGCCAGCGTCGCCCTCGTCTAGCTGAGCTAGACCGAAATCCACAATTTTCACTCGTCTATACGCGCCAGCCGATTCACTCATCAATAGAATATTAGCAGGCGTTAGATCGCGATGGATAACACCCTTGTTGTGCATAGATATCATTGCATGGGAGATTTGAATACCAATGTCAATAACATGGTCGGTCGGTAGCAGTTGCCCATTGCTCTTACAATCGGACAAAACTGTCTTCAGCGAATGACCATCAACAAATTCCATGAGGATATAGGTTGTGCCATCGGAAAATGATCCATGACCTTTAAATGATACCAGGCCTGGGTGGTTCAGCTTCGATACAGCCCTTATTTCATTTAGAAATCGTTTGATGGCGACTTGATTGGCTGACAAATCCGGAATCAGGACTTTGACGGCGGCAACCATCCCTGTCGTTGAGTCGATCGCTTTGTATACAGCTCCCATGCCACCACGACCGATCAATCGATCAATTCGATAGCTCATGACGACCCGGCCAAGAACAGGATCGTTGGTGGTGGATGTGGGGAGAGTCGATGACATTGTGCTAGGGTCGGTCAATCGTCATAAGGAACGTGCCAGTGCCAGGTACCCATTCCATCGTTACGGTCGATACCGGACAATGATGCCCTGTGAGCCAACGGCCCATATGCAATCAGGTGAGCTACCCCAAACGGAATTTAACTTGGGAGACGATCCAGCAGTTGCCGCATCAACGAACCTCCAACTTGATCCATTATATCTTAACAAGCCGCCTGTGTAAGGCATATCAGATACGGCCCAAACTCGATTAAGTGTGCTACGCCAAACGGAAGTAACATTTCCTATATTTATTCCCTGATCCGTAAAGCTTAGCTGCTTGCGCCCAAGCTCATCATAAACAATTGGGCGAAAAATGCGCGACCCATAGAATATCCATGTATCAATAATCCCATAGGAAGCAATACTCAGCGCTTTGGGTTTCAGTACGGTCGAAGTGCCCTCCCATGGATTGTCCATCCAAATACCATTTTTCCGATATTTCCAAAAATAGTCACCGTAAATGGCCCAGAGATTTCCAAATCCATCACCTGAAAGAGAGCCTGTGTCAGGCGGAGAATCTTTCTCCAATATCCAGCCCTGAGAATCCCAGCGATAGACGCCCTGTTTTGCGCCCAGCCAAAACGCAGAGGGTGAATATCCATATATTGAATTTACTCGATCGGACGGAAGTCGTTCCTCGGACCAGACATGTCCATCCCATTTGAAGAGTGAATTGAAGCTTAGTGCAACGCAAAACTCTGATGAAGCGCACCAGATCGCGCGAATGTCTTTGGGTGTCGGCTCAATGGTTTGAGCGCGCCGCCATGAGATACCATCCCAATGAAAGAGTTCCTTGCCTGCAACCCAGACATCATTCTCGCCAGAGCCTGCGATGGCATTTAGAGAGGCTGTTCCAATAATACTATCTTCGGATTGGATAACTGGAATCCATGAAGATCCATTCCAACGGAGCACTGTTCCATTGTCACCAAACGCCCAGCGTTCCGGGTTTGGCTGTGAAATGCCAATGGATTGCGTTTCGACGACCGAACGCAATGTGTTTAAGGTTCCGCTTGAAATAGCATTCCATGCCGAGCCGTTCTTTTGGAGGACCACGCCATCTTGTCCAACTGCAAAATCAGAACAAATTGCGTAGAGATCCTTTGTGGTGCCGCTGGCGACAGACTGCCACTGTCCGGTTCCCATATCATAGTGAAGAAGTGTCCCTTTCGCACCTACAGCCCAATCATTGGCGACCCCGAAGAGTGTCGTATTCGCCGCATTCCTCGACCGACTTATTGTTGCCGGGTTCTTTGAAATATCGAGGATCACCCCTTCAGTACCCACCGCCCATTTTCCATCAGTAGCGAGCAAATCAACACCGGGAGTAGTTGCTGTTCTCGCAAGACCAAGAGTGTCAGGTCGCAATCTATAGTTAAGATATCCAACCGAATCAATGATAGTTCCATTGGAGCCGACAATACGCAAATTTTTTATCGAATACAGATTCTCATTTGTCAATTGTGGTCTTTGTGTTCCAAAGCCCCAGGCTGGACCCCACTTTGACTGAGACCACACTAAGATTGTGCCACGGTCTCCAACGACAACACATCCATCGCCTGCGCAGTTAATATTCGGTTCAATCGAATTGGGCCGTTCGGTTGTTCCAGACACGTCCTGAGTAAGAATACCACTTTCGAATCGGAGAATCGTTCCTCCTGCGCCCACGACCCATGAGCCATACGGAGACGGATAGAACATGCCTGCTCGAAGTTCCGTCCCGAGTGGCTTCGGATTCTCCCAGCACCAACTATCACTGCTGCACACGGGCGGAGCGATGAAGCTAGATTTCACATTTTGGGGAGTATGGCCAATCGAAACAGTACATGCGTTCGTTCCCCGGCAAGCTCCAGCCCAGCCATTGAAGTACCAAGGAACTGTTGGTGTTGCTGAGAGTTCAACCACTTCATCTGGTAGGAAACGATGCTCGCAAGATCCGGGACAATCGATGCCAGGAGGCTTTGAGATGACTCTCCCTGAACCCTTCCCTCCCATCTCTACTTGTAAGATACAAGATGATCGAGAGAAACCTGTCAGCGGAATACGAAGTTCATATAGACGTTGTTCAGAAATTGTGACAGTTCCCAGACCGGACGCCACAACGCATTTGTCGGCATCAAGGATTTCCAGTCGAATCGAGACCAAATCACCGATATTCGGCGTGAGCTCATCTAGTTCGATGACAAAGTTAGAGAAATCACGTTGAATTCGCTTTGATTTTTCTTCTGCATCCGAATTGATTCGAGGAAAAACGTCTATGTATCGTAGTTCTATTCCAGGATTTTCTGGAACCACAGAGATTCGTACTGAATTTGTGCAGCCAATCAGAAGGAAGAGCAGAAGGCAAGAAAAGCCGATTATCCCGTACTGAGATAGCCTGCCAAATATCGCTGTCAGTTTGAGGCATCTGAATGCAGTGTTGAAATATTGCATGAACGACCCCCGTGTTGCACTAAGCATGAGGAACCATCCATGGCACTTCTATTGTCTCCCACACGAAGCCGTCGGAGTCTAATCGATAGACAGTACCATTCGGTCGCATCTCTTGCGTTTCCTGAACAAACACTCTTGGGGCCCAACCAACTTGCCACCGCTGTTCGGTTGGGTCAAAACGAACCGCGCCCCAAGAATAGCTGTGACCGTCTGTTGCATCGGGCTCATTGTGCGCGGCTCCCGCGACATACCGGATGCTGCGTCCGGGCAAACCAATTCGGCGCTGACTTGTCGCGACCGCTTCATGCGTATGGCCGCAGAGATGAACATGAGGATGACTCGCAAGCGCGTTGATGAGGTGCTGGCGACACGAGTTGGCGAGCCACTCCGGCGGATGGTGGCTCATCAGCACCACGAGTTCCCGTTTGCTTTCCGAAAACGTCTGTTCTCTCTGTATGGGGCTGAGCAGCATGTTTCCGGGCCCGAGAGGAGGTCCCGTGTCAGTCGAATCACTTACCCAGACCGTTGATAGTCCGACCACTCGGATGTTTACGGCTGGGAAGAGTGCTGGAACGATCGTTTCTGCCCAATCTAGTTGGCCCAGATCAATGCCTGGGTGGGATGGACAGATTGACTGTACAAAATGCCAGTATTTGTCCAGTTTCCGTGCCAAATGCTGCCGGGCCTCCTCGTCTGCCAAGCAGTCATCAAGATCTTGGGGTTGTCTTCGCAAAGTCTCATGGAGGCCTCGAAGCAAGGGGCGTTTCGCCACCTCTCGGTCGACGTCATGATTTCCTGGCGTCAATCGAAGGTCGCGGGCCTCTAGCCCTGCCACATGTAGCAGTTTCTCCAGACCAACTCTTGCTTCCCGATATTGGTCAGGTTGAGCGCTGTAGGCAATGTCGCCGGTAACAAGGAGCCGATCCACCGGCGAGGTCCACTTGATGCGCGCCCGCATCTGTTCGATATCCGCTTGAATCGCCCGAAGGACCACTCGCTGATCAAGTCTGTGCGACGTTGCTCCGGCTCCAAAGTGCAGATCTGACAAATGTATCCAGCGGAAAACAACACTTGGCCCGCCAGATAACAGATTCAAGCTCGGCGGGCCAAGGATGGCTCCCTCGTTCAGTGGATCAATGACAGCGCTATCTTTGACTGTGGATTCCTCGTCTGACGAGCAGTACAGATGACTGATTCTGACTAGGAACTTTCCGATGGTGAGCAAGTCATCCGCTTTGATCGATGACCGCTGTTGTCGTTGGCCGTTGACGAGCAGACCATTGTCGCTGCCAAGGTCATGGACCGTGATACCATCCGTCTCCCATCGAATTTCGGCGTGTCTTCGTGAAACCGATGTTGAAGGAAGGATGACATCATTGTCTTGCGCTCGACCGATCGTGATGTTGGGCCGGACCAGCGTGATGTCGGCGATCTGACGCGAACGTGCGTTCAGATCCGAGATGATCAATCGAACATGGATATTCATGGGATGCTTCGGATGTTGCTCCCGACGGACAGCTTACAGTATTGCCGCAGCAGCACGCTAGTGCCTTCCAACAATCCTACCAGATAATTGAGTCCAGCGGGTGGGCAACGCAAGGAAGATGAGCGCGTCGCAGACTGAGGGCACGCGCCTTGGGGGCGATATGTTTTCTTGACAAAAGCTGGTTTTTCTGGATGTACCGGTCGGGGACGAAAGGACCCGACTGTCAGAGAACGGAGGAGTCGGATGGTCGCGTACTACCGAAGGGGCGCGGAACGGCGCGCGGAGCCGCTTGGGTGCGAGAGGGAATACAACCGAGGACCAAGAAGAGGTCAGCCAGCTTATGCAGTTCTCCGAGACATCTGACAGCTCGAAAGGGAACTTGAGCGGTGAGGATCTGGGCCGACCCGAATTGGGGCCGAACAAGGAGCCGAAGTCCGAGGACGTCCACAGGCAAGTCTGACCCCAGTGCCCCCCATCACTCATTTGTTGAGAGCGCTTCCCACGGAGTTGGGCGATGAACCCTACTCGGATTCAGCTCTACTTCTCATCCAGCTGTACGACGCCAGAACTGTTTGCCTTGCCGACCCCGCTGAGTTCCTTCTGAAGACGTGCAGACCACCATGCCAGAGGGCCGTCACCTGGAGCATCTGCCGCTAGCTTAGAAATGATTGTCGTAGCCGCCAGCAAATTGCCACCCATGTAATATCGAAGCGCTTCGTCGAACGCCGAACGAGATAGCATCTTCCGTGTACGGAGGGCTTCATCGTCTGTATCGAATATCTCGACGAGTTCAACAGGTGTTGATTTTCCCTTTACCGCAAATGTTCCGATTTTTCTAGTAAAATGCGCCTCATCCTCACGCAAGGACACTGCAACATCAGCGGAAATCAACATGTTACAGCCGAGTTGCTTGGTTAAGGTTTCGATCCGAGCGGTTAAGTTGACTGCATCGGAGATAACTGTTGCTTCAAAGCGTAGCTCTTCTCCGATTGTTCCCATCATCACCGGCCCAACATGAATTCCGATACCGATTGCCAACGGTACTTTTACATGATTTTTATTATTATATAACCGCACCTCACGCTGCATGGCAATGGCGGCATGCACAGCGTCGGATGGGGTTCTTGGGAATAATGCCATAATTGCATCGCCGATATATTTGTCAACAAATCCGTAATTTGATCGAATATGTGGCCCGATCTTGGATAGGCAAGAATTGAGAAATTTAAAAGTCTCCTCAGGCGACATTTTCTCGCTCAATACAGTGAAATTGCGGATATCCGCGAACAGCACCGTGACGGTCCTTGCGATGGCATCGCCTAATTTGGCTGTCGTCACGTCATCATGACCCAGTGCGTGCAGGAATTCGCGAGGGACGAATTGAGTCGTCGCAGCAGCGAGTTTCTCCGCACGATTCCGTGCGTCTGCTGTTCTGATGCAGAGAACCACCATCTGAAAGATCGGTTCGGAGGTCATCATGGCTTCGCACAGCGACTGCAACCTTCCGCCAATCGCCATACTGGCAGCGTATAACCCTCCCCCAATTAGCACAACGCCGAGGCCCAGCAATGCGACGAACGCCGAACGTGAAGTTCTACTCTTTCGATACAATGCTCTCATCATGAGGAAGCCAAACCCGATGAATGTCATTTGTTGAAATAGGAGTAAGCGCAAATTCGTGTTGAATGGGAAGAGTGCCGCAATACATACAAAGCCTAATGTTATTGGACTGACCCATCGAGATAATGGAATCCGCTGCGTGGCCAGCGCCTCTCCATAGCGAACCATGGCAAATACAGACAGCCAGAGCGATAGGAATTCGAGCCTGAACCAAATCCATGGGCCGCTAGGGGCCGTCCCTAATTGAGCCACTGGAGGGCGCAGGCGAGGTGGAGCAGCGAGAGGTAGTGACGGGCGGTCTTTTCGTAGCGGGTGGCGAGTGCGCGGAAGCGTTTGAGGTGATGGAAGAATAGCTCGACGAGAAAGCGCTTGCGGTACAGCTCGCGAGGGAGTGGACGGCGGCCTGTTTTGCGACGGGGATGCTGGCAAATGACGACTTGCATACCGCGCTCGTCGAGCTGCTGAATCAGTTCACTGCTGTCGTAGGCGGTGTCCGCGAGGAAAGCCCGGCCTTGCGCGTGCTCGATGAGCTGCTGGGCGACGGTGGTTTCGTGACGCTGGCCGGGCGTCAGTGTGACAAACAGAGGCCGCCCTCGCAGGTCCACGACGACGTGAATCTTCGTCGAAAAACCGCCGCGACAGCGACCTAAACAATTGGTCTGGACCCCCCTTTTCCGCCCGCAGCGTCTTGGTGCGCGCGGACGATGGAAGCGTCGACGATCGAACCCTCGTCATCGACGTCGAGCTGTAGCGACTCAAAAATGTGCCGCCACAACCCTCGTCGAGACCAGTTGGCAAACCGATTGTAAACCGACTTCCACGGGCCGAACCGCTCGGGGAGGTCGCGCCACGGCACGCCGGTCTTGAGTCGATAAATCACCGCGTCGAGAAACAGTCGGTCGCCGCGCCGCGTCTTCGGCCCGGTCCGCTTCGTCGGAAGCAAGCTCGACAAACGTTCCCACTGAGCGTCGCTGAGCGCATGTCTGTGCATCGTCTCGTTTGATCATGCTTTGCCGCGACGCACAAGTTCTGCTGCCGAGCCCGCTACCGTCGGCAATCTGCGAGAATTAGGGACGGCCCCTAGCAGGCGCAGCGGCCAAACTTCATACTGCTCAATCGTGCTGTAGAGTTCTTCATGGAGCCGACGTAGCAGCTGATACTGATCGTACCTCGATGCCATTTATCCAGTTGCCCCAAGTAAGTGTACCACACGGTGTCTTACTTTGTCGCCGCCAATTCATCAGAGACTCGGCTGTCACTTGGTCAAAGTTGTCATCCATCGGAAAGAGGGGCCAATGTCGAGCGTTCGGGGGGACTCAGTTGATGGAGCTTGTTCGGCCTGAGGCCGGACAGCCAGAAGGCGGACAGGGATGCTATTTCGAGTAAGTTGGGATCACTTGTTGTCTGCCACGTCTCAGCAGCCCGCACTGCGCTCGGTGTTTCTGGGATGGGAAGGGATCCCCTGTTCCTCCTCCAACACCGTCTCCAAAAAACCAACAAATTACCTAC
>ERZ724519.1245-NODE-1245-length-10701-cov-8.145407_pt1 | contig 10701 bp, 6 predicted proteins | sample MGYA00376052_ERZ724519 | MGnify/ENA primary metagenome ERZ724519 (study PRJEB28724, sample SAMN07190883) | activated sludge metagenome | isolation source: activated sludge of sewage treatment plant in Hong Hong | place: Hong Kong | collected 2016-03-17 ... | reverse complement strand
AGCAGGGCCACAACCCCGGCCACGACGGCGACCAGCGCGCCGGTGCGCCGCAGCTGTTCCTCGCGGCCGGAGCGGCGGGCCAGTTGGCGGGCACAGTCGGCGCACAGCGGCGCGTCCAGACGGCGCGTCAGCTGGCCACGTCGGTTGTGAAGCGTCAGGCGCTCGGTCGCCGGCTGCCCACAGGCGACACAACGGTTAGGAAAGCGCACCGTCTCGCCGGGGCGAATGCGGAGCGTGATCTGTTGACTCATGATAACGGATTGCCGGGCGGCTGTCATGTGCCATGTGTCAGGTTTTGGGGTGACACATGGCATGTCCTTACCAGCCTACGCGAGGCCGGCCGCCCAATGATTGTAGTATAGTGCCGCGGCGCGTTAGGAGCAATGCGCATCAGGATGGCCGCCGGGCAAAGCGGATTAGTTGTCGCCCAGCCGCGTCTCGGCGAAAATTCTAACGGCTGCCCGCGCCACAGCGGGCGATCAGGGCCACGGATTGACACCATGACCGAACCAACACCCGACACCCCGCCGCCCAACCAGCCGACCGGCGCGCTGGCCAAGGAGCGCCTGGCCGTCCGCGCGCGCTGGAACCAGATGGTCAACACCCCGGAGGTGATTAGCGACCGCCGCATCCGCAAGTGGTCGGAGCTGTGGGAGACGGTCATCCTGTCGTTGGCCACGCTCATCACCGCCTGGGCCAGTTATCAGGCCGGGCAATGGAACAGCATCCAGACGGCCATGAACGTCCAGGCCCACACCTTGCAGCTACAGGCCGGCGTACTGGACGACCGCGCCGGCAAGCAACAACTCGTCGATGTGGTCGCCTTCACACAGTGGGTCAACGCCACGGTCGACGGCAACCAGGCCCAGGCCGCCATTTACGAAGAGCGTTTCCGCGATGAGTTCCTGCCCGCCTTCACCGCCTGGCTGGCGACCAACCCGCTGGCCAATGCCGGCGCGCCGGCGACGCCGTTCGAGATGCCGGAATACCATTTGCGCCTGACCGACGACGCGGCCCAACTACGGCTGGAGGCGGAGACGCTCAACATCAGCGCCATCGATGCCGGGCAAACGGCCGACGCCTATACCCTGGCCATCGTCATCCTGGCCGGCTCGCTGCTGCTGGCCGGCCTGGCCAATCGGTTTGAGTGGGAGGAACTGCGCGCCGTCGTCGTCGTCGCGGCGCTGCTCATCCTGCTCTACAGCGTCATCCGCATCATCCTGCTGCCAATGGCCTGACGCCCGGCCGCTACAGCCCGACCTCAGAAGCCTTCCGCGACCTCAGAGGTCTTCTGAGACCTCTGAGGCCTGCTGTGCGACCTCCACTTGCCGCCTACCGCCCCATCTCAATCCCATCGATGTTGGACGGGAACGCCGCTCCGGCGGCCAGCCAGGTGACCTTCTCGGCCGGCGCCCAGCCGCCCGGCGCGGCGGCGTTGGGCGCAAAGCGCAGGATGGTCTTGCCGTTGCCGGCGAACTTGCCGCCGTAGGCCGTGTTGCCGATGTTGAACCCGCCGAGGATGGTGACGTAGCGCGCGCCGGTGGCCGGGTCTTCCCAGTAGCCGTTGATGTCCTCAGCCGACATGCCGGTGACACTCGTCGGGTCCCAGTAGAGCGCCCACGCGCCGGCCGTGTTCGCGCCGGTGCTGGTTGGCGTGAAGCGCAGCACGTCCTCGTCGTGGGCGGTGATGGCCGCGCCGGTCGGGCCATTCACTTTGGCCGTGCCGGTGGTGCTGATGTAGAGCCGGCCCTGGGCGTCGATCCACAGGGCGTCGATGGCCTCGGCGCTGGTGGTCAGGCCGACGTCGGAGCCGTCGAAGTAGAGGGCAAACGTGCCGGCGGTGTTGTTGTAGCCGGTGCTGGTGGGGGTGAAGCGGAGCAGGTCTTGCGCCGGAACCTTGGCCGTCCCCAGGCCAGGAACGACCTGGGCGACGCTGAAGCCGAGCAACATCTCGTTGCCCACAAAGGCAAACGCGCCGAGGTTCTTGGGCGTATTGATGGCCGAGCCATCGTAGAGAACGTCCCAGGTGTTGGTGGCCTGGACGTAGGAGAGGATGTCGGCGCTGGTGAAGGCCTTGCCGCCGATGGTGCCATTGCCCGTGGCGCTGAGGTAGATGGCCGGCGGCGGCGGCACGGTTACGCTGAAGTCCGTCGCGCCGGCAACTGCGCCGCCGGGCGTGGTGACGGCGATCGGGCCGGTCGTTGCCCCGGCCGGAACGGCGGCGGTGATCTGCGTACCGGCCGCATCGACAGAAAAGGCTGGCTGATTCGTGCCATTGAACGTGACCGCTGTCGCGCCGGTGAAGTTCGTGCCGTTGATGGTCACGCTTGTGCCAATGGGGCCGGCGGTCGGGCTGAAGCCGGTAATCGATGGGGGCGGGATGACAATGAAGTCGGTCGCGCTCTCGGTCGTGCCGCCGGGCGTCGTCACCGCGATCCTGCCCGTTGTCGCTCCGGCGGGCACAGCCGCGGCGATCTGCGTGCCGTCGGCGTTGACGGTGAATACCGGCTGACTCGTGCCATTGAAGGCGAGGGCCGTTGCGCCGGCGAAGTTCGCGCCAGTGATGGTCACGGCTGCGCCGACGGGGCCGGAGAGGGGGGCAAATCCAGTGATGCTCGGCGTCAGTACCGGCTCCTGGCGATCATGGACGAAGACATCAAACTGGCCATTGGTGTCCCCGGCGACGAGGTTAGAGGCAATGGAATGGAACGCCACGGTGCGGCCGTCGGCCGAGAGGACGGGGTCTCCTGAGACTCCATTCGTCTGTGTGCCTTCGGAACTGACCGAGACGCGGCTGGTAGCGCCCGTCTGTAGATCGCGGACGAAGATATCGGGATGGTCATTCGTATCCCCGGCGACGAGGTTGTAGGCTTCGGAAGTGAACGCCACGTAGCGGCCATCAGGCGAGAGGACAGGGCGCGCCGAGTTGTTGTTCCCCTGCGTCCCATCCGAAGCGACTGAAATAAGAGTGGTGAGGCCTGTTTGCCGGTCGTGGACGAAAGCATCGGAGCGGCCGTTGGTGTCACCGGCGACAAGATCGCTTGCGTCAGAGTCGAACGCCACATAGCGGCCGTCGTCCGAAAGGGAGGGAGCGTACGAACTGCCGATGCCCGTGATGCCGTTGGGACGGACCGAGACAAGGCTGGTGAGGCCCGTCTGCCGATCGTGGATAAAAACGTCCGACCATGACTCGTTCGTGTCCTCGGCGAGGAGATTTGAGGCCATGGAATCGAACGCCACGTAGCGACCGTCAGCCGACACGGCGGCATGGTACGAGCCGAGGTTCGCCTGTGCGCCGTCGGAACGGACCGAGACGCGGTTGGTGAGGCCCGTCTGCCGGTCGTGGACGAAGACGTCTGCGACGCTATTTGTATCCCCGGCAACAAGGTTTGAGGCATAGGAATGAAACACGACGAAACGACCGTCGGCCGAAAGGACGGGCGACCAGGAGCCGTCATTCCCCTGTACCCCGTCAGAACGGATCGAGACGCGGCTGGTGAGGCCCGTCTGCCGGTCGTAGACGAAGATGTCCTCGGCGCCATTCGTGTCCCCGGCAACGAGGTTGGCGGCCAGGGAGCCGAACGCCACGTAGCGGCCGTCGGCCGAGATCTCGGGAACCCACGAATAACCATTTCCCTGCGCGCCACTGGAACTGACTGAGACGCGGTCGGTGGTACCCGTTTGCCGGTCGTGGACAAAGACGTCAAACCCGCCATTCGTGTCGCCAGCGACGAGGTTGGAGGCCAAAGAATCGAACGCCACGTAGCGACCATCGGCCGAGAGCGTGGGGCCTTCCGAGGTTTCGTTTCCTTGTGCGCCATCAGAACTGACCGAGACGCGGGTGGTGGCGCCGGTGCTGTCCTGGGCCACGGCCAGGGGGCGCGGCGCGAGGGCAAGGACGGCAGTGTAAAGGGCAATGACGAAAACAAGCGCGGGCAACCGGCGGGGCATGACATCCTCCTGCTAAACAACAACCAGGCCAAGCAACAACCGCGCGACGCCAGACCGCGTCGGCGAGAATGACCTTTTAGCAGTGTAGAAGAAGAGAATTCGCGGCGGTAGTGACGAATGTCACCTCTTCAAACGAGCGACACAAAAAGACCTCAGAGGTCTTCCGAGACCTCTGAGGTCTGATGGACGATGCCCGCTGGCCGCCTACCGCCCCATCTCAATCCCATCGATGTTGGACGGGAACGTCGCTCCGGCGGCCAGCCAGGTGACCTTCTCGGCCGGCGCCCAGCCGCCCGGCGCGGCGGCGTTGGGCGCAAAGCGCAGGATGGTCTTGCCGTTGCCGGCGAACTTGCCGCCGTAGGCCGTGTTGCCGATGTTGAACCCGCCGAGGATGGTGACGTAGCGCGCGCCGGTGGCCGGGTCTTCCCAGTAGCCGTTGATGTCCTCAGCCGACATGCCGGTGACACTCGTCGGGTCCCAGTAGAGCGCCCACGCGCCGGCCGTGTTCGCGCCGGTGCTGGTTGGCGTGAAGCGCAGCACGTCCTCGTCGTGGGCGGTGATGGCCGCGCCGGTCGGGCCATTCACTTTGGCCGTGCCGGTGGTGCTGATGTAGAGCCGGCCCTGGGCGTCGATCCACAGGGCGTCGATGGCCTCGGCGCTGGTGGTCAGGCCGACGTCGGAGCCGTCGAAGTAGAGGGCAAACGTGCCGGCGGTGTTGTTGTAGCCGGTGCTGGTGGGGGTGAAGCGGAGCAGGTCTTGCGCCGGAACCTTGGCCGTCCCCAGGCCAGGAACGACCTGGGCGACGCTGAAGCCGAGCAACATCTCGTTGCCCACAAAGGCAAACGCGCCGAGGTTCTTGGGCGTATTGATGGCCGAGCCATCGTAGAGAACGTCCCAGGTGTTGGTGGCCTGGACGTAGGAGAGGATGTCGGCGCTGGTGAAGGCCTTGCCGCCGATGGTGCCATTGCCCGTGGCGCTGAGGTAGATAGCGGTGGCCGGAACGACCGTCACGGTGAAATCACTGGCGCTGGTGGCCGTGCCGCCAGGCGTGGTGACAGCGATCGGGCCGGTCGTGGCCCCGGCGGGCACGGCGGCGGTTATCTGCGTGGCGGACACAACGGTGAAGGTCGGCTGGCTGACGCCGTTGAACTTGACGCTGGTCGCGCCGGTGAAGGCTGTGCCGTTGATCGTCACGCTGGCGCCGATCGGGCCGGAGGTCGGGCTGAAGCTGGTGATGGTCGGCGCGGCGACGACCGTGAAGTTGGTCGCGCTCTGGGCCGTGCCGCCGGGGGTGGTGACGCTGATCTTGCCCGTCGTCGCCCCGGCGGGGACGGCGGCGGTGATCTGCGTGGCGGACACGACGGTGAAGGCCGGCTGGCTGACACCGTTGAACTTGACGCTGGTCGCCCCGGTGAAGTTCGTGCCGTTAATGGTCACGCTGGTGCCGACCGGGCCGCTCGTGGGGCTGAAGCCCGTCACGGTTGGCGCGCCGGCAACCCCATCCCGGTCGTGGACGAAGACATCGTAGACATAGTTGGTGTCGTCGGCGACCAGATTAGAGGCATTGGAACTGAACGCCACGTAGCGGTCGTCGTTGGTGATGGCGGCCTGAACCCCGCTCGCCGGTTGGCCGGCCTCATTGACCGAGACGCGCCGAGTCTGCGCTGTCTGCCGGTCGCGGACAAACACATCGTAGCCGCTGCCTGAATCACCGGCCACCAGGTCATTGGCGACGGACTCGAAGGCCACGTACCGGCCGTCGGCCGTGATGTCGGGCTGGTATGACGAACCGTTTCCGGTCACTCCGCTGGTATTCACGGAGACGGCCGTTGTCTCCCCCGTCTGCCGGTCGCGAACATAGATGTCGCTCCAACTGTTACTGTCCTCGGGGGCAAGGCGGGCCGCCGACCAGAAGGCGACGTAGCGACCATCGCCCGAAATAGAGGGAAAGTCGGAGACGTCGCCGGAACCGACCGAGACCATTGTCGTCTCGCCCGTCTGCCGGTCATGGACGAAAACGTCGCCCTTGTTGTTCACATCTCCGGGAACGAGGTTAGTAGACCAGGAGTTGAACGCAACGTAGCGGCCGTCATCGGAGATGTCGGCCGTGGACGCGCCCTGATCGGCCTGGACGCCAGCGGAACTGACCGAAACCAGGAATGTCTGCCCCAACTGCATGTCGCGAACGAAGACATCGCTCTTGCCGTTCGCGTCGCCGGCGACCAGGTTGCCAGCATAGCTATAGAACACGACATAGCGCCCGTCGCCCGAGAGCATGGGTTTGAATGTATAATTAGTACCCACTTCGCCACTGGGGCTGACCGAAACGCACGTTGTCTGGCCGGTTTGCCGGTCGTGGACAAAGACGTCCCAGGTACTATTCGTGTCCGCGGCGGCCAGGTTGCTGGCCATGGATTGAAAGGCCACGTAGCGGCCGTCATAGGAGATAGCCGGGGCGTCGGAGTCGTTATTGCCCTGCACGCCGCTGGAACTGACCGAGACGCGGGTAGTCTGCCCCGTCTGCCGGTCACGGACGAAGATGTCCTCCGCGTCATTGGTATCGCCGCTAACAAGGTTGGTGGCGTCAGACGCGAATGCCACGTAGCGGCCGTCAGTTGAGATGGCAGGTACTTCTGAGTCGCCGTTTGCTTCCGCGGCGGCCGAACTCAATGAGACGCGCTCGATGGTGCCTGTACCGCCCTGGGCCCGAACCGGCAGCCCCAGAGTGATGCAGGTGGCGGCGATCAATAGCGCTAAATAGCAAAATGCTCGCAGTCGGTGAGTATTCATTGCTGTGGCTCCCAAGGGTTTTGCTACGCGGCTAGGGCACGACGCTCGGCCGCAAACCCATTACTCCTACCATTCAGTATGGGAGTAAATAGTCAGCATTGCACGTGATATTTGTCACCACGAATGGTGATGAATGTCACAAACCGGTCAGTAACCTGGCTACAGGCATGACTATCTACCGGGGTACCTTCTAGAGGTCTGCGAGAAGCTGCTCCACCTCCAGAATGACTGCGGGCAAGTTCGGCCGATCAAACCGCATTGTCGGCGCTGGAATCCGGCTGTGCTTTATGTCTGGCGGGACGTGTTTATGGTGGGGATGCGTGCTTTGTAAATGGGGATTGTCTGGATGTGGCTGGGGATCGTACCAGTACAGCTTCTCGCCTCCCTGCCAAACTGCGAAATTCGCCGTTCATCCGGCAACGCGAATCAGACCGGAGAGGCTGGCCTTCTGCTGCTGAACTCGCTGGATGGCATTGCGGTATTCGGCCTGACGCTCGAGCCACGTGCGGTAGACGCTGCCCCACTCGCCGAAGTCCAGCACCCAGGCGTCATCTTCAGGCTCTTCCCCGCTGATGTAGGCGGCATACAACGTCTCCGACCGAATGCCGTACTTGCGCTCAAAAGCCAGCAACTCCTCTTCAAGCGCGTGGATGTCCGTCAGCAGTTCATACGGGGTCATAGGACGCCTCTCCAAGAGATTATCGCCGCTTGTGCTTATCCTGTCGCGCTATCGTAGCAAGAACCCCTGGCCCAAAGGATCGTCCGGGTCAATCACCCACTCACTCCGCCCAACAATGTAAGCTGTGCCCGACACGCGCGGCACGACCGCCTGATAAGGCCCGAACGTCGTCTCTGCCACGATCTCCCCGGTAAACGTCGTGCCCAGGATGCTCTCGACCACGAAGGGCTGGCCGAGGGCGATCTCTCCCTTCGCATAGTGCAGTGCCGCCCGGCCGCTGACGCCCGTCCCCGTCGGGCTGCGATCCACCTCACCGTCGGCGAAGATGCACACTTCGCGCGAGCGCGGCACGCCGGACGCGGTCGGCACATGCGCTGCGCCGACGAAGATGACGCCGTAGAGCAGGCTTAAGTCCGGCTCAAAGGGATGCTGGGGAATGCCGGCGGCCATGACGGCGTGCTTGATGCGCGTGCCCAGGTCGATCAGGGCGCGGAAGTCGGCCGGCGTCAGGCCGACGCCCACCGACGCGGCATCGACGTAGGCGTAGAACGCGCCGCCGAAAGCGAGGTCGTAGCGGACGCGGCCGAGGCCGGGCACGTCCACTGTCTGGTCGAGGGCGTAGACGAACGAGGGCACGTTGTCGAAGGAAACGTGGGTAACGCGGCCGTTGGCGAAGTGGGGATAGGCAGTGACGCGGCCGGCGGGCGTGTCCAGCCGCACGACCGGCGCGGCGGCCAGCAGGCCGACCTCAATGCCGACCTTGACCAGCCCGATGATGCCGTGGCCGCACATGGTGCTGAAACCTTCGTTGTGCAGGAAGAGGACGCCTAGATCCCCGTCGGGCGTCGTCGGCTCGGTGGGGATGCAGCCGTACATGTCGGCGTGGCCGCGCGGCTCCCACATCAGGGCGGTGCGCAGGTGGTCGAGGTGCTCCTTCGCATAGCGCCGCTTGGCCAGGATGGTGTCGCCGGGGATAGGCGGCAGGCCGCCGGTGATGATGCGCAGTGGTTCGCCGGCGGTGTGCGCGTCGATAGTGGTGATTCGTTGCCAGTGCGTGGGTGATTGCCAGTCAGTCATGAAAAAGCCTCCGTTGAAGAGAAGAAGTTAACGCAAGGATACCAGGATGCCAAGACGCAATGAAAGAGTGTGTTTGCCTGTCGTTGGCGGTCATACGCAACGCATACACTGCTTCAACACAATTCTTACACCTTCTCCTTACACTACCATCAATACCAAACTGACATCTAACGTCACGCTGACCACTGATCACTGTCCACTGTGCACTGATCACTGGTCACTGACAATCGGAGTGAGAACCATGAGTAAAATCGTAGGCATCGACCTGGGCACCACCAACTCGGTCATCGCCGTGCTGGAAGGCGGCGAGCCGACGGTCATCACGACGGCCGAGGGCAGCCGCCTGACCCCGTCCATCGTCGCCTTCAGCAAGAACGGCGAGCGACTGGTCGGCCAGACAGCCAAGCGCCAGGCGACCATCAACCCGGAGAACACCATCTTCTCGGTCAAGCGCTTCATCGGCCGCCATTTCGACGACCCGGAGACGGCCGAGGATCGCAGCCGTTTGCCCTATCCCATCGAGAAGGGCGCGCAGAACGACGTGCGCATTCGCGTGCCTGTCAAGAACCAGACCTACACGCCGCAGGAAATCTCGGCCATGGTTTTGGCCAAGATGAAGAAGGACGCCGAGGACTACCTCGGCCAGCCGGTCACGCAGGCGGTCATCACCGTCCCGGCCTACTTCAACGACAGCCAGCGCCAGGCGACGAAGGACGCCGGTCGCATTGCCGGCCTTGAAGTCCTGCGCATCATCAATGAGCCGACGGCCGCCGCGCTGGCCTATGGCCTGGACAAGAAGAACGACGAGCGCATCCTGGTCTTCGACCTGGGCGGCGGCACGTTCGACGTGTCCATCCTCGACGTTAGCGAAGGACTGATCGAGGTCGTGGCCACCAACGGCGACACCCACCTGGGCGGCGACGACTGGGACCTGGCTGTCGTGGACTGGGTGACGAGCGAGTTCCTGCGCGACCAGGGCATCGACCTGAAGCAGGATCGCCAGGCGTTGCAGCGCGTCCGCGAGGCGGCCGAGAAGGCCAAGATCGAACTGTCGAGCACGATGGAGACGGAGATCAATCTGCCTTTCATCACCGCCGACATGAACGGGCCGAAGCACTTGCAAATGCGCCTGACCCGCGCCAAGTTCGAGCAGTTGACCGAGGGCCTCTTGCAGCGTATCGAGAAGCCGTTCAACCGCGCTCTGCAGGACGCGGGCATCAAGGCCGGCGACCTGAACGAGGTCGTTCTGGTCGGCGGTTCGACGCGCATGCCGATGGTGCAGGAACTGGTGCGCAAGCTGACCGGCAAGGAGCCGAATAAGAGCGTCAATCCCGACGAGGTCGTGGCCATTGGCGCGGCCCTGCAGGCGGGCGTGCTGGCCGGCGATGTGAAAGACGTGCTATTGCTCGACGTGACGCCGCTGAGCCTGGGTCTGGAAACGCTGGGCAGCGTGATGACCACGCTCATCCCGCGCAACACGACCGTGCCGACGCGCAAGAGCGAGGTGTTCAGCACCGCCGAGGATAACCAGACGGCCGTGGACATCCACATCTTGCAGGGCGAGCGGCCGATGGCGGGCGACAACAACACCCTGGGTGTCTTCCGGCTGGAGGGTCTGCCCCCCGCGCCGCGCGGCATCCCGCAGATCGAGGTGACGTTCGACATTGACGCCAACGGCATCCTGAACGTGACGGCCAAGGACCGGGCGACCGGCCGCAGCCAGCAGGTGACGATTACCGCCAGCACGAACCTGAACGAGAGTGACATCAAGCGCATGGTGCGCGAGGCCGAGAGCCACGCCGCCGACGACCAGCGCCGCCGTGAGTTGATCGAGGCGCGCAACGTGGCCGACCAGGTCATCTATCAGACGGAGAAGAGCCTGGCCGAGTTGAACGGCAGCGCCGGCGAGGCGCGGGCCGAGGTGGACACCCACGTCGCCCAGTTGCGCGAGGCGCTGAAGACCGAGGACACCGCCCGCATTCGCGAACTGACCGAAGCGGTGCAGCGCGTGGCCATGACCGTGGGCGAGGCCGCCTACCGTCGCCAGGCCGAGCAGAACGGCGGGCCGGCCGGCCACGCGGGCAACGACGAGGATATCGTCGAAGGCGAATACGAGACCGCATAAGAAGCTCACGCTAAGGCGCTAAGTAAGCAAAGCAACTGTAGTTTTGTCAAGGGCGAGGCAGAGCCAAGTCAGTTGACCA
>ERZ724519.1243-NODE-1243-length-10707-cov-6.462167_pt1 | contig 10707 bp, 9 predicted proteins | sample MGYA00376052_ERZ724519 | MGnify/ENA primary metagenome ERZ724519 (study PRJEB28724, sample SAMN07190883) | activated sludge metagenome | isolation source: activated sludge of sewage treatment plant in Hong Hong | place: Hong Kong | collected 2016-03-17 ... | reverse complement strand
CATTCATCTGATCGGCAAAGCGCGTGCTCGCCACTATAATCGATCCCCAACAGGGTCAAGATGATCAAGCCTGCCAACCGCAATCGTCTACGCGCGGCCATCCACGCCGCCGGGCTGCTCTACGCCTTCGGCCTGGCCGCTTTGCTCATTGCCAACCACTTCCTGCGCCAGGCCTCGCCGTTTGTTGCTCTGGCCAGCACGTTTAACCTCTACTTGTTTATGGCCGCTCTGCCGTTGGCGGCCGGCCTGCTCCTGCTGCGCACGCGCACGGCGCTGGCAACTCTGGCCCTACTCGCGGCCCTCTTCCTGGCGGCCAACCCGGTGCTCCCGCCGGTCGCGGCCCTCCTCCCCGCAAAAACCAGTGGCGCGACCGTCACCACGATGACCTTCAATTTGGGATGGACTCTCACCCCGCCCCAGCCGTTGGCCCAGACCATTGCCGCCTCGCAAGCCGACATCGTTGCCGTGCAGGAAATGACCGCCGATTCGGCCGCTGTCCTGGGGTCTGAGTTAGCGGCGCTTTACCCCTATCAAATACTCGAACCGTCCGTCGGAACGACCGGGCTGCTCAGCAAACTGCCCATCCTCAGCTACCAATGGCTCAGTTCCCCCGGCGGCCGGCCCTTCCTGCACGCGGTTGTGGATCGGCAAGGCGTTGAGTTCCACGTCTTTGCCATCCACCTCCTCACGCCGGGCATACTCTGGTGGCCGTCGCTCCACCTGCCCCGCGGCCTGGTCGAGACCAGCCTTGAGCGGGAAGTGGCGACTCTGCGGCAACAGGTGGCCGCGGTCACGGAGCCGGTGATTGTTCTGGGCGACTTCAACATGAGCGATCAGTCGCGCGCGTACTTGGCCCTGACAACGTCCCTGCAAGACAGCTTTCGCGAGGCCGGGATTGGGATGGGCCGGACGTTTCCCAACAACTTGCGCTTGGGCCGGGTGCGCATCCCTGGCCCGCTGGTGCGCATCGACTACGTCTTCCACTCGCCCCACCTGCGGGCGACTTCGGCCACGGTGAACTGCATCGACGGGCAGTCGGATCACTGCGCGCTTGTGGTTGTCCTCAGCGTCATAACAGAGCAGCAGGAGAGTGTTCGTGAGTGAGTTGGCCCTTCGCCAGGGGATCGCGACGCTGTTGTGGCTGATCGCAGCCGCTATGATCGTTGTCAATCAGGTGATCAGCCTGCGCCACGCCATACGCGCGGCTCAGGGAAAGGTTAGCGATATTCGTGCGCCACTTGGTTATGCCTTATTCGCCATGCTGGGGACATTGTTAGCTGTTGCCGGCCTCATCATCTGGATACCGCCACTGATCAGATACGCACCTTTCTGGCTGGGAGTTACCTGCCTGATGGGCCTGTCGTCTTACGTTAACTGGAGGATTCGCCGGTGAATCGGCAAGATCCTTCGTAACGGCTACAATCCCTACTCATGCCTTTCGACTTCACCATTGAAGCCACCGACGGCCCCGCCCGCCTCGGCCGCTTCGCCACTCCCCACGGCCCCCTGGAAACGCCCGTCTTCGCCCCCGTCGGCACGCAGGCGACGGTCAAGGCCATGACGCCGCGCGACCTGCGCGAGTTAGGGGCCACGCTGGTGCTGGCCAACACCTACCACCTCTACCTGCGCCCCGGCGACGAACTCATCCGCGACCTGGGCGGGCTGCACCGCTTCATGGCCTGGGATGGCCCCATCCTGACCGACAGCGGCGGCTTCCAGGTCTTCAGCCTCAGCGACACCCGCCGCATCGACGCCGATGGCGTCACATTCAAGTCCCACCTCGACGGCTCCACCCACCGCTTCACGCCGGAGAAGTCGATTGCCATCCAGGAGAACCTCGGCGCGGACATCATCATGATGTTCGACGAGTGCCCGCCGCCCAACGAATACGATTATGTTAAGCAGTCGCTCGGCCGCACCCACCCCTGGGCCGAGCGCTGCCTGACCGCCAAGACCCGGCCCGACCAGGCCCTCTTCGGCATCGTCCAGGGCGGCGTCTTCCCCGACCTGCGCGAGGCGAGCGCCCGCTTCCTGATGGGCCTCGACCTGCCCGGCTACGCCATCGGCGGCCTGGCCGTGGGCGAGACGAAGGCGGAGATGCACGCCGTGCTGGAGGCGCTCCACCCGGTGCTGCCCGCCGACCGGCCGCGCTACCTGATGGGCGTCGGCGCGCCGGAAGACCTCGTCAACGGCGTGCTGCGCGGCATCGACATCTTCGACTGCGTCCTGCCGACACGCATCGCCCGCAACGGCGCGGCGCTGGTGGGCGGTCGCGGCGACCGCAATGGCGGGCGCATCAACCTGCGCAACGCGCAATACACGGCCGACCCGCAACCCATCGATCCCGCCTGCGACTGTCCCACCTGCGCCCACTTCAGTCGCGCCTACTTGCGCCACCTGGTCATGGCCAACGAAATCCTGGCCCACATCCTGCTGACCACTCACAACCTCCACTTCCTCCTGCGCCTCATGGACGACCTCCGCAAGGCAATTCGCAAGGGAACGCTGGCAGACTTTGCAGGTGAATTCCTGGCCCACTACCCCGACGACGGACGACAGACCACTGACCACTAGCCCCTAATCCCTACCCCCTAATCCCTATGTCCCTACTCGAAGCGATTCTCATCGGCATCATCCAGGGCGCGACTGAGTTCCTGCCCATCAGCAGCGACGGCCACCTGGTGCTCGTCCCCGCCATCCTCGGCCTGCCACAGCCCGACCTGGTGCTCATCGGCCTCGTCCACGCCGGCACGCTGTTGGCCATCGTCGCCTACTTCTGGCGCGACATCGTGACCATCCTCCGCGCCGTGCTGGGCGGCCTGGCCCGCCGCCGGCCATTCGACGACGCCGACGCCCGCCTGGGCTACTTCATGGTTCTCGGCTCCATCCCCGCAGCCATCGTCGGCCTGCTGGCGATGGATTTCTTCGAGGAGCAGTTCGGCTCGCCGACTGTGGCCGCGCTGGGCCTGCTGGTGACGGCCGCCTTCCTGGTCGTCGGCGAGCGGCTGCGGCGGGGGACGAAGTCGCTCGACCGCCTGACGTGGGTGGACACGCTCATCATCGGTTCGTTCCAGGTCTTGGCCCTGCTGCCGGGCGTCTCGCGCAGCGGCACGACTATCGCCGCCGGCCTGGGGCGGGGGCTGGATCGGCCGACGGCGGCCCGCTTCAGCTTCCTCGTCGGTCTGCCGGCCATCGCCGGGGCCGGGCTGCTGTCGATCATCGACATCTTCAGCGCCCAAGGCTCGCTGCCGGCGGCGCACTATCTGGCCGCCTTCGTGACAGCGGCCGTCGTCGGCTACCTGTGCATCGCCTTCCTGCTCAACTGGGTCAAGCGCCACACGCTCTATCCCTTCGCCATTTACTGTGTCGCCTTCGGTGTGCTTTTTCTGCTCTTCGGCCGGTGATGGTAAGCGCATCGAGAGAAGGCTCACGCTAAGGCGCAAAGTAAGCAAAGGACGCAAAGAAGAAGCTCTATTCTCTTCTTTGCGCTTTTTGCCCCTTCGCGCCTTGGCGTGAGCGCTTGTTGACCCGGCTATGCCCTGCTCCCCCGACGGCCGGGGGTCGACAGAGAGCCGGGCGATGATGTATACTATGGGCAATCATGTGAAATACGCCTAATCCTTTAAAAGACGACCTTCCTGCGTATCTTCGTAGGTCCGAGCAAAGCCTGATTTCAAGCGAATCAGGCTTTTTTTGTCAGAGTTTTTCTATAGCGGCGGCCCTGAACGCGCCCTGCCGGCAAAGGAGAGTTGCTCAATGAACAGCCAAGACTACATCACCCTGGATGAAACCTACGCGGCTCATACTTACCACCCCATCGAGGTCGTCATCGAACGGGGCGAGGGCGCGTGGGTCTACGATGTCGAGGGCAAGAAGTACCTCGATTGCCTGTCGGCCTATTCGGCTGTCAATCAGGGCCACTGCCACCCGCGCATCCTCGAAGCGGCCACGGCCCAGATGCACAAAGTCACCCTGACCTCGCGGGCGTTCTTCAACGACCAACTCGGCCCGTTCATGAAGGAACTGTGCCAGCTGACCGGCTACGAGATGGCCCTGCCGATGAACACCGGTGCGGAAGCGGTGGAGACGGCCATCAAAGTGGCGCGCAAGTGGGGCTATCGCCTGAAGGGCGTGGCCGACGACGCGGCCGAGATCATCGTCTGCGAGGGCAACTTCGCCGGCCGCACGACCACGCTGATCAGCTTCTCCAGCGAAGCACAATACAAGGAGGACTTCGGCCCACTGACCCCCGGCTTCGTCACCATCCCCTACGACGACGCCGAAGCCCTGGAGGAGGCCATCACGCCCAATACCGTTGCCTTCCTCGTCGAGCCGATCCAGGGCGAGGGCGGCGTGCGCGTGCCGTCGCCGGGCTATCTGAAGCGCGTCGCTGAGATCTGCGCCGCCCACGACGTCCTGCTCATCGCCGACGAGATTCAGACCGGCCTCGGCCGCACCGGCGCGCTGCTGTGCTGCGACCACGAAGGCGTCCGGCCGGACATCGTCACCCTGGGCAAGGCGCTCAGCGGCGGCTTCTACCCCGTCTCGGCCGTCGTCGCCGACCGGCGCGTGCTGGGGTTGCTGCGGCCGGGCGACCACGGCAGCACCTTCGGCGGCAACCCGCTCGGCTCGGCCATCGCCCGCGCGGCCCTGAGCGTCCTGGTAGATGAGGGGCTGGTTGACCGCTCGCGCGAGGTGGGCGCGTACTTCAAGGGCCGCCTGGAGCGCGTCGAGGGCGAGCACATCAAGGAAGTGCGCGGCAAGGGGTTGCTCATCGGCGTCGAACTGACCCGCCTGGCCCGCCCCTATTGCGACGCCCTACGCGAAGCGGGTATCCTCTGCAAGGACACCCACGGCACGGTCGTGCGCTTCGCCCCGCCGCTGGTCGTTACGAAAGAGCAGATCGACTGGGCGATGGAGCGGATTGAGCCGGCGCTCATGAATGGACACTGAGATTTGCCATGAACGCATCAACCTTCGGTGAAAAATTCGTCCGCAATTGCGGCATCTTGCAGCTCATGGATGACCTGGGCAATGCCCTGGCCGACCGGCCGGACATGATCATGCTCGGCGGCGGCAACCCCAGCCGCATCCCCGCGGTCGAGGCCTGCCTGCGCCAGCGCATGGAGACCGGGCTGCGCCAGGGCGACGCCTTCGAGCGGCTGGTGGGCAACTACGCCCCGCCGGCCGGCGACCGCGCCTTCCGCGTCGCCGTGGCCGAACTGCTGCGGCGCGAGTGCGGCTGGCCGATTACCGAGGCCAACATCGCCCTGACCAACGGCAGCCAGACAGCCTTCTTCTACCTGTTCAACTTCTTCGCCGGGCGCTTCAGCAACGGCCGACACAAGAAGGTGCTGCTGCCCCTGACGCCGGAGTACATCGGCTATGCCGACGTCGGCCTTGACGATGACCTGTTCATCTCCTACCGGCCGGAGATCGAGCACCTGCCGGAGCGGCAATTCAAGTACCGCGTCGATTTCGGCGCCCTGCGCGTGACCGACGAGGTCGGCGCGATCTGCGTCTCCCGGCCGACGAACCCCACCGGCAACGTCCTGACCGACGAGGAGATCGACCGGTTGCACGCCCTGGCCCGCCAGCACGGCGTGCCGCTGATCATCGACAACGCCTATGGCCCGCCCTTCCCCGGCATCCTCTACCGCGAGGTGCGGCCGGTGTGGGATGAGCACATTATCTTCTGCCTGAGCCTGTCGAAACTGGGTCTGCCGGGGGCGCGGACGGGCATCGTCGTCGCCACGCCGGAGGTTGCCGCGGCCGTCGGCGCGGCCAATGCCGTCCTGTCGCTGGCCCCCGGCAACTTCGGCGCATACATGGCCCACGAACTGGTCAGCAGCGGCGACGTGCTGCGCCTCAGCCGCGAGGTCATCCAGCCCCACTATGCCGCCAAGGTGCAGAACGCGCTGGCCTATCTGCCGGAAGCGCTGAGCGGCGTCGATTACTTCGTCCACAAGCCGGAGGGGGCCTTCTTCCTGTGGCTGTGGTTCAAGGATTTGCCCATCACCTCGGCCGAACTCTATGAGCGGCTGAAGGAGCGCAGCGTCCTCGTCGTGCCCGGCCACTACTTCTTTCCCGGCCTGCCCGGCGAATGGCGTCACCGGCACGAATGCATCCGCATGAACTACGCCCAGGACGACGCTGTCGTCCGCGCCGGCCTGCGAATCATCGGCGAGGAAGTGCGGCGCTGCTGCGCGAGTGGGGAATAGCCGCGGGGTGGGCCGCCGGTCAAAACGCCGGCAGCCATTTTTCACGGCCCCTTTACTGCGCCGGCCCGCATCTGCCGTTACCATGCACACAGATGGCAAGCGCCCAAAACCGTTTGCCGTCGGGTGGTATCAGGGAGAAGGAGCATGGAGATGCGGGAAGGCGGAAGCACGACCGCATCTCCCCCCTGATCGGTCCTAGTCCTCTTGCCCTTCCAGAAAGTCGTTCAACAACTGAAAGACCGCCGCCGCGCCGCCCGGCCGGGCCGCATAGCGCCTGCCATTATCCCCCAGGATGACGTTCACCAGGCGCGCCAGGCGCAGCGCGTCGAGGTGATGGATGACCGTCGGCGGGCGCAGCCGCAGCCGCCGGGCCAGGTCGGCCGGAGCCATTGGCTCGTCGGTCAGATAGCGCAAGATGCGCAGGCGGGTCGGCTCGGACAGGGCCTTGAGCGCCTGGTGCAGCGCGTCGGGCACGTATTCGCCCGGCACCAGCGAGACATCGTCCGGCCGCGCGCCGAACAGGAACAGTTTCTTACCCCCGGCCAGGTCGGTGATGACCACAAACGGCGTGATCCAGAACGATGGCGCCAGCACCAGCGGCGCGTTGGCCTGCTCCGGGGCCAGCCGCACGCCCTGTGATAGCTCCTCCAGCAGCGCGGGTTGCGGTAGTCGAGTGGCCAACTCTTGCGCGCGGGTCAGGGCCGCGTCCAGCGCCGGGCGGATGCGCGCCTCCTCCTCCTCGAAGAACGACTCGTGGTAGCACTCCAGGGCGGCCAACAGACCGTCGGCGCTGCCCACGGGGTCGGCCCACAGGTCGAGTAACTCGGCCGCCTCTTTGCGCACGATGGCCAGCGGTTGGTTGAGCCATTCCCCTTTCTGCATAGGGGCGATGATGCGGGCCAGGTCTTCGTCGCGCCACAGGCCGCGCACGGCAACGCTGCGCAGGATGCGCTTGACGCCCTCAGGGCGATCCGGCACGAGGGCCGCCAGCCGTTCGATGGGTTCCATCGCCCGCAGGGCGGCCAGGGCCGCGGCCGCGTCCTTGGGGCCGGAGAGAGCATGGACGCCGCTCATTGGTCGCAGGACATTCATCACCCGCTGCAGGCAATCGCGGGCGGCCACAGGCAGGCGCGAGCGCACGCCGGCCGCCCACGAACCACGCAGACCGTAGCGCTCGGCGCGGTGCAGAACGTGCAGGCTGGCGAAGAAGTCATAGGCCGTGCCGCTGTCCCATTCCACAGGATGTTCGTCGGAGTTAGTCATGTTCACTTGCGCCTTTAGGCCGCTGCCTCCGAGTCGATGACGGCTTCCGCGGCGGCCGGAGCCGGCGCGACGGCATCGAAGTCGGGCAGGATGTCCTCGACGTTGCGAATGGCCGGGATGAGGTAGCCGGCCAGACCAATGGCCGCGCCGAACAGGCCGCTGGCCGTGACCATCAGGGCCATGCCCGCGCCCGGCCCCGTGCCCACCAGCGGGCCGAATGTCACCGCCGCGGCTCCGCCGGCGCGCATGGCCGGCTCGAAAACGCGGTCGGCCAGCGGCCCGGCAATGAGAACGGCGATGGGAAAGCTGAACTGAGCGATCATGCGCCGGGTGGCGAAGACGCGCCCCTGGACGCCCGGCGGCACTTTCGATTGCCAGATGGCCTGATTGGAGCCGTTGATGATCGGGATGAAGCCCTGCGACATGAAACTGCCAAAAGCCCAACCGGGTAGGCTGCGGCTGATGCCGACGATGAACGGCCCCAGCAGGCCCTCGGCGGTCATGCCCAGCAGCACGCCGCGCACGCGCCGCTTCGGCCCGCCCCAGGCGCTCATGAGCAGCCCGCCGGCCACGCCACCGAACGCGGCAACAGACTCAACCGTGGCCAGCGTGCCGGCGTTGTTGCCCGTGCGGGCCAGGATCATCGGGAAGACGATGACCGAGCCGAAGGCGGCGATGAAGTTGATGGCGGTGAAGACCGTTTGCAGCCCCAGCAGGCTCGGCCGGGCCAGGATGTAGCGGAAGCCGTAGACGGAGTCTTGCAGCAGGCTGGGCCGCTGGCCGTCGGGCAACACCTCGGCCGGCGGCTGGGGCATGTGGACCAGCAGCACGGCCAGGATGGCGAAGATGAACGTGGCCACGTCGATGGACATGATGCCCGCCAGGCCAATCGGCCCCAGCAAGGCCCCGGCAAAGGCCGGCGCGAGGATGCCCGACGCCGCCGCGGCGAACTCCATCATGCCCGACGCGCGGCCATATTGCTCCTTGGGGATCATCAGCGTGACCGCGGCCGAGAACGCCGGAAACTGGAAGGCGTTGAAGGCTCCGGTGATGGCGTTGCCGACGTAGACCTGCCACGGCTCCAGATGCCCGGCCAGCAGGACGATCAGCAACCAGGCGATGGTGACCAGGCCGGCGGCCAGGTCGGTGACGATGACGACGAACTTGCGGTTGGAGCGGTCGACCAGCGCGCCGGCAAGGGGACTGAGCAGGATACTCGGCGCGGAGAAGGCGAAGATGGCGATGGTCAGGGCCGTGGCCTGGCTGGTGCGGTCGAAGAGGTAGAACGACAGGGCAAAGTTGGTCATACCCGTGCCCAAAAAGGACACGAGTTGACCGATCCAGATGACGCTAAAGCCCCGCATGCCGGCAAGTCGCGACGGACTTGTCATCAGGCTGCCTCATTCAATGGCGCTTGTCCTCGGTACGCGGCCTGGGAAGGCCCAGCCGTGGAGCGTCTTCGGCGACGACGGCTCGCAGCCGCGCCGCGTTCACAGTGAGGAACAGCGACAGGACTCCCTGATATCCCGGCGACTGTGCCAGTCTGATTAGATGATGATCTAATCGGGTAGTAATAGTAGTCAACTGGTCGCTATCTGTCAAGCATAACTAGAGCAATCGCATGGCCCGCATACTGTGGCGCGATTCTCCCGAATCGCGTTCTTAGGCCGGTGCAGACCAGAGCGCGATTCGGGAGAATCGCGCCACCGGTCGGCTACAGTCGGCCAAAGTAGACCTGCGTCCGGTAGGGCATGGTCACCTGGCCGTCGCGCTGGTGGGCGGCGAAGATGGCTTGCAGGCGGGCGACCATCGCCTCGTAGCGCGGGTCGTCGGGCAGCGGGCTGTAGGAGCCGGACAACAGCCCGCCCAGGACGGCGTCATAGTCGAGTTGCCGGGCGTGGTCGAAGACGCGCATCTCGAAGCCGTCGGCGAAGAGAGCGACGATCTTCTCCATGCGCGAGCCGTGGCGGACGCGCTGGTACTGCGTGGCATACTCGGCCAGCAGGGCCTCGTAGTCGTCCACGAAGCCGCCGGCGCTCTTGTCGCGGCCGTTCCAGATGAGGGCCGCGCCGCCGCCGGGGCGCAGGATACGGCGGAACTCGGCCCGCGCGGCCTCCGCCTCGAACCAGTGGAACGCTTGCCCGGCAGTGACGAGATCGACGGATGCATCGGGCAGGCCGGTGGCCTCGGCCGTGGCGTCGATGCTGATGAAGCCGGGCTGCTCGGCCAGCGCGGCCTCGGCCGCGGCGCGCATGGCTGCGTTCGGCTCGACGGCGTAGACGGTTGCGCCGCGGGCCAGTAGCAGCGTGGTCAGGATGCCCGTGCCGGAGCCGGCGTCAGCAACGACGCGGCCGGCGCGCAGCCCGGCTACTTCGCCCAGCCAGTCGAGCGCCGCCGGCGGGTAAGTCGGCCGGTAGCGGGCGTAGTTGTCGGCGCGGGCGGTGAAGCGGCGCGTCGGCTGCTCGTCGAGGGCCAGCCGCTGGATGAACTCCAGGCGGTTGCCGAACGGGTCGCGGCACTCGAAGCGGTCATAGCCGGGGATGGGCACGCTCTCCAGGGCAACGATCCCGGCTGCGGCCAGCCGTTCGCGCCAGGCGGCCAGGTCAGCGACCTGGTAGGCGACGTGGGCCTTAGTGCGACGGCGCTCGACGCCCTCTTCGATGCCGATGTGCAGCTGCTGCCCGCCGACCTCGACCCAGAAGCCACCGCGACCCTGCAACGAGTCGGGCTTGGCTACCGGGCGCAGGCCCAGCGTATCGACGTAGAAGGCGCGCGCGGCGGCCTCGTCGGCCGCGGCGACGGTGATCTGCACGTGGTGAATGGCGGAAATCATGTTCATCCTCCTAAGAAACCGGGTTTCTGGGAGAAACCCAGTTTCTACTCGATCACAGTGATGACGGCCAACAGCAGGCTATCGCCGCCGGCGACGGCCAGCCGCGTGGCCGGGTCGAAGGCGTCGTAGAGGCCCACTTGCAGGACGTACTCGCCCGGCGGCAAGCCGGCCGGCAACAACAGGCCGTGGTTGTCGATGACAGCCTCGCCGGCGGCCCAGCCCGTCGTCGGCCGCGAGCCGCCGCCCGGCTCGCCGTCGTGCTGGGCAACGAGCCGGCCGTCGGCGGCCAGCAGATGCAGGAAGACCTTGTACGGGCGGGCCGGGGCGACGTCGGCCGTACACTCTTTCCCTACACGACGCTCTTCCGATCTCGGAAGAGCGTCGTGTAGG
>ERZ724519.1242-NODE-1242-length-10712-cov-3.370273_pt1 | contig 10712 bp, 7 predicted proteins | sample MGYA00376052_ERZ724519 | MGnify/ENA primary metagenome ERZ724519 (study PRJEB28724, sample SAMN07190883) | activated sludge metagenome | isolation source: activated sludge of sewage treatment plant in Hong Hong | place: Hong Kong | collected 2016-03-17 ... | reverse complement strand
TCAACCGGTTCTTGTAGGCAAGAAAGAATTTGAAGCTCGCGACGCCGTGCTCGCGCACCAGCGGTTCCATCTCCAGGGAAAATCGCTCGCCCCACCACGACACCGTCATGTGGAAGCCGTAGTCGATCGTCGCCTTTGCCGCGCGCTCGCGCCAGACCGCGAGCGCATCGAGCGGCGATTGCCCGTGGTCGGGGCCGACGAAATCAAGGATCGTTGTCGTCCCGCCGGCCGCGGCCGCCGCCGTGCCGGTAAAGAAGTCGTCGGCGACGACGGTGTCCATCATCGGCAGCTGCATGTGCGTGTGCGGATCGACGCCGCCCGGCATGACGAAGCAGCCGCCCGCGTCGACGATCTCGGCGCCGCCGTCCGCGTCGAGATTGTCGCCGACGGCCGCGATGCGGCCTTCTAAGCATAAGAGATCGGCGCGGCGACGGCCCGTGTCCGTCACCAGCGTCCCGCCGCGAATGAGGATTTTTTCCAAACTGGCTCTCCGCCCGTCTTCTCCGTGCGCCGGGCGCTCCGGCTTATCAATTAGTTAGCAGAATGTTCGATCGCCGCGGTCACGAAATTGACGGCCCCTGCCGCGGTCACAGCGTGCAGAAGCTGATCCATGATGCGCAGCGGGGTCAGGTCGACCGGCCCGTCGGCGGCGCCGTCGGCAGTCCCGGCGGGATCAGACAGATCAAGGCGCAGGTCGAACCCTGCGCCGCTGTAGCGCACGCCGCCGTGTCCGGTTTCCATCCGCACCACCCGCCCGGCGAAGCGGCCATGCATCCTGAACCCGTTGGCAAGACGCTCCACCACGAACCCGTCGCGCTCGGGCGCGGCCGCCCATGAATCGAGGCTGCCGAAAAACAGCGGCTTCACCAGATACGGGCCGCCATCCTCCGGACACTGGACATCGCAATTGCCGCATTCGTTACAGGCATCTGCGAAAGTGGCGAATTGGCGCGGCTTGGCGATGACGGTTGCCGTCCCGGTCGCGATCGTCCAGCCGTGGGGGCCAGGCGACAACTGCTCGACGCGCAGCGCGCCTTTGGGGACGACGAAGCTGAAATTCGCATCGTTCGGGCACACGGGGATGCATTTGTCGCAGGTGTAGCAGTCGAACAATGCCAGATGGCGGCCGATTTTCTTGGGCGGCATGGAATTGGCGGCCGCCGAATAGCGTGTCTCGGCGAGCACGCGGTCGGCATAAACCTCGGTGTTGAGCAGGCGCGCGGCCGATACCCACGCGGGGAACGCTTCTTTGGCCGCTGTTCGTAAGTCTGTTTTCTCAGCCAAGGCCGCGCGGCACGCCGCGGTCTGTTCGGGCGGCAGATTCAAGGCGTCGAGGGCCGCCTCCGCCTGCCCGTGCGCGGAGATGACGAACGTATCGATGTCGGCGGCTCCCGCCTTGTTCATGCGCTCGATGAGCGCCGCGATATAACGATAGCCGCGCCGATAGCCCCCCGGCTTCAAAAGGTCGGTGCAGACCGTGACCGGCGCCAGCCCGAGACCCACGGCATCGGCAAAATTCTCATCGTCGATGCCGGCGGAGAAGGAGATCGGGATGCGATCGGCGAACGTCGATCGGAAACGGCGGACGAGAGCCACCGCCAGCGGGTGCAACGGTGGCCCGGAGAGATACATCTGCTGTTCGCTTGCGGGAAAAAACGTCTTGTGATTGCGCACGACCAGCGTGTTGGAAAATTTGACTCCGAACCCGCGGCGAAGCCGGTGTGCGCGCTCGTCGAGCCGCCCAACGAAATCGACCACTTGTTCCCAGCCCGCATCCTGCTCGAAGGCCGCGTCGGGCACTGCGAGTTCGGAATAGCCGAGCTGATCATTGAGAATTTCCCGGAGTTTTTTCGCGCCCAACAGCGTCGGATTGAGCTTGATCACGACGTCGAGCCCGACTTCCTCGAGCAGAAAGGCCGCGATGCGCTCGATCTCGTCCGGCGGGCAGCCGTGGAAAGTGGACAAGGTCAGCGTGGTCGAGAGCCGCCGCGGGTAGGAGAGATCGCGAAAACGCTTCCAAGCCTCGGGGATCTGTGCGCGCAGCTTCTCGACGACCGGCGTCGCGTCGAGCAATCCCGCCATGAAGGCGTGCATCTTGTCTGAACGAATTCCGGCGAGGTCGTAGCCGATGCTCATGTCGAACACGGTGTCGCCGAGGTCCCGGACCACGCCGGAAGCCTTCAGCATTTCGATCAACATGGCGGCCTTGACGTATTCTTCGCGCGACTGGTCGAGCGTCAGTTCCTGTGACCACTCGACGTTGAATCCGACCGTCTGCACGTCGATGCACGGGCGCGGTATCGTGAGATCGTCTTTGATCTGAACGGTTTTGAATTCGATGATCCGGCCGCCGGCCAGCCACGACAGCACAATATTCTGCGCCATCTGGGTATGCGGACCCGCGGCCGGTCCGAGCGGGGTCGATGCGCGTCGCCCATGGCAGAACACGGACAAATCGCGCCGGCTGTCGCCTTGCACGAAGCGCTGGACCGGCAGATCGAACGCAGAGCGCTTGCGGTCAAGCTCGCGAAATAGTCGCGTGATCAGTACGCCGAAGGGAATTGGGACAAGGTCGACCATGAAGGTTTAAGCGCCTTGTCCTCCATGCCCGAAATGCGCCGAGCAACAGCAAATCCCGTTTTCGTCGATGCACCCGCGGGCGCACCCGCCAAGCCTGGTCCGTACCGCGCCGCGCGCATTTGCCTCGCAGGCCGCGGCTGTTTTGCATTTAAGCGGGCGCAGCGCAAGCCCGTCCGGGACCCGGTTGCCGGGCGGGGGCCAGGCGGCGACGGGCCCCGAAGCGGTGCTCGCCGGGACTTGGCCGGTCCCGAAACTGGCGCTGCTGGAACTAAGCCGGCTCTGGCGATGTATGCGGGCGCCCTCGCGGTGCCGCTGAACAGATCGCCTTTGCCCTCTGCCGGCGCTATCGAAAAAGCCCCGCCACCCCTTTTGGGCGGCGGCGCTAAGTCCAGGGAGGATAACGCCCAAGGAGGGCACCGCTCCGAAGCACGGACTATGCCATCGCCAGGGACGTCGATCGAGCGGGAAAGGGCGGCAGGCCCGGGGAGGTAAATGAGCGCATCCCGGGCGCGCCTTTGCGGTTGATAATTTGCTTCGCCTCCCGCGCACTAGCGGCGCCGGTCCAGTTAGGTTTAATCTGAAGGAAATAATGGGTGATGCGGCTTGGCCTAGAACTGCGGCGAGGGAACCATGAGCAAGGTTTCAGCAACCCCAGCAGCCCTTAAACTCATTGCCGAAATCGTATCCGAACACGGTCCGGTACTGTTTCATCAGTCCGGCGGCTGCTGTGACGGCTCTTCGCCCATGTGTTTTCCGCGGGACGAATTCTTGGTGGGCGATCGGGACGTTCTGCTCGGCCATATCGATGGAACCCCAGTCTATATCAGCGGACCTCAGTACGAAGCGTGGAAGCACACCGACCTGATCATCGACGTGGTGCCTGGACGCGGTGGCATGTTTTCGCTCGACAATGGTCGGGAGCTTCGCTTCTTGACGCGGTCGACAGTATGTCCTGCGCCCCAATCTCAATCGACCAAAGGCACTTAGTGGCTCGCAACCGCTGACGATCTATCTGGCGCGTCGCGGCGCGAGACGATCGCCGGTGCGGCTAATGCCGCATTTCGGAGGTCGCGATCGCTTGCGCTCAGGAGCGCTGCGCCAGGCGCGTCTCGCGCCGGCACATTGCGAGCTTCATCCGCGCGTGTGCGTCTTCTTGATGAGCCGGCGATAATATGTGCTTCTGTCGATCCCGAGTCGCCGGGCGGCCTGCGAGACGTTGCCGCCACTGGCTTCGAGCGCCGTTCGCATCGCCGAGAGCATCTGCGCGTCAAGCGGGTCGACACATTCAGCAGCGAAATTATCGGGTTCGAGCGGTATGGCCGTGCGAATCTCGGGCGGCAGCGCCGACGGCGGCACTGACGATCCGTCCTCACTCAATACGAGGAGCGCGCGCAAAGTGCTGACGAGCTGGCGAAAATTGCCTGGCCACTCATACTCCGCCAGCAGGCGCTCCGTCTCGGGCGATAGCGCCACGCCGGCCGCTTCGCCGCCGAGCCGTTGCCACAACGTGCGCACCAGCGCCGGCCGGTCGGGGTGATGCCGCACCGGCGGCTGCTCGACGACATATTGTGCTATCCGGAAATACAGGTCCTGGCGGAAGCCTCCGGCCGCCAAAAGCGCGCTTAGCGGCTGATGCGTCGCGCAGATCAGCGCAAAATCGACGGGAATCGGCCGGCCGCCGCCGAGCGGGGAGATTTCCTTATCCTGCAACACTCTGAGCAGCCTGCTCTGCAATGACAACGGCATGTCGCCGATCTCATCGAGGAAGAGAATGCCGCCGTCCGCCTCGCGGAGAAGCCCCTTGGCGCCCTGTCGCCGCGCTCCCGTAAAGGCGCCGGGCTCATAGCCGAACAATTCGGATTCGATCAGTCCTTCCGGCAGGGCCGCGCAGTTTACCGCCACGAAGGGCTTGTTGCGGCGCGCGCTCTCGTTATGAACGCGCCGCGCGAATACGTCCTTTCCCGTTCCGGTCTCGCCAAGGACGAGCACGGGAATACCCGCCTCTATAAGCCGCACCGTGCGCGACAGTGCTGCCTGCATCTCGGCGCCGAAAATTGGCTCGATGTCCGCTAACGCCTTCGTTTCCTTTGGCGACTTCGGCACTCGCTGCCGCGGCGCGACCAGGCGGCCGACAAATCGTTCGCCGCCCGCGCCGCGCAGCTGCTGCGCGCCGTCCGATGGCTTGGCGCCCGGCATGAGTTCTTCAAGAACAGCCAGATCAAGCGCCGACCAATCGAGCTTCAACAGCTGCAATCCACGGCGATTGGCAGCGACGAGCGTTCCATTGCGAAAAACCAGGATCCCCTCGCGCGCCGTGCCCACCAGCGCGGCGTCGTGATGGAAACGCAATACCGTGCAGTGCTCATGGCCTTGCTCAAAAAAGCGGTGCTCGATCTGCTCGGCGGCAAGCCGCACAAGCCCGAGGGCGTGGACATGGCGGACCGCGGAATGGCCGGACATGTCGAGCGCGCCAGCGAGCGCACCCCGCGGATCAATCAGAGGCGCCGCGGCGCATGCAAGAATATTGTGGTGCTCGAAGAAATGTTCGGCTCCGTGTACGACGATCGGACGCCGCTCAAAGAGCGCGGTGCCTATCGCGTTGGTTCCGGTTACGCCTTCATTCCATGGCACCCCCGGCCGCAAGGCAACCTGTGAAGCACGACCTGCGAAAGCACTGTCGCCGACCAAATCGAGCACCAGACCCGAGGCGTCCGTAAGAATCACCACGCTGCCCGTAAGCCTCGCGTCGGAGTGGAGCGCGTCCATCTCCGGTTTGACCAATTTCCACAGTCGCTCGTGTCGCTCCTTCAACTGCCGGAGTTCGCTCGCGTTTGGAGGTTCGATCAACGGCAGGCGGCCGGTTTCCAGTCCATGACTGGCGCAGCGCTGCCACGAGCGGAGGATCGGCGCATCAAGAAGCCCCTCCGGCAAAAATCCGTCGTCGAAAAAACGTCGGCGCGCTGCAACAACAGCATCGGGGTTTGATGCGCGTGGCATGGGCGTCTCCCCAAAGTGTTGCATTCTGCAACACCTGTTGCGTTTATTTTTTTGAATTATCGCACGCAACCATAGGCTTTGTCTATTGAACCGACGGATTAGAGTCGCGTGCTCGCTATAACCTTTTGACTTTCTTGGCCCGCTAACTCCTGGGGCGCATCGCGGCGTGTCGCAAACGCCAGATGGCACGAAGGATGCGTAGGGCGCTTTTGAAACAATAAAGGAGGAAACGATGAACAAACCCGAGTTCCTGAAATCCCAGGTATCGTCCGTTTTCAAGGCGCGCTACGGAAATTTCATCGGCGGACAATGGGTCGAGCCCCTGGGTGGCCGCTATTTCGACGATACGACGCCGGTCACGGGCGCAAAGCTTACGGAGATTCCGCGCTCGCAAAAAGAAGACGTCGAGTTCGCGCTCGACGCCGCGCATGCGGCGAAAGACGCTTGGGGCCGCAAGAGCGCGGCCGAGCGCTCCCTCATCCTCAATCGCATCGCCGACCGCATGGAGGAAAACCTCGATCTCCTCGCGACCGCCGAAACCTGGGACAACGGTAAGCCGATACGCGAAAGCCTGGCTGCGGACCTGCCGCTCGCCGTCGATCATTTTCGCTATTTCGCCGGCGTTATCCGGGCGCAAGAAGGTTCGATCGGCGAAATCGACCACGATACGGTAGCTTACCACTTCTATGAGCCTCTCGGCGTGGTCGGCCAGATCATCCCGTGGAACTTCCCGCTGCTCATGGCGGCGTGGAAGCTCGCGCCGGCGCTTGCCGCTGGCAATTGTGTTGTCCTCAAGCCGGCAGAGCAAACTCCCGCGTCGATCTTGGTGTGGGCCGAACTCGTCGGCGACCTGCTGCCGCCCGGCGTACTGAACATCGTGAACGGGTTCGGCCTCGAAGCCGGCAAGCCGCTCGCCTCAAGCCCTCGCGTCGCCAAGGTCGCCTTCACCGGCGAGACCACGACGGGCCGGCTCATCATGCAGTATGCGAGCCAGAACCTCATCCCGGTCACTCTCGAACTCGGCGGCAAATCGCCCAACATCTTCTTCGCCGACGTGATGGCGGAGGACGATGCCTTCCTGGACAAGGCGATCGAAGGCTTCGTCATGTTCGCCCTCAATCAAGGCGAGGTATGCACTTGCCCAAGTCGCCCGCTCATCCAGGAATCGATCTACGACCGGTTCATGGAACGCGCGCTTTCACGCGTTGCGGCGATCAAGCAGGGCAATCCGCTGGACCCTGCGACCATGCTCGGCGCGCAGGCATCGAGCGAGCAGCTCGAGAAAATCCTCGCCTACTTCGACATCGGGCGTCAGGAGGGCGCGGAGATTCTCACCGGCGGCGAACGCAATACGCTGCCGGGCGAGTTGGCGGGGGGGTATTATGTGAAACCGACCGTGTTCCGCGGTCACAATCGCATGCGCATCTTTCAGGAGGAAATCTTCGGCCCGGTGGCCTCGGTCACGACCTTCAAGGACGAAGACGAAGCGCTCGCAATCGCCAACGATACGCTCTACGGCCTGGGCGCCGGCGTGTGGACCCGTGACGGTACGCGGGCTTACCGCTTCGGCCGGGCGATCGCAGCCGGCCGGGTTTGGACCAATTGCTATCACGCCTATCCGGCGCATGCCGCGTTCGGTGGCTACAAGCAATCCGGTATCGGGCGTGAAACGCACAAGATGATGCTCAATCATTATCAGCAGACCAAGAACCTTTTGGTCAGCTTTGATCCGAAGCCGCTCGGCTTCTTCTGAACGCAGCGCCAATCGCGACCAGACAAATACGAAAGCATCAAGAGGAAGGGGAACGTGAAATGCCTAAGACCATGAAAGCTGCCGTCGTCCGCAAACTGGGCAATCCGCTCGTTTGCGAGGAGATTCCAATCCCCGAACCGGGAGAGGGTCAGATTCAGGTCAAGATCGCTGCATCAGGAGTATGCCACACCGACTTGCATGCTGCTGAGGGTGACTGGCCGGTGAAGCCCAATCCGCCATTCATTCCCGGTCACGAAGGCGTTGGCTGGGTGTCCGGGGTTGGCGCTGGCGTCAAGCATGTGAAGGAAGGCGACCGCGTGGGCGTGCCGTGGCTTCACACCGCGTGCGGGCATTGCATTCACTGTCTGGGTGGATGGGAGACGCTGTGTGAGAGCCAGCTCAACACGGGTTACTTTGTCAACGGCGGCTTCGCCGAATATGTCGTCGCTGATCCGGATTTCGTCGGCCATCTGCCGGGCAACATCGACTTCGTCAATATTGCTCCGATCCTTTGCGCCGGCGTAACCGTCTATAAAGGTCTCAAGGTCACCGACACGCGGCCCGGCGACTGGGTGGTGATTTCGGGGGTTGGGGGGCTTGGCCACATGGCCGTGCAATATGCGAAGGCCATGGGTCTGAATGTCGCCGCGGTCGACATCGCCGAGGAAAAACTCGATCTGGCGCGCGAGCTCGGCGCGGAGATGACCGTCAACGCCAAGATCGACGATCCCGCGGCGGTCATCAAGAAGGAGATCGGCGGCGCCCAGGGCGTCTTGGTGACTGCGGTGTCGCTGAAGCCTTTCGAGCAGGCCCTCGGCATGGTCCGCCGCGGCGGCACCATCGTGCTTAACGGGCTGCCGCCGGGCAGCTTCCCGCTGCCCGTATTCGATGTCGTGCTGAACGGCATAACGGTCCGGGGCTCGATCGTCGGAACGCGGCTCGACCTTCAGGAAGCGATCGATTTTGCCAGCGCCGGCAAGGTTAGGGCAACGGTCAGCACCGACAGGCTCGAGAACATCAATCGCGTGTTCGACCAAATGCGGCGCGGGGAGATCGAAGGCAGGGTGGTGCTCGACCTGGCGGCATGAGATCGACATAGAAAGCCTTGGAGAGGGCCTTCGTGGCCCTCTCCCGTGGAAACTGGCCGCAGGAACGAGGCACGCGGCGCGACGCTGACACCCGAATAACAAATTTGATGCGGCTTCGGTGATGGCGACGCCCTCCGCGCGCACGCCCGTTCCCCGTGGGATGACGCCGTCGCGGATGGCGCAGGTCAGGATCACTCCGCAGCGACTGCCCGGGGCCGCGCTGCGGCGGCGCCGACATGCGGACGCGCCGCGACAGGAACGGGGCCGGCCCCGGCATCGTCCGAAACAAAGGCGCGTTGCGTGCGCACAATCTGGTAGCCGCGCCGTCCGAGATACCAGACGGGCGCGCTCCACACATGCACGAGACGCGTGAACGGAAACACGAGGAAGATGGTCATCCCGAGCAGGAGGTGCAGCTTGAAGACGGGGCTCACGTCGGCCACGAGGCCGGCGACGCCCGGCTGCAATGTCAGCACGCCCTGCGCCCAGTTCATGAACTTCACCATCTCGTGGCCGTCGAGATGCTGGGCGGAAATTGGAATGGTCGCGAGCCCGAGAGTAAGCTGCGCATACAGCATCAGCAGCACCGCGATGTCGCCAAACGACGAGGTGCGGCGGATGCGGGGATCGAACAGCCGGCGATGCACGAGCAGCGTGAGGCCGATAAAGCACACGACGCCGGCGACGCCGCCCACGACCATCGCCATGACCTGCTTGAAGCTGTGCGATATTCCGACCATGTCGAATATCCACACCGGCGTCAGCAGGCCACCGAGATGGCCGATAAAGATGACCAGGATGCCGACGTGAAACAGGTTCGAGCCCCACATCAGCTGGCTGCGGCGCAGCAGTTGGCTCGATCCGGTCTTCCAGGTGTACTGCTCGCGGTCGTAGCGCAGCAGGCTGCCGAGCAGAAACACCGTGAGGCAGAGATAGGGGTACCAACCAAACAGGACGTAATTGACGGCGTTGTACATGTTGATCTCCTCAGGCCCGGGCTGAGGCGGGCCTTTTGGCCGCGCGAATGCGTGCGATCAGGCCGTCCTTGCACTCGGCCGCGCCTGGCCCAAACGTGACCGGTTCGTCTTCCCAGGCTTTATCGATTGCCGCGAGGTCGGTCGGGTCGGTGTCGGGCTGATCGAGCAAGCCGGCGATCTCCTCCGCCTTGGGCTTTGCGCCGGCGATCTCCACCAGCGCCCGGAACACGGCCTCGTAGGAAGAGCCGCGCTTATGCAGGCGCTCCGCCAGCGCCGTGAGGATGTGGGCGGTCTGGCCCAGCATCTCGCGCGCTTCGGGAAGCGGACGCGTCGACAGAAACTCCAGGAACAACGGCAGGAAATCGGGCAACTCGGCGGCGCCGATCGCAAGGCCGTTCCTTTCGTAGTGCGCCTGCAGGTCGATCATCGCCTGACCGCGATCGCGGCTTTCGCCGTGCACGTGCTCGAACAGATAGAGCGACAGCGAGCCGGTGCGGTCGAACAACAGCACGTAGCGCTCCTGCAAATCGAGGAGATCATCGCCGTCGAGTTCAGTGATCAGCCCATCGAGCGCCCGCCGGGCGCCGTCGGCCAGGATTCCGTCAGCGGCGAGCGCTGCGCGCATCTCCCCGGAGGCCGCCTTGAGGCTGTCGCCGGGATAGCAGAGCAGCGCCGACAGCGCCTTGAAGGTCTGCGCCATCACTCGACCTCCATCGGCGTCCTGGCGCGCCTGGGCGTGCCGAACAGGTTCGATTCGCTGACCCCGCCGGAGCAGCCATTGCCGAAGGAAAAGCCGCAGGCGCCGCGCAGATCGTAAGCGTCCTCGCTGAGCTCACGATGGGCGGTCGGAATCACGAACCGGTCCTCGAAGTTCGCGATCGCCATCACCTGATACATGTCTTCGATCGCCGCTCCGGTGAGACCGACCCGCTGCGCAAGCGTTTCGTCGGTGACGCTGTCGATGGTCTTGGCGCGCATATACGCGCGCATCGCCAGCATGCGTTCGAGCGCACGCGCGATCGGCTCCTCCTTGCCCGCGGTAAGCAGGTTGGCGAGATACTTCAGCGGAATGCGCAAACTGCGCACGTCCGGCATTTCGCCGTCGACCCCGATCCTGCCGGCCGCCGCGGCCGATTGGATCGGCGACAGCGGCGGCACGTACCACACCATCGGCAACGTCCGGTACTCGGGGTGCAGCGGGAACGCGACTTTCCAGTCGATCGCCATCTTGTAGACCGGGGACCGCTGCGCGGCTTCGAGCCAGGACTCCGGCACGCCGTCGGCGCGCGCCTGCGCGATCACCGAGGGATCGTTGGG
>ERZ724519.1236-NODE-1236-length-10747-cov-2.895810_pt1 | contig 10747 bp, 4 predicted proteins | sample MGYA00376052_ERZ724519 | MGnify/ENA primary metagenome ERZ724519 (study PRJEB28724, sample SAMN07190883) | activated sludge metagenome | isolation source: activated sludge of sewage treatment plant in Hong Hong | place: Hong Kong | collected 2016-03-17 ... | reverse complement strand
CAAATTAGACCAAGGCATAGCCAGCAACTTCGCCAATTTTACGCCACAAGAAATACAAGGGCGACAAATATTTATGAGCGATTGTTGGCATTGTCATACCGCAGTGCCAACAGTAACAGGAGAAACCGACGTTATGGATTTCACCAAAATGATAGCCTCTATGTCCTATCCCCAAAACAATGGCTTATCGCTTGACCACAGTAGCGACCAAGGTGTTGCCTCTTGGACCAATGCACCAACTGATGTAGGACGATTTAGCGCACCTTCTTTGAAAAATATAGAACTTACTGCACCTTATATGCACGATGGTAGCATGGCTACTCTCGAAGCTGTGGTGGAGTTTTATAGCAAAGAAATCAAACCCGACCCCAATTCTACTTTTTCGCCCGACAATATGTATGGCTCAAGTTTGCCAATACCTTTTACAGGTTTTGACTATACAGTAGAAGAAAAAGCCGCTTTGGTAGCCTTTTTGCGCACCCTCACCGACCCAAGTTTCATTACCGACCAACGCCTAAGTGACCCATTTGTGGCAACGGAACATTCGACCGGTGTACTCCAAAATGACCCCACTTTGATTGACAATATTTATCCAAACCCAATGGTAGAAAGAGCTACCATACAGTTCCAAAACCGCAGCCGCGAGCTAACACATTTGCGCGTCTATAGCCTATCGGGGAGTTTGGTGACAGTGGGAGCAACTGTTGAAAACCAATATACTTTGGAACGCAACAACTTGCCTCCGGGACAATATTTGGTATCGGTAGAACAAGCTAACCGTCAAGCTGTTCATAAATTAATTGTTCCATAATGCTTTCAGCAACACATAAAGCAAAATAAAACAAACTAACACAAGCGAAATGAAAATGTACTGTTTTCATTTCGCTTGTGTTGCTATAAACCACTATAACGACTATAAACCACTATAACGACTCTATTTCGGTATTCACCACAAAAAAAGGGGTGTTCATCTAAAAAATTTGGCTTAATTGCTTCTGATAACGTAACTTTGAGGCGCAGTAACCACCAATCAAAATCCCAATAATGAACGAAGTCAGTTTAATTAACAGAACGGTCGACACTGTTGTTACCACCACCGACACCCTCATCGATAAATACATTTTATTTCTGAAACAACGTATTAACAAGCCTAAACAGCTTTGGAGCCAGATGATTTTGGTACATTTGATAGCTTCTTTGGTGTGGTTTGGCGTTATTTTTCTATGCACCCTCACATGGAAAGACCTTTTAGATGTTGTCACAATCCCGTGGCAAGACAGCGCTATTCGCCCTGTTTTCAATAAATATGTTTTATATTACCCTGTTATTTTGTGTAATATATATTATCTAATCCCTAAACTGTGGCGACAAAAACGCTACATTTTTTACCTGATATCTATATTGTTTGCTGCTCTTTACTGCACACTTCTCAACAATACTTTTTTAGCCAAAGCAGAAGATAGTCCCGAAAGTTGGGAAGCGCAATACCTTGTGCAGTTAATAAGTGTTACTGTAGTTTTTATTATATCAGGATTAATACAATATATGTATGAAGAATTAGCTGTATCGGCGCGAACTATTGTATTAGAACGCCAAAAAATGCGTTTGGCATTAGAGAAAAATGATTTGGAACTGAACAATATTAAATTGCGTGTAGCACAGTTAAAGCCCCATTTTTTGCTCAACGCCCTCAACAACATCGATACATTGTTGCTACTACAGCGCACTGATGCTGCTGCTAAATCGTTGCAAAATTTGAGCGGAATTTTGAAATACTTATTATATGATAGCGACAAAAAAAGCATTAGCCTTCGCGACGAAATTCAGCATGTCGAAAGCCTAATACAATTGGAAAACCTGCGCTTTCGCAATCCACCACGCATTGATTTGAAAGTGAGTGGTAATATCGACCAAGTGCAAATACCTCCTTTATTGTTGACACCCTTGGTCGAAAATGCGTTCAAACATTTTGACCCCAACAATCGTTGGATACAGATAAATGTCGAAATTTTTTTAAATCATATCAGTATCAGCATCGAAAACAGCCAAACCCCACACACCACTACTGCCAAAACCGACTATGGAGGTTTGGGAATCAAACGCTTGGAAGAACGCTTACATAACCTCTATCCTCAATACCAAAATTTGCTCAAAATTAACACGAATCATGCTACTATTTTTGGAGTCGTATTGACTATTCCTATATAACTATTTTATCCTAACCATAATCCTTTACCACTATGACCGAAGAACTAACTAACCAAACTGTACTTGAACACACACCACTACAATGCCTAATTATAGACGATGAACCTTTAGCTGTTGAACGACTTGAATTGTTTATAAACAATTTATCGCACAAAATAGTATGCCGAGCTGTATGCTACAACCCGCGCGAGGCATGGAGTATTTTGCAAACACAAGACATCGACCTTTTATTGATGGACATTAATTTTAGTGTTCCTGACCCCAACAACCAAGAAGGTTTTGATTTTGTTTTATACACCAAAAACAACCCGCGTGTCCCTCCTGTTATTTTCATAACAGGACATCACCCCGAATTGGCGCTCAAGGCATGGGACTTGGAAGTGATAGATTTTATCTCAAAACCCGTCTATCCCGACCGATTCGAAAAAGCCATTGACAAGGCTATGACCTTTCCACGTCGCGCTAAAAGTGAAGGTGAAGGTGCGAACACAACAATGCCCAAACTCGAAGACGAATATCTCGACATCAAACTATCGGGACGTGATGGATCTTTCACCAAACGAATCTGGTTAAAAGAAGTGCAATATGTCAAATCGAATGGTAATTTTGTCGAAATCTACACCGAAAATAACCACCAAAAACCTTATTGCCCAAACATAACACTCAAAGAATTTGTACAAAAATTGCCCACCTATCATTTCCTACAGTGCCACCGTTCTTATATTGTCAACAGACAATACGTGGAATCTTGGAGCAATTTAGAACTTGTTCTAAACAACCAAACCAAAGTTCCTATTGGCGAAAAATATAAAGACGAATTTTTGCAATGGCTCAATATGCTTCCCAAATAGGAGAGAAGAAAACCACAACCAAACAACCCAAACTGCCGCTGCAAAAGGCGGCATTTTGGGTAAATACTTTCTTTTTGTTTCATTAATCTTTGTATTTCAAAGTATTTTGATTTTTTTAAAAAACTCCACGACTATAGCCTGATAATATTATTATGAATATTATCAGGCTATAACTAAATTAATTTAAAATTACATGATGTTTATTACTTATTCATTTTGAGCAACGCTTACTGTGCCGCCATTAGTGCCATTCCACAAAACCTGAATGGTGGGTGTGCCTTGTCCGTTTAGGATAGTGCCTTCAACAACAGATTGCCATAAGTTTCCGTTGACACTAAAAAATAGTCGCTGCTGTTTGGGATAGGAACAATGAACAAACTATGAGGATAGATATATCCTGCGGCTCCTGCATCAGGTAAATAGCTAATGATACCGTTTGCATTAAGTTGCAAATTACCATCAAAAGGGAAAAGAAACATTTGGTGGATAGTGTCTCCTGCGGGTGTTCCAACAGCCGCTACCCAAAGACGGTTGCTGCTGCTAATGTAGTGACAATCGGTGATGTGTAGGTCGCTATAAGGCAAATCAGAAAAATTAAAACTACCCATCTCTTCGCCGAAACAGTTGGTTTTGAGCAAAGTGTTTTGGTTGGAATCGAATGATAACATTACATAGCCTTTGTCTTGTGTTTGAATAACTTTGTGAGCAGTAAAAGAATAGTTGTCATATTGGTGAACAATGGGCGTTTGTGCCCAACAAAAGATGCTACAAAACAAAAAAAATAAGTATCTGCTTTTCATACAAAAGAGGTTTAAGGAATAAAAAAAAATAACACTTGGGCTGTGTCTTAGCTTGTATTTCTGTTACAAAATTACTCCTACACTTGCCAACTAACCAAATATAAGTGACCAAAGTGGGTATATCTATAGTGAAAACGAATAAAGTTTGATAAATGTGCTTTTTTGTGGGTTAAAATGACAAGGAAATGTTAGTTCTGTTATTGCCAATTATGGTGGATTTGCAAATACAATATCCCTCCAACTCACTCACTATGAAGTCAGTTTGGAGGGATATTGTAACTCTCACGGTTTTACCATTTTACTATCCGAAAAACTTGCGATTGGTCTTCATGAGTGATGCGCAGGAGGTATAAACCCGCAGGCAGATTTTCTAATGACCAATAGGTGACAGGCAGATTAGACAGTGTTTGTGCATTTATCAATTGTCCGCTAAGGTTAAACAATTGGCAGTCATATTGACTATCGAGGTCATCATCTACAAAATTGATAAATACCGCATCTTGAGTAGGGTTGGGGTAAATAGTTGCCAAAGGCTGGTTGGGCTGGCTCGGAGGCGTATAGGGTGTAGGTTTTTGCGATTTGTTTTTGAACCAACGTATTTTGCCGTCCAACACCGAAGCTGCAACTATATCGTCGTCACCATCGTTGTCCAAATCGGTAGCTGTTAGCACTTTTATGCCCAAGGCATCAGTCATGATGGTGTGTAATTCATTAAAACTACCTTTCCACGCATTGCGCCGCCAAGCAATAGTACCATCAACATACGAACCCGAAACCACATCTTGTTGCCCGTCTTGGTCAAGGTCTGCCACACAAACAGCCTTGGGATTTGCCAACGTACTAAATACCGATTGGATAGGAATGGGGTCTGAATTAGGTATAGCATTATCTATATAGTAGAACACATCACCACTTTGAGGAGATGCTACCAATATCTCTTCTACAAAATCTCTTACCAACTCCGCCATGACAAAATTTTGTGGTTGAGCAACATTGATATTTTTTATTGGCATAATGGTAGCAGTAGTGGGTTTATATTCCCAAATTTGTAACATATTACTCGTTTCGGAGGCAATGACAATATCGGTCAAGCCATCTTTGTCCATATCTGTAATAGTAACTGCTGTGGGTCGCAACAAACTATCTGTAATAAGTTGGTTGCCAAAATTGCCGTTGCCCAAGTTTTTGTGCCAATAAACAAGATTGCCTGTATTGCCTACCGACACCAAATCGGTTTTGCCATCGCCATCAACATCACCTGCTGCCAAGTCTTTTGCTCCTGTCACTTGTTGGCTAATAATATTGGCGGAACTAAGGTTGCCTTGTCCATCATTGAGATAATAGGCAATGATGTTGTCATCATCGGCAGCGGTGGCTATGTCTATGTCACCGTCTTGGTCAATGTCTATGGGTGCGAGGGATTGTAGGTCATCTAAATCGGTGTTGGTGCTTTGGGCTTCGGCAAAAGTATCGTTTTGTTGGTTTTGGTAGTAGGCAATACTGTTGCTAAACTTTGACACGGCTACAATGTCGTTCCAGCCGTCGTGGTTTAAATCAGCCGTGCAAAGGTCGGTGAGGTTTTCAGCATCGGTAGCAATAATGTTCTCTTGCAAAGGAACGTCATAAGTTATGATGCGGTGCCAGGTCAATTTTCCTTGTAGGGGAGAAAACAATAAGATGGCATCTTGTTGGTCGACGGCGAGAGGAAATAGAAAGACTACTTGTTGATCAATTAAGGTTTTAGAGGTGTTATAAGTACCATCTGTTTGTGCTATACTAATTTTTATATTACTATTAAAGTCTCTAAAAACAATATCTTTTTTGCCATCTTGATTGGCATCTATCCAAACAAATTGAGCTATACCAATTTCGTTTTCTAATAAAATACGGCTTTGGAATGTACCATTTTGCCGTTCTGTGGCTATTATTTTGTTGTCTGAAATAAAAACAAACAAAGTATTTACTCCCAAATGAGCGGATTTTAGGTCAATAAAATCATCCATATTGCAATAATAGTCAGTGATAGAACGGATACTACCTTCTATTGTCTGTCCATTGCTTTTGAGCCAAGCAAAAGCACCTGTATCGTATGTTAATAGTACGTCTTGGGTGCCATCTTGGTCAAGGTCTATGATGTCTATTTGGCGATATTGGGCAGTATGAGGAATTGTTTGAGGAGTCGTACTAAAGCCACCCGCATCGGTTTGTGTATATACATAAATGTTCCAATAACCACCTACAACAATATCTGGTCTTTGGTCGCCATTGATGTCTCCTACGCCAATGGTGGCACAGGCATTGCAGTTGAATGCCAATACTTCCCACTCCCCAAATTGCATATTACCCAAATTGCGAGCCAGTTTTATGCCTTCGTTATAATATACTATTAGCAAGTCTTTGTCCCCGTCTTGGTCAATGTCGGTAAGATTGTAGTTCATGGCATCATTTCCCGTTGCCCATTCTTTTGTATAAGCCCTCCCCATACTGCCATCAGATTTCAGAGTTTTCACCATCATTTTAATACTCATGTCCATACCATTTCCGTATAGTATGACAATGTCTTTCGTTTGGTCATTGTTGATATCTGTATATTCCCAAAATCTGAAATTCTGCGGAATCATTGCATCAGCATTGTTTGATTCAAAAACCTCAAACTTACCTTCGCCATCATTTTTGTAATAACTAATACCGTCATACCCATTAATAATGTCAATATCATGGTCACCATCTATATCACCCATACCAATTACATTGGTGTTAATATACACTACTTTTGTGTAGGTATCAAAGTTTGTTCCATTGGACAACAAACTTTGAAAGGTAATTGCATTAGATTGGTCTAATAGTGTAATGTCGGGAATCTCATCACCATTGATATCATTAGTAAAGATTTTTGTATAGGTATAGCTACATTCAAAGTAAGGACAATAGGCGTGTCCAAACATTATTGTTTGCTCTTCTTTGTTACGTATTTGTAAAAATCCTGATGAAGATAAGGTGGTAATTTCGTCGATATTATCGTTGTTATAATCTACAAAATTGTAACTAACAACATCAAGCAAATACATCATATCTTGCCATGTTCCTGTACTAGGGTTTATTTGGCGAGCATATAACTGATTATAGACAATAAAAAATATTTCTGGTATACCATCTTGATTAAAATCCTTGATATTTATATTATCTATATTGTTTATATTACAATTTCCATGTGGTTGTAGCCCGATATTTACTAAAATGTCAAACACTAAATTGCCTACATTATATAAGCAAAAAAACTCTGTTACATCCAAAGTTGTATTGTACTTTACTGTCACAACATCAAGTTCTTGGTCGTTGTTGAGGTCTCCAAGTGTCCATGCTTTTTCAATTCCAAAAATTGCTACTTCCATTACACAATCAGCACAAAGCAGTTGTGGAGTCTGAAAATGGTCTTTTTTGTTTTCTAACCAATAAAGATTCTGGTATTTTTCAAACACAATATCGGGTAGTTGGTCGTGGTTGAGGTCGTGGATTTCTATCGACAAATGCGATAGATAGGTGTAGGTGTCTGTAGTATATATTATCTGCGGCGTGGAAAAATAGCCATCAAAGAGACTATAACTCACCCAAATCTGACCCAAATCGTTTTGCACAATTTGGTCGGCTTTGCCATCTTGGTTCAAATCGACAAGCTCGATATGGTTAATCCCCCCCCCAATGCCCACGTCTTTCCCTTCACTAAGGCTATAGTTTTGGGCATTAATGTTGCTGGCAAAAAAGAGAGAAATTAGTGCGAAAAGGCGCGAAAGGACTAATAAACTGTGTTTTTTCATGGTTTTGGTTTTATTTTTTTGTTTGAAGAAATGAGGTTTTTGGCGTTTATTGTTTACAGAAAGATAAAAAAGGATAGTTGTTACAAGTTTTTTACCGTTTTACTATCCGAAAAACTTGCGATTGGTCGTTGTGAGTAATGCGCAGAAAGTATAAGCCAGCGGGCAGATTTTCTAATGACCAAGAGTAGGAATAGGTATTGGTGAAATCTTTTGTATCAACCAATTGTCCGCTAATCGTGTAAAGTTGGCAATGGTATTGGCTAAAAAGTGCCGTTTCGTGGAATTGGATATAAATGTTTTGGGGAGTGGGATTGGGATAGAAAGAGGCAATAGGAGAGTCCGCATTGTCGGGTGGGAGTAGCGGTTCGTGCTTTTGCGATTGGTTTTTGAACCAACGTATTTTGCCGTCCAACACCGATGCCGCAACTATATCATCGTCGCCATCGTTGTCCAAATCGGCGGCGGTTAGCACTTTTATGCCCAAGGCATTCTTGCTGATAGTAATAGTATCGTTGAAACCGAAGGCAGAGAAACAACGCTGCCAAAGTATTTCACCTGTGTTATAAGAACCTACAACTATGTCTTTTCGTCCATCTTGGTCTATATCTGCTGTACACATAGCTTTAGCGTTTGTAAGGTTACTTAATATAGGTCTTGGTAAACGAAAACCATCGAAAAGGCAAGATGTTACTCCTGTTTGTTCGTTCAAAACAACTATATCTTCAATAAAACAGTTTCCCGCATTGATTAGTGCAATGGTTTGCGGTTGCCCTATGCTTGCGATATTGGTAAAGCGTATTTGCGAATAGTCTGTTTTATATTCACCAAAATGTACGACTGATTGTGTTTCGGAACTAACAATAATATCCATTAAGCCATCTTTATCGGGGTCAGCAACAAATATGCCTATTGGACGTAAAGTATCAGCTACTATAAGACGGTTATCAAAATTGCCATCGCCCAAATTTTTGTGCCAATAAACCACTTTGCCTGTGGTGCCTATAGAGATAAGGTCTATCTTTCCATCACCATCAATATCACCTGCTGCTAGGTTGCTTGCTCCTGTCACTTGTTGGCTAATGAAGCTAGCAGGGCTAAGGTTGCCTTGTCCGTCGTTGAGATAATAGGCAATGGTATTGTCGTCCGCCGAAGCTGTGGCTATGTCTATGTCACCGTCTTGGTCAATGTCTATGGGTGCGAGGGTTTGCAGTTTGTGTGATTCAGTATGGGTAATTCGAGCTTCAGAAAAGGTATCATTTTGTTGGTTTCTATACCATATAATTGTATTGTCTGTTTGCGAAACAGTTATTATATCTGTCCAACCGTCTTGGTCTAAATCTGCGGTACAAAAGTCGGTGAGGTTTTCGGCACTATTCGTGATAATGTTTTCTTGCATTGGGGCTTCGTAAGTTTCTAAGGTGTGGAGCCATAAATTATGCACATTAACATCATGTATCAATAAAACATCTTGCCCTTCTATGGTAATATCATATAACGATATAGCATTGAACGGTTTTTTCATCCATATTGTAGGTGACATGAAACTGCCATCAGCCTGTGCCAAACTACCTTTTATCGTTCCATCAATGTCAATAAAAACCAAATCTTTTTTGTCATCATGATTCATGTCTATCCACAAAAAATCCCTTATTCTCACATCGTTTTCTACCAAAACATGACTTTTAAAGGCATCATTTTGTCGCTCTACAGCAATGATTTGAACGTCCCACATAATAGCAAATAACATTTCATCAGCCATACTATCGGTAGGAAATACCACTTCTGTCCAAGTATTTCGTAAATAGGGTATTGGTTGAATAGTCGAGTCTATTCCTTGTTCACTGTTTTTAAGCCACCTTAAAGGCATAGGAAAATAGGATAGTAGCAGGTCGTTTATGCCATCTTTGTCTATATCTACAATGTCTATTCTGCTTAATTTTCCTGAATTTTCGAGCGTTTTAACGAGTTCAAATGCTAAATCACCAATAGAAAGTTGATAATAGATATGGATTGTATTATCATGTGCCAACACAATGTCCATTCTGCTATCATTATTTAGGTCACCTACTCCAATGATTTCGAAATATACATCATTGTTAATAAGATGCTCCCATTCTCCAAAAACCATATTGCCCTGATTGCGAGATAGCTTGAGACTATCATTGCGTGCAATTAAAATATCATTATCTCCATCTTGGTCAATGTCTGCAAAAGAATAACTGTCTATTTCTTCTCCAAATTGTTTTATATAAGTTTTACCGGGTTTTCCATTTGGCTGTAGAAGCTTAAAGACAAACGAATTATTTTTTTTGATAACAAAATCTTGTTGTCGGTCATTGTTCAGGTCTGTTCTTGAGATATTATCAATATTGAGTGCAATAATATCAAAACTATTGGTTTCAAAAAAAGCAAATTGTGCTGTACCATTGTTTTTGTAGTATTTTATTTCTTCCGCCGCCAATACGATGTCTTGGTCTTGGTCTCCATCTATGTCTGCTATTTCAAATTTCCTCGTATAAACGTCTATCAATTGTATGGGATTGGTGAAGGTATTGCCATCTCTCAAACAAGTAATTATTTTACAACCGAAATCTCCAAATGTAATATCTTGCTGTTTATCTCCATTGATGTCTGCTATAACTATTTCATCCCATGTATGCTCATCACAATCTATGTTTAGCATAGATGTAATAACCAACTCTCCATGATAATTATATGAGCTAACGACTGTCGAATAAATGACCATAATTTCGTAGATACCATTACCATCGGTATCGATAAATTCAAAAGCGTCCGCTAATTGCATCATCTGTTTTTCCCATACTCCTATTGTTTCGTTTTTTCGGTAGTAATAAAAATCTTCATTGTTGAATAGTAAAAAAAGCTCTTTTACTCCATTTTGGTCTATGTCTTTTGTGTTAATATCTTTTATACTACCCCTATTATCTACTACTATACCTGTTGTAGTAAAATTACTGAAAGCTATACCTCCCAAATTATAAGCAACATATAGTTCAATGGTCTGATTTGCTTCGTTGTAGCTTAACGAAATAATATCTGCTTTTTGGTCATC
>ERZ724519.1235-NODE-1235-length-10748-cov-4.680539_pt1 | contig 10748 bp, 8 predicted proteins | sample MGYA00376052_ERZ724519 | MGnify/ENA primary metagenome ERZ724519 (study PRJEB28724, sample SAMN07190883) | activated sludge metagenome | isolation source: activated sludge of sewage treatment plant in Hong Hong | place: Hong Kong | collected 2016-03-17 ... | reverse complement strand
CCCGACAAGTACTGGTTGCTGCTATCCATGCTGGGTGTCGGGATTGCCTGGGCAAGCATCCTTTCGATGCCATACGCCATGTTGGCCTCCTCGCTGCCGCAGCACAAACTGGGCGTTTTTATGGGTATCTTCAACTTCTTTATCGTATTGCCGGAGATTATCGCGACGCTCGGTTTTGGCTGGATCATGGAACACGTGCTCGATAACAACCGCATCGCAGCAGTAATGACCGGCGGCGGCCTGTTGGTGCTGGCTGCGCTGCTTTGCTTCCGCATCCGGGAAAAACAGGCATAACCGGGGCGGTTATACCATTTCATTCCCGATATGCCATCCACGGCTGCGTATCGGGAACCAAAGTGATTGTTTCACCTAAAATTATGCAATATGGATTTATCTACCCTCCTCATCATCCTGGCCATTGGGGCCGTCTCAGGCTGGCTCGCCGGCTTTATCCGTCAGGGATATGGATTTGGCCTGCTCGGTAACATCGTCATCGGTATCCTGGGCAGTTTTATCGGAAGCTGGGTATTCGGTGAACTGGGACTTTCCCTGGGCGCCGGCCTGATTGGTACCGTTGCCCGGTCGGTCATCGGTGCGCTGATCCTGTTGTTCCTGATCGGATTGGTGCGAAAAGCGAAATAGTATCGCTGCTTTTTTTGAACTTTCCGGGCGCGACCATGCCCGGAAAGTTCGTTTTTTGCGGGAAATGGATTCCTTAATGCCGGGCCAAGTCAGTTATTCATCATGAGACATCCATATCTGCCGCTTTATTTGATTCTGCTCGCCGTAACCGGTTTGTCCTGCAAAAATTTTATCGGCAACCCGCACCGGGTCGCTCAGGCCACAAGGGTATCTCCTGCCCAATACGGCGCTTTGCGTGTCGAGCCCGCCAACTGGTGGACCGGAATGAAGCACAACCAGGTGGAAATACTTTTTCACCGGGAAGGACTTGCTTCATTCGACGTTCGACTGGGTAAGGCAAAAGGAATAAAACTGCTCAAGACCGAACGGACAGACAGCCCGAATTACCTTTTCGTCACCCTTCAAATTGCGTCCAAAGCACCTGCCCAGCGGGTGCCGCTGCTCTTTTCCAAGGATGGTTTTGTCCTGACCTGCGAATTTCCAGTGCTGAACAGGCGTCAGAGCGCCAAAGCGCAGGGCATCACAAGCCGCGATGCCGTTTACCTTGTTTTTCCCGATCGCTTCGCCAACGGCGACACCACCAACGACCGCATATCCGGGATGCTGGAGGGGGCAGACCGAAAGGTGCCGGATGGCCGTCATGGCGGCGATCTGAAAGGAATTGCCGACCACCTGGATTATATCAGCGACCTGGGGTTTTCAGCCATTTGGCTAAACCCCGAACTGGAAAATGATCAGGCCGAGGGCTCCTACCACGGCTACGCCGTTACGGACCACTACCGCGTCGACAGGCGTTTGGGCACGAACGAGGAACTGCGCAGTCTGATCAGTGAATGCCATAAACGGGGGATCAAGGTGATTCGCGACGTGGTGCTCAACCACATCGGCGACAACCATTACTGGATGAAAGACCTGCCTGCCAGGGACTGGCTTAACCAATGGCCGGAGTTTACGCGAACCACTTACCGGGCGCCCACGCTGGTCGATCCCTACGCTTCCGGGTATGACCGGAGGCGGTTCCAGGACGGCTGGTTCGACAGGCGTATGCCCGACCTCAACCAACGCAACCCGCATGTCGCCAATTACCTGATCCAGCAGGCCATTTGGTGGGTGGAATACGCCGGTTTCGACGACTTTCGCATCGATACCTACACCTACTCCGATCAGGCGTTTTGCAGCAAGTGGTGCCGGGCGTTGCGCGATGAATACCCCGATCTGGGAATGGTCGGCGAAATTTGGGAAAACGGCGTGGTCATGCAGGGCTTTTTTGCCGACAATCAGCCCATGCAGCGCGCGGGTTTCGATTCCAATTTGCCGGGCGTTGTCGACTTTCAACTGTGTTTTGCGATACGCGAAGCCCTCACCCGTGAACAGGGCTGGACAGAAGGCATTTCGCGGGTGTATTATACCCTGGCCAAGGATTTTTTCTACCAGGATCCCTACCGGAACCTGGTGATGCTCGATAACCACGATATGACCCGTTTTTATACGCACATCGGCGAAGACCTGGATAAATACAAAAGCGGCATTGCCTTTCTGCTCACGACACGCGGCATCCCGCAGGTGTACTACGCTACTGAAATACTGGCTACGGGGCTCGAACACCCCTCTCACGGCAATATCCGGAAGGATTTCCCGGGCGGATGGCCCGGCGATACCCTGGATAAATTCACGGCATCAGGCAGAACGCCAATTGAAAATGAGGCTTTCCAGTACCTGCGCACCCTGCTGCATTACCGCAATGCCACACCCGCACTGCAAACCGGCAAACTCATGCAATTTGTACCGGAAGATGGTTTGTATGTGTACTTTCGCTACGACCAGGCCAAAACGGTCATGATCGCCATCAACACCTCCGGCCACCCTGTACAAATGGACATGCGTCGTTTTGAGGAACGGACGCAGGGTTTTCACAAGGCGGTGGATGTGGTAAGCGGGAAGGAATGGCCCGATCTCAATGTCGTTTCAATAGAAAAAAATGGAACATTGGTCTTGGAACTTGTTCCTTGATTCCCGCTCTGTAAATTTCCGCACTATCAGAACTTCAAATTATGAGCAACACTTCTTTCTCTGCGTACCTCCTGGTAATCGGCACTATGCTTTTAACAACTACCAGCCTTACCGGTCAGGTCGGGGTCGGCGCAAAGGCGCCTGAAGGGGCGACGCAGCTGTTTGACGGCACCCGCAAGATGCTCGATGAGCAATGGACATATTGGGACGGGCCGCGGCTTGCCGCGACCTTGCCTGTCAAGTGGCAGATCGTCGACGATCCGCTCGACAAGGGCACGGTGGTCAATTGCAACGACCCGTCATCTGCCGGGGGCAAATACGGCGCGGCGGATATTGTAACCAAAAAAAAATACCGGGATTTCAGGCTCCATGTCGAGTTTCTGGTAGCCAATAAAGGCGGCAACAGCGGCGTGTACCTCCAGAACCGCTACGAGATTCAGGTACTCGACGGCGACTCTACCGTGCATGGCATGGCGGCTGTGATCAATGAGGCCGCCGCGCCGTATCACGCCTATCACGGCGTCATGCGATGGAATGCCTACGATATCATGTTTAGAGCAGCGCGTTTTGAGGCGGGTGTACTTACCGAAAAGCCTATGCTTTCCATGTACTTCAACGGCGAGAAGATATACGTCAACCAACCCATCAGCCAGGTATGGGGCGGACCCAATTCCGGTATCGACGGCGGCAATGACGGTGGAAAAGGCATCACCGATACCCCGGGCGGGATAAAGTTGCAGGCCGAAGGCCATGATGTGCTCTATCGGAATATCTGGATACAGGAAATGGATTTTCCGCAACCCGACACTAATTTCTGACCGCCTACGGCCTTCCGCTTCTGTCTATCAGCGTTGAACTCGCCTGCTGGGTGCTGTACATCCAGACGTCCTGCACGTTTACATGTGGTGGCCTGGTGGCCATGAAGTAAATTGCTTCCGCCACATCGCGCGACTTGAGGGGTTGGAAATCGCCGTAAATCTTTGCCCGTTCGGCATCGCCGTCGAAGCGATTCAGGGCAAATTCCGTTTCCTCGGTATGGCCCGGACTGACCTGGCTTACCCGGATGTTGTGTTCGTAGAGGTCAAGTCGCATGGCACGGGTGAGCGCATCCACCGCGAATTTGGTGGCGCAGTACACATTGCCCTTTGGGTATACTTCCTTCCCTGCACTGGACCCGACGTTGATGATATGACCGCTCCGGCGTGCAACCATACCCGGCGCTACGGCGCGGGTAACATAGAGCAAGCCTTTGATATTGGTATCGATCATGGTGTTCCAGTGATCCGGGTTGCCTTCATGAATAGGGGCGAGTCCTTTGGCCAGCCCGGCATTATTCACCAGGACGTCGATCTGCTGCCAGGGCTCGGGGAGGTTGTCGAGGGCAGCCAGTACGGCGCCATGGTCTCTTACATCGAAGGGCAGCATCAGCACATCGGATCGATACTCCTCCTCGTACTGGGTTTTGAGCAGCACGAGTCGTTCCACACGTCGCCCTGTCAGGATAACCCTGTGGCCGTGGCGGGCAAATATTTCGGCAGTTGCCTGGCCGATCCCTGAGGTGGCTCCGGTGATCAGAACAGTCAACACGGCGGGTTTTTCCCCGGCGGGTTGCGGCTCCGATACCTGTTCGGGCGACATCTCCGGTTCGGGCATTTCCGGCTCCGGTGCATATACCGGCTGTTCAACGTGCCGGAATAATTTATCGTTGCCGGCTGTGCGCAACGCAGGATTGAGCATAATCGCTCTGGAATAGTGGTTTTCGGCCTGCTGTCGGTCGCCGTTTTGCAGCAGGGCGCTTGCCAATGCAAGGTGTACTGCCGCATCCTCAGGCTGGTAGGCGAGGGCTTTGTTCAGGTAATGAACCGCCGTCTCGCGATAGTCCTGCAGGTGCTCGCTGGTCATCAGGCCGAGTTTCCGGTATATCCCCGGATAGTCGGGGTCGATTTCTGCGGCGCGGTCCCAGCAATACTTGGCGAACAGGTAATCTCCTTTCTCAGCCGCCATATCGCCCATGAGTTCGTAGGATTTTGCCTCGTTCTCTTCAACGACTTCGGTCGGCCCCTGCCCATTGAGTGGCGCCGGAGGCGCGTCTGCTTCTGCAACCGGTGTGTTACCGGGCGCGTATTTTTCCTGGGCTGAAGAAAATGCGGCCTTTATACGTTCGTTGTCCGGGTGTTGTTCAAGTGCGAATTGGAATAATTCAAACCCGCGTTCGGTATGACCCTGTTCCAGCCAGAACCAGGCGTCGTGAATGGCCTGTTCAACCTGGCTTTCATCTGTTTCCGATACGGGGATTTCCTCTTCTGCCTCCGGTAGTGAAATATCCTCGATTTCCACATCCGGAGCAGGCATCTCTTCCGGGATTTCAAAGGGAGCATCATCCTTCTGATCGGGCAGCGCTTCCATTTCAGCAATTTGTCCCTCAAACCCAGGTGTGTCCTCCTCAAAAAGATCGTCGCCCGAAGGCTCGGGCGCGAGCAGGCCGGTGAAAACGGGAGGCTCGGCAAGCGGCTCGGCGGGGGCAGTAGGTGGAATGGGCGGTATTACATCCTGATCGGATGCCGATGCAATCTTTGCATATTGATGGTGCCACTCCTCCAGCCCGAACTGCCGGAAGAAGGCGGCATAATTATCTGCCTCGAACTGCGCCTGCGACATATAACCTGCCTCACGGAGCACATTGATGACCTCTCCTACTTCATTGGCAATATGATGCACCTCATTCATCTCCGATTCAAGGGCTACCTTGTCAGTGCCCGAAGCGTGCTGGTGCCTGTTGCTGAGGTCCAGCCATGCATTTTGCCAGAAATTCATGTATTGCAAAGCATGCCCCATACGGTCAAAATGCGTTTCCACATATTGAAAGGTGGCGCCGCCATCCGCGCTGATTTTTCCGTCGGCGACAACCAGCAGGAGTTGGCGGTTGCGCAACAGATTCTGGATGGCCCCCAGCGCGCCGGACATGCAAAAGCGGCTTTTCAGCAGGTTTTCGGTGACAAACAGCACTACGGGGTCTTCTGCTTCGGCCAGGCGTCGGCCGAAGGTGCCGGGTGTGTCGCCCTGCTGATCGGTGAGGTGTTCGAAGGGAATACCAATTCGGCTGAGGTGCTGCTCCACAACATGTGCCAGTTCGGCATTGTCATGGCAATAAGCGAGGATGATTCGATTCATATACCTGTTTTTGGTTGGGCAACCGGATTAACTACTGCTCTTTCCGCAGTGTTTCGATCAATGTGGAAAATTCTTTTTCAAAATCGGCATATCTGGACGTTGCGGGTCCGTCGAAGCCGGTATGGATGCGGCTAACCTTGTTTTGTTTGTCGATGATGATCATGGTCGGGAAGGCCATCACCTTGTTCAGGGCCGAAAAAAAGCGGGATGCCTCATCCTTGTCTGATCTTCCCGCATAAACAATGTCAAAGGGTATGCCCATTTTTCTTTTGTATTCGAGTAAGTGTGCATTGGCCAGTGCCGGGTCTTTATGGCGTTCGAATGCGAACGCAACCACGGCGATGTCTTTAGCCGCTTCGGGGTTTTGTTGCAGGTATTTTGTCAGAAACACCTGCTCGTCGCGGCAATTAGGGCACCAGGTACCCATAACCGTAAATATTTTGATCTTTCCGTCGAGGTCTTTGGAAGGAAACGCCAGCGTACGGCCTTCAGGTGTCTTCAGGTTGAAAGAAATATCGGTATTTTTTTTCAGTTGGGTGAGCGAATCGGGATTGCCGAGTTGAAAGTTGGGGTCGCGCCAGGCCGTCCATAGGGTTCGATAGTGCTTGCCCGAGCGGAATTCGCCCTGCAGACTGTCGCCTTTAATGCTGCCGCTGAACAGAAAGGCATGGGCGCCGTCGAAGCAGGAGAGCCAGAATTTGCGTCCTTGCACCGTACCTTCCAGGAATCTGTAATCGCCGGTTTCCGTTCGGAAGGTGCCTTCGAGGTGGTTGTTTGTCTGTTTGAACTCGCCGATGGCCCTTTCCATATCCGCTGTCTCCGTACCGAAAAGAGCCGCCCATTGCCCGCTGATATTCGCTTCAGGCAACTCGGTCAGCGGGGTGAAACGGTAGTCCCGGCCGGCATGGGCATAGAAAGGGATGCGGTAGTTTTCTTTTGAGGTGACCACCCATTCTCCCTGCATCACACCGCCGCGTATTTCGGCGTGCAGGTATGACTGGTATTCGGGGAAGTGTATGTTCATCGTATCGCGCGCCCTGGTGCGATCGCGACCGTACTGTATGCTGTCGAGCCGGATGCGCTCCGTGCCATTAAATATCTCGACGTAAAACCGTTCGTTGTCGACATAGGTCACTTCAAAATTGAACGGCAATTCATTTTCCTTGAACTGGTCGGTGATCAGGATAACAGTATCCTTGTCATTTACCGGTATCCGGAATTTCTCCAGTTCCAGGACCCCCCTCCAGATACCGGGAGCGACACGGGTGAACGAGCTTTCAGCGGTAAGGCATCCGGAGAGATGCGCGCCCAGAAAAATGGACAATAAGCCGGCTGCTAGGTATTTGTACATAGGTATTGCTTGATATTTTGGCTATGAAAACAGGACGGCCAAAAATATGTTGCGGCCGACGTAAAAGTAGCGCAGTTTGCCGGAAAGCACAGGTTGGAAACGATTCAGATGCCTGAAAACACTGCGCCCGGAGTATCGGGAGTCGATATTCCGGGCGGCAGCAGAGATTTTAATGTTCAATGTCGGGAACCCGCATCGCGCTTCGACAGCGCGTTGGAGAACGAAATCAGCCCGCCTCCTACAACGAAGAGACCGAGGGCAATTCCAAGGATTAACATAAATAACTGGAGTTGATGTGGGAAAATGTTGTTGACAAAAAAATGGCAAAACCATTCTTACTACCGGTTTAGCCAAGAATAATGCCAATTCCTGCCAGTTATCTGCCGTTACCTTGGATGTCCGACATTTTTGCAGTTGCGTCGACATGCGCGGGTCTTAAAAAGTTCGTTATTTTTGTAGCGGCTTAAAAAACTTCAGCGCAGTATGCTACAACACTGGCTAAAAGATATGGTCGAACGCCACGCCTTTGGTGTCTGCCAATATATCGGCGATAAAATGCACATTGCACCGGGCGAAGTGCGGAAATATTTCATCTACACCTCATTCATCGGAATGGGCTCACCGCTGATCGTCTATTTGTTTATTGCCTTCTGGGTGAACATCAGACGGTATATCAGGCGTGGGAAAAGCGCCATCTGGGGGTGATCATTCCTGTACCGGGTTTTACCACCTGAGTTTCTGGAAATTTTTCCGCGCGCGCTCCACCCCTTGCATCGGCGTTGTCTTGTAATGCTCCAATTCAATAATGTAGTACCGAAGCCCGGCCTGTTTGCTCTGTTTGAAAATGCCGGCAAAGTCGATGGAGCCGTCGCCGACTTCAACGGTTTCGCGTTTCTCCGTTTTGGCCAAGTCCTTGACGTGGCACAGCTCCCAGCGACCCGGGTAAAGCCGGAACCAGTCGAGCGGATTGTTGCGGACGAAAGACACCCAGTAGATATCCATTTCCATGGCCATGATCTTCGGGTCTATCTCATGTAGCAGCCACTCGATGAGCAATCGATTGTCTGGTCCGCGTTTTTCAAACTCAAAATCGTGATTGTGGTAACCCAGCCGGATACCGGCTTTTTGCGCATACTCTCCTGCAGCGCGGAAAACAGGGATGAGTTTGTCGATCTGCGGGCGTTCCGGCTCATCGACCCAGGGATTGACGATATACTTTTGCCCCGCTGCCGCTGCGTCGTCAATGGCTTTTTTGGCGGCATCCGACAACATTTTTTTCCCTTCATCGTAGTCCTTCAAAGTAAATTTGTAATGACTGGAAGGCATTGAAATGCCGTTCTTTTTCAGCAGGCCGGCAAACTCCATGAATGGCATACCGAACATCTTGCCATTGTCGTAGCCAAAACTTTCCACCTCGCGGTAGCCCATTTTGGCCAGCGCTTCGACAGTGCCTGCCGCATCCTTGTTCAAATCATCGCGGACGCTCCAGAGTTGAAGACCCAGGTGCTGGACGGGAGCCTGAGCGGCAAAGGAGGGCAATCGGTAGGCTGATAATGCGGCGCCGGCAGTTGCCAAAGCAGATGTTTTCAGAAAACCGCGCCGTGAATAGAAATTTTTCATCTTTATTAAAAATTTTTGGCAAATAAAGCAAAGTTCGGGTAAACATTCTTCTTAATTGCGGCATTCAAAAATTTTCACCCGATCCTATTTGGAAAGGACAAACCCTTTGTTTGTATTTTACCCGCAATTTCGGGGATGTCGGGCATTTAATGAGCGCGTCGCGTCAGTTCATCGGGTTACATAGTCGACAAGGCTTCCCGTTTTCAGGCAGGCTTCGCAAGGTTTACACCCCAATTTCAAACTCCAAACTTAATTGATGATACAGGTCCTTCATATATCCGCCGAGTGTTATCCGGCTGCAAAAACAGGTGGTCTGGCCGATGTCGTCGGCTCACTACCCAAGTACTTCACCGATGCGGGTATGCTCTCCGCCGCAGTAATTCCCAAGTATGCCCTGAAGTGGATAAACGGCCGCGAATGGGTTACGGTCTATGGCGGGTCGGTATGGGTGAACTGGCGTGAATGGCGGTTCACCGTGCAACAGGAGGCAAACAACACGCTCGGGTTTCCATTCTTTGTAGTGGATATTCCCGGTTTGTACGACCGGCCGGGTATTTACAACGACCCTTCCGGCGCGCCTTATGGCGACGAGATAGAGCGCTATATCACCTTCCAGCAGGCTGTGCTCGACTGGCTTTTGTCTTTTCCCTGGCAGAATCGTCCCCGCGTTCTGCATTGTCACGACCACCATACGGCGCTGGTACCCTGGATGGTGAAGTATTGCCCGGCCTATCAGCAACTGGGGCCTATTCCTACAGTATTTACCATCCACAACGGTCAATATCAGGGCGCTTTTGGCTGGAACAACGGCCACCTGTTGCCACCCTATGAAGCGGGTGCGCGCAGTATCCTTGACTGGAACGGTATCGTCAACCCTATGGCTGCGGCTATCAAAACGGCTTGGGCAGTGACGACTGTTTCCGAGACCTATCTGTACGAACTCCATGAAAACAGTCTTGGGCTCGAACCCCTGTTCCGCGCGGAGTGGCGCAAACAGTGGGGGATCATCAACGGGATCGACGCCGATGTGTGGGACCCTGAAGCGGATACGATGATCCGCCACCGCCTGGCGAATGACGATATCCGCGCCTTTAAGGCAAAAAACAAACGCGAACTGTGCGAGTGGTTCGGGTTCCCCGAGGATGCGCCGCTGATCAGTTTCATCGGACGCATGGTTGGCGAAAAAGGTGTCGATTTGTTGCCCGACACCTATCGACGGATTATACAAAGCGGCACAAAAGCCTGCTTTCTGGTATTGGGCACCGGCGAGCCATGGACCCAGAATCAGTTTCGGGCACTGGCACACCAGTATCCCGGGCGTTTCAATGCTGTCATCGACTACAATGAAGCGCTGTCCCATCAGATCTACGCCGGCTCCGATTTCCTGATCATGCCTTCCCGCGTCGAGCCCTGCGGTCTGAATCAGATGTACTCCATGCGATACGGCACCATCCCGATCGTACGCACTGTGGGCGGACTAAAAGACACCGTGCCGGATATCGGAGAGCCGGGCGGCATCGGGCGGGGTATCCGCTTCGACCAGTTTAGTGTTGAAGACGCTACCCATGCATTGTACCGCGCCATAAGTATGTGGCACAACAATCCGGACATTATAGATCACCTGCGGCAGCGGATCATGGCTGTCGATTTTTCCTGGAAAAAAACGATTGAAAAATACCAGGCAGTGTACCGGCAGGTAGGGGCTGCTGTGGAACCAGAACTGCCGGTTGTGGCACCTGAGCAGCCGATGGCCCAAAGATCTTTACGGGAAGCCAAAGTGAAAATACCGGCTGTGCGCGGAAGAAAACCTGCGCAGGCGGTCAAGCCGGCAGAGCCGGTGGTTGTGCCGGAGCAACCCCTGACCCCAAAATCAGCACCGGAGGCCAAATTAAAAACACCGGCTGTGCGCGGAAGAAAACCTGCGCAGACAGTCAAGCCGGCAGAGCCGGTGATT
>ERZ724519.1232-NODE-1232-length-10760-cov-4.587669_pt1 | contig 10760 bp, 6 predicted proteins | sample MGYA00376052_ERZ724519 | MGnify/ENA primary metagenome ERZ724519 (study PRJEB28724, sample SAMN07190883) | activated sludge metagenome | isolation source: activated sludge of sewage treatment plant in Hong Hong | place: Hong Kong | collected 2016-03-17 ... | reverse complement strand
AGCATATGATTGCACGACGAACTGGGCAACCGGTACCTGAATGGGTTTGTTGACCGGGTCAATCACGACTTGTTCCTGTACGTCAACAGGCTGGACAAAACCGCAGCTGTCGCTTACATATCCGTCTGCAGTCATTTTCAGCAAAAGGATATCGGATGGAACATCTTCGGTCATTCCCGTCAGGTATAACACGTTGTCTTTTACGACGGAGCGGTGGTTGTGCAGAAAAAATTTGCTCGGTTGATAATGCGCCGCCTTAATTTTTTTCGCCCAAAGTACGTTGCCGTTGAAACCGGTTTTTACCACGATCTGATCCCAGCCATCAGTGCTGGAAAGCACCTGGCCAGTGAGCAGGTAACCGTCATTGATCCGTTCGATCTCGTGGGCTTCCGAAACCTGGTAACCCGGAATGTGGTACCGCCTCAACCATATTAAATCCCCGTCCAATGTGTTTCGCTGCAGGAAAAATGCCGACTCCTGCGCAGAACCATTCGAGTCGAAACCGGTGCTAAGGGCGAGTATCGCCCCGTCATCGATCAACAGGTCTGAGCCGTAAATGGTAACCTTTGCCGTACTGTCAATGTGGCTGAGCCGCGACCAGACCGGTAAGTCCGTAAGCGTGTCGATCCTGCTCAGCCCAATCCGTACCTGACTCAGGTCGGCAGGCACGGAAACCGGCCCTGGGATATGCCTGCCCACCACGTACAGCGCGCCGTCGTGGACAACCATACTGTTCCATACATCTGAATTTCCATAGTTGTAATGATCCGCCAGTGCGCCTACTGCAGCGCCTGTCTGGCGGTTGATTTCCCAAAGTTCGGCATCATCTACGTTCTGGGTCAGTTGAGGACTTACAAGCAGGTAATAATGGCCGCCCGGACTTTTCTCCACGATGGAAAAGGCTTCGGGTTTGGCTTGTTTCAGGTACCTGGACCACAGCAGCGTATTCGCCACAGGGTCGTAGCGAAAAATATAGGCCTCCGGACTGGTAGAATCCGGGTTGACGATCCCACAGCCCGCCAGCATCCCGTCGGAATCTTCTATCAGTTGGGTAATGACGGTTTCGAATGAAGGGATTGGTTTAAAAGTTCGCGACCAGAGCACGTCGCCATCGGGCGTTACTTTCAGGAGCAAGGTTTGGGTCCATCGCTCGCCGGAGAGGTAAAAATTGCCGTCACCCGACGCGCACATGGCGCCGCCTCGCTCATACACACCGCGTTGCCCGAGTCGTTTCAGGAAACTCACGGTTTTGGAACAGGTGTCCGGGAAACTCAGGTCAAGCAATAAGGTGTGGACAAAGAGCGTATCACAGCCGACCGTTGCAGGGAGGGTATCCGTTACTATGCCCGGGGCGTAATAAGTATTGCCGTTCAGCACCACCGCTTCGCCGGGATGGAGCAGGAAAGTGTCATTTTTAACCGGGACGGGCTTGAACGAAAAAATATATGTCGCAATCGTGTCGCACAGGCCGGGGGAGGGAATCGTCACGACAATGGCGCCTTCATCGCTGTAGGGTACTCCGTTGACAAAGAATACCTCCCCCGGGCATAAGTCGATCTGTCTGGTAATTTCCGGCTGGGGTACCTCAAACAGGGTGTACACCACTGTAGAATCGCACCCGGCTGCCGACAGGAGCCCTTCGGTTAATACATTGGGTGCAGAATAGCCTGTTCCGTTCAGGTAAAATAACTGTCCGGGACATAAGGCGGCGCTTACCTGTGTTGTATCTGCCCCGCTAACGGCACAATAATCCGTTCCGACCAGTGTCATATCCTGTGCCTGTACGTTTTGTGCGTTGAATACCGGCACAGCCAGAGTGTCCGGTGCAAAGGCATTCACAATGGGAAAGAAATTGTCGACGGAAAGCTCAAGTGCCTGAATACAACAGTTGTCTACCTGCCCGTCGGCATCCGTTCGGAGCAGGTAAATGTCATCGTTTCCCGGCCCGACTGTCCGGTAACCAACCGCGGCAAAACCGCCGTCCGGCAACTGTACGGTCCGGTAAACAAGATCGGCGCCCGGACCGCCGTACGAATAGGCCCAGATCAGAAAACCCTGCTTGCTGATCTTGTGGAGCATCGGATTGGCGCCTGCAATATTGGACAAATCCTGCGAGGTAATCAGATAGCCGTCGTCGGATGCCGCAATGGCGTTGCCCCGGATATGCGCGCCCGGTTTGGTAAAGGTTTTGGACCACAGGACTTGGCCGTTCCTGTTCACCTTGCAGGTCCACTGACTTGTCACCGCCCCACCCGAAGGGGACTTAGTGGATTCTGAAAGGATGAACTGACCGTCAGAACCGGGAATCAGTGAAAAAAGGGCATCGCCGGCATTGCCGTCCAGCAATCTGGCATAAAGTACCGTGCCATCGTTGGCATCCAGTTTGACGAAACAGGCTGCGCCCGCAGTTTTGCCCACAGCGAATAAGGTATCCGCTTCTGCATACCCGATGCGGAGGTCGCAGTAGTTGTCTTGCGTGTACACCTTTTCCCAGAGGGTATTTCCATTATTATCGAGGCGCGCTGCAAAAGACTGGATGCCCGCCCCAAAACTGCTTTGGGGGCCTGATACCATGTAGCCGTCGGCCAACCGGAGCAGGGCGCCGGGATTGTCGTCATTGGCGCCGCCCCAGGTGCGGGTCCATATTGTATTGCCGTTAGCATCTGTTTTTACGACAAACAGGTCTGCCGAGCCTTGCCCGAAACTGCGTGTTGTCCCAAGAGCCAGAAACCCGCCGCCGTTCGCCTCGGTTACGTAGTAAAAAGCATCGCCTGAGTTTCCGCCATATCGCTTTTGCCACAACAGGTTGCCGTTGTTGTCCAGCAGGATCAGGCATGCATCGGGCGCTGAGGCCCCGGGCGCCGTGGTTTGCCCGGCAATGAGCAGGTTATTGCCGGTGCTGATAATGTGATATCCTTTGTCATCACCTGTACCGCCGTACAGGCGCTGGAACGTCGTGCCGGCCTGGGCAGACAGACATATTGATAAAGTGACAAAAAAGAGGATTAAGGCGGTAAATCGGAATAATTGGAAGATCATGCAGTTTATGGAATAAAAATATGGGATAATGGGTAAACCGGTATGGCCTGCCAAAATTAAAGGACCGGATATCTACCGCCGGAGCGATTGTGCGTTTCGTCGTAAATCTGACGAAATGCACAATTGGTAAATCCGGTCGCTTTTTGCCCTAACCGCAACGTTTTGTTTTTTCTTCGATAATTTCCCGGCCTTTCGGCACATAATTGCCCTCGCTTCCGCCAACTTTGCGGTTTTAATGCATATCGCTTATGAAGTGTTACCTCTCCGTCATCGTTTGTGTGTACAACGAGGAAAAGAATATCGCTCCCCTGGTTGAACAAATCGGGAGCGCCCTGGAAAATCTGGACTACGAACTCATCTATGTGGATGACGGTTCGCGCGACGGCACGCTGGCCGAGCTAAAAAAGATCACCGATCCCCGGCTGCGTATCGTCGAATTCCGCCGCAATTACGGACAAAGCGCCGCCCTGGCCGCAGGCATCGAATACGCACAGGGTGAGTGGATCGTCACCATGGACGGCGATCTGCAGAACGACCCTGCCGACATCCCGCGCATGCTGGAAATGGCCCGCGAGCAGCAACTCGACCTGCTCGCAGGCATCCGCCAGAAACGGCAGGACGGCATGTTGCTGCGCAAGATCCCGAGCCGGATTGCCAACTGGCTCATCCGGCAGGCATCCGGCGTACACCTGCACGACTATGGCTGTACGCTCAAGGTCTTTCGCGCCGACCTGGCCAAAAGCCTGGGCATCTACGGCGAACTGCACCGCTTCATCCCCGTGCTCGCCGACCTCGAAGGCGCGCGTATGGATGAAACGCCGGTCAGGCACCATTCCCGGCAACACGGCCAGTCCAAATACGGCATCAACCGCACGATACGGGTATTGAGCGACCTGCTTCTTATCCTCTATCTCAAACGTTTCCGCCACAAACCCATGCACCTGTTCGGTGGCTGGGGCGTGCTGTCGCTGGTGGTCGGCTCGCTGATCCTGTTCTGGCTGCTGCTCCAGAAAATAGCGGGACATGAAATCGGCGGACGCCCCTTGCTTACCCTCGGCTTCATCCTTTTTATGGCGGGCCTGCAGTTGGTGGCGCTCGGCATCCTGTCGGAAATGATGGTGCGCACGTATTACGAATCGCAGGACAAAAAACCGTATAAGGTGCGAAAAGTGCACAGCCACAGAACTATAGAAGTATAGCAATGAGCATCAAAACTGCCGTAAAGGCCGCCCTTTCTGTCGTTATTATCGCGCTTGTCCTGCACAATATCGATGAACGGCTGCTGTTGGCCACCATGGCCAGGGCGAATGCCGGCTGGCTGCTTTGGGCACTCGGGTGGTTTGTCGTATCGAAAATTATCAGCGCCCTGCGCTTCAATATCCTGCTTGCGGCAGAAGGCGTCGAACTCCCTGCCCGGCAGAACCTGCGTTTGTACTGGATCGGCATGTATTACAACCTGTTGCTGCCCGGCGGTATCAGCGGCGACGGTTACAAGATAAAACTATTGATGGACCGTTTTGGCGCGACATTCCGGCGGATGTTTGCCGTTTCGCTGTTCGACCGGGTCAGCGGCGTCGTTGCGCTCGGACAACTTTGCCTGGTGCTGGCTATCGGTATCCCGGCGCTCCGGCCGTTCTGGTGGGTCGCCCTCGCCGGAATTCTGGTCAGTATACCGGTCTCGAAACTGGTCTGCCGCAGGTTCGGCGGCGAACTGGACAAAGTATGGCGGGTAGCGATGCTGTTGTCCCTGGCCGTTCAAATTGCCCAGCTTGTCGCAACCCTGGGCATTGTACTGGCCCTGGGAGAGGCGGCCCGTTGGCTGGAGTATTCCCTTTTGTTCCTCGTATCATCCGTGGTGGCCATGCTGCCCCTGACGATCGGCGGCACAGGCGCGCGGGAACTGACTTTTCTTTGGGGGGCGTCGTTTTTATCCGTTGATCCGGAAAATGCCGTTGCCATCGCTTTCCTGTTTTACCTGATCTCTACCTCGGTTGCCTTGCCCGGCATGGCCCTTAGTTTTAACCCCAAAATGACCGAAAGCGAGGCCGTATGATGGTCGCGCATCGCAAAACCTGCTGATTATGACAATATTAGTGACCGGAGGCGCCGGTTTTATCGGTTCTCATTTGTGCGAACACCTGCTGACAAACGGTATACAGGTCGTTTGCCTCGACAATTTTGACGATTTTTATGATCCCCGGATAAAAGAGCAGCATGTGCGCCCGCTGCTGGAGCACAGGCATTTCAAACTTTACCGGGGCGATATTCGCGATACTGCTATTCTGGAAGAACTTTTTTCCGGGAACCGGATCGACGCCGTGGTACACCTTGCCGCCAGGGCCGGCGTACGCCCCTCGATCCAGCAGCCCGGCGTATACATGGATGTAAACATCACGGGCACCGTCCGCCTGCTCGAAGCCATGCGGCATGCCGGAGTCAGGCGCTTTGTTTTTGGCTCTTCTTCATCTATTTACGGCAACCAGGTCAAAATGCCTTTTACGGAGACAGACGATGTGGGTAGTCCGATATCGCCCTATGCCGCTTCCAAGCGCAGCGGCGAACTGATCGCCTATACCTACCATCACCTTTACGCGATGGAGGTGGCCTGCCTCCGCTTTTTTACGGTGTACGGCCCGCGACAACGCCCCGATCTGGCGATACACAAGTTTACCCAACTGGCGCTGGCTGGCGAGCCCATTCCGCTCTACGGCGACGGGCTGACCCGGCGCGACTACACTTTTGTAGAAGATATCGTGGCGGGCATCGTACAGGTGACGGGCCTGCCCGGTCTCGGATTTGAGATCATCAACCTCGGCTGCGGGCAACCGGTCACGTTGCTCGATATGGTGCATGCACTGGAGCAGGCACTGGGGAAGCGTCTGGAAATCAATTACCTGGAAAAGCAACCCGGAGATGTGGAGCAAACCCATGCCGACATCCGGAAGGCCCGCGACCTGTTCGGTTACCAGCCGGCCCGGAGCCTTGAAGAAGGCGTCGGGCGGTTTGTGGAATGGTACCAACAGGAACACGGATAGCCGAATGGCTCACTCCCGTACGAACAAGCCCAGGGTCGTCGTCTTGTAATCGGTTCGCAGGGTATCCAGGCATCGCCCCTGAAAATGCGGATATTGCCGGAGGTTCACCAGATACAATGCGTTGGGGATACCGGTGTCATTGGTGCGTTCGACGATATAGCCGAGCCGGGCGGTGGCGTAAAACATGGCCGGTTCGCGGGTTTCCGAATCTGCATAGACATACCAGTGGCGGTCCCCGTGTTTGACGGCCATGTCGATCGCGTCGCGCCGGGCAATGGAAATATCGTTTTCATGGTGCCGGATCGGTAATACGATCAGGTCGAAACCAATGCGGATTACCAGCAGGGCAGCGACAAACCACCACATAAAGCGCTGTTTATCCGTAAAATACAGCACGGCAAATAGTCCCAGCGCAAGAGCCAGGCCGATGGAAAGCGGTCGCACCATGGGCCACAGGTGTACGTCGACCAAAAAAGGCGTCGCCGCGACGGCGATCGGACTGATGGCCAGAATACCCCCCAGCAGGTAATAAAAACTGCGGAAGCGCCACGACCGTTCCGGAGCCTCCTGTTCCATCAGGTACAACCCGATCACATTGAACAGCGGGATGAACATCAGCAGGTAGCGCGGCACCACTTGCGAGGAAGTCCAGTAAACCGGCAGGTTGGCGGCCAGGATGATGAAATTGTAACAGACGAACGGATTGCTCCGGATCCGTTGCCAGAGGTTTTTGTTCAACCAAAAGAGCAACAGCAAGGAAAAAGGGAGGAAATGGTAAACCGATTCGAAAGGAAAGGTGAACAGGTGGGCGATTGATTCGAGTGGACTGCGCTGGACGGCCGTTCGTTTTACGGATTCGTGCAGCAGGTTTGGGATCAGCTCCTCCAGTGGGCGGTATTGCGCGTATACTGCAAGGTAGAGCCCGAGCATGGCTGCTCCGGCGCACATTCCCGCAAGGTGTTTCCAGGAAAACAGCAGGCGCAATCGGTTGAAAAAGAACAGGGCTGCTGCAAGCGTCAGTCCGAGAAAAACTATTGCCGGAAATCCTTTCAACAAGAACCCAGCGGCCATGAGCAGGTAACTGCTGACAAAGAGCCGCAGCCATTGTTCCTTTCTCCCGAAGAAATAAACGGTCATGAACAGGAGGTACATCACCCATGAAAAGGTGGTATCGATCAGCCCCAGCATCGAATCGTAGAACAGGATACGACCGCTGGTCAGGGTCGTAATGGCTGCCAAAAAGGCGAATTCAGGGGAAAAATGCCGCCGGACGCTCCGAAAGATGGTCCAGCCGAATACCGCCAGGAAAAACACCGTGATCAGCCGCGACGGCATTTCGTCGAAACTGCCCCAAAGCTTTGTAGCGACCAGGATCAGCCAGTTGAACAAGGGCGGTTTGTTGATATACGGCGCGCCGTGCATGGTGGTGGCAAAATAATTTCCGGAAATATCCATTTCCAGCGCCACCCAGGCGCGTATGGCTTCGTCGCCGATAAATGCCGCTATGTTCAGATTGACCAGGAAGGCCGGAATACAAAGCAACAGGATACCGGCCATCAGGTACCGGACAGGTAAAGCGCGCAGGCCATTCAGGATAGATTGCATTACAATTCGGGAATGTTCGGCGCAAAAGTAAACAGCACGGTTGATACGGCTGAATCGACGTATACTGCCGCAGTTGTTAAACGATTGTCGAACGATTGTAAATAATTTGCAAATTGAAAAAATAATATGTGACTTTCCACTGCGCCGGCGTTTAAACACCATACCTCCCGAACGACACTAATCCGGAACCAAAACCCGATCTTGTTAAAGACATACCACCAGGCTCTGAAGCCATAATCCCGCAAGTCCAATTCCTGGCAACCGATTTTTACCCCCCTCCTCAACAGACTCGGAAGGCCCCGCAACAGCGGGGCTTTTTTCGTTTTGCGGTATTCCTTTCGACGGTCATTTTCTGCTTTCTACACGTTAAAATCTGCAACCCGGCGATTTAACTGCAACTTTCCTGAATTTTTCCCGTCTTTGAGGCACAATAGTGTTTTTGATCATTTTTATGCATCCAAAACACCGCCAAACAAGAACAAGTAACGATTTTTTGATACCAGCCCTGAATGTAATTTTAGTTGCCTCCCGACTCCATCGCAGCGTTGCAGTATGACTTCCGGCGCATCGACACACGGAATTCAAGGAGAACCCAAGAGGGCGTGACTAAACTTCACAGAAAGTTTGATTTGGTTATCGGCCCCGGCAAATGTGCCGGGGCTTTTGTTTTTCATCCACAGCATGCGGTTGTTTCGATGTTAATCATTTGCAAACCAATCTTGACGCTTTATGAAAGGCGTAATTTTGCCCAACCAAAAGCGCGATTCTCATTCCAAACTTTCACCACTTTATACTTTGAACAATGGAAAGAAATAAACAGATCCAGATTGGCTTGTTGTCTCTGTTGGCCATCCTGTTGCTGGCTAACCTCTTTGGAGGCGGCTTCAAAAACTGGTTTGGACAATCGGAAGGCGACAAGATCCGCGAGTCGGCATCGGCCTCCTCCGCATTTTCCTCATCGGCCAGCACCGGCAATGCTGCCGGCGCCGGATCGGCAACCGCCGGTAACATCCCCGGTACGAACCTCAATGCAACGGTCTCTACCGGCCCGACCACCACGATCCAGTACGACGCCGATAAATACAACTTCGGTGTTGTAGACGAAGGCGAGGTGGTAAAACACGTGTATAAATTCAAAAACACGGGTAAAGAGCCGCTGATCATCAGCAACGCAAAGGGTTCCTGCGGATGCACGGTACCCACCTGGCCCAAAGAACCGGTACCTCCGGGCGGCTCGGGCGAGATCAAGGTTGAGTTCAACTCAAAAGGCAAACCAGGCCCGCAAAGCAAACGCGTGACCGTCACTGCCAATACGAACCCAAGCGAAACCTTCCTCGAAATTTCGGGTGAAGTACGGGGCAAAGAACAGCCCGCAGCCAAAGGCAGCCACTAAGGCAGCGAAGAGGCCGGCTGAAGATTTAGAGGGGTTTGGAGTGTTCAGAGTGATTCAAGGCATTGGTTTTCAATGCAATGGCTCAATCTGAACGCTCCAAACCCCTCTTGTTTTACCAAACGCTCCAATAATTTTTCCCGGGCATTAATGCACCCCGTTCGTCGGGGCAGTATCGGGTATCCAGGACCGATAATAGGAAGTATCCTCAATGCCGACGGCGTGCTCTGTCATCAGTAGCGGCCGGAAGGTGTCTACCATGACCGCCAGTTCGCGTGTCTCTTTGGCGCCGATGCTTTTCTCAACAGTTCCGGGGTGCGGACCGTGCGGAATACCGCCGGGATGCAGGGTGATCATGCCGCGCTCGACGTGTTTGCGGCTCATAAAGTCGCCGTCGACATAATAAAGTACTTCGTCGGAGTCGATGTTGGAGTGGTTGTACGGGGCAGGAATAGACAGCGGATGGTAATCGTACATGCGCGGCACAAACGAGCAGATCACAAAATTATGTCCGTCGAAAGTCTGATGGATGGGCGGCGGCATGTGCAGGCGACCCGTAATGGGTTCAAAATTGTGGATGCTGAAAGCGAATGGATAGATAAAGCCATCCCAGCCCACGAGGTCGAACGGGTGGTTGAGGTAGTGATAAGGGTAGATATTGTCCTGTTTTTTGATGTAGAACAGGAAATCGCCGTGTTCGTCGTGGGTTTCCAGGTCGACGGGCTTCCGGATGTCGCGCTCGCAAAAAGGAGCGTGCTCCATTAATTGGCCGTAATGATTGCGGTAGCGTTTCGGTGTCGTAATCGGGCCATAGCTCTCTACGATCAGCAGGCGGTTTTTGGTCTGGTCAAACTCGAGCTGGTAAGTTGTGCCGCGCGGGATCACCAGATAGTCGCCGTAATCAAACGGTAACGACCCGTACATGGTGCGCAGGGTGCCCGTGCCCTCGTGTACAAAGATCACCTCATCGGCATCGGCATTCTTGTAGTAATAGCCGGTCATGCTGTTGCGCGGCGCGGCAAGTATGATCTTGCAGTCGTTGTTCACCAGGACGGCCTTGCGCGACTTCAGGTAATCGTCTTCGGGCTCGACGTGGAACCCCTTCAGGCAGCGGTGTTTCAATTGTTTGTCGTGTACGACCTTGGGCGCGACGCTGTATGGTTCGCCTACCTGTACGATTTGGGTGGGGGCGTTGCAGTGGTACAACAGCGAATAGTTGTTGCTGAATCCTTCCGTGCTGAACAGTTCTTCATGGTATAGCGAACCGTCGGGTTTCCGAAATTGGGTATGGCGTTTGGGCGGTACTTTTCCAAGCACATGATAATGCATATACAAACGGTTGAAAATGGTTAGTGTCTGTTTTCAGGGCCTCCAAAGGTACCACTTTCTCCACATTCCGAAAACCTCCTGTCGACACCGCGCCGCCGTTGAATGCCTATTTTCTCAGCCTTTCTTCCCACCCCGACACTGTTTTGTCCAGGTAAATGAAAGGAGCGCCGTTCTGATCCGTCTCCATTTTCAAAAAATCGGGCAGGGCATACGTATCCGGAGCAATTCGCCTGCCCTCCTGAATGTATTGCCGGAGCAGGGGGGCCGATTCTTCCCGGAGATACTCGCTCAGTTTTACTTCAAAAAAATCGAAATTGGACAGCAGGTCCCTTGTCCGGATGGCGTAGTAGTCGAGCAGATCA
>ERZ724519.1229-NODE-1229-length-10775-cov-3.878545_pt1 | contig 10775 bp, 10 predicted proteins | sample MGYA00376052_ERZ724519 | MGnify/ENA primary metagenome ERZ724519 (study PRJEB28724, sample SAMN07190883) | activated sludge metagenome | isolation source: activated sludge of sewage treatment plant in Hong Hong | place: Hong Kong | collected 2016-03-17 ... | reverse complement strand
CGGTCCTTCCGGTCCTCTCGGGTCCGCTCAGGGGGGCGCGATGGGTCGTGGGGGCTGGGACGCACGGCTGCTGGCTGGGAACCTACGAGCCCCTCACGAGGAGGTGGATCTCGGCCTTGCTCTCGCGCGGCGACGTGGCGTACGACGTCGGCGCAAACGTGGGCTTCTTCACCCTCCTTGCCTCGCGGATCGTGGGAAAGGGAGGCGCCGTGGTCGCCTTCGAGCCCTTCCCGGCGAATGTCCGCGCGCTTCGGCGGCACGTCGATCTGAACCGCGCCGGGAACGTGACGATCGTCGAGGCGGCGGTCTCGGACCGCGCCGGGCTGGCGCGCTTCGAGCCGGCAGGAAACCCGGCAATGGGCGGCCTTGCCGAGGGTGGGGCTCTCGAGGTCGAGACCGTCGCGCTCGACAAGCTGCTCCGCGAACGCGGCCTCCCGAAACCGAATCTCCTGAAGATCGACGTGGAAGGGGCGGAGGCGCAGGTCCTGCAGGGAGGAATTCGCTGCCTCGAAGAGGCGCACCCGGCAATCGTCCTCTCGGCCCACGGCTGGCAACGCTTCGAGGAATGCGGCACGCTGCTGGCGAGCGTTGGCTACGAGCAGGAGGTCGTGAAGGACGGGGCCGAAGACGGTGACTACCTCGTGATCGCCCGAAGCAGGAAGGCATGACCGGTAGCGAAAGTCGGGAGACCGTGTCCGCCCTCGTATCGGTCATCGTCCCGGTCTTCAACAGGGAGCGGATGCTCCTCGAAGCGGTGGCGTGCGTCGAGGCTCAGACCTACCCGCGCGTGGAGCTGATCCTCGTCGACGATGGTTCGACGGACGGTACGGGGGCACTGTGCGACCGGCTCGTTGCCGAACGGCCGCAGACCCGCCGCGCGATCCACCAACCGAATGCGGGCCCGGGAGCGGCGAGGGAGGCCGGGCGCCGAGCGGCGCGAGGCGAATACATCCAGTACCTCGACAGCGACGACTGGCTGGAGCCGCGGAAGCTCGAGGCTCAGGTCGCAGCGCTCGAGGGCGACGGAGGAGCGGGCGTCTGCTACTGCAGGACGAGGGAACGGCACGTCGACGAGCCACCCGCGGACCGGCCGACGCTTCGCACCGGCGACCGTCTCGATTCCATCTTCCCGTCCTTCCTTGCCGGCCGCCTCTGGCAAACGGTCACACCCCTCTGGCGACGGACGGCGAGCGACCGGATCGGGCCTTGGACGAGCCTTCGCGTCGAGGAGGACATGGAGTACGACGCCCGGGCCGGGGCCGAAGGGGTGCGACCCGCCTGGTGCCCGGAGTGGCTCGCTGAGCACCGGCACCACGAGGGCCTGCGCGCAAGCGGAGGCGGCACGCTGGATCGCGCCAAGCTCGCCGACCGGGCGAAGGCTCACGAGCTCATCTACCGGCACGCCCTCCGGGCGGGCGTGAGCGCGGGCGCACCCGAGATGCAGCGCTACGCGCGCGAGCTCTTCCTCCTGTCGCGTCAATGCGGCGCCGCCGGCCTCGCTGACGGCTCGCGCCGCCTGTTCGCCCTTTCGCGGGAGGCGTCCGGTCCAGCACGAGCGCGGGGTCTCGACTTCAGGGCTTACCGGGCAGCGGCTTCGCTCTGCGGCTGGCGCCTCGTCGGTGCCGTTGCCTGCCAGGCGGACCGCCTGCGCCGCCCGCCAAAGGCGCGGATTGCCTGATGGGCGGACCTCTCGTTTCCGTCGTGATGTCGGTCTACAACGGGCAACAATACCTGCGCCCCTCCCTGGACAGCGTACTCGCGCAGGAAGGGGTCGACTTCGAATTCGTCGTCGTTGACGACGGATCGACCGACCAGTCCCCCAAGATGCTCGAGGAGTACGCGCAGAAGGACTCGAGGATCCGGCTCATCCGCCAAGGGAACACCGGGCTCACGCGCGCCCTCGCGAGGGGCTGTTCTGAGGCGAGGGGCGAACTCATCGCGCGCCAGGACGCTGACGACGTCTCGTTTCCGGGCCGGCTCGCGAAGCTCGCGACGGTCCTCCAGGAAGACTCGGGGATCGCGGTAGCAGCCAGCTGGGTCGAGTGGATCGGGCCGCGCGACGAACCGCTTTGTATCACGAGGTTCTCGGACGTCGCTTCTCGCGCGACAGAAGGAGTGCTCCATCACAGGCAGAGTCCGTGCCACGGGTCCGTGATGTTCAGGAGGAAGGACTACGAGACGGTGGGCGGCTACCGTCCGCAGTTCTATTTCGCGCAGGACTCGGATCTCTGGTTTCGCCTTTCGGATCGAGGAGGGTTCCTTTTCGTTCCCGAAGTGCTTTACCGATTCCGGGTTGCCGAGGGGAGCATCTCGACAAGCCATCGCGAGTCACAGTTGAGGTTGTACGAACTGGCGAGGGGATGCTGGAGTGCCCGTCAGAACGTGGAATCCGAGGAACCCCTCCTCGCCAAGGCGGCGCAGATCAGACCAGGAATGGCACGCGTCGGCCGGACGAAGAAGGGAGCCGGCGCCTATTTCATTGGACGAACGCTCCTCAGAAAGGGCGACCCTAGGGCGGCGAAATACCTGTGGTCGTACGTCCAGCATTCTCCGTGGGACCCGAGGGGGTGGTTCAGCGTGCTGCAAGCCACCCTCAGGGCAAAAATGGGGGGGGAGGAGTGACGGTCGACGCGAAGTCAGATGCGCAGGTTCTCCCTGACGTCTCGGTCGTGATTCCGACGTTCGACCGAGCCGGGATGGTCGAGCGGGCTGTCGAGTCGGCGCTCGGGGCTTCGCGGGAAGTGCGGGTCGAAGTCGTGGTGGTGGATGATGGCTCGACAGACGATACCCGCGAGCGCCTAGAGAGGTACGCGGGAGAGATAGTGACTCTCGCGATGGGACGGAATCGAGGCCGGAACCACGCGCGGAATGCCGGGCTTCGTCGGGCACAGGGCGAGTGGGTGAAGTTCCTCGACAGCGACGACGTCCTCGAGCCGGGTGCACTCTGCCAGGAAGTGGCTGCCGGCCGGGCGGCGGGGGCGGACATCGTCGCCAGCACGTGTCGAGTGTCAGATCTCGACGGTGGCGTTCCAGTCGTCCTGGCGGCGAGCAGCTTCGAACGGGGGATCGACAGTATTCTTGCCGGCGACGCAGTTCCGACTTCCGCGGCTCTCTACCGGCGCGACTTCATCGCGGAGGTCGAGTGGGATCCGGCCCTGAGCAAGCTGGACGATTGGGACTACTTCACGCGGGTCTTCCTTAAGGGCGCTCGCCTCGTGACGCTTCCCGCAGTCTCCTACACGTGGTTCTCTCACTCGGGGCAGGGCATCAGAAGGAGCTGCCTTCTTGAAAACGCGAGGGAACATCACGTGGTCCTTCGGAAGCTGGAGGCTCGTATCGCTGAGCTCGGACAGCTGACGGAAGCCCGGAAGCGGCGCCTTGCGCAGTACTTCTACAAGGAACTCCGGGTCTTGTCGCTCCAGGACCGCGAGGCTTTCGAGGGGGCCGCCGCACATATCCTTGAGCTCGACGAGAGATTCGTACCCCGAGACGAGGAACGTCAGTCCTGGATGAGATACCTCGCGCGTTTGATCGGTTTTCGAGGGGCAGTCCTGTTCCACTCCGCAGTGAAGCGAGTCCTGAGGGGAGTGCCGGCACTTGCCTGAGGTGTCGACGGTAGCGCCCGCGTTGACATTGGGAGGGGCGACCAGTCGGAACATCTCGATCGTGATCCCGACTCTCGGTCGAGAAGAAGTCCTGCTGCAGACGATCGAGTCGCTGCTGAATCTGGAAGCCGCTGCCGACGAGTTGCTGGTCGCGGACCAGACGGCGTCACACGAACCCGGCACCGCCGCGATGCTCAGCAGGCTGGAAGAGAAGGGTCGTATTCGGTGGCTTCGGCTCGGGAGACCTTCGATTCCGGCGTCGATGAACGAAGGGCTTCGGCAGGCTCGGGGGGACGTGGTTCTTTTCCTCGACGATGACATCGTCCCGCAAGAGGGGCTCGTCGTTGCGCACCGGAAAGCGCACGAGGAGGACAGTGTCGCCGCGGTCGTCGGGATGGTTCTCCAGCCCGGAGAGGAGCCTGTCGTTGGCAGTTCTGCGGCGCCGCCGGGAGAAGGTCTCCTGCGCGATCTCGAGTTCTGCTTCCGTTCGACGGAGAAGGCCGACGTCTGGAACGTGATGGCCGGGAACTTTTCGGTGAAGAGGACGGCGGCACTCGCGTGCGGCGGCTTCGACGAGAGGTTCGTGGGAGTCGCGTACCGGTTCGAGACGGAGTTCTGCCGGCGGCTTCGGAGGCACGGCGGGAGGGTCTCGTACGAGCCAGGTGCCGTCATCCGACACCTCAAGGCTTCCTCTGGCGGGACGCGTACCTGGGGGCACCACCAGACCTCGGCGCGCCCCGAGCACTCGGCCGGCGACTACTACTTCGCCCTCTTGGAGGGAAGTGGGGTCGAAGTCGCTGCGTACGCTACACGTCGGTTCCGTCAGGAGACGCTCTCCCGCTTCCACCTGACCCACCCCTGGTACATCCCGGTGAAGGCGCTCGGCGAGATCCGCGGCTTCCTCATGGCTGTCGGCCTCTCGCTTGAGAAGGGGCGAAACGGGTGACAGGAGGGGGCCCGAGAGTCGCTGTCGTCGCGACGCATCCGATTCAGTACCACGCGCCGTGGTTCCGGGCGCTCGTGGCGGAAGGGGTCGATCTCCACGTCCTCTTCTCGTTCCTGCCGGATGCAGAACGACAGGCTGCGGGTTTCGGGGGCCGGTTCCAGTGGGATGTGCCGGTGTTCGACGGCTACCGCTGGTGCGTGCTCCGGCAGACGAGGAAGTCGCCCAGTCTCGACACGTTCGCAGGCCTCCGGAGCGCCGGCATCGGCCCTGCCCCTACGGCGCCTGATGCCGTCGTCCTGACGGGCTGGAACGCCCTCCCGCTCCTGCAGGGTCTTCTCGTAGCGATCCGGCTCGGGATACCGACTGTTGTACGGGGAGAATCGAACGCCCTGAGGCCCCGAGCGACCTGGAAAGAGATCGGCCAGAGGGCCCTACTGTCGGCCTACGACGCCTTCGTCTCGATCGGGAAGGCAAACCGCACCTTCTACGAGAGGAACGGCGTGCCCCCGGAGCGGATCGTGGACGGCGGGTACTTCGTCGACGAGGAGCACTTCGTCGCGCTGCGGGCGAAAGAGGCCCCCCGGCGGACGGAACTGCGGGCGGAGTGGGGTGTCCCAGAAGGGGCATGCTGCTTCCTCTTCGCAGGGAAGCTCCAGGCAAAGAAGCGGCCGCTCGACTTCGTCGCTGCGCTGAGCGCAGCGGCGAGGCGACTCCCGGCGGGCGCGATCTGCGGCCTCATCGCCGGGAGCGGCGAGCTCGAGGCCGAGACGCGGCGGGCAGCCGAGGCGGCCGCCGTACCGATCGCCTTCGCGGGCTTCCTGAATCAGCAGGAAATCGGTCGTGCGTACGCAGCCGCCGACGGCCTCGTCCTCCCGTCCGACTTTGAGGAGACGTGGGGACTCGTGGTGAACGAGGCGATGCTCTTTGGTCTCCCAGTCGTCGTCAGCGATCGCGTCGGGTGTGGGCCGGATCTCATCTCCGACGGAGAGACGGGGTTGGTCGTACCGTTCGGGGACGTGAGCGCTCTCGCAACAAGCCTGGCCGAGCTGGCACTGGACGAGCCGGCGAGAGAGGTGATGGGAAGGCGCGCCCGCGCCCACGTCCTCGACTACTCCCCGCGCCGGGGCGCGGAGGCTACGATCGCTGCCATCCGGATCGCCATGGGAGGGGACTGAGGTGTCTTCTGCTCTCTTCCTCGTCCTCTTTGCAGCTGTACTTCTCTGCCTGTCTGACTTCCGGAAGGGAATCATCGTCATCGCCGCTGTTGGGCTCTTGCAGGACCTCGTCCGCAAGCTCGCACCCGGGCAGCCGACCTACCTGATGGGCCTCGTCTTTATCGCATTCGCCGCGACGTTCGCGGGAGCCCTGGCCCGCGAGAACCCCTTCTGGTGGCGCCGACGCGATTGGGAGAGCCTCCGGACGCCTCTCGGACTTTTCGCTCTCGCCTTCGGCGTTCAGGCGCTCGTCTCCTACGTCCGCATTGGCTCCCTCGTGCTGATCGGCGTAGGGCTGGCCGCCTACGCGGGACCCGTTGTGGCGCTCGTCCTCGGCTCGTGGGCCGGTGCACGGCATGGTGTCGTCCAGAGATTCCTCGTGGCCTACCTCGTCTTCGTCGCCCTGATGGCTTCTGGCATCGTGCTCTACCAGGCCGGGTATCGATGGCCCTCCCTGATGAGCATCGGCCCCGGGCTGACCGTCTACGACTGGCGACTCGGCGCCGTCTACCTCCCACCGGGTTTCTTCCGGGCGCCCGAAGTGGCCTCGTGGCACTGCGCAACCGCGGCGTGCGTGGCGGTTACGCTTGCTGCCGCGCGAAAGGCAACATCGGCCCGCTGGGCCGCGCTCGGTGGTCTGGCTGTCCTCTTCTCCTGGTGCGTTATCGTCGCGGGTCGGCGAAAGGGACTCGGTGAGATCGTCATCTTTCTCGCGCTATTCGCATACCTCCAGGTGTGGTACCGGGGGCGGCTCGGAAGGCTCGGTCCGGCCGTCCTCGTGACGATCCTCATCGGGGCGTTCGCCTTCCAGCGCTACGGGCTCCAGGAGAAGGCGGCCGCCCAGATCGGGTCGATGCGCGAGAGGTCCGACACGGCTGGCGGAGCCGCAGGGAGGTTCCTGGGAGGGGCGACGAGTCTTCCTCAGGTCGTGGAGGCGGCGGGTTTCTTCGGCACTGGTCTCGGGACGGGGACGCAGGGCGCGCAGCACTTCCGGACCGAAGGCGAGAAGTGGAACCTGATCAGCGAGAGCGGCCTTGCGCGGGTCGTCGCGGAACTGGGTGTTCCGGGCTCGGTCACCGCCCTCTTCCTGCTCATCCGGTTCGGTAGCAACCTCCGGGAACGAGCGCGGATGCTCCGTCGAGCGACGGAGGCAGACCCGGCTATCCTGCTCGGACTCACGGCACTCGTCTTCTCGAACGCGGTCGTCTTCATCTCTGCCCACCAGATCTTCGGGGACCCGTTCGTCTACATCTTTCTCGGACTAGCGACAGGCTTCGTCGTTGCGGGGCTGGACGAGGAAGGGACGGCGTCCTGGCGTGACCGTCGTAGGGCCGCCGTAATGCCGGTGGCCGCGTGAGAGTTCTTCACGTGGTGCCGTCGATCGCCCCGCGATACGGCGGACCGAGCGAAGCCGCCTTGAGGCTCGTCTCGTCGCTGCGAGACGCAGGAGCAGACGCCCTCCTTGCGACGACGGATGCGGACGGGAGTGGAAGGCTGCCGGTGCGAACCTGCGCAGAGGTCGAACACGAAGGCGCGCGGTGCATCTTCTTCCGGCGGCTGTCAGGCGAATCGCTGAAGCTCTCGCCCGCCATCGCGCGATGGCTTCGGCGAAACATCACACGTTTCGACGTCGTCCACATCCACTCGGTCTTCTCGCACCCGTCGCTCGCGGCGGGTTCAGCGGCGAGGAAACGGGGGATTCCGTACGTGGTCCGGCCTCTCGGGCAACTCGACAGGTGGAGCCTGTCTCAGCATGCTCTGCGCAAGCGAGTCTTCCTCGCCATCGGAGGACGGAGGCTCCTCGAGGGGGCGGCGGCCATCCACTGGACCGACGTCAGCGAGCGGGAGCGAGCGCTGGCGTTCGCCGCAGCGAGGTCATCGTTCGTCGTTCCTCTCGGCGTGGACGAGCGCCTCTTCGAAGGTAGCGACGATGGGGTGCGAGATCGGACGGTGCTCTTCCTGTCTCGTCTTCACCCGAAGAAGAACGTCGAGTCGCTGATCGACGCCTTCGGGCGACTTGGCAAAGCTGGTGCCGGATGGCGTCTCGTCGTCGCCGGTAACGGGGAGCCGGGTTACCTCAAATCGCTCAAGCGCCTTGCCACGGCTGCGGAGGACCGCGTGGAATTCAGGGGTTGGCTGTCCGGTGAAGAGAAGCGCCGGACCCTGCGCGAGGCGGCTCTTCTCGTTCTCCCGTCCAGGCAGGAGAACTTCGGCATCGTCGTCGCGGAGGCGATGGCCGCGGGAACCCCGATTGTCGTGAGTGACTCCGTCGCCCTTGCGGCGGAGGTGCGGCGTTTCTGCGCGGGCTGGGTGGCGCCACTCGAGTCGGAGGGACTTACAGAGGTGCTCGAGGAGGCGATGTCGTCGCCAGAGGAGCGGGTGCGACGAGGACAGGCAGGGAGGAGGCTCGCGCGGGAGAGATATCGGTGGGCGTCTGTGGCGCGCGAGCTGATGGCGGAGTACCGCCGAATTGTCGCAGGAACGGGCGAGGGAGCACGAGAGTGACGGCCGTAACCGCTGTCGTCCTAACGTTCAACGAGGAACCCAACATCGGCCGGACCCTCGAGAGCTTGCGAACGATCCCGCATGTCGTCGTTGTCGATTCGGGCTCGACCGATCGAACCGAGGAAATCGCCCGCTCGTTTTCGAACGTGTCGTGGTTCGTGAGGCCTTTCGACGAACACGTGAAGCAGTGGAGGTTCGCCCTCGAGGAGACAGGTATCGAAAGCCCGTTCGTGTTGGCGCTCGACGCGGATATGAGCGTGACGCCGTATCTCGTCTCCGAGATCGCCCAGGTCATCTCCGAGGGCGGCGTCGATGCCGGCCTCATCCCTGTCGAGTACCGGATTCGAGGTGTCGCGCTCGTCGGTTCCTTGTATCCGCCGGAACTCAGGCTGCTCCGCAGGTCTGCCGCCTCCGTAATGGCGGCGGGCCACACGCAGAAGTTCGTTACGACTGGAAGGATCGCGAACCTGCGCAACGAACTGGTGCACGACGACCGGAAGTCGCTCGAACGCTTCGCCCAAGCACAGCTCGGCTACTCGGCGCGGGAGCTATCGCCGCTTCTGGAAGGACGGGATGTTCGTCTTCGCGCGAGGCTTCGCCGTTCCTTCCCCTTCACTCCCATTCTGGTCTGGGCGTGGGCATGGCTCCGGTCTGGTGGTCCGCTCCGGGGGGCTGCGGCGCGACGCTACGCACTGGAAAGGCTGCTCTACGAAGCCATGCTGCGGTGGCGCGTAGAGGACGCGAACCTCTCGCAGAAGTCGACGAAGAGTGGTTCGCGCGAGGCATGAACCGCCGGTGTAGCGGACAGCCGAACAGGAGTACATGAACTCAAGTAACCGAGAAGGCTGCACGCCTCTGGCGAAGGCCTGTTCGGGAGTGATTGTCGTCGCCCATACGGAGGACACATTCCTTCTTCGTCGTACTCTCGAGGAGGAGGGCTTCACGGTTGCCGAAGTGCGAGGACCCTACACGGAGACCCAGGAGGGCTATTCCCGAAATATCCGCTGCCTGATCAACCACGCACACGCGTGGAGAACGGCAGCGGAACGGGGAAGGCCAACCGTGGTCGTCGAGGCCGACTTCGTGCCCATCGTGGGAATGGGTGGTATGCCACTACCGTTCCCGGAGGCGAGTCCGGGCACGGGGCGATTCGGATGGCTCTACTCGGCCGGCTCCATCCTCTACGGAATCGACGAGTTCGGGCTCCCGCACGGACACGGGAACACGACTGTCGCTTATGCGCTGGACCGCGATGCGGCGCTGCACCTCCTTGGTTTCTTCGAACGGGAAATGCGGCAGCCCGAGGTCGGCACCTATCGCCCGTGGGAAACGTACCTCGGGATCTACCTCCGAAAGGAGTGCGGCATTCGCAACTACTTCACGCCACGGCAGTACGGCGAGCATGGCGGTGTCGCGAACCGGGAGCACCGCCTCGCGGGAGCGCGGGCCTGGCACGAAGCGGACATCCTCGCAGGACGGCTTGCATTCCATCCTCCTTATGCCCGTGGCAGCCTCGCCCGATACCGCGCCAGGCGCTTCCGCGGATGGGCGCGCGGGCTCTATCGTCTCGTTACGCTGAGGTTCTTCGATCCGCGCTACGTCAGCGAAGACTCCGCAAGAGGACGGCTCGCGATGGCCTGGTTCGCGGTGAGGAGGCTGGTCGCCAAATGATAGTGACGGTCGGCGGTGGGTGGATCAATGCGGGGCTTCCTGGTGCAGGTTGACGCCACTGGATGGCTCAAGCGGACCTACCGGGCGGTCGTCCCGGTCCGGGTCCGCCAGAGCCTCGCTGTCGACAGGCTCAAGCGTTGGTGGATCGCGTGCCTCCCGCATGACGCCGTGTACGACAAGGACTACTACCTCAACGTGGTCGACAAGGCGGCGGCGGCGAGTGCGGAGGTCATCGCGGATTCGATCAGTGTCGATCTCCGGCCCACAACAGTCATCGACGTGGGATGCGGTGCCGGGGCGCTTCTGGTCGCGTTGAGGGGACGGGGCGCCACCGTCGCCGGGCTCGAGTACTCGGCCGCGGGGCTCGAGATCTGTCGTGAACGGAACCTCGACGTCCGCCGGTTCGACCTGGAAAGGGATGTCTTCGATTCGGGCGAGTCCTTCGACGTGGCTGTGAGCATGGAAGTGGCGGAGCACCTGCCGGAGGGAGTCGCGGACCGGTACGTTGCGTTGCTCGCTCGAATCGCGCCGTGCGTCGTATTCACGGCGGCTCCGCCAGGGCAGGGCGGGACTGATCACGTGAACGAGCAGCCGCGATCGTACTGGGTCGAGAAGTTCAGGCGACATGGCTTCGAGACGCGGGCGGAGCTGGCGGCGAAGTGGAGCGCGGAGTGGAAGCGCCGGGACGTCGTGGGCTGGTATTGGATGAACCTCATGGTTTTCGAGAGAACGTCTTGTCGACGAAACGACGTCGTGGAGTAGCGAGTAGATGACCGACTCCATCCTCGGCCTCAACGCCTTCCACGGCGACTCCGCCGCCTGCCTCGTCGTCGA
>ERZ724519.1227-NODE-1227-length-10781-cov-2.986575_pt1 | contig 10781 bp, 5 predicted proteins | sample MGYA00376052_ERZ724519 | MGnify/ENA primary metagenome ERZ724519 (study PRJEB28724, sample SAMN07190883) | activated sludge metagenome | isolation source: activated sludge of sewage treatment plant in Hong Hong | place: Hong Kong | collected 2016-03-17 ... | reverse complement strand
CCCAATTGCAATAGCTTTACTCCGCACATAGGTGACTGCCAACAAACGGCTACGGGTGCATGGTATCGTCAAGTTGGATTTAGTTTAGATTGCACTGTTCCTGCTGGTTCATCAATTGTTATGAATTGGAACTTTGGTGATGGTTCTCCAACGGTTACGTACAACAGTTGGGTAAGTCCTGTTCATAATTATACTACTTTTGGAACATTTAACGTTTGTGTCTGGGGTGTGATAACCTTAGCCGATGGCACACAATGTCCATTTGACTATTGCCAAACAGTTACCATTCCACCTTGCCAAAGTCTTTGTCCCACTTGCAACAGTTTTACCGCTTATATGGGTAACTGCCAACAAACGGCTACGGGTGCATGGTATCGTCAAGTTGGATTTAGTCTTAACTGTCCTATCCCAACAGGTTCTTCCATCAATATGACATGGAACTTTGGCGACGGCTCTCCAACTGTGAATTATACCAATTGGGTAAGCCCTGTTCATAACTATGTCCCCGGTACTTATACTGTTTGTGTTTGGGGAGCAATAATTTTAGCCGACGGCACACAATGTCCGTTTGAGTATTGCCAGACCATTACTGTTACAGCTTGTCCTGATACCCCTTGTCCTAGTTGTACAAGTTTGAACTATCAAGTTAGTTGTCAACAAGTAGTAGGAGCTACCACATTGGTGCCAGTAGCCACGTTTGGTCTCAATTGCCAATTCCCAACAGGAACTACCTACCAATCTACTTGGACTTATGGTGATGGCACATCTCAAACCGTTACAACACCTACTACTACCCATGTATATCCTTCTACTGGCGGTACATATACCGTTTGTGTGAATGGAGCAGCCATCTTACCTAATGGCATTGTTTGTCAGTATTCTATTTGCGAACATGTTATTGTTCCGGCATGTCTCAATAATCCTTGTCCGACATGTGTGGTCAATACCCAAACATCTTGCTGTTTTAGTTCAACAGGTAGTATTGTATACTATGGTACTTTCAATTTGACTTGTCCATTTAGTAGTACCGTTTCTGTTGCTTGGTCTGTGAATGGTGTTCCAGCAGGCAATACCCCAGCCAATACATCAGTAAACTACCAATTCCCCGGAACAGGTACTTATCATGTTTGCGCTGTTGTTACTAATCCAACCACAGGTCAAGTATGCGACTATTGTACAACTGTGGAAGTAACACCAAACTCTTGCCCAAGCCCCGTTCCGCTTTGTGTTAATATCATTTCTACCAATAAATCAGAGCAAGTTGCTGCAAACAACAGCCTCAATGTATCTCCAAATCCGTTCTATGGTGAAACAACTATAGTATACAACTTGGAAAAAGCAAGCCAAGCAACTATTCAAGTATATAACGTAACGGGTCAAATGGTAGCAACAGTAGTAGATAACCAACAGCACGATGCGGGTGCTTATATGGTGACATTCGATGGTAGCCGATTACCTTCTGGAACTTATTTCTGCAATATCACTACCAGCGATGGCTTCAGTCAAACACAACGAATTGTTATTATGAGATAGAGAAAATATAGATAGTTGATGTTTGAAATAGTAAGTATCATTGCTGTACTGCTAACAAAGGGTATCCCCAAAAAGGATACCCTTTTTGTTGGTGTATGCTAAATATTGTTAAAACTTTGGTTATTGAAACATTTATCAAACAAGTTTGTGTAACTTTGCGTCCAAAATTAATGTTTATCAAAAAAAACGTTTTTCTTATGAAACAATTTTTTTCCCTATTTTTTCTGTTTTTCTCTGTTGTTGCTATAGCGCAAGACACTACTTCTTTAGATTTTCCTGAATTGGAATACGATTTTGGAACTATCAAACAAGGTGATGTAGTTAATCATGATTTTAATTTCAAGAATACAGGTATTCATCAGTTTAAATTTAGTTCTGTAGCGGGTTCTTGTGGCTGTACTGTTCCCAAATATAATACCGATTTTATTCAGGCGGGAGCAAAAGATGTTATTCATGTGCAATTTAATAGCGCTGGTAAAATGGGCGACCAAGTAAAAACAGTTACCCTCAACGGCAATATGCACAATGGTCCTATCCGCCTGATTTTGAAGGGTAAAGTAACTCCCAATGATCAACAAGTTGCTGCTCCTGACGGTCATGGTCCTAATGATGGTCACAACCATGGCGCACCGCCACCGCCGCCAGCTCTGAAAGAAATACCGCGTATTGATGATGCAAGTTTTGCAAAATTAGCTAAAACATCGGCTACTTTGAGCCAAAAAAGCATTGATTTTGGTGTGGTAGAAAAAGGTAAAGTCTATAATCGTGGCATCAGTATTGTTAACACAGGCAAAACTCCTTTGTACATCAAAGACGTTATTGGCAATACGCCCGAAGTTAATATTATCACACCAGCAACAGCTATCGAACCCGGCAAAAGCGAATCTTTATTGGTTAACTGTAATTTGCCCGCCAGCAAAACAGCCACTTTGACTCTGGTAACAAATACCAAAAAGGCTTTGAAAATTAAAGTAAAAGGCAATGTAAAAGCAAAATAAATACGACCCACTTTGTTCGGTTATAAAAAATCTACCCGCTACACTTCTATGCCGAAGTAAAGCGGGTAGATTTTTGTTATCGTGCAACTGCTTCCTAACGCTGCCACAAAGATTCGTCTTTTTCGAACAACTCTTGTTTCACACGCTCCGATTCCAACAAGGCATCACGTCCTGTGGAATAATCCTGAATGCGACGGTCTTGGTTGTTCGATTCTTTGGTGATTCGGCTACTAAAAAATCGCATCTCAAAAATATCGTCCCACGACAAACTGTTAGAGTCATTCAAAGGATTAAAAGTATCATACTTAATAAAATACTCTCTGAACTTGGGATAATAGAGCCAGAACAAAGCTGTTTCGCCTCTATAATTGCCATCACGGTCTTCTATCTGCCGAATAGGAGCAATGCCCAAAATCCTGACCACCATGCGCGACGTATTTTGGTCAAACACCCACGTTTCTTTTAGCCTATATTTGGTGATGCTCGTCCAATCAAAGTCGTTAAACACCACTTTCCATTGTCCTTCGCCCGTGTCAGGATCCACCACAAAGGTAGAGTCCTTGCCCGCTCCCAATCTGCTACTCACTTCGGCGAGAGTAACAGGCGTTTTAAATTCATCATCGGCATAAATAGGCGCATTTGGATGATTTTTTAGGATATTAAACACCACACCAATAAACGGCAATTTGGCATATACAAAAGGCTGATTCATCTTTTGACGAGTGTCGATTTCGCGCCAAATATATTTCTCCCAAAATACATCAGCTTCGCGCAAAGGTTGATAAGGCAAAATAGTTTTTTCGGACGAGAGTTTTTTTCCATAAGGCGCATCAGGTGCCAAAGAAGGTTGAAAAAATTGACTACTAAAATCCCAGTCCGATGAACTATTATCAGATTTAGGTGTTATTGAATTAGGCGTAGTTCGGTAAGATTCCGTAGTATTTGATTGTCCATAAGCGCTGCCAACAAATGCACAGCATAACGTAGCGCCACACAGAATTAACTGTACAGTTTTCATGTTCTATCAATTTTAGGTTATAAAAAATAAAACGTAGAATTTGTTGCATTTGACATTTTTTGAACTATGTAAGATTAACGCAAAAAGTTTTTTTTTGTTGTATAAACGCTACAAAAAAAGCAGTTTAATTATGTTAAAAATCCAAAAATTTCCGATAAAATTCAGAACAAATGAAAAGATAATAATAGAATAAAAACAAAAAATATCTACAAAATGCTGAAAATCAGTTATTTATAAAGATAAAAAAAGGTAATTTGGTTATTTTTTTAATCAAAAAAAACAACTAATAACAGAAAAAGAACCGATAAAAGCATTTTTTTTTATTTGGATACTATTCAAAGGCTTGCTATCTTTGCTTGTTAAATCAAAAACAAACTAAAACAAATAACATCACAACCTCAATAGTTGGTTATTGCAGAATATTTTATTTTGCATAGGTCTTGTTATAGCTGTTGTGGTATTTTAAAGAAAATATGCCAAAATTGTTTGTAGAATCGCAATTTTTTATCTACCTTTGTAGTCAAATTTTCCAAACTCCTCTTGATTATTGTATATAAAAATAAAATTATTTAAACCCAAACAAATTACGATGTTACGAAGTTTACTTGTATGGGCAATCATAATTGCACTTGGAACACAGGTGCAAGCCCAGACTGCGGTGCAAAAACAACCGCTTAATTTGAACAAAAAAGCTGTGAAAGCAGCCGTTGCTCCCAAAGGTAGCACCCACAAAGTGCGCGCTACTACGGGCAACGAAACAAGTGTTCCCAACACTCACCCGGGTAATCACCAATTGACCACAAACCAGCGCAGTGGCGCAGGCACGGTCATTGGTACAACCACCTACGATTTGCAGTCTAACTATGGTAGCTGTCGTCGGGTGTGGAACAACAATGGCACTATCCACGCCACTTGGACAATGAGTAACTCTTTTGATGCAGCTTCGGCTGACCGTGGAACAGGTTATAACGTTTCAACAGATGGTGGTAACACTTGGGGAGCCGCTCCAACAGCTCGTATTGAAGGTGCACAACAACGTACAGGCTGGCCCAACGTAGGTACAACAGCATCGGGTCGTGTATTTAGCTGTACACACACTCCCGATAAAGGTTTGTTATTTACCTACAGAGATCCAGGTAGCACTACTTGGACTAAAAAATATGTAGGTGAAGAAAATGGCGACCTTACAGGCGTTTGGCCCCGTATGGGTGTTGATGGTAACAATATTCATGTGGTTATCTCTCGCCAAGACGAATTTGATGGTATGACAGGTGGTTTGGCATATTTCCGCTCTACCGACGGTGGTAATACTTGGGAAGGTCCTACTGCACTTCCCAGTATGGCAGAAAATTATGTCGAAATGGGTGCTGACATATATTTTGTAGACGTAAAAGGCAACCATGTAGCTATTGTTATTGGTACTTATGCCCGCCGTGTTGTGTTGTATGAATCTAATGACAATGGTGTTAATTGGAACTATCGTGTTGTGAAAGACACTTCTTTCCCACTTATTCCAGCAGATCCCGCTTTGCCAACTGATGTATTGGATCCAGTAGCGGTTTCGGGTGGTTGCAATGCCATGCTGATTGACGGCGACGATGTAGTGCATATTTGGTATGACCGTGTTTTCAACTACCAAGATGACCCAACTGGTGCAAGTGGTGCTGGTCCATTCTATTTGCCCAATAGCGCTTGTATTATGTATTGGAATAGCAATATGGGCGGCGAACCCGTGGTGCTTGGTCAAACAGTTCGCCAAGACTATAACCAAGACGACACTACCCAAATCAATACTACTGCCTATGAAATCCAAAGCTATGGTGTTTCATTAGTAGGTCAAGGTTCTGCGGGTATGGATGCTCAAGGCAACCTCTATTTGGCTTATTCTTCTATGGTGGACGGCAACGAACAACCACCTAACGATGCTACTGTTGGCGGACGTTTGTTCCGTGACATCTATCTTATCAAATCAACAGATGGTGGTCAAACATGGCAAGGTCCTTTGAACATCACAGCCGACAATGGCAATCGTGAGGCTGTTTTCCCAGCTATCGCAGCGCAAGTTGATGGTTTTGTACATGTTATCTACCAAGAAGATGACCTTACGGGCAATGCTTTGCAAAATACAAACTCACAAGGACAATCTATCTTTACTGTAAATGACATCGTATACCAAAAAATTGCAGTAGGCGATATTGTTAATCCTTCTCCCGAAGTTAATTCTCCACCTTCTATCAACTACCTAAATGTTCCGTATGCTATTGAAAATTGCTCAGTAACAGCCGACCGTTTCGATGCACACGCTTTGGACTATCCTGATGGTTTGGTAGACATCGAAGTAGGCGGAACAGTAAACGTGGACGTACCTAACGAAACAGGCGCAGGTTACTACTGGCTATTGAATGCTACCGACTCTGATAACAACACCTTTACAGAACATTTCTTGGATAGCACTACTGGCACAGATGCTGCTATTTTTGTGTATCCTGATGATACTGCACCCGAAATCTTTGGTGAGCCAGTTGAGTTCTTCATCGACCCTGCTGATGGTTTAGAATACTACAACTCTTTGTTCGATTTCTTTGCAGAAGTTGACGTATTGCAAGGTTCTACCTACGAAGACTTGGGCGCTGTTGTTCGTGACGATGCCGACACATTCGGTTGTCCTGCAACCTTGACCGTAAACAACCCTGTTAACACAGCCACTATTGGTCAATATACCGTTACCTACAATGCTATTGATAATGTAGGCAACCAAGCAGAAGCTATTACTCGTACTGTGAACGTTATTGGTGCAGACACCGATGGTCCTGTAATTTATGTTTTCAGTGTAGCAGATGGTGCAGAAGTAACAGATGGTACTACTATCGACGTAGAAGCTGATCCTTCAAGCACTTTCAATATTGAAGATTATTTTGATGTGATTGGCATTGACAATGTTGATGGTGATGTAACTGCCGAAATTACTCAAGGTGGTACTGTTGATTTAGGTACTAATGGTACTTATCCGCTTACCTTTACCGTTACAGACGCAGCAGGCAATGCTTCTACTTTCTCGGTGACTGTAAATGTACAAGATACTCAAGCACCTGTTATTACTTTGGGCGGTCCTGCTAACTTAGTATTCACCAACTGCGGCGCAACTTTCGTCGATCCTACTGGCACCACAGCTATTGACAATGTTGATGGCAACTTGACTCCGCAAATTACTGTTTCAGGTTGTATTTATACCGCTTGTGCAGGTAACTACCAACGCCGTTATACTGTTTGTGATGCAAGTGGCAATTGTACCGAAGTTATCCGTACTGTTATTGTAGCAGCAGCTTGTTCTGCGGGTTGTCCTGTTCCTGCTGATATAGACCTTAGTAATCCTTCATGTGCTGTTGGCATGGAAACAATTGGTAACTACGAATTTTTAGTAGCTCCAAACCCAACAACAGGTATCATCAACATTGCTACACCAAACGTAAACGACCATGTTAGCATCAATATCTATAGTGTTAGTGGTGCATTGGTACAAAACATTGAGCGCGACATTACCCACAACGTAACAATTGCTGCCAACTTGAGCGATGCTCCAAACGGTATGTATTTTGTAAACGTAACTACTTCTAAAGGTTCTTTCACCAGTACTATTACTTTGCAAAAATAGTATTGGATAGAAATAACTAGAAAATTAGCTGCCAAATCATGCTTATTATGTGTGTATGATGTTAGCTTGTTTGGATAGTTATTCTTTAGAATTATTGATAAAAAAAACAATAGTCCGACCAAATTTGGTTGGACTATTGTTTAATCATATTATCCCAATTGTATGCAAGTATTATGCCGCCGTTTGGGAAGGAGGCTCATTCTGCAACGGACGCAAGTAGACCACAGCAATAATGGCATAAACACCTACTCCCAAACACAACGACAACGAAATAGTGTTTATGTTATAAAGGTAGATGGCTATCACTACCAATAGCAACAAGCGAACCCACTCGGAGCGAAACGCCCATGTTTTGTTTTCTAACAAACCGCCAACATTGATTAATAAATGCAACAACATCAGCGCCACTAAATAGCGCCACATATAGGACAAAAAATCGCCCTTAAACAAGAATAACGTTGTGCCAAACAAAGTTACAATGTGTTGCACCAAAATATAATAGTTAAGTGAATGGGCAATGTGGGTGTCATATTTATGAAAACTCTTGGCATTAAAACTTTTGGCAGATGCTACTGTTGTTAATTCGGCAGGTTTCCAGCCCGGTGTATGCCAAAAAATACCCCATTTATCCTTCCAATTGGTAGCTTTTGACATGTCTTTCGCCATATTTATCCAGTATTCCACGTTGAGCCACAAAGGATTCCAGCTATTTGGTTGCTGCGTAATGCCATACACCACTTCTTCTTGTTCTTCTTGAAATGTTCCAAATAAACGGTCAAAAACAATAAGCGTGCCGCCATGATTGCGGTCTATGTAAATAGGATTTACGCCATGATGAACGCGGTGGTGCGAAGGTGTATTGAAAACATACTCAAACCAAGCAGGCAGTTTGTGAATGGTTTTGGTGTGTATCCAAAATTGATACAAAGTCTGAAACGAATTGATGGTCACAAATGCCACAGGGTGAAAACCCATAAAAGCTAAGGGCAAATAGAAACTTGACGAAAAAATGCCCTGTATCCATGCTTGTCGTAAAGCCACCGTCAAGTTATACTCTTCACTTTGATGATGTACTACATGGCTGCCCCACAACACACTGATTTCGTGTGCCAAACGATGAAACCAATAGTAAAAAAAATCTACCCCCACAAACAGCAGTATCCACGTCCAAACGGTGTCGGGAATGGTGGTGAACCGATAATGGTCATAGCAATAGACGTACAACAAAATGGTGGCAGTTTTCAGAAAAACCCCAATAATTTGTTGCCCAATACCACAATTGAGATTGGTGATAGCGTCATTAAAACGATACAAATCTAAATGACGAACTTTACTAAACCAATACTCTATACCAATAAAAAGAAAGAAAAAAGGAATAGCCAAAGCAATGTAGTTAGCTGCATTTTCCATAATTCAAAAAAAGTTGACTAATTAACGACAAAAATAAGCCAAAAAAATCTTTTTTGGTGATTCTTAAGGAAATTTTTCCTTTTTTGTGCCAAAATTAACAACACACCAAAAATAATTCACCAAAAATTAAACGAATCGATGGTTTTTATCATCTAATTAGCGATTTTTGCACCAAAAATAAGATTTGCGATATACCATGAAAAAATTGCTTTCTGTGTGCATAGCCTTTCTGGCTGCTGCAACACCCATGTTCGGTCAAAACATTGCCGAAATCAAAGTGTTTCTCGAAAACGAAAACTATTTGGCAGCGCGCAAAATGGCTAACCAACTCATCGCCGCCGATGCCACTAATGCCAGCGCCTATTTTTATATGGGCGAATCTTACTATGAAGATGAAAAAGCCGATTCGGCAAAAATTTGGTATGAAAAAGGTAGCACTGCTAATCCCAAAAATTTAATCAATCAAATTGGCTTGGGCAAACTGTTGTTGGACAACAATAAACCCGCCGAAGCCAAAAAGATATTTGACCAAGCCGTTAAAGCTACCAAATCTAAAAACGCCGAAATCTTGTACCAAATCGGAGTGTCTTATCTGCGCAGTAGCAACCGCAATGCAGACGAAGCCGTAAAATATCTTACGCTTGCACGTGACCTAAACACCAAAAATCCCGACTATTTCTTGACTTTGGGCGATGCCTATCTATACAAAGGTGACGGCGGAAATGCCATGACCAACTTTGAATCTGCCATCGAAAAAGATGCCAAAAATCCGCGTGGCTATATGCGAAAAGCCAAATTGGCAAAAGGTGCAAAAATCATTGAAGGTGCCGAAGGAGCTATAGCTACTTACGAAAAATGTATTAGCATCGACCCCAATTATGCTCCTGCCTACAAAGACCTTATTGAGTTGTATTATGCCGAAAAAAAATATAGCAAAGTGACAGAATTGTTGGCAAAATATACCCAATTGGTAGGTAATGATATCGACGCGCGTATGCGTTATGTCCGTTTCTTGGTGTTCCAAGCCAAAGATTATGAAACCGCCATCACCGAAGCTCAAAAAGTATTGCAAGACGACCCCAAACAATATAGTATGTATCGTTGGTTGGCATGGGCGCAGTATGAAAAAGGAGACTATCCTGCTTCTTTGGCTTCTTCTAAAAAATTATTCGAAAACATAGGCGACAACAAAGTGTATGCTTCAGACTATGAGTATTATGCCAATGCCGCCCTTAAGAACAAAGACATGACAACAGCTATTGCTCAATGGCGCAATATCATGAAATTGGATAGCACCAATACAGACTACTATGACCAAATTGCCATGTATTATTTTGACGAAAAAGATTACCCCAATGCTATTAAAAGCTATGAGGAAAAAATGACCAAAGTAAAACCATCTTCTTCTGACTATTATTACATTGGCAGATCCTATTATAACTTAAAAGATTACAAAAAAGCCGATGATGCCTTTTTGAAAGTGACCGAACTAAACGCTACTTGGCCTTCGGGTTATGCGTGGCGTGCGCGCAGCAACGACCAATTAGACCCCGATTCTAAATTGGGTTTGGCATTGCCGCACTACCAAAAAATGATTAGCATTGCTCAAAGCGACCCTGCCAAGTATTCGCGCGATTTAGTCGAAGCCTATTTGTATATGGGTTATCATTATTATCAAAAAAATGACTTATCAGCAGCTAAAGCCAACTATACAGAGGTCATTAAACTTGATCCTTCTAATAAAACTGCCAACGATGCCTTGTCTGCCTTGAATGGCTCACAAGAATAGTTGATTTGCCTTCACCATTTTTTAGCAAGTTGGCTCAAATCTCTGGGCTAACTTGCTTTTTTTTTGTATCTTTGCAGCCGTTTTTAGCAATATTTCTGAAATTCTACTATGCGAGTAATTATATCAGGTGGAGGAACAGGCGGACATATTTTTCCTGCCATAGCCATTGCCAACGCTTTGCGAAAAATACAACCAACTTGCGATATTTTGTTTGTGGGAGCAGATGGTCGTATGGAAATGGAAAAAGTGCCACAAGCAGGCTATCCCATCGAAGGTTTGTGGATTAGCGGTTTACAACGTCGACTTACTACCCAAAATTTGTTATTTCCTGTCAAAGTGGTGGCTTCTTTGTGGAAATCGTTTCAAATAATTCGTCGCTTT
>ERZ724519.1215-NODE-1215-length-10830-cov-5.545336_pt1 | contig 10830 bp, 3 predicted proteins | sample MGYA00376052_ERZ724519 | MGnify/ENA primary metagenome ERZ724519 (study PRJEB28724, sample SAMN07190883) | activated sludge metagenome | isolation source: activated sludge of sewage treatment plant in Hong Hong | place: Hong Kong | collected 2016-03-17 ... | reverse complement strand
CGACTCGTCCGACACGGCGAAGGTCGGCCCGGCAGGGGGAGTGATGTCGATGCCGTAGCTCTTCGAGCACGTGCCCGACGTCATCGTCACCGTGTGCGCCGCCTGCTGAGTGTCGGCGTAGGTGTACGTCGCGGGATTCCCCGAGCCCGTCTGGCCGTCGCCGAAGGCCCAGCTGACGGCCGCGGTGACGTTGCTCGCCACGAAGGTCAGCGGCTGGCCGCTCGACGCGTCGTAGCGCTGCGTGTAGGAGTCGTAGGAGATCCGCGCCCCCTGGGCGTTGTTGATGACGAAGTCGCAGGAGCCGCCGCTCCCCGCCTGGACGTTGATCGTCGTGACCTTCTGGTTCGTGAAGGCGCCCGCCGCGTCGGTCACGGCGCAGCCGATCGTCTTCTGCCCCGCCGACGTGTAGGAGTGCGAGACGGTCCTCGAGGAGCCGGAATAGGTCGCGCCGTCGCCGAAGACGATGTCGTAGGAATACGGCGTCGTCCCCCCCGAGGCGTTGCACGTCACGGAGACGGACTGGCCCACGGTCGGCGTCGTGGTGGAGACGCTGACCGACCCGAGGGTGAGGACCGAGCCTCCTCCGCCGCCCCCGCCGCCGCTCCCGCCGCTGCCGGCGGTGGGGCTGCTGACGCCGACGATGTTGACGACGTCGGAGCCGTAGCCGCGCAGGACGATCTCGTACTCGCCCACCGTCGAGATCGCGAAGGCGGCCCCCTGCGTCGTGCCGATCGCCGTCTCGCTCATCGTGCCCGAGGGCCGGTAGCTCCACGCGAGGGCGGCCGGCGGGTTCGGGTCGTTGACGCCGTTGAGCTGGGCGTACGCCCGCGCCGTCTGGCCCGTCGAGAGCTCCCAGTAGATCCCGAGGGACTTCGTGATGTCGGCGGTGTTGCTCGAGTTGCGCAGGTTGATCGTCGGCGTGGCGAGGAGGACCGTCAGGGGCGAGTAGCCCGTCGCCGGCCACTGCGCCACCTTCGGCGTCGTGCAGGTGCCGTCGGTGGTGTAGCTGTAGCGGACCCTCAGGCCCTTCGTCCCTTCGGCCGGCGTCGGGATCGTGATCGTCCCCGAGCCGCTCGAGGGGAAGGGGTTGGTCGGCGTGAGGCTCGTGGTGACGTACGTCCCCTCGGTGCAGGTGCTGCCGCTCACCGTGCAGACGTTGTAGCTGAAGCCGGCCGCCGCTCCCGTCGCGGGGCACGGCGTGACGCCGACGCCCTTCTGCGACGTGCTCGTGATCGTGACCGAGGGGACGCCGACGAGCGCCTGCGTGGGCGCCGTGAGCGAGAGGACGACGTCGGTGACGGTGACGAGCCTGGCGGCGTCACCCGAGCAGGTGACCTGGTCCGTTTGGAGACCCGGGCACTCGGCCGTCCGGAAGCCGCCGTGGTAGGGCACGGAGACCCAGTAGCGGTAGCTGCCGGGCGTCGTGAAACCGGTGGCCACGCAGGTGGGGCCCGTGCACGACGACGCCAGCGTAAGCGTGGTGTCGCCCGCCTGGCCGACGGGGGCCTGGGCGAGGTACCAGCGGTAGCCGGTCGTCAGCGGGCTCCCCTCGGAGGCGTCCTCGAGAGTGCCGCCGGAAAGGATCGAGGCGTTTTTCAGGAGCTGCCTCGGGACCTTCCACGCGACCCGGTGCGTCTTCAGCGACGAGGAGCCGCCGTTCAGGGAGTTCTGGACCTCGAAGCCGATGGTCAGCGTGCCGTCGGCCGGGGTGACGGGGTCGAAGTCCGGGCTCGCCGAGACCGTGTAGGTGCCGTTCGTCGTCACCGACGCCCAGCAACCGTCGCCCGTGGACGGGGTCGCCGCCAGGCCTCCCTGCGGGTCGCAGGGGCCGACGAGCGTCACCTGCGTCGGCGCGCTCGCTCCCGAGCTGTAGGCGAGGTCGGGGCTCTTCACCCGGAAGGTGGTCGGGTTCGAGTCGAGCGCGTTGCCGTCGTGGAAGTCGTAGTCGAGGCGCCACTGGGTCAGCGGCTCGACGGCGTCCGTCGGCGAGAAGGTCGGCTTGATCCGGAGCTGGTCGCCGATGAAGACCGACCCGCCGTCCGGCACGCTCGTGACCGTGCCGCCCGTGTAGGCGACCTTGTCCACGGTCAGCGTCGCCGCCGCCGGGCTGGGCGCGGTCGAGCAGTCCATCGAGGCGACGTACGTCCCGAGCTGGTCGAGGAAGTAGAGGAAGATGTTTCCGCCCGAGGGCCTCATCGTCGCCAGCGAGAGCGCGCTTCCCGGGCCCGTGAAGGCCGGCACGGTCGCCGCGAGGTTGGTCGCGAAGTCCGCCGAGGAATGGACCTCGGCCTGCAGGCCGCCGGCGTCCTTCCCTTCGAGAAAGACCGCCACGACGTCGGTGTCGAACGGTAGCAGGGTGATCTGCTTCTGAGAGCGCTTCGCCCCGGCCGGAGGCTGGTAGGAGCCGACGAGCGTCAGCGCCCCGGTGGACGGATCGACCCGGTTCAGGGCGACGCCCGCCGAGCCGAAGATACCGCCGCCGATCGACGACGAGCCCTCCGCCAGGAGGTACAGGTCCCCGCTGAGCGGATGACGGGCCGCCGCCACGGCGGTGATGAAGCTCCCCCCGACGCCGAGCTGGGCCTTCGAGTACGCCTGCGCCGTGAAGTTCGCCGTCAGGCCCGACGCCGCCGGGCCCGGGCTCGAGACGTCGATCACCGAGACCGCGTCCGAAGCCCACGCCACGACGTACGACCGGCCTCCGGCCGCCAGCGCCGTGATGCCCGTCGGCGAGGTGACGCCCGCGTTGCGGATCAGCTCGGAGGGAATCCCGTTCTTCTGCGAGGGTCCGACGTCCAACGTGGCTCCCGTGATGTCGGCCGCGTAGACCCCGAAGTCCGACGTGGCGAAGCCGAGGTACCGCGTCCCGACCTGCAGCACCGCCACGCTCCGGACCTGCTCGCCGGTCGGCAGGAAGTCACCCCCCGACGCGAACGCGCCTCCCGTGGAGCTCATCGCGACCGTGCCGTAGGCCGCCACGTCGGTCCAGGGAATCAGGACCCGCGTCCCGTCTTCCGACATCGCCACCGGGCCGACCCGCTCCTGACCGTCGCCGTTCTTCGGGTACCGGTCGCCCCCGAGCATGTCCTCGACCGAGGTCCGCGTCGGCGAGCCGGGGCTCGCCAGGCTGTAGACGAGGAAGCCGTAGTTGTACCGCACCGCCAGGCGCTTCGCCCCGGCGGCCCCACCGAGCCCGAGCGCGTTCTGGCGCCCCTGATACTGCAGGTAGCTCGGCAGTCCCGAGCTCGGCGGGTCGAACTTCGACGCCGGCGCCAGCAGCGTGCACTGGGCGGCGGCGCGGGGTGTGGCTGTCGCGAGGAGGCAGAGCACCCCGAAGGCGGCAACCTCTGCGGAAGGGCGCCTCATCTGGTGTGCGCCAATCCAGACGTCGAAGCCACCAGAATCGGGTCTCTCATGGATCCTCCGCCGCCGGTTCGCGCAATCCTGAACACCCGTGTCCCCCTCGGAACGCTCGGGCTCAGGTTGACCCGCGGCCGTTTCGTGACGAAACAGCCGATCACGTCAGGATAGCTTGAGCCTGCTCACGCCTCAATTCGACGGAATGAGCCTGAGATCGTGATGCAGCGCGAAGGCCGTTTTCACCCCGCCGACGATCTCGTCGAGGCGACGCAAGCCAAAGCCGAATCGCGACGAACCCCGGCGGCGGAATCCTCAGCGCCCGGCGAGCGCGAGCGGCTCGAGGGCCGGGCCGGAGCGGCGGAGGTACTCGGAGGCGGTTACTGGAAAGCGCCGGAGACGTCGAGGATGACGTGGACGGGGCCGGGCGAGGCGTTGGAGACGCTCACGGCGCCACCATTGCCGAGCTGGATCAAGACGGGGGCTGCGCGGGTCCTGTTCGGCGAGAAAGAGACGACTTGTGTGTCGGGCGTCTCGGCCCCGGCCGGGAAGACAGTCAGGAATCCCTGGGCCGCCGGCTGCGTAACGGTGACGTTCAGGGTCACGGCCTGGGCCGAGGCGGGCACGCTGCAACTGCCGCCCACGACCGGGAACTGACGAACCTCGCCGGCGGCCAGCGGGATTCCCGCTCCCGTTCGGGTGTCGGCGACGCGACACGGCGCGATCGGCTGAAGGCGGGTGCCCGCTTCGGGCAGGAAGTTCGCCGTGACGAATCGAGCAGCCGTCATCAGGATCGTGCACGACCCCACTCCGGCGCAACCTGAGCCGCTCCATCCCGCGAAACGGGAGCCGGCGGCCGGAAGAGCGTCGAGGAGCACTGTCGAGCCGCTCGTCGGCGTCGCTGAACAGATCGAGCCGCAACTCAGTCCCGATGGAGTAGAGAAGACGAGTCCGTTGCCGGACCCGATCTTGGTGATCGAAATGGTATAGGTCGGCTCGAGCACGGCCACGGCCCGCTGGAGGAAGCCCGAGCGGCCCGACCAGTCGTACGCGCGACATGTCGCCTGATAGGTGCGCGGACTCGGATAGGTGTGAGTGGCGACGTTCGAGGGGCCGTTCGCGAGGGGCGTCGAGTCACCGAAGTCGAACTCGTAACCGGCGACGAGGCGGCCGGCTGGCGCGGTCGCCGCGCAGGTGAGTGTGGCGAGGGTCCCGGGACGCAGGTACTGAGGCGTCACGTCGAGGGATGTGACCGTTGGACCCGAGGCAGGACCTCCGACGTCGATGTAGGCGGTCCAGGGCGCCGAGGCGAGGCCGTTGATGTCGAACGCCGTGCAGGAGACCGCCTTCGTTCCCTCCGTCGCCCAGGCGTGCGATGTACTCGCAGTCGCTCCCGTCGCCTCCTGCCCATCGCCGAATGCGAACCTGTAGCTGCCGATCGCGTCGGTCCCGGCCGTGGCCTGGCAGGAGACCGTGACGGTCTCGGAAACGCCCGGTGTCACCTTAGAGAACGTCACGCCGGAGACGGTAGGAGCAATGCCGCTGCCGCCTCCTCCGCCGCTGCCGGCGGTGGGGCTGCTGACGCCGACGATGTTGACGACGTCGGAGCCGTAGCCGCGCAGGACGATCTCGTACTCGCCCACCGTCGAGATCGCGAAGGCGGCCCCCTGCGTCGTGCCGATCGCCGTCTCGCTCATCGTGCCCGAGGGCCGGTAGCTCCACGCGAGGGCGGCCGGCGGGTTCGGGTCGTTGACGCCGTTGAGCTGGGCGTACGCCCGCGCCGTCTGGCCCGTCGAGAGCTCCCAGTAGATCCCGAGGGACTTCGTGATGTCGGCGGTGTTGCTCGAGTTGCGCAGGTTGATCGTCGGCGTGGCGAGGAGGACCGTCAGGGGCGAGTAGCCCGTCGCCGGCCACTGCGCCACCTTCGGCGTCGTGCAGGTGCCGTCGGTGGTGTAGCTGTAGCGGACCCTCAGGCCCTTCGTCCCTTCGGCCGGCGTCGGGATCGTGATCGTCCCCGAGCCGCTCGAGGGGAAGGGGTTGGTCGGCGTGAGGCTCGTGGTGACGTACGTCCCCTCGGTGCAGGTGCTGCCGCTCACCGTGCAGACGTTGTAGCTGAAGCCGGCCGCCGCTCCCGTCGCGGGGCACGGCGTGACGCCGACGCCCTTCTGCGACGTGCTCGTGATCGTGACCGAGGGGACGCCGACGAGCGCCTGCGTGGGCGCCGTGAGCGAGAGGACGACGTCGGTGACGGTGACGAGCCTGGCGGCGTCACCCGAGCAGGTGACCTGGTCCGTTTGGAGACCCGGGCACTCGGCCGTCCGGAAGCCGCCGTGGTAGGGCACGGAGACCCAGTAGCGGTAGCTGCCGGGCGTCGTGAAACCGGTGGCCACGCAGGTGGGGCCCGTGCACGACGACGCCAGCGTAAGCGTGGTGTCGCCCGCCTGGCCGACGGGGGCCTGGGCGAGGTACCAGCGGTAGCCGGTCGTCAGCGGGCTCCCCTCGGAGGCGTCCTCGAGAGTGCCGCCGGAAAGGATCGAGGCGTTTTTCAGGAGCTGCCTCGGGACCTTCCACGCGACCCGGTGCGTCTTCAGCGACGAGGAGCCGCCGTTCAGGGAGTTCTGGACCTCGAAGCCGATGGTCAGCGTGCCGTCGGCCGGGGTGACGGGGTCGAAGTCCGGGCTCGCCGAGACCGTGTAGGTGCCGTTCGTCGTCACCGACGCCCAGCAACCGTCGCCCGTGGACGGGGTCGCCGCCAGGCCTCCCTGCGGGTCGCAGGGGCCGACGAGCGTCACCTGCGTCGGCGCGCTCGCTCCCGAGCTGTAGGCGAGGTCGGGGCTCTTCACCCGGAAGGTGGTCGGGTTCGAGTCGAGCGCGTTGCCGTCGTGGAAGTCGTAGTCGAGGCGCCACTGGGTCAGCGGCTCGACGGCGTCCGTCGGCGAGAAGGTCGGCTTGATCCGGAGCTGGTCGCCGATGAAGACCGACCCGCCGTCCGGCACGCTCGTGACCGTGCCGCCCGTGTAGGCGACCTTGTCCACGGTCAGCGTCGCCGCCGCCGGGCTGGGCGCGGTCGAGCAGTCCATCGAGGCGACGTACGTCCCGAGCTGGTCGAGGAAGTAGAGGAAGATGTTTCCGCCCGAGGGCCTCATCGTCGCCAGCGAGAGCGCGCTTCCCGGGCCCGTGAAGGCCGGCACGGTCGCCGCGAGGTTGGTCGCGAAGTCCGCCGAGGAATGGACCTCGGCCTGCAGGCCGCCGGCGTCCTTCCCTTCGAGAAAGACCGCCACGACGTCGGTGTCGAACGGTAGCAGGGTGATCTGCTTCTGAGAGCGCTTCGCCCCGGCCGGAGGCTGGTAGGAGCCGACGAGCGTCAGCGCCCCGGTGGACGGATCGACCCGGTTCAGGGCGACGCCCGCCGAGCCGAAGATACCGCCGCCGATCGACGACGAGCCCTCCGCCAGGAGGTACAGGTCCCCGCTGAGCGGATGACGGGCCGCCGCCACGGCGGTGATGAAGCTCCCCCCGACGCCGAGCTGGGCCTTCGAGTACGCCTGCGCCGTGAAGTTCGCCGTCAGGCCCGACGCCGCCGGGCCCGGGCTCGAGACGTCGATCACCGAGACCGCGTCCGAAGCCCACGCCACGACGTACGACCGGCCTCCGGCCGCCAGCGCCGTGATGCCCGTCGGCGAGGTGACGCCCGCGTTGCGGATCAGCTCGGAGGGAATCCCGTTCTTCTGCGAGGGTCCGACGTCCAACGTGGCTCCCGTGATGTCGGCCGCGTAGACCCCGAAGTCCGACGTGGCGAAGCCGAGGTACCGCGTCCCGACCTGCAGCACCGCCACGCTCCGGACCTGCTCGCCGGTCGGCAGGAAGTCACCCCCCGACGCGAACGCGCCTCCCGTGGAGCTCATCGCGACCGTGCCGTAGGCCGCCACGTCGGTCCAGGGAATCAGGACCCGCGTCCCGTCTTCCGACATCGCCACCGGGCCGACCCGCTCCTGACCGTCGCCGTTCTTCGGGTACCGGTCGCCCCCGAGCATGTCCTCGACCGAGGTCCGCGTCGGCGAGCCGGGGCTCGCCAGGCTGTAGACGAGGAAGCCGTAGTTGTACCGCACCGCCAGGCGCTTCGCCCCGGCGGCCCCACCGAGCCCGAGCGCGTTCTGGCGCCCCTGATACTGCAGGTAGCTCGGCAGTCCCGAGCTCGGCGGGTCGAACTTCGACGCCGGCGCCAGCAGCGTGCACTGGGCTTCGACCTTCGTCGACGGAACCGCGACGAGGGCGAGAGCGGACAGGACGAAAGCCGCGTTTCGGGCAGCCCGGCGCCGCGAAGGAACCTGGTTCATGAAACCCCCTTTGAAAGACACCCCACAACGTAATGCCCTGCGGTGCGCCCGGCGCGCCCAGGGCGGAAAGTAAACATGGGCATTATAGGCCCTGCGGCGGCCTCCGCAATCTCGCGATCAGGGTGAGCCTCGCCGCATCCGGGAGGAGTGACGACGCGGCCGCGAATCCAACGAAAAAAGGGCGGGCGGCTTGCGCCGCCCGCCCTCAGGGACGATTCCCTGTGCCTAGGTTCGCTTACTCGGAAACGCCGAAGGCGACGTTGCCGGGATCGGCGAACGGGTAGCCGACCGGGCAGAGGAACTGGTTGTCGAGGAGGGTGGCGCTGTGGCCGACGCTGACGAACGCGCCAGGAGCCGTGTGCTCGACCTCGACGTAGGCCTGGTTGTACTTGACGCTGTTGTTCGGGTTGAACGTGAAGCGGGTCCAGCCGCCCTTGAAGGCCGCCGGGTTCATGTCGCCGTTCCCGGAGATGTTGATCCGGTTGCTCTCCCACCACACGTTCGTGTAGATGGTGACCGGGACGTCGCCGGAAGGCCCGCCGCCCGTCTGCTCGTTCTGGTTCTCGTCGTTATCCCACGTGGAGATCGTGATCTGGCGGCCGTTGGCAAGGCTCTTGCCGGTGGTCTTGTCCTTGTCGCAGAGGTTGACGCCGGACGGGGCCACGACGGCCGTCGTGTCGTCGGAGTCCCAACGGTCGGAACGCCAGATCACCGCCCAGGTCTGGAGGCCGGCGGCCGCGTCGTTCAGGTAGCGGAAGCCATAGACCGTGCCGAGCGGCTCGCGGCCGTCGCCAAGGAACGAGAAGGCCGGCTGGAAGCTCTGCGCCGCGTCGTCGAAGAGGAGGCCGTAGCGGGCGTAGAAGGTCTTCTCGGGGGAGGCGGCCCAGGTGGCCGCGCTGTACTCGAGGCGCTCGTCGAACTCGAGAGCGACAGCGGCCTCACCGGAGATGTTGCCGCCGGCGGTCGCCGGGTCGATGTAGAACACGTCGCCCATGAGGACGTTCGGGCCGCCGTTGTCGTCCCAGCCGCGGGTCGCGATGGCGTCGAACGTGTAGAAGGTCGACTGGCTCGGGAACCAGTTCGTGCAGTAGTTGACGACGTCGATCGTGAGGTAGCCCGAGAAGGACGTCGTGAAGACGCCGTCGGACGTGCCGATGGCGCAAGCCGGGTTGTCCGTGTCCTGGGCCGGGCGCGAGCTGAGGCTCGTGTAGGCCGGGGACTCGTCGAGGGAGTCGAGGACGCGGTTGCGGAAGTTGCCCGAGAAGGCCGGGGTGGCGTAGAAGCCGATCGAGTCGAAGTAGTCGCCGCCCGGGTACTGCGGGTGGAGGAAGCGGATGAACTGGGCCTGCCCCTCGCCGATGTTGCCGTCGTAGCGGCACGGGTCCTCACCCAGCTTCCCGTACAGCTGCTGCGTGTTCGGGTTGACGTTGAGGTTGCCGTTGAGGACGTCGCGCATGGAGAAGAACGCAACGTCGTAGCCCGTCATCGGAACGTTGAAGTCGAGCACGGGGGCCGACTGCTTGTTCCACACGGTGACGTGAGCGATCGCGCCCCACTCGGAGACGTTCGTGATGGCGACGAGGGTGTCGACGCCGCCCACGGGGATCTGACCGGCAGCGGCCGACCCGCCGACCTGGAAGTAGGGGACGAGGAGGGTGGCGGCCGGGACGTTATCCTGCGAGCACGTCACGGCGTAGCCCGTGCCCGTCGCCGCGATCAGCGCCAGGGCAACCAAGACCGTAAACTTCTTCATTTTCACTCCTGCTGATTCGTGGTGTTCGATGGGAACGAAAGGACGCGGCTGAGAGTCAGGCACTCCCCCGATACTCGAATCACCTCCCGTATGTTCGCTGGAACTCGTTCCGACCCGCACACCGCCCAAGCCGTCTTGGCCAGAGAGGTGGCGGAAAAAGTAAGGCGCACTCATGCTGCTCCGGGGAAGAGTAGGGGCGCTATTCGGAAAAGTCAAGCGCTGGGGACGAAAAATATGCTCCGTCCCCATATCCGATTCCGGGCACCCCGGCCGGGGTCTCCCCCGGCGGAACCGCTCACCCGAGGTTCCGGAAGAACCGCAGGCCGCCCGCCCGGGTCCTGTCGGTCGTCCGGAACTCGTACATGAGGACGACGTCCTTCTTCCCGTCCCCGTCGACGTCGACGACCCGGACGGACATAGAGTGGTTCACGAACCTCGGCTCGAGGGCCGGGTCGAGCTCCTCGAACTCCCCGGCCGCCGTCTGGAAGAAGCACCGGACCCGTCCGACGGAATCGTCCGCCCAGACGACGTCGTCCAGGCCGTCGCCGTTCAGGTCCCCTACCCCGAGTCCCTGGGCCTCGTCCCCGACGTCCGAAAGGGTCTTCACGACCCTCTTCGCCTTCCAGGCGTCGCGGTCGCGGTAGTAGACGGAGACCCCGCTGCCCCGGATCGGCTTCTCGACCGCGCCGGGGGCGTTTCCCTTGACGTAGGACGAGAAGGCCGCCGGGAAGCCGCGGTACGTCCCGACCGCCGCGCCGCTGTGGAACGCGAACTCCTCGACGACCCCGCGGCCGACGTGGCGGAACGCCTTCGTGGCGGCGTCCCACTCGTAGAGGAGCGCCCGGCCTCCCTGGTACCGGCAGCCCGACACGAAGTAGGGTGCCCCGCCCGCCGGCGGCTTCGCGGAGAGGCTGAGGGTGTAGCCGAAGCAGGCCGACTCGAGGCCCGCCGTCGACTCGCGGAACGTCCCGTCCGGCTGGCCGAGGAAGACCCGCATGTCGAACCCCTTCACGTAGGCGGCCGGATCGGCGTTCGGCTCCCGCGGCGGGTTCCCGTAGTTCCTGGCGCGCTCCCGGTCCGCGGCCGCCCGGCTCGACTCGGGCTCGTCGGAGACGGCGACGACGTCCATCCTCCCGTCGCCGTCGACGTCGCCGGCCGCGATGGAACGGCCGGTCATCTCCTTCGGCATCCCGCGCGACTCGATACGGAACTTCCAGCCGCCGAGGTTGTAGGCGACGACCGGCCCCGAGCCGTGCCGAGAGCGTCGCGGGAGGACGGCTCGGCGGTCGCGGTGACGTCGTGGTCCGGTTCGAAGATGACGACGCGAGCGTCCGCGACGGCGCGGACCGCGTCGAGCGTGCGGTCGGTCGAGCCGAGGTCGAC
>ERZ724519.1211-NODE-1211-length-10833-cov-5.088978_pt1 | contig 10833 bp, 8 predicted proteins | sample MGYA00376052_ERZ724519 | MGnify/ENA primary metagenome ERZ724519 (study PRJEB28724, sample SAMN07190883) | activated sludge metagenome | isolation source: activated sludge of sewage treatment plant in Hong Hong | place: Hong Kong | collected 2016-03-17 ... | reverse complement strand
GCTGGCGCTTGGGCGACGGCTCGGTATCGATCTACATCCGCTGCAAGCGCTGTCGGATCGGCTTCGCCAAGAACTGTCCGACGAGATTCCTCTGCTTGCCGTCGCGCGTGCGATGACCATCTTGCGGCGTCTCATCTTCGTCGAAAAGCCGCGCGCTGCCGAGGAACTCGCTGAGTCGCTGCTGCCGCATCTGGGCGCTTATCGTCCGCTGCTCTTGCTCGCCACCGGACTGAGCAAGCTGAGTCGAGGTCGCGTCGAGCAAGCAATCGCAGACTTCGAGTCTTCCGTCGAGCTTTTGCCGTCGCTGTGGCCTGCTGCGTATGCTTGCGGCGAAGCGCTGCTTCAGGTTCACGATCGCGAAGGGGCGGCGCGTGCATTTGCGCATACCGTCGAGCAGCGTCGGATGTCCAGCGCAGGCTTTGTGCTGTCCGAGGCGGAAGAGCTGCTTTCGTCGCTGCCAGGACTTTCCTTCGTCGCGCATCGCTTCGCGTTTGACTACGCGGGACTGCTGCACTCGCTGGATCGGAGCGCGGACGCGGTGACGGTGCTGGAAGGTCTGATTGCGGAGGAGCCCGACGCTGCCGATGCGCACTTGTCCAAAGCGGTGATCTTGGCAAAGCGCGGGCAGCTGGATGATGCGCTGTCGTCGCTCAGGCTGGCGGAATCGTCGCTGCGTCCCGATGATCGTCGCTTGGAATCAGACGATCCGCTCGAGCGAATCCTGCGTCTACAAGTCGACGTCTTGACCGCGCTCGGTCGTGGCGAGGAAGCGGAGGCTCTGCGTCAGGCGATGCCAGCGAAGCTCACAGAGGGGCAGCAAGCTCCCTCGACGGACGTTCCTTAGCGTCGTCCGCGACCGCCTTCCAGATGGCGCAGACAGGCTTGGATTCCGTCGCTGAGCGTGCGTAGCGTCTGAAGCTCTTTCAGATCGGCACCGACAGCGACAAGCTTGGTTGCAACCGGCGCGCTGATTCCCGTCAGAACACAGTGTGTTCCCAGAAGCTGCGCGGCGCGAACCACACGAACCAGATAGCCTGCAGAGCGCTCATCGACCGCATCGACGCCCGTGATGTCGAGGATGATGCAGCGCGCGGCCCGACTGGATGCCGCTTCCAGCACCGATTCCATCAGCACGCGGCTACGCGCTTCGTCGATGACACCGATGATTGGAACCGCTAGCACATCCTTCCACACTTCCAGAACCGGCGTCGACAGACGACGAATCAGGACTTCCTGCTTTTCGACCGTCGCAATCTGTTCCGCGAGCTGACGACTGAGCGAAAACAGCGACTGCTGGTTGGGCGCGAGCGCTTGTCGCCACGGCTCTGCTTCGGGACCAAACTGACTCGCGGGCCGGATCAGGAAGGAACAGCGCGAATCGCCTTTGGCCACGCACGTCGGCTCGATGGCGAGCAGTGGTGCGCCAAAAAATGCCGTCGCCCAGCCGCTCGCGTAGCCGGTCAGGGTGTGACACGCGGAAGTCTGACTGCGTCCAAACAGCGTGAGCTGTAGCTCTGCTTCATACGAGCTTTGCCAGGTTCCGCTCATCTCGAACACACCGGCGCTGCGATCATAGGAAACCGTGTCCGTCACCGCGCGGACGAGCCCTTCCCAGCAGTGCATTGTGGGTCCAGCCGCGAGTCGATCTGCGTCGCTGTCCCATTCATAACGCTTGGTCAGGGATTCGTAATCGCCGGTTCCACATCGGTATCCAAACTGAGCCAGCAGCGACGTCGCGAGCGAGGGTCCGAGCTGCTCAAACAGCAGCTTCCGCAGCGATCCAAACGCTTCCTGGCGAAACATCAGGAATCGCTCATCTCCGAGGAGAAGACGACCCGATTCCGGCTGAAACTGGAGCATCGCACGCAGATCGATATCAGTAGCTTGCATCGAGGGAATGCCGACCCTAAACACGATCGGTCCCAGCTAGCTTAGCATCGAAAATGCAGATTTATCAGCGACGATAACGATGCGCTCAGTAGGACAACAGAAGGAACTCTGCGAGTCGACGCACGGTCTGTACGTCGTGGATCTGCGCGCAGGGATGTGTGGTGAGTCAAAGACGCAGGCGCAGGGCCGGGCTCGGTTAGGAAGCCTTCAGGCGGCGAATCAGCTCGCGAATCCGACGGGAACCACCCCCATCGCGGTAGACGAACTTCAGACCGGCTCCCGCTTCGGTCTTGGTGGCTACTTTTCCTTGCAGCGGAACCGGAACAGCACCACCGGGGAGCAGTACATCCACGACCACATCTTCGCCAATCGCAGGAAGCTCTAGATCGCTGCGTAGGAAGGCTCCGCCCAGCGAGATTTCCAGCAGCTCTCCGGGCTGGCTGTCGAGCGCGCCTTCCTTCCGATACGTCACCGGGAGCGTGACGGGCAGGCGCGGATGACGACGCTTGCGAGCGACCACTTCGCCAGACAGTGCGGCCAGCATGAAGTCTTTTTTGTCGGCTTCATCGGACAGAAACTCGACGACGGCACCGGCTCGGACGCGCAGTCGCGGTAGCGCCGGACGCCACGAGCGAACTTCTCCGCGTAGTAGCACCTTGCCGGGAAGTCCTTTGACGAACAGCTCTACCACCACCGGATCGCCTCCGGTTAGAGGCGTTGTCGTCGCCACGAACATTCCTCCGTTGGGAAGGTCGCGGTGGTAGACCTCGTTGAAATCGTCGCGATTGTGAAAGCGGGCCTTCAGGATCTGCATGGCGCGCGGACCATATCACAAACGTTTTGCGGCACAACGGCTGCGTGTAGGTGACTCTGCGCTAGTTGGCAGGATACGCGGTCCATCCTTGGGTCCAGTCGTCGCCATCGCCCGATCCGAATGCGCCGATGTGAGAGACGCTACTAAAGAAGCCATCGCTTGGCGGCGTAATGGCTGCGGTCATCGCGGGCGATCCCTGCTGCGGACGGAAGTCTGGACTTGCCTGATCGTAGGGCCGACGCAGCATGGGATTGGATTCCATGTTATTTGCCTTGCGCAGCTCTGCGGCCAGATCACAAGGCGTCGTCACCGTCGAAAGATTGGCGCTGCTGTCGCGACCATTGTCAAAGAAGATGCTGGCCTTGACGCCCAGTCTGGCCGCCGTCAGCTCGGCGCAGGTGCTGTCTTGTGCGATCGTTGCGCCCATCTCGGTAAAGCCCAGCACGATGACGTTTTCCAGTAGTCCCGCCGTGCCTTGACGCAGCGTCAGACCCAGGCGCTTCTCTCCTTTGGGAGACGAACCCGGACCCGTTCCGATGAGCGTCACGTTGGAAAACGTCGGCGACGATCGCGGGGTCAGTGAGTTGTTGTCACGGTTGTTGTCCGCTTCGATCCCGTTGTTTCCATCCGCCAGGATCTGCTGCGACACCAGGAACTGTCCTTTTCCTGAATAGCCCTGATCCCAGTCAAACGAGTCATCGAGCGCTCCACTTGCGACGAGGTGACGGACATTCACACTTCCGCCAAACCACTCGAACGCATCATCCGATCCGCGATGCACTTGTACGTAGTCGATCACGGTTCCGCTGCCGACAGCGCCGAACGTCAGTCCATTTAGCTCGTTGTTGGGAGCCACTTCGCGACCGGCGAACTCGATGCGGACATAGCGAAGGACTCCGCTGCTGTCGTCGTTCTTGAGCGTTCCGCACGGTCCGTACGATCCGGCGTTTCCTTCCAGACTTCCGCACGCTTGTTCGTTGCCGGGCGGTAGGTTGATCGCGGCGCGACCTCGCAGCACAACGCCGCCCCAGTCAGAGGTTCGGCGCTCTCCTTCTTTGCGGCTGCTGGTAAAGACAATCGGCTTGTCCTTGGTTCCGTCTGCAACCAGCTTGGCATCCTGATCGATGTTGAGGAAGCTGACGCGCTGCGGATCGGTGGCATCACCGCAGACCACCGTACCGGGCTCGATCGTGAGCGTAGCGCGCTCTGTGACTTTGACTTGACCGACGAGAAGCCAGCGCTTGCTGGCCGACAGCGTGGTGTTTTTGGTGATGTTTCCGCTCAGCACTTCTGCTGGCATCGTGCCGCATAGCGTGCTGGCTGCGTCGCCGGTGTCATTGTTGGGGGTGACCATTCCACTGTCACATGCGGAGGCCAAACACAGCGCTCCGGTCAGCACGCGGAACAGACGCTGGACGCTAAGAATATGAGGCATCGCAAAGGACTCCTTTTGTGCTTACAGGTCGTAGGACAGAGACAGACTGACGGTCTGTCCCGTGGTGTAGCGCAGCGTTGTCTCTTGCACTTGGGTATCGCTTCCACCACTTGTGCTAGGCAGCGTTCCGCGCTGAATGATCTGAACCGGAGAGTTTATGAGATTGCGTGCAGACAGCCGCAGCGACAGTCCCTTTCCCAGCTTTTGCGACAGCGTGACATCGAGCTGATGCCGAGGCTGCTCGAACTTGTCTGGGAGTCCGAACGCACCGACTTGATCAATGCGCTCTCCGAACACGTTGTAAAGCAGGCGAAGCTGTGTTCCCCACGCTGGACGATCCAGCTCTGCGAACAAGTTCACCACATAGGGAGACTGTCCTTGCAGCGCTCTGTGCTTGCTGGTCTGCTGACCGCTTACGCCTTCCAGATCGACTTGGGAATACAGGACAGAGACGTTTCCTCCGATGGAAACTCCGCGCAGTCCGCGCTCTCCGAATACTAGCTCTTTGCGCGCTTCGAGCTCTCCGCCCACGTTGTAGGCTGCGCGCGCATTGGCAAAGGATCGGATGAGGTTTCCGCCCGCGCTGATCGTGGTTTCAATCGGCGCATCAAAGTACTTTCCGTACACGCTCAGCGCGACGACATCTGCGCCACCCAGGAACCATTCCCAGCGTAGATCTGCGCTGCCGATTCGGGTGCGCTGAAGCAGCGGACTTCCTTGCACCAGCTCGCCACCAAAGAAGTCGGTAAACTGAAACGGAGCCAGCTCGCGGAACTCTGGTCGCGCCACCGTCATCGACGCTGCTGCGCGTAGGTTCATCTTCGGTGTCAGCTTCACCACCAAGTTGAGCGAAGGCAGTGGATCGTAGGTATCCAGCGCGACCGCGATCGGCTGATCGGCTTGCTGTGGATCGAAGGAATAGAGTCTCTGCTGCGCGGCTTCAAAGCGAAGACCACCCGACAGACTGACTTTGCTGCTCAGTGGAAGATCGACGCGCGCATATGCTGCGTAGACACCTTGCTTGGCGCTGTACTTGTCCGCCGTGTTGGTGTTTTCACGCACATCAACCGCACTTCCGAGGTTCTCTGCGGAAAAGATCTGCTCGGGTGCTGTGGTGTCATCAATGTCGCCAATGCCACCGAATCCGAACTTGAAGCGGCGCGCAGAAAAGTCACGCAGCCGGACACGACCAGCGACGCCGACTTTGAAGATCGATCCGAGTCCGCTCCACTGCTTAAAGTGCTGGGAAAAGTCGATTCGCGCGGCGACCTGATGCTCTAGGTTGTCCGCAAAAAAGCGCTGTCCGCTCTGACCTTTGGGCGTGAAGTGAAACAGTCCGTCGTCTTTCTTCAGATACGTCACTTCGCGGTTGTCCGGCTCTTGCCTGGCCGCCGCGGAATAGCTGACGTTCCATTCCAGATCACTTGGACTGCGCTGCGCGGGATCGAAGTGATGGCTGCCGCGAAGCTGAATCAGTCCGAGCGAGCGTGACACAAAGCGCAAGCGACTGTTCCACAGCTCTGCAAACTGCTCTTGGCTGTAGCCTTGGTAGATCCGTGTTTCGCGATCGGAAGACTGCGAAAACAGCGCACCGAGCGAGATCCGATGCAGCGCTGAGATCTGAATCGCCGCAGTTCCGAGCGCTCCCCAGTTGACGCCTTCGGTGCTGCGAACGGAGTATCGACCGCTTCCTGCGGAAAACGCTCCTTCGTCGCTGCCAAACTGAACCAGCGGCTGAAGTCTGGGCCCTTGCGCTGTGTCCACCAAGTTCAGGACTTGAAGCTCTTCCGCGCGTGTCTGCGCATCTGCGCTGTAGTGCAGTGCCAGCAGATATCCAACGCGCTTTCCGGCAACGTCCGCGCGATCTCCAAATGAGGCAGACAGTGCGTAGTTGGGACTTCCATTATTCTGTCTGTACGGAGACCACGCATTTTTGAACGCATTCCCAAGCGCTGCGCCAGAGAGCTTTCCCGTCGGAAGTCCGCGTGTTCCATCATCAAAGCCCAGGAAGTCCGTGCGACCACCGGGATGGGTCAGCATGGGCTGAAACACAGTCTGGGCATTGGCTCCGATCGACGCACCAACATGCGCGATTCGCTGCGTTGGGAAGTCTTGTAGCGCGATCTCAACAGAGCCTCCTGCAAAGTCTGCAGGCAGATCAGGAGTCGCGGTCTTGACGACGCTCAGGCTGGATAGAAGCTCAGCAGGAAAGATGTCAAACGGAACCGCGTGCTGTTCGGGCTCAGGACTGGGAAGCGGAAGTCCGTGAAGCAGTGTGCTCGAATAGCGCTCTCCCAGTCCGCGAACGTAGACGAAGCGATCCCCAACGACGGTGGCTCCCACGACGCGGCTTGCGACTTGCGATGCGCTGCTGTCTGCGGACTTCTTGATGTCTTCGCTGCTGATCGCGTCACTGACGGTGGCCGCTTCATGTCGTGTCTGTAGCTGCGCGGCGGCTCCCTTTTGATCGGGCTCGCGAATGACCACGGTCTCTGCTGTGACTTCTGCTTGGGTTCCGCTAAGCCGTAGCGCAATCGGTGTCGTGATCGTGAGGACTCCGTTATCGGGAACCGTGATCGTGACCGTGCGCTTGTCGTAGAACTCGGAGACAAACTCCAGCGTGTGGGATCCGGGCGATAGAGAGAGCGAGAACTCTCCCTTTTCGTTTGTGCTGGTCTGGGCCTTTCCGCCCACTTCTTGCACAGTCAGATCGTAAATTCCGTCGCCCGTTGCTTGTTCCACCACGCGGCCTTTGACCACGATGCTGGGCGTCGCTGGAGCCGTTTCCGCAGCGGAGTCCGTTTTGGCTGGTGCGTCTGCTGGTGTGGTGGATTCGACAGGAGTCGTCGTTGCGCTGCCTTGGTTTGCACCACTTGCAGCGGCTGGCTCTGTCTGGGCTGTGGGCGGAGCCTGCTCCTGCTGCGGACTGGGTGCCGCCCGCGTAGTCACAGAGAGAAGGTGAAGAAGACCTCCCAGATAGGGAAGGGCAGAGCGCAGCGTCGTGTTCCGGCGAGCCATAGGAATGTAAGTCCGCTTGGTTTGCTCCACAGTCTAGGCGTGCGCGCTGCGCGCTCTGTTGCATCTCCGTGCCAAGTGTGTGTCGGTTCGGTGACAGAGTCGGACATGTCGGCTTCTGTCAGGAACCGACGACAACACGTCAAGATGCGCCGCCGATTCCTGCGGAAACAGCTGCGTGACAGTCGTGTGAGCAGACAGCAAGTGGACTTGTAACAGAGTCGATTCGGCGCGCTGTGACAGCGCAGGAAGAAGCGTTCCGGCTAGCGATTTGTCGAGCGGAGCATCGCGTGTGGCAGACCTTCGTCTTGGCCTGCGCGGCTGACTTCCATGAACTGCGCTTTGCGCTGTAGATCTTTGAGATCCTTGGCTCCGCAGTACGTCATGCCGGAACGGATTCCGCCCATCACATCGGCGATGACATCGTTTACAGAGCCTTTGGCAGGAACCTCGATGCTGATTCCTTCAGCGGTCTTCCAGTCGGCCATCGAGCCCATGAAGTCTTCCTGGGCTTCGCGCGAAGCCATGCCACGGAAGGTCTTCACGAAGATCGATTTTCCGTCGGCAGACTTCTTTTCGATGCGCTCTCCTGGGGTCTCTTCGGTGCCCGAGAGCATTCCTCCGAGCATCACGCATGCGGCACCAGCAGCCAGCGCTTTGACTGCATCACCGGGTGTACGAATTCCGCCATCTGCAATCAGCGGACGATCCACTTTTCGACAGTCCAAGATCGCGGAAAGCTGAGGAACACCAAAGCCGGTCTTGATGCGCGTGGTACAGACCGATCCGGGACCGATTCCGACCTTGATGACGTCGGCTCCGGCGGCGGACAGATAGTCTGCGCCTGCGTAGGTTGCGACGTTTCCCGCGATGATGCAGATGTTGTCGCCGAATCGCTCGCGCAGCGATCGCACCATCTGATTGACCATCTTGCTGTGTCCGTGCGCAACGTCGACACACAGGATGTTGGCACCTGCAGAGACCAGGGCTTCGGATCGCTCCATCGCGTCACCGGAGACACCGACACAGACTCCGACCGCACCGAACTCGCTGGCTCGACGGAAGTCCGCGACGTTCTGTTCGATGCTCATGAAGCGATGCAGGATTCCCAGTCCGCCGAGCTTGGCCATCGCCGCAGCCATCTGCCAGCCCGTGATCGTATCCATGTTCGATGAGATCACCGGAATGCGCAGAGACAGAAGCTCGGTAATCTGAACGCTGGTTGTCACCGACTGACGCGAGCGGATTCCGTTATAGCCAGGAACCAGTAGGACATCGTCAAAAGTAATGCCACGGGGGAACATCGGGTTAGACCTCCGCTGGAGCAGTTTCGTCGTCGCTGCCGTCCGCTTCGTCTTGAGGATTCTGCGCGAGCTCTTGCTGGGCGGCGAGCATTGCATCTGCGATGGTGGGGCCGCTGTCTGCGCCCGCTTCACCGCTTGGGAATTCAAGGGACAAGATGGTCAGCTCTCGCGTTCCCACCGCAACTTGGATGGATACTTCATCGTCGGCGCGCTTGCCAACCAGTGCGCGACCAATCGGAGATCGATAGCTGATGCGACCTTCTTTGGGATCGCTTTCATCGACTCCTACGAGCTGATATTTGGTGACCTTTCCGTTTTCATCTTCGACGGTGACAACGCAGCCGAAGGTGACTCGGTCGCCTTTGTGATGGCTGGGATCGATGACTTCTGCGATCGCCATGCGCTTCATCAGGAAGCGAATCCGACTGTCGATCTGACGGAGCTGGCGCTTTCGGTAGATGTACTCGGCGTTTTCCGAGCGATCTCCTTCCGCAGCAGCTTCCGATAGCTTGGCAACGACTTCTCGTCGAGTCGGACCGCGCAGCGTTTCAAACTCGCGCTGCAATCGGCGGAATCCGCTCGGCGTGATGTAGTTCTTTTCGGGGGGCGTCGCGCTTGACTCTTTGGAATGTTTGGACACGGGCACAGCGGAAGCTAGTGTAGCGCGAAGTCTGCGAGCAGTGCGGCGTGATCCGATCCGGCATAGCCAAAGCGACCGGAGTCCCGCTGTGCGGCTGCACTTCCAGCGACGTAGGATGCGCGCGAAGTCTTCGCAAAAAACAAGTGATCAATGGCTTCCGGGTTTCCGTTCCAGCTGTAGGTGGCCACGCTGGCGGGCGGTCGATCGTTGGCCACCCGAAGCAGCTCGGGAACGCTCTCCAGTGCTGCGATCGGCGCAGATCCGGGTGTGTCGTTCAGATCCCCACCGAGGATCACTACGGCATCAGGAAACTCTGTCGAGGTCTTTTTCATGATGTCCGCTGCGGCCTGTGCTTCCGCAAGTCTGCGTCCTGGATCGTCGCTGACCTTGGATCGGAAGTGCGCCGCAATCATGACAACGCGACGACCTTTGTGCGACATATGAACTTCCAGAAGCTCTCGCGAAAAGTACGTCGTTGATCCATCGGGCCGCGTAAGGACTCGCGATCGATGCGTTCGTACTTCGATGAGAGATCCTTTTCCGAGCACTGCGACATCAATCGATCCGGCGGCACCTGTCTCTCCCAGCACTGCGGTGGGATACAGATCACGCAGCCTTCCACTGAGCGCAGAGAGCACAGTCTGGTTTTCGATCTCTTGAAGCGAAATCACGTCGGGAGACAGCACACGGATGGCCGCAGAGAGGGTGTCTGCACGCGCCGCAAAGCCAGTGGCTGTCTCGACTTGTTCAAAGTCTCCGCTTGCGCAGCGTCCAGAGTCACAGACCGTATCGAAAAACAGGTGCGTGTTGAGCGTCACCGCGCGCAGTGAAGTTGGTGAAAGTCGCAGATCGTAGGGCGCATTCGGACTCTCCAGATCCGTCACAGATTCCGTCAGATCCATCGATCCAGAAGCGGCTGCGTCTGAAAGGATGCTGAACGCGGACTCTGGACGACAACCGAGTGATCCCAGAAGGAATCCGAGCAGAGACGGAACCAGCCACACTGCGCGCATCGGAGTCGCTACTTTCCAGCGCACTTGCCGCTGCGACACTTGCCAGCGGGACCGCAGTCGGAATCAAACGAGCAGCTTCCTCCCGATGAGTTTGCGCACTTGCCGCTGCGACACTTTCCGCCACCGCAGTCAGAGTCAAAGGAACAGGAGCCGTCGGCAGCGGTCGCGCACTTGCCACTTCGGCAGCGGACTCCGGGGCCGCAGTCGGAATCGAACGAACAGCCGCCACCCGCTGCGGAACACTTGCCGCTGCGACACTTTCCGCCACCGCAGTCAGAGTCAAACGAACAGGAGCCATCGGCAGAGTTTGAGCACTTGCCGCTGCGACACTTTCCGCCACCACAGTCAGAGTCAAACGAACAGGAGCCGCCCGCTGCGGTGGCGCACTTGCCACTTCGACACTTGACGCCTGCACCGCAGTCAGAGTCGAAGCTGCACTTTCCGTTTGAGTCCGCAGAAGAAGTCATCGGGGCCAGCGCGAGCAGCAGTCCAAGCAGAGAACCAGTCAGGATCGATCGCATGTTGGGATTCCTTTTCACAAGTGAAGGTGTGCGATTGGGAAGTTGAGAAGGACGCGAGAGCGTCTGCTGAGCTTGCGTCCTTCAGCGTATCACGGACGGAGCGTCGGCGTACAGCCATCCCCGCCGCAGACATCGATGATCTGTCCGGTGCGGAAGAAGGTCACCATCTGTCGGTTGTGCGCGTCGGACTGCCGCGGCAGC
>ERZ724519.1210-NODE-1210-length-10843-cov-8.831109_pt1 | contig 10843 bp, 7 predicted proteins | sample MGYA00376052_ERZ724519 | MGnify/ENA primary metagenome ERZ724519 (study PRJEB28724, sample SAMN07190883) | activated sludge metagenome | isolation source: activated sludge of sewage treatment plant in Hong Hong | place: Hong Kong | collected 2016-03-17 ... | reverse complement strand
GCCGTCATCCCCGTCTCACTGGAACGACTTATTGGATGGGAACTCGCTAGCTAGGAGGACTCACTGGTTTCTTGGATTCTCCGTCGTAGGGCAAGTACCGCACGACCTCCGTCTGCGACACTCCGCCCGCTGCGGAGCGGTTGCGGGGTGCAGCAGCGGTAGGCCTAGTATGCGTCAGGCCGACGCGCCGGTGCAGGTACGTTTGGACACTCGGTATCCCGTTAAAACGGAATTTCCAACTTGCCTTTCAAATGCGCTGCTCAGGGACACTCCAGGGTCCGCCCCCTCTGAGAGAGCAAGCTTGGCATACTTGCTGCTTTTCATAAGTGAGGAAGCCGCATCGCAGGGCCGTCATGCACTTCCAAGTTGCGATCACTTGGGATGGTCGTAGGCGTTTATCAAGAAGGGATGTGTCATGCCTTATGTTGAGAAGAGGAAGGGAATTGACGATCACGGTTGCACTAGGTCCGGAATCGACGATGGGTTCTGGTCTTCTGGCACCAGCAAGATAGGGAGGACGACGGGGGGACCGGGGATGAACAGTCCTGGCGGAATCGTGTCGACCGATGTGAAAGTAGGCACGATGGGCGCAGTCTCCAAGTCGCTCGGCAAGGCACCTTCTATCGACGAGAAGATAGGACCCTTCAAGGGCATGTATGACGCGCCTGAGGGAGGCGTGCCGACTATGGGGCCGACCTCCGCAGCCAAGGAAGAGCAGCCCGACACGGCAAAACTCGCAGAGCTCAACTCTCCGCCGCCAGACGATATCACCCTCACCTTCGGTCCGAACGCAAATGAGTCGGCTGTTTCGGCGACCTCGCGATCGGTGATTAAGGACATCCTGCGCACGGCCGGAATCAGGAACGCGACAATCACAAGTACGGCGCGTACACCCGAGGATCAGGCGCGCGCCATGTACGATAACCTAGAGAGTCAGGGCGTGCAGGCGCAGCGCACTCTCTACGGACCAGCGGGCGACCAGGTGATCGACGTGTACGAAAAAGAGAAGAAGGCGAAGAAAACTCCTGAGGGGATCAAATCGGCAATGGAGGCTAAGATCATCGAACTCGGCCCCTCGACGGTCTCACACCACTGCGTGGACTTGAATGTCCTAAACGTCGTCGATATCGCACCGTCCTCCATCCCGGCCAACAAGAAGCAGGCCTTCATCACCGCCGTGGAAGCAGAATCGCGCAAATCCAAATTCCTGCAGCCGCCGAGCGACCCCGCCTATCACATCGAGATCCCACAGTGAGCTTCCCCCCAATCCGTCCGTAGCTAGTTCCCATCCAATAAGTCGGCTTTTCGGGGCTCGGTTTGGGGTGTGTTAGCGGACTGAAGCGCTGGGCGACGCTGAATGAGCCTGCTGTGAGGGTGTCAATGTCGTGGATGTGTTCGCTGTTGCGGAGGTCTGCGGACAGAGTTCCCCCAACCCAGACTGGCCAGTCTGGCGCTCTCCCTCCCGAAGCTCGGCGGGGACTCCGTTAGCCGGTGCGCGCGACGGCTTGGATGCACGCGGTGACGATCACCGCCCACACATAGGCGTCGAATCCTTGGTCTCCTTTCCATCGACTTTCACGCATCTGCAGACTGCGCTTGAGCCAGGAAATGAGTCCCTCTGCTCCGGCTCGGAATCGTCTCAATTTCCGTCGGATACGGCGATTCCCACACGCCTTTTCGGTGTCGATTCCGCGGCCCTCTCCGAAGTCGACACGCTGCACTCCCAAGTCCTTTACATCGAGGACATTTTTCTTCGAGGCGAAGCCCCTGTCCATCGCGACATCGTGCGGAGTCTTTCCGGAATTGCTCTGCACTTGCTCAATCGCGCCAGTCGTCAGCGTCGAGTCCGCAGGATTCCCTCGCAGCACTTCCGCTGCGAGCACAAGACCCGTCTTTCCAAACGACAGGCACACTTTGTGTCCGTACACGACACGGTTTCGCTTGCACAGAATGTCCGTGTGTGGTTCAAAAATCGACACCAGTTTGCGAGAAGGAGGGAGCACTTCCTCGTCGAAAATGCGGCGTTCTGTCTGATCCACTACACACAGAGCACGCTCCGCGAAAGCGCGAAGATCGATGCTCAGAAAGTAGGCTTTTGGATCGTTGATTCCTTCGAGATACGTCGCCGCAAATAGCGCCGCTTCGACGTACAGCTTGGTGTCATCGATGAGGTCGGAGTACAGAGACTCGCGGTCTTCCTTTGAGACATTGGGAGTCCGTAGGGCGGTGGTTCTGTGGGAGACTCTCCGACGATGATTCGGTATCTGAGTAGGAATCCACTTCTGAGCGCGTTTCAGGAGTCTTTCGAGCACACGAACGGAGTCCGAAAGGAGCGCGGAATCGAGCGGAGCGCGAATGGGAGCCGCGACCGAAGTGGTGTCCGTGCGCACCGCTGACACCGTCTCCAGCTTGTGCTCGACGGCATAGCGGACGACGTGAGTGTGGAGAGCCTGAAGCGTCTGTGGACGCAGCTTGGAAAGGTTACCTGCGATGGAAGCGCGCTTGGGAGGAGGGTCGTGGAGGCCGAGCAGACAGAAGGCCCGGTACGTCGGAGAATCGGCCAAATGAAACTCGAGCTGTTCGAAGGGAGTGCGCAGCATGGTGTACAAAACCATGAGTCGTAAGACCTGCTGAGCGGACAGTCCATCGCGACCAAAATCGGACCTGACACCGTCGGAAGTGAGGTCAGAGAGGACCTGCTCCTCCAGCTCGGGCATGGCATCCAGAATCGCGGCCATCGAAGCGAGCATGCGCGCATGTTTGTGAGGAACGGAAGGAACCGGGAGAGACAACTGGCGACGGTGCGTGGTGCGCATCAGGACTCCTTTCCGAGCAAGTGGCAAGGAGTGCGGAAAACGGATCAACGGACTCATCCGTGAACGCGCAAAGGACTGCGTTCGATCAGCGCGACGCAAGACGCCAGCGCCGAGACGGACCGCGAATGGAGACTTATTGGATGGGAACTAGCTAAGCTAGGACCAGAGTTCTTGCCTCATCCCCGGCAGCTACGCAGTCGTACACAATGCGCACGTAACGATCCAGTCTGGTGAGAAGAAGCAGTTTGTGGTCGGCTACTCGAAGCGCTACCAACTCGACAAGTTGGAAAAACACATGGAAAGTGAAGGCTGGCACTTGGTGGAGGGCTTGTCTTACGGTCCCGACGACAAATTCTTGGCCACTGTCTTCAAACGCCACGATGTCAAGCCGAAAAGAAGGAGGCGGTCCAAGTGAATCGAGCACCGCCGTTGCCTTCTTGCACTGCGTGGCGTTAGTCGATTTGCCCTGGCCGAGCCCGACCTCTCGCCGCTTCAGCGTCCGTCGTGACCAATGTGAGAGGCGGCGCAGGCGCACCATCTGTCGGGGGCTCGGTTCTTCGAGACGGCGCAGAAACGCAAGGGAGGCCCGTTCAGAACCTCGCGTGGAAGCAGCGTCCGATTCCGTTCCGATTCACAGATTGGCTTCGATGAGTGCGGTGCGCTGTGTACTATCGCGACTGGAAATCCGGTGATGACGCCATCCTCTTCTTCTTCTCATGTCGAACGCGGAATGCTACGAGAGCTGGCCTGGCTTTTTCTCCGTCTGGGAGGGACTTCATTTGGTGGACCCGCCGCCCACATTGCGATGATGGAAGAGGAAGTGGTCCACCGTCGCGCTTGGCTCTCCCGGCAAGAGTTTTTGGATCTGCTTAGCGCTACGAACCTGATACCCGGTCCAAGCTCCACAGAGCTGGCGATTCATATCGGACATCGTCGCGCAGGCTGGCCAGGTCTGCTGGTCGCAGGTGTCTGCTTCATCGTTCCCGCAGTGCTAATCGTGACGGTCCTTGCGTGGATCTATGTTCGCTTCGGGACACTTCCTGCTGCGGCTAGGATTCTGTTAGGAATCAAGCCCGTCATCATCGCGATTGTCCTACAAGCACTGTGGGGCTTGGGCCGTACTGCGCTCAAGAGTCTATCGCTGATTGTGGTCGGAATCCTATCCCTTGGCGTAACGCTCCTGGGTGTTCATGAGCTGCTTGTCTTGTTAGGAGCAGGTCTGCTGATGGTTGTAGTCCACGCGATACGGAGTCCTACTGGGACAGACTCTACAGCGAGTGCGCTGCTGCTGTTTGCATCACCAGCTGCGCTGCATTCCACACTCACTCCACTAGCGGTGGGAGCGACTCCCTTTGGGCTCTGTTCGCTGCTCCTGTTCTTTCTAAAGGTGGGCTCTGTTCTGTTTGGGAGTGGCTACGTACTGCTGGCATTTCTGCGTGCGGATCTGGTCGAGCGCTTTCACTGGCTCACAGAGGCTCAGCTACTTGACGCGATTGCCGTCGGACAGTTTACGCCGGGTCCGGTGTTCACCACCGCGACGTTCATCGGATTTCTCTTGAACGGAATGACCGGAGCGCTGGTTGCAACAATCGGGATCTTTCTGCCAGCATTTGTGTTTGTAGCGATCAGTTCACCGCTGATTCCGCTGCTGCGCAGCTCACGTCTTGCCAGTGCGATGCTGGACGGAGTCAATGTCGCATCGCTGGCGCTGATGCTTGCGACCACTTGTCATCTGGGACGATCCGCGATCTCTGGCGGATGGACGCTGGGCTTGACGATCCTCAGCCTGCTCGTGCTGATCCGCCTTCAGACAAACTCGGCGTGGCTGGTGCTCGGCGGTGCGCTGCTCGGCTTGCTGTGCTCGTAAGTCCTATTGAGCAGACAGCGATGGACTACCTTCTTCCTTCGCCCACGGACAGGTCATCTCCTCGGTGCTCTCGTCCTGCTGCACATCCGTCAAGACAGGCAGTCTGTGTACGCTCTGTTTGTCGGTCGCAATGCCTTCGTGCGCAAGCTCGCCCTGTAGCCACGGAGTCATCAGCGAAGCCAGGGTGAGATAAAAAGAATGACGGCTTCTTTCGGTCAGTCGCTGTGCAAACAGGGCAGCAAATCCTCCCAAATGTTCTTGTAGCAAGGTCTTGCGGACTTCGCAGACCGTACGCAGCGCCACCATCGCATCTTCAGAATCCTCAGCGGTGTAGAGCGCTTCCTTTAGGCACAGGAATGCCAAAAACTCCAGCTCTACACCGATGTGATCGGCTGTCTCGTGCTCGCTGCCACCTGTGCGAACTCCAAAGCAGCCATACAGCGCGGCGAGCTGACCCAGCAAGACTCCTTTGTCGATGAGCGCATAGCTACTTTGGTGCGGACTGACCGCGACACTCTGCGAAAAGAGCCGATTGTGTTCGGCAGTCAGTGATTCATCGACGCAAGGAAGGAGAGCACGCGACCACGCATGCAGTCGCTCTCCTTCTTCTTGGGACTCTGCAAGAGCTGCGTGAAGCAAGTCCCCTTCTGGATAGCGTAGCATGGTTGCCATGAATCGGTAGGACTCTGCTCGCTCAAGTGCTACCTGCTGCGCTTCCGTTAGCGACTCACTCTTCATGGAAGCACCACCTTCACAAACGAAGCCCAGTGCTTACGGCCTCCGACGTTTTGGTTGCTTCCATCCCACAGAGCGAATGCCATGGCCGTGGTCATACCGGAAGCAAGGCTTGGGTTTTCCTTATCTGCGGTCTGACGCGGAACAGAGACGACGACCGACCACTTGCCATTTTCCCACACTCCTTTGCCCTGCGCATCTTGGAAGTTGTGGTCTGCGAGCGAGCCAAACCCTTCGGCATGTAGCTCCTCTACCGGCCATTTTCGGTACAGCTTTGCGATCGGATTCCCAGCCGAAGTGGCAGCAAAGTAGCGACGAGCATTGTCACTCTGGAAGGACTCCGAGACATCGTACGGATATCTTCCTTCCACAAACGGATATGGGTCCGCCCAGTAGCCAGGATGGTATTCCTGAACGTCGGCGTGATGCCCGACATCGACATCCTTTTGCCACGCTGCTTTCCAGTGAAGGATGTAGACCGGATACTCTGCACTGCCCATCATCGGGTTGGTCTTCTGCGGCTCTCTGATCGGCATTTCGATGGCGATGGCATCTGTGAACTTGTCCACTTCCAGCTTGTCGTCACGCTGCCGATCATCCCACTCCAGTCGTACAGCCAGCCACTGGTCATCCAGCAGCGCGCGCACACGCAGGCTTGTCACAGACTGCTTGCCGAGCAGCGGATAGACAATGCTCTGCGGCATCAGCGCCACTTTGGTTTCCTGCGCGCCGTTCCATAATGCAGAGCGCGGATCTGTGCTCGGAGCAGACGCGGTCTTGGCTACTTTCAATTCGCTGCTTCCGACGAATTTCTCATCTCCGCTGCCCCAACATCCACCCTGCGCCAGCATGGTCAAGACCGCCAGCGACAGCATCGGTAGAGCTGTTGTGTGTCGCATGTTTCGACTCCTTCCCCCCCCGTGCTTTTTACGAGATGTTGTGGCGATACACTTGATACTTCTTGTCGAAGAAGTCGCGCTGGAAAAAGGGTTCAGTAAACGGCACGCGAACCGCTTCCTGAAACATTCCGTCAAAGCCCACCGCATCTTCCTTTTCGATCGCGTAGCGATGGATGATCTTGGGTGTATTCCCAAACATCAAGAGCGCAGCTAGCAGCTTCTTATCGCGTGGTGCGCTGCGATAGGCCGCGATGGCTTCTTCCACACCGGGCCCAAACATCTGCTTGAGGAACAGTCGCGGCACATGAACCGGCGGAATGTAGTACACGTTCGGCTCCGTCCCAAACTGCGGATAGAGCGGCAAGGCCAGCTTGCGAATCCGAATCAGATAGTCGAGTGGATTGTCTTCCTTTTCCTCTCCCGGATTGCTTAGGAAGCCTTGCAAGCGGATCTTCCCGATGCAGGTCTTGACGCACTGCGGCTGTTCTCCTTGCTCGATGAGCGGAAAGCAGCCGATGCACTTTTCCGAGACCCTCGTCACCATGTTGTAGAAAATCTTCTTGTACGGACAGGCTTTGACGCACTCTCGGTAGCCACGACAGCGAGACTGATCGACTAGGACGATGCCATCTTCAGGACGCTTGTAGATGGCTTTCCGAGGACACGCTGCCAGACAGCCAGGATACGTGCAGTGGTTACAGATTCGCGCCATGTAGAACATCCAAACGTTGTGGATGTTGTGGAAGAAGGCTCCTTGCGGAACCGCTCCTGCGCTGATGTCTTCCCCGAGGTTGGGCGATGCATAGTCTTCTTCTTCAGGAAGGAATCCCAGCGCGCGCTCCCCCGGAGGAGCAGCTTCAAAGATGGTCTTTCCGTTGTACGTTCCACCGCCATCCCACTCACCGGGACCAAGCATCTCCAGTAGCTTCACATCCCAGCCATGTGGATAGAAGCCGTACGGCTTGGTTTCCACGTTGTTAAAGAACGTGTGCTCTTGTCCTTTTCCGCTGGTCCACGTTGTCTTGCAGGCCACGGTACAAGTCTGGCAAGCGATGCACTTGTTGGTGTCGAAGATATAGGCAATTTGCCGACGCGGACGAGACTCCTCATAGGGGTACTCCATCTCGCGGTTTAGCTGAACGTTTTTGACCTTGCTCATGGACGATCCCCGCTTGCTACTTGGTGGTGATAAACTCGCCGCGAAGGAATCTCTGCATCGCTTCGCTCTCTGCCCCTGGAGTGAGTCCCTTTTGAACAGGACGCCACTTTCCTTGCCCTCCAATTCCGCCAGGCTGCGCACGCGTGATGCGGACAAACGACTCGCGCGGAGCACCTGTTGGACAGTGAACATCCACTTCAAACCCTTGTCCGAGCTGCTGCGTCATGTTGTTTTTCCGCACCAAGCTATCGGTCATATGAGTCGGCTTCAGATAGCCGCGCGTACAGCTCTGATGGCCGCCGTAACGGAATAGCGCCTGGTAGCCAGTCTCTTCGTTTCGTGCCAGTCCGTTCGGATTGGACTCGTGTCCTTGTACAGACCCACGCGTAGCGCCATACATGTTGTGCCACGTCCGCGTTACACCACGCGGAGTCCCCGGATAATAACGGAGTCGCACCAGCAAGCGAGCGACCTTGTAGTCATCTGGTCGTGCTTGCCAGCCTCGGAATGGACGGTCGGCGGGATCTGCATCTACATAGACATAATCGCCGTCCTCACAGCCCAGCTCCTTTGCATCTTCGGGATTCACTTCGATGTATCCCTCTGTCACAAACGGAGTGCGCGGATCATGTCGGAGCAGATCTCCAAATGGACCGAACCAGACCGCTACGATGTCTGTGTCCACCGGTGTGGTGTGCGCACCGTGACGATACTTGGGAGTATGAAAGATGAAGCGATAGTTGGGATCCTGCTGCATGAGCGGATGCTTGGTTTTCGCTACCTCTTCCCAGCTCTTTACGACGTTCCGACCTTGGCGATTCTCACTGGTGATCTCACCGGGATCGACTCCGTATTCGGCTGGACCTTTGGGATGAATCGCAGGATGCGGCTTGGCCACGATCACGTTCGGCTCAAAGAACGTAGAGTCGATTGGCTCGCGATGTATCGGCAGATTTTCTCCGGCATCGCGGAACTCCTTCTCATCACGATACAGTTCCACTCGACCTGTTCGTGTATACCAAGGACGATCTTCGTATGCCTGTTCCCAGCCGATGACTTTCGGATACGTTCTAGACTGGATCAGCGTCGGAATTCCCTTCTTTGCATCCGACTCTGCCTTGGCAACAGACAGTCCTTTTGCCATGGTCGATGCATCAAAGATTCGCTGAAGGTAGGCATCGACTTTGTCATCGTAGACAAACTGCCACATCTTGCGGAAGCGATCGTCTCCTGTCTGCTTGGCCAGTGCCGCGGCAACACCGGCTGCGCACTCTATGTCGGATCGCGTGTTGAAGATCCGCGCCAGCGGAGTCCGTGGAAAGATCGAGATGAACGGATTGGTCACGCTTGCGGTCGCATCGGGATGCTTAAACTCTGCCCAGCTATCGACGGGAAAGACCACGTCTGCATACTCACACGATGCAGTCCACCACCACTCGTTGACCACCAGCATATCCACACGCGGCAGCGCATTAAACACCGTTTCATAGTGACCCTTCGCATTCCCAATCAGCGAGTTCGAGTTACAGACCCAGATGGCCTTGGTCGGAGTCGGAATGTGAGAGGAGCCCGTCACTCGCTCCTTTCCCATGTGCAGGATGTGATCGCCGTGGTTCCAGTAGTGGACCGATTCATAGCGAACAAACGACTTGGGACGCGCCGGTTTCTGTGGGTCCAGCTCGATGTCGAACGGATTTTCAAACGCATACTGCGGCAGTCCGTTAAAGTACGCCGTTCGGTAGTTTCCTGAATACGAACCGACGTTGCCACCAATGAACCCGATGTTGCGAGTCAGCGCAGCCAGCAGGAACACCGTTCGATCTTTCAGATCGTTATTGAAGAACTGATTCGGACCCATTCCGCACGCAAACAGAGTGGACTCTTTGTTCTCTGCGATCTCACGCGCGATGGTTCGGATTCCTTCTTCAGGAGCCCAGGTAATCGCAGCAGTCTGTGCGGGCGAAAAGTTCGCTCCTACGTATTCCCGAATCAGATCCAGAACAGGGCGACACCGTACGGTCTTTCCGTCGGACAGCTTCACCTCAAAATCGCCCTGGAGCGCCGCTGTCACATTGCGCTTCTTCCACTTGTGTCCAATGTCTTCTCTGGTGACAGACACTGGCTTGCGCGCGCGCTCATCCCACACCACAAACGGCTGAAGACGATCTTCTACTTGCTCTGGAACAATCTGCTGGGTCTGTTGCGGTGCTGGCGGAGCTTTTTCCCCTTTTCGCAGCACCTGCGCAGCAATCCCTCCTGCGGCTTGCAACCCAGCCACATCGCGCGCAGACAAGCGCTCCAGCGTATCCATTCGCACCAGTGAGCTTAGGTCGGTGTATTCACGGATGTACTCTGGATCGTAGAGCTTTTCGCTCAAGATCACGCCCGCCAGTCCAAGCGCTAGCGCCGGAGTAGTTCCCGGTCGAACAACCAGTCCCATGTCCGCTTTGTTCATGGTGGCGGAATACTCTGCAGCGATCACCACCACCTTGGTTCCTTTGAGCCGCGCTTCTGTCAGCCAGTGCGCATCCGGCATCTTGGTGGTGATCCAGTTCATGCCCCACACCACCAGGAGCTTGGCGTGCTCTGCCATCGCCAAGTCAAAGTCTACCGCCTGTTGTCCCGTCACCATCGGATGACCAGGAGGCAAGTCTGTATGCCAGGTGTAGTTGTCCCAGCCGCGCGCTCCCAGCGCTTTGTCCGGTCCTACTTTGCGAACGTGCGCATCCAACAGTGCCAGCGTGTTGGCGATGCGATACTGACCAAAGATCCGCGTGATTCCGAGCAGCGGCATGCCACCGCGTAGCTTGATGTGCTGGGTCCCGACTCCCTGCGCGGCTTCGATCATCTCGTGATCGTAGTGCTGTGCGGTCAGCCAGCGCTTACCTTGCTCTCCTCCGTACGAAGTCGCAACGTTTAGGAGTCCCTTGGCAACCAGTGCGAAGGCCTCCTCCCACGTCACCCGTACAAATGGATCCTGACCTCGCTTTAGGTACTTGGGATCCACCTGTCCGGTATTCGGATCCCGAGGAAATCCAGCGGTAGCCCACTCATGAAAGCCTTTGCGGATGAGCGGATACTTGCAGCGCCGCTCGCCGTAAAAGCGTCGCACCAGCGCCAGTCCCTTTTGACAGCAGCGCGGGTCCCAGCGATGGGAGGCCTTGGCACCACTCTCATCCACTGCTTGGCCATAGCCAAACGTCGGACCGATGCGGACAATGGTCCCACTGCGAACATAGGCGCGCAGCAGACAGTTGTGCGTATCGTTTGGCGCGCACGTAAACGTAAACGTGGAATCGTACGCATACAGGTCGCGATAGATCCGCTCCCAGCCACGGTTGGGATACATCCGCAGTGGATTTTCTAC
>ERZ724519.1203-NODE-1203-length-10886-cov-15.912289_pt1 | contig 10886 bp, 11 predicted proteins | sample MGYA00376052_ERZ724519 | MGnify/ENA primary metagenome ERZ724519 (study PRJEB28724, sample SAMN07190883) | activated sludge metagenome | isolation source: activated sludge of sewage treatment plant in Hong Hong | place: Hong Kong | collected 2016-03-17 ... | reverse complement strand
GCAATATTAGAAAGTTCTGGTCAAACATTTAATTCTTATATTAAATGAGCAGAGGAACTCAAGCTGAATTTGCAAAAAAATACGGGTATAGCAGAGCTGCTGTAACGCAGCTTAAAAATGCTGGTCGATTGGTTTTCAATTCTGACGGCACAATCAATTTTGATGAGAGTGCAGCGAACATAGGCGCAACGTCTAAAAATAAAAACGCTAAAGAATTTGATTTTATAGAGACAAATCAAGGCGGGCAGTCAAGCATAAAGACTGAATACGGTGCCTTAACAAAAGCAAGGCTGGTTAAAGAGAAATATCTTGCAATGCAGGCAAAGCTAGAATACGACGCTGCCGTTGGGAACCTTGTTGTAAGAGATGATGTGCATAAATCAGCATTCGAAGCCGGCAGAAAATTGCGTGACAACCTGCACTCATTATGTAAACAATCAGCTCCCAATCTTGTAAACATTGACGACCCATCAAAGATTGAGATGTATCTTAAAGATGAGATTGATGCAGCATTAAAAGAGTTTATTGACTCATGCGCCTTGTAACTAAGATATCAAGACAGTCTACTGTTAACTCTTACGACGGGCGAAATACGTTTTTAAATGCGCTGCGTGAAGGCCTTATGCCTGATCCGTCTCTTCCATTGGATGAGTGGTCAGAAGAATACATGGTCATACCAAGATCAACCGGCGCTAAAGAATATGGTAAATACAGACTAGACAGGACGCCACATGCTAGATTAATCATGCAATGCTTGTCTGATCGTCATCCATGCAGGCGCGTTGTGTTAATGTCTGCCTCTCAAATGCTTAAAACCCAAGTTGCTCTTAATTGGTTTTGCTATATCGTACACCAACACCCTGGTAATTTTGTTTGGTTAATGCCAACTGGCAAGCTGCATAAGCGTATTGTGCAGCGTATCGATAGAGTTATTGAGTCTGTAGATGTTGTTAAGCCAAGGGTTTCCCCTCCAGGCAGTCGTTTATCCACCAATTCACAAGACATAAAAGTATTCCAAGGTGGCACTTTATATATTGCCACGGCTGGCAGTGCTGCTAACCTTGCTGAAGTCCCTGCCCGCTATGTGTCTTTTGATGAAATAGACCGTGCTGAGTCGTCGGTAGATGGCGAGGGTGATCCGGTAAAGCTTGCAGAAGCTAGACAGACTACATTCTCTAATACAGCCAAGTCTTATTATTACTCAAGTCCTACAATAAAAGATGAAAGCAGAATAGAGGCGCTATATCTAGAAGGCACGCAGCGCGTTGCGTTGGCTGAATGTATTCATTGCGGCCGTGCTCAAGAGTTGGTCTTTGAAAACCTTATACTCGGCGAGAGCGGGCAAGCATTATATCCTTGCGCACAATGTGGAGGCATTCATCGTGATGCAGACAAAAAAGAGATGTTCAAGAATGGTTTATGGTCAGACGCAAAGATTGAATCAAAGACGGAGAGTTTCTTACTTTCTGCGATGTTCCAACCTTACGGATGGTATAGCTGGACAGATTTATACAGCCAACACCAAGAAGCGCTAGCTGATCTAGATCGTGGCATAGAGCAACAGATGATCGTGTTTTACAACACACGGCTTGCTAGGAGCTGGAAGCGAACCACAGATATTACTAAGTTCGAAATACTAAGAGATCGCGCTGAAGATTATCGATTAAGAATTGCACCTGAAGGCGTATTGATTATAACTGCTGGTGTCGATACTCAGGACAACAGGCTTGCTGTCCAGATCGTTGGGTATGGTTTGCATCTTAAGGCATGGGTATTGGATTATGTTGAATTAATGGGTGATCCTGCTGAAGATGATGTCTGGGACCAGTTAACTAAATTACTTAATACTAAGGTGCAGCATGTGTTAGGTCATGAAATACCTATATCTGCAACACTAATTGATACTGGCGGCCATCGTGGCGAAGCGGTAAAAAATTATGTTCGGTCAAGACGTATAAGCAATCCTATTGCTGGCTATGGCGCGGTTAAGATTAACGCTCGTCCTTTAGGAAAAGGAACTATGCAAGATGTTAACTGGAAAGGTACGCTAGATAAAAAAGGCATTATGTTGCACGCGGTCGGAACAATTGAAATTAAACATGTGCTTTTTTCTCGGCTAAAGAATGACGGTGAAAAAGATATAGAAGATCGTATGCTCCACTTCTCTTCTGATCTAGATGATTATTATTTTGCGGGCGTTCTGTCTGAGACATATGACAATAGAAAAAAAAGATATATTAATAAGCCTGGTGTTAGGAATGAACCGCTAGATACGCTTGTTTATTCATTTGCAGCGTTACATCATCAAAGAATAAGAGCCGATCGTTTTACAGAAAACGACTGGAATAAATACTTGTTTCGTGTTAACAATCCGCAATCTCAAAAAAATTTATCTACAAATGCAACTCAGTTGCAAAAGCAAACTGGACCAAGACGCGAAGGAAGATTCGGAGGATTTCAACAACGGTTTTCTAGTCGATTTGGGAGACGTAGATAATGGATTTTCTGAACAGGTTATGTGATCTGATTAAAAACGAAGGAATTGATGAGCTACGCGTTCGCGCAATAGAGAAAACGATCCGCCGCGAATATGGCGGCAGTGACGTATGGCTTGCAAAGCACACCGAAAAAGATAGGCAGATTGCGATAGAAACATTTTTAAATACCGGAAGCGCTAAGAAAGCGGCTGAGTTATCTGGTTTTGCCTTATCAAATGTTTATAGATTGTTAAGAGTTTATAGGAGAAAGAAATGGGGTTCACTACCACGCAACTAGATGCAATCGAGAAAGCGATTGCTAGTGGAGAGCTGAAAGTTGCTTATGATGGACGTGAAGTTGTTTATCGATCGATGGCCGATCTTGTGGCTGCGCGTAATTTAATCAAAGCTGACCTTCAGAAATCCGGCGCGATACCTAAGCGCACTCGTTACTCTTATATCTCTAGGAGGATGGATTAATGACTATTTTAGATGACGTTATTGGTTATTTTAATCCAACGTCTAAGTTATCAAGATTAAGAGCTAGACGTGCTATTTCTATTATGCAGCGTGGTTACGATGGCGCAAAAACAGGCCGACGTTCAGGTGGGTGGATTACGCCAAGCACCTCCGCAAACGCTGAGATCAGCGTGAGCTTGACAAAACTGAGAGATAGATCACGCGATTTAGTTAGAAATAATCCGTACGCATCAAAAGCAATGCGTGTGCTGGTATCAAATGCAGTAGGTGTCGGCATTAATCCAAGCATAAAAAACAAGAAGATTCTCGGTTTATGGAAACAGTCAGTAAAAGAATTTGATGCTGATGGTCAGCTTGATTTTTATGGATTGCAAAGATTAATTGTAAGGACTGTTTTTGAGTCTGGCGAATGCCTAGTTAGATTTAGATATAGAAAAGCAGAAGATGGTCTACTTGTTCCATTACAGATTCAGGTATTAGAACCGGATTATATTGATTCCAATAAAACGGAAAATCTAAGAAATGGCGGTTATATCCAAAATGGTATTGAATACGACGCCATTGGTAAGCGCGTAGCTTATTGGTTATTTAAACAACATCCTGGAGAGGTTTCTCCTATTATGAATGGAATACAATCCTCGAGGATAGACGCTAAAGATATTATTCATATCTATGAAAAACTAAGGCCTGGACAGGCTAGAGGCGTTCCTATATTTTCATCCGTCATGATGATGCAGAATGATTTGGATGAATACGAGGAGGCAACACTAGTCAGAAAAGCTGCTGAAGCATGTATTGCTGCATTTGTTCAGTCAGATGACGAAGGCGCATCGATTGGCATAACTTCAACAGAAGATAACAGGCGGATTGAAGAATTAGCACCTGGCATGGTTGAATACTTAAGTAATGGCGAGTCAGTTACATTTAATAATCCGCCTGCCTCTACTGGTTACGCTGAATATGTAAATAACAGATTGCATGCGATTGCGGCTGGGATTGGCATAACCTACGAGCAGATGACTGGTGATTTGTCACAAGTAAACTACTCATCTATTCGCGCTGGAACTTTAGACTTTAGACGTGAAATTGAGCAGTTTCAGTGGCTAACATTTATTCCAATGTTCTGTGAGCGTGTAATGACTACATGGCTTAATGTTGCGGCTTTAACGCATAACATTAAAACAGATATAGAAGTTGAATGGACTACTCCAAAATGGGACTGGGTTGACCCTGTTAAAGATGTGGAAGGAGAGAAGATGGAGTTGGCTTTATATTTAAAATCTTTTTCTGAGTCTTCAAGAAAGAGAGGTTGTGATTTGGAGCTGGTATTGCAAGAAGTAGAAAAAGATATGAAGTTGTTTGAGAAATATAATGTTCCCTACCCTAATATAATGGACTCATTAATGAGAAATAATAACGAGCTATCAAAATAATTTGCATATCTAAAAATCATTATTAATCCTACCTTATAAATAGAATCATGTTTCTGTATAAAACACTTAATCATTATTGGTTAGGTGTTTATGACAGAGCAATTATTCAATCGTAGCGTCGGTCTTACTCTTACACAAAGAGATAATGGCGAAGATTCTACAGATAACCTAGTCCTAGAATTTCCTTTTTCTTCTGAAGAGCCTTGCGCTCGCTCGTCTTTCTTTCGTGATGATCCTTGGATTGAAGTATTAGGTCATCGTGGCGAAGAAGTTGATCTATCGCGTTTAAACGCTGGCGCACCAGTCCTTTTAAATCACGGGTCTGGTCGTACTGCTGACGTTCCATACAATTCAATTGGCATAACAAAACGCGCATGGATTGATAACGGTCGCGGTTATGTTGAGGTGAAGCTGTCGCGTCGTGATGGCATGCGGTCAGTCCTTCAAGACGTGAAAGATGGGATTATTTCAAATGTCAGCGTTGGCTATCAAATCCAAGAAAGAACACTAACCAAACGCAATTTAGAACAACCTGATGAATATCGGGTTACTAGCTGGATTCCGATGGAAATCACATTGTGCGATATCCCAGTGGACGCAACAGTCGGAATCGGAAGATCAATTACTAATGAGGTCGAAATGGAAAACAAAGAAGCGGTGACTGAAGTAGTCAAGGAAGAAACACGATCTGTTGAGATCGATTTAGAAAGCATCAAGAAAGAAGCAATAGAAGTTGAGCGCAAACGTTCAGCAGAAATTAAGAATATGGTGCGCAAAGTTGGTTTAGATGCAAATTTTGCTGATGAATTAATTGAACGCGGCGCTTCTGTTGCTGAATCAAAAGATGCTGTTATTAACGCATTAGAAAAACGTACTGGTTTAGAAATACCTAATACTACTCTTGCGGATATGTACACCGCGCGTGATGAAACAGAAACTAAGCGCGAATGTATTACTGAATCAATTTACCATCGCGCAAATCCTGGTAGTAAATTATCAGACGGCGCAAAACAGTATGCTGGTTTTAGTCTTATTGAGTTGGGCAGAGATCACTTAGCGAGCAAAGGTATAAACGTTCGCGGAATGGACAGAATGCAAATTGCAAATCGTGCATTTGAAGGCACCTCTGACCTGCCTTCTATTTTTGCCAATGTTGCAAACAAATCATTACGTCAAGCTTACGAATCTGCGCCTCGCACCTTTACCGCATGGGCTAGACAAACAACTGCTTCTGATTTTAGAACAATCACTCGCGCGGCATTATCAGATGCACCTGCATTGAAGAAAGTAACAGAAAACGGCGAATTTGAACACGGCGCTGTTACTGACGGTAAAGAAACTTACCAATTGGCAACATACGGAAAGATTGTCGGCTTTACGCGCCAATCAATGATTAACGATGATTTAGGCGCGTTAACTCGTATTCCTGCGGCTATGGCAATGGCTGCTGCAAATCTTGAAAGCGATACTGTTTACGGTGTGCTTACAACTAATGCGGCTCTTTCTGATTCTGTTGCGTTATTCCATGCGACACATGGGAACTTGACCGGAACAGGAACAGACATTTCTGTTGCTTCGCTTGGTGTCGCTCGTGCTTTGATGCGTAAACAAAAATCACCACAAAGCGCAGTGATGAATATTAGACCGCGTTTCTTAATCGTTCCGGCGGCTAAAGAAACGATCGCTGCTCAGTTTGTAAGCCAGGCTTATGTTGCTAGTCAATCATCAGTAGTTAATCCATTTGCTGGTTCTTTAGATGTTGTTGCTGAGGCACGGTTAGATGATAACAGCGCAACCGCTTGGTATCTAGCTGCTGATCCTTCAGTTATTGACACCATCGAATACTGCTACTTGGAAGGCCAGCAAGGTGCTTACATCGAAACTAGACAAGGCTTTGAAGTTGACGGCATGGAGATCAAAGTAAGACTTGATTTTGCTGCTAAAGCAATTGATTACCGCGGTTTATATAAAAACAACGGGGCTTAATTTTAACTATTAATGCAACTGTGTTGCGATAAGGATTTGTCATGAAGAATTATGTAATGAGTGGAAATACCTTAAGCCTTGCGCCTGGCGCTGATGTTGCTGCTGGCGTCGGTTATTTGTTTGGTACTAGTCTTTTTGGCGTAGCTGCTGAAGATGTCAAGAACGGTGAAGTCGGTGCCTTTGTAGCTGAGGGCGTAGTTGAAATTGCAAAAACTAGCGCGTTGGCAATAGCGGTCGGTGATCGCTTGTTTTGGGATGCGACCAACAAGGTTGTAAACAAAACAACGACTTCTCAACAATGCGTCGGTATTGCGGTTTCTGCCGCATCTAATCCGAGCGCTACCGTGCTGATGAAGATCGGTTGCTATACGGCTGTTGCTGCTTAATGGCTGCTGCTTTTGCTTCCTTAATTGCCAAGATAAATGATTCTGTCATAGGTCATTTATCAAACAAGGTATTGATTGTAAATGGTCAGGAAGTAGAAGGAATTTATACAAATGGTTATGACGAGGTCGGGTTTACTGAAAGTTCAAATCCGGCCTTCGTAGCAAAATCTGAACATGTTTTAGGCATAGAACATGGTATGGAAGCTTATGCAGAAGGCGGCGAGAAGTTTCGCGTTGTTGGTGTAAAGCCTGATGGTTTTGGAATGTCGGTGATAGAGCTTGCTGTTGAATGGCACACATAAGAAAGCAGCTCAGAGAAAGAGCTAAGGAAGTAATAGAGAAGGCAGTTCAAAGACCTGTTTTTATTAACAGAACGAAGCAAGTTCAAGCGGCTGATCTTCCTTGCGTGATTATCACAACAGAGACCGACCAGGTTAATTACCAAGCGCTTAGCACTACTACAAGAGATATAGCGCTGAATATCAGAGTTTTTGAAAAGGCATTGTTCAATGTTGATGACTTGCTAGATGAGCATAGCGTCAAGATTGAAAACGCTTTGATAGATGACCAGTTAGGTGCTGATGAGTTGCAATTCAGTTCGACAACGATTGATTTGTTTGGTGAAGGCGACCAGCCAGTCGGCATAGCAACGCTGCAATACATAGCTAGGTTTCTTGATGTTAACGATCCAGAAAAAGTTATTTAATAGGAGTTAAAAAATGGCATTTACGCTGACAGGCACTAAAGTGGAAATGGAAAATACTTTAGGAGTCAACAAGACAATCACGGCAATTAGTAAAGCGGCTGAAGCATCTATAACAGCAACTCATGATTTTTCAGTTGGTGACATTATTGTTATTGATAATGTTTCCGGCATGAATGAAATCAATAAAAAAGCGGTTAGAGTTAAAACGGTATCAACGACAGTTTCATTTGTTGCTGAGGGTTTAGACTCAACTGGGTTTTCTACTTACACATCAGGTGGGACTGCTAACAAGGTTGCTAGCTGGGTTAGTTTTGACAATATTCAACAGTTCTCAATGCCTGATGGGAACCTTAATAAAATTGACGTTACCGCAATCAGTGACTTAACAAAGAAAGAGATCGCAGGTTTTGAGGATGCAATTTCAGCGACCTTGACCGTGTTTAGTGATCCGATGTCATCTCATATGGTTGCTGTGCGTGCCGCTCGTGCTGCTGGCGGAGATAGAGCTTTTAGAGTTACAACTCGTAACGGTAACGTGATGATATTTAATGGTGAAGTTGCTGGCGGTACTGGGATTGATGGTTCTGCTGGTAACGTTGCAACCTCTCAAGTATCGGTTACAGTCACCGGCGCACCTCAATGGTTTGCCAGTTAATGCAACAGTGTTGCATTAAGGAGTGTAAATGAGTCTAGCTAATCGAATGAAAGAATCTCGCAAAGTCACTATTGAAGTTGGTGAAATGAAATTCTTCGGACGCAGGCCTTCACTAGAAGAATTTGGCAAGATGTACAACGCCAATGCTAACGCGTTTGATATTGCGCGTAAGTTTATTAATGGCTGGGAAAACGTAAAAGAGAAAGACTTATTTAGTGGTGGTTCTGATGAGGTTGTTGCGTTCGATCAGGAAATATTCTCTGAATATATAAGCGACACAACTGACGTCGCTGAAAAGATTAGAGACGCATTGATTGATTCGCTTAATAAGTATTTAGAAACAAAGGAAAGTCTGAAAAAAAACTAATTGACTGGTTTAACTTTCAGGAAGTTAAAAAACAATTTTCTGAAGCTAAACCAGTTGATCTAGAAAAACAGAATTTTGAAGCATTAACGGCTTTTAACCTTATGGAAGGCCGTATGGATTGGTTGCAAGTTGAGCCAATCCTAGAATATTTAGGCGTCGATGATTATGAATCTGTCATCGATCAAATCTTAGAAATAATCTTATATCAGAGATCAATAAGAGGAAATGGCTAAGACAATTGTCGAGATTGTTGGTAAAGACCTTACCGGGTCAGCTATATCCTCAGTTCAGGATAAACTATCAGGATTAGCAGGAACGGCATTTAAGGTAACGGGTGCGCTATCAGCTATAGGCGCTACTGGTGCTATTGCTGGCCTTGCTGCTATGACGCGTTCTGTCATTAATGCGCAGGATGAGTTAAATAAACTATCACAAAAGACCGGCATATCTGTTGAATCATTAGCAGGCATCGGTTTTGCTGCTGAACAGTCTGGTGTTGAGATTGAAAAAGTTGGAAAGGCTGCGAGGCAATTTGGCATCCTGATTGCTGAGGCTAATGCTGGCAACAAATCAACAATTGATTCACTTAAAAATCTTGGTGTTGAATATCAGCGCTTAAAAGACGCCACACCAGAAGAGCAATTATTAGCGCTTGCGGATGCGCTACAGAAGTATTCAAAAGAAGATCGTGCTATTGCGTTGACTTCTACGCTAGGCGATAGAATGGCCGATCTAGTGCCATTGCTTTCAAGCGGATCAGAAGGATTTAGACAGTTAATCGAAGAAGGAAAGAAACTTAATCCGGTTACGGCTGAATCCGCTGCTGCATCTGAACGGTTTAATGATAATTTAGATCGATTAGCTAAAGGCGCACAATCTTTTGGCGTATCGATTGCCAATCAAATACTGCCTGCTTTAGTTGGATTTACTGAACGCGTCGTCGAGGCGCAGCGTGAAGGTAACGTTTTAATCGGAATCTGGCGCGGTTTAAAAGAAGTATTTGCTGGCACTGCTGGCTTAGATGAGATCGGTAAGAAACGCAAAGAAGTATTAGACATCAATGCACAGCTTCAGAAGGAAATGAAGCCTGGCGCGTTTGGTGACATGTTCAAAGATGACAATAAAGTTGAATTTCTTAAAGTCCAGCTAAGAGAAGCCACCAAAGAACTTCAAGGATTAGTTGAAAAACAAACTAGTCTAGATCGCGCATTACGAGCAAGTGACGAAGGAACAAAACGCTTCACTGCGTCAACCAGCGGTTCTGCTAATGCGGTTAAATCTGCAGGGAAAGCGATCAGAGGATTATCTGACGAACAGCGCAGGCTTGCTGAAGAACAACGAAAAACACAGGCATTATTTAATGAAGGTCAACGATTAACAGAAACGCTTGATCCTTGGGTTAAGCGCAATAGCCAGATTAAGCGCTATGTTGAATTACTGCAAGCTGGCGCAATTGAACAGAACATATTTAACAAAGCTGTAGCGGAAGCCAATACCGATTATGAAAAGGCGATCGGCAAGCTTGCGGATAGCACTGAAGGCGCTGTTAAATCTTTAAAAGATGTCGGTGATGCGTCGAAAGACTCATTCGACCAGATGTCGCAGTTTGCAGTTCAGGCTGCGCGTAACGTTCAGACAGCATTTGCTAACTTCTTCTTTGATCCATTTAATGACGGACTTAAAGGATTAATTGCCGGTTTTGGCGATGCAATCCGTCGGTTAATCGCTGAAACAGCAGCATTAAAAACAATTCAAGGTTTAGGTATTGGTGGTCTGGTTGGCGCTGGTTCTGGTGGCGGTGCTGTATCAACTTCATTATCTGCTTTAAATGCTTCAAGCATTGCAAGCTCACTGAAGAACGGATTTACAGCAGCAAATACGACGCTTACCTCAACGCTTGGTTCTGGATTTCAGTCATTAGGAACCTTATTTGGTAGCCGTGCTGTAAGTTCATTTGGCGCAGGCCTTGCTGGGCAGTTAAGCGCATTCTCTAACGTTGGCGGTGCTGGCACTGCTTTCATTGGCGGGCCTGGTACAGCGCTTGGTGGTACTGGTTTAAGTGGTGGAGCTGCTGCTTCTCTTGGCTCATCGTTCGCCGCTGCTTCTGCTCCGTTATTGGTTGCTGCTATATCTACTTCTATCCTTAAAGGATTAGCTGGAGATAAGCGCATAGGTGGCGGATTTGGGAAAGCAATCAATGCGGTTGGTGATATACCAATATTAGGTGATCTGTTGCCTATTGTTCCACTACTGAATGGTTTATTTGGCCGTGGGCCATTAAAACAAAAAGAAACAAATCTAGTTGGTAATTTCACGGCTGAAGATTTTCAAGGCATTACATCTACTAAATTCAAAGCACAAGGCGGCTTGCTGGTTGGCGATAAGGTTGAGCGAGT
>ERZ724519.1200-NODE-1200-length-10894-cov-9.124919_pt1 | contig 10894 bp, 12 predicted proteins | sample MGYA00376052_ERZ724519 | MGnify/ENA primary metagenome ERZ724519 (study PRJEB28724, sample SAMN07190883) | activated sludge metagenome | isolation source: activated sludge of sewage treatment plant in Hong Hong | place: Hong Kong | collected 2016-03-17 ... | reverse complement strand
GAGCGCGGCGCGGCCAAGTTCCGCGCCGCCGGCAAGCTGCTGCCGCGCGAGCGGGTGGAGCTGCTGCTCGACCCGGCCACGCCCTTCCTGGAGCTTTCGCCGCTGGCGGCCGAGGGGATGTACAACGGCGAGTCGCCGGCCGCGTCGCAGATCATCGGCATTGGCCTCGTCAGCGGCGTGGAGTGCCTGCTCTTCGCCAACGACGCCACGGTCAAGGGCGGCGCGGTCTACCCGATGACGCTGCAAAAGACGTTGCGCGCCCAGCAAATCGCCTTCGAGAACCGGTTGCCATGCATCTCCCTGGTCGAGTCGGCCGGGGCCAACCTGCTCTACCAGGACGAGGTCTTCATCCTTGGCGGGCGGACGTTTGCCAATCAGGCCCGGCTGTCGGCCGCGGGCATCCCCCAGGTGTCGCTGGTCTTCGGCTCATCCACCGCCGGCGGGGCCTACATCCCCGGCATGAGCGACTACGTGGTCATGGTGCGCGGGCGGGCGGCCGTCTATCTGGGCGGGCCGCCGCTGGTGCGCATGGCCATCGGCGAAGAGAGCGACGACGAGACGCTCGGCGGCGCGGCCATGCACGCCCACACCTCCGGCCTGAGCGACTACACCGCCGAGGACGACGCCGACGCGCTGCGCCTCGGCCGGCTCATTGTCGCCCAGCTGCCGCGGGCCAAGCCAGCCGCCGCCCTGGCCCACCGCGTCGCGCCGGAGCCGCCGGCCTATGACCCCGACGAACTGCTGGGCATCATCCCCGCCGATCCACGCATCCCCTATGATGTGCGCGAGATCGTCGCCCGGCTGGTGGATGGCTCGCGCTTTCTGGAGTTCAAGCCCGACTATGGCGCGACGCTGGTCTGTGGCCACGCCCACCTCGACGGCTGGCCGGTGGGCATCCTGGGCAACAACGGCGTGCTGTTCAGCGACAGCGCCAACAAGGCCGCCCAGTTCATCCAGCTATGCAACCAGACGCGGACACCGCTGATCTACCTGCAGAACATCACCGGCTTCATGGTCGGCGCGCGGGCGGAGCAGGGCGGCATCATCAAGCATGGCAGCAAGATGCTCAACGCCGTGGCTACCTCGACCGTGCCGCAATTCACGGTCATCGTCGGCGGCAGCTACGGCGCGGGCAACTACGCCATGTGCGGCCGGGCGCTGGACCCGCGCTTCCTGTGGGCCTGGCCCAACAGCCGCGTGGCCGTCATGGGCGGCGAGCAGGCCGCCGGCGTGCTGGCTATTGTCCAGGAGGAGCAGGCCCGCAAGCGCGGCATCGCGCCCGACGCCAACCAGATTGCCATGATGCAGATGATGACCCGGCAGAAGTTCGAGGCCGAGTCGTCGCCCTACTACGCCACCGCCCGCCTGTGGGACGACGGCATTCTTGACCCGCGCGACACGCGCATGGCCCTGAGCGTTGGCCTGTCGGTGGCCCATAACGTGGATTATGTCAGCAGTGGGCCGCCGCGTTATGGCGTCTTTCGGATGTAGAAAGCGCCGGAAACCACTTGTGGCTTCCGGCGCTTTGGTTATGGGTTAGACCTCAGAGGTCTCTAAGGCCCTGCGGCCCGACCTCTGAGGTCTAGGGGAGGCTAGACGTTACGGCAGAATGGTAATGCGCGGCGTCAGGACGGGCGACACGGGCGAGTGGGCCGCGAAGTAGGCCTCAAGCGCATCGGTGTCCACAGCGCCACCCAGACGGTTCGTGCCCTCGCGCAGCACGGCGAAGCCGTCACCGCCGTCGGCCAGGAAGCTGTTAACCGTCACGCGATAGGTCGCGTTCGGATCGATGGTCACGCCATTGAGCTTGATGCTGGCCGGATCGACCTTGTCACCTATGGGCGCACTCTGGCTGTAGGCGTAGGTGAAGCCCTCGGAGACTTGCAGCAGCTTGCCGCCGGGGTTCGGCTGCGTCGACCATTGCTGCTCCAGCAGCGTCTCGATCTGCGCGCCGGTTATGTCCATCGTCACCAGGCTGTTGCCGAACGGCTGCACCTGGAACATCTCGCCGAAGGTAACTTCGCCGGGCTGCTCCGTGCCAGTGATCTCGCTGTAGATGAAGTCCTCGCGCAGACCGCCGGCGTTCATGAAGGCGATCACGGCGTTGCCATTGTTGGCGTCGTTGGTCGCATCCAGTTGGGCGTCGGCCACGAGACGGCCGACGCTCGACTCCTCGCCGCGGGTGGCGGCGCGGGTGATGTCGCCGGTGATAGAGCCGATAATGCGGTTGCGCAGCGGCGCGGCAACGGCGTCATACTTGGCAATGAGCGCGGTGATGGCCGGGTCCTTGGCCACGTTCTGGGTGACGATGATGTTCTCGGCCGTGACCGAGGTGACGTCCTTCGTCTTGCGGCTCACTTCCATGTTGATGCGGGTCACGAGGCGACCATTGGAGGCGGCGCTGGTGACGACGCGGCCGTCGATGACGCAGTTGTAAGCCTGATGAGTATGGCCGGTGATGAACAGGTCAACCTCATCCGTCGTCCGCTCAACGATGTCGACAATCGGGCCGGAGATGCCGGGGCAGGCATTGTACTCCGTGCCGACGGAGTTGAAGCCACCTTCGTGGACGAGTACAACGATCGCCTGAACGCCACGCTTCTTGAGCAGGTTCGCCAGACGGTTGACCGTGTCGGCCTCATCCTTGAACTCCAGGCCGGCAACACCGGACGGGGAGACGATGAGCGGCGTGCCCTCGAGGGTCATGCCGATGAAGGCGACCTTGATGCCACTGAAGGTGCGAATGCCGTAGGGCGGGAAGATCGTCCGGTTCGTGCCCTCATAGAACACGTTAGCGGCCAGATAGCGGAAGTCCGCGCCCCCAAAGGGATCGCCGTCCGCGCAGCCGTCGACCGGGTGGCAGCCGCCCTTCTGCATGCGCAGCAGTTCGGTCAGGCCCTCGTCGAACTCGTGGTTGCCAACGGCATTGAAGTCCAGGCCAATCTCATTGAAGGTCTCAATGCTCGGCTCGTCGTGGAACAGAGCCGACAGGATCGGGCTGGCGCCGATCATGTCGCCGGCCGAGACGACGACGGTCTTGGGGTTGGTGGCCTTCAGGGTCTTGATCCACGTGGCCAGGTACTCAGCGCCGCCGGCAGGGACGTTGCCGGTGGGCGTCGCGATCGTGCCGGGCGGCAAGAGAGCGCCGTGGAAGTCATTGACGGCCAGGATTTGGATGGGAACCATCCGCCCCTCCGGGGAGGGGCCGGCCGCGGCCGGCCCGATGGTGAGGACGAGCAACACCATCGCCACGGCCACGAGCACCAGGGGAAGGAAACGACGCAGAGAACGCACGTTCATTTGGGGAATTCCTCCAATCCACTAAGATATTGGGAAGTTGACTGGCCCAATCCATCGCCGAGCGTCCCCTCCGGCGAAACGCAACGAAGAGGCAACGCGACGATGGTGGGTAACGGGGCACTCCGGCAGCACAGAATGCCCTAGTACACATTGTATAGACCGAACCTTACAAAGGTACTTACAGGATTGCTATCTTAGCCGATTCCTCACGCCCTGCGAATTTGCTCATAATCCAGAGAGACTTGGTAGTACGGCCGCGAGAGTTCGTAACGATCAGGAGACGATCGGCCTCTATACTGGGTAGTATGACTGCTGAAGGGCTTGAATCGTCTGCTGACCGTCCGCCACGATGGTTGCGCGTCGCCCGTGTCTTCTGGGTGTTGGAGGGCTTCGCCGCCACCGCGCGGGACGAGACCGACCTCGACCGGCTGACGGCCGAACTGGTGCGGGTCATTCAGGAGACGATGGAACCGGAGTTTGTGAGCATCTGGCTGAGGCCGACGGAAGACCGACGACAGACTGCCAACACCAAACCTTATCGAAACGCGTGAACGATATGGCCGATTCAAAACCTGCCGGAGATCGCATGAACCGGCTTCTGCGCTGGGCTGCTATCCCGGCGCTGGTCTACGCGGCCGTCATCCTGGCCGGGCTGTTATTGACACCCACTGCGCCGGGCATCTTTACCTCGGGCGCGACAGTGGTCGGGCGCTGGCTATCAGCCTTGAATGGGCTGTTCACAATCGGTATTGCCCTGTTTGTGATGCGCCGCGTGCCGGACAATGCCTGCGGGCCGCTGCTGCTCCTTTGGGGCGTGGGCGTCCTGGGCTGGTCGCAGCCGATTGATTGGGGAATGCCCACTGTCTCTATGCTGATGACCCTCCTCTACCAGTGGTACTTCTTCGGCGTCGGCTTTTCGGCGCTGGTCATCTTGCTCTATACGTTTCCAACCGGTCGAGTTGTTCCAGCACGGTTCAGGCTACCCTTGTTTGTTGGTGTTCTGGTCGTGATGGGTCTGGCGGTTCTCACTCTCACGGTGTTCATTCCATCTGAGGTATACGGCGCCGGCTCCTCTCCAAATCCCCTGTATAGTGCCCGCGTGGCCGCCTACACAGATCAACTCTCTACTGCCATCCTGATAGTCCCCCTGATCCTGATGCTTGGGGCGGTGGTTTCCCTTGCCTGGCGCTACCGACACGCCACCCATCACGAGCAGCAGCAGGTTAAGTTCCTCGTCTTTGGCTTCGCCATGCTCGTGATCCCGTCAATGATCAAAGTCCTCATAGACGGGGCCGGGATTGTCGACGAGTCGAATCCGCGCCTGACCTACTCCGTCATTAGTTACATGGCCTGGCAGGCGCTGCCGGGCGTCATCCTGGCCGTGACTATCGCCCGCTACAAGCTCTGGGACATTGACCTCGTCATTCGTCGGACGGTCAGTTATGCCATTCTAACCGGTCTGCTATTGCTTGTTTACTTCGGCAGCATCATTGTTCTGCAACGTCTCGTTACTCCATTGACCGGCAACTCTACGCCGGCAACCGTTCTTTCGACCCTGCTCATCGCCGCCCTCTTCCTACCCTTGCGCCACCGCGTGCAGGCCTGGATCGACCGCCGCTTCTACCGCCGCAAGTACAACGCGGCCCAAGTGCTGCAAGGCTTCGCCGCCACCGCGCGGGACGAAACCGACCTCGACCGGCTGACGGCCGAGCTGGTGCGGGTGATTCAGGAGACGATGGAGCCGGAGCACGTCAGCGTGTGGCTGAGGCCGGCAAGCGACGAGCGACCGGCGGCGGGTGGCGAGTAGCGGGTGGCGGGTGGTGCATAGCGGAGTCCGCATCCTCGGATGCGGGTGGGGCGACGTGTTAATGAATCCAGCAGTCGTTAGCGCTCGGCGATTCCAAGGTCCACTTCATTGCGTTTGCGGTTACGACGGCTCCTGACGCCGCAGCCCCGGCACGCGGTCGAAATCAGCATCGAAGCTATAAAGAGAAACAGCGTCGCGGTTCAGAAGAAGGGCAGCGTGATAGGCATCGACGTAGTCGATGGGCAGGGTCGCGTAGAGGTCAAATACCTGCGCGAAGAGCTGCTTTTGGGCAAGCTTGATATTCGGCAGCGAGAGGAGTGGCAGGACGATATCGCGGATGTCCGCCCGCTCCAGCCGATAGACCCGGCTTAGCACGAAGACGATCTCGGCGACAACGAGGTGCGATGTCCAAACAGTCAGCTCCTCCCGCTCAATCGCCTGGAACAGCGCCAGGCAAGCGGGCGACTGAACCGGATCATCGGCCATGAGGTGCCGGATGAAGATGTCGGTGTCAATAAACGGCATCATTGCGATGTGGATGTAGCTGTCAATGGCTTCATCGCCGCCTCGGCCGTGCTCGTTTCGAACGCGTCGCGTTCCTGGCGCGCGTCGACGCGGGGCCTATCCGGCGCGTGAGGGCTGAGCGTCCTGGCCAGGCCATAGGTCATCTCCGCCACGGAACGCACTGGCCGAATCATGATCACGCCCGGTTCGCCCTCGACCATCGAGACGGCGATCTTGTCGCCCTCTTCAATGGCCAGCGCCCGCCGCATCTCAATCGGAATCGTGATCTGTCCTTTTCGTGTGACCGTTGTCAATCGTTCCATCTGGTTTCACCGCCAAAGAACACCACCAGTCCCAAGAATGTACTACCAGTATAGCATCGGTTGTACCTATTATCAATAGGTTGGAATATGGCGCTGTCTTCTCAGGAACGACGGCCCCACGGCGAGCCATTCAGTCGCGCCGCGGCGTTGCGTCGCGGCCAATCAGGAGTACAATCCCGTCGAATCCACCAACCGGAGTGCAACCCTATGGACCCCGAAAATGCGCCCAGCATCATCCTGCCCATCGCCATCATGATCGCCATCCTGGCCGCCTGCGGCGTCATCGCCTTTGCGCTGGCCATCGTGGCCGGCGTGCTCGTGCTCTAATTCGGCCCCACGACCCGGACAGGGACACGCCAAGGCCATGCTGGACGCCGAGTTCTACGACCTGATCCAATCCCTGTGGGGCGCGTTGGCCGGCGCGATGGCCGCCGTGCCGGCGCTCTCGTCTGCCCAACCACCGCCACCCATCTTGCAATAACACCGCGGCCGGGGAGCTTGCCATGAAGTTCGACGTTTCGTTCTTGCAGCCCAAACTGGAGCAGATACCCGCCTACGCCGCCGCGGCCGAAGCCCTTGGCTTCGACGGCTTCTGGGTGGCCGAAACCAACAGTGACCCCTTCCTCAACCTGGCCCTGGCCGCCGAACACAGCCGGCAGATGACGCTGGGCACGGCCATCGCCGTCGCCTTCCCCCGCAGCCCGGCCATCCTGGCCTACACGGCGTGGGACCTGCAGCGCTATTCGCGCGGCCGGTTCGTCCTCGGCCTCGGCCCACAGGTGAAAGCCCACAACGTCCTGCGCTTCGGCGTCAAGTGGGAGAAGCCGGTGGCCAAGATGCGCGAGACCATCGAGGCCATCCGCGCCTTCTGGCGCTGCTGGCAGACGGGCGAACCGCTCGACTATGCCGGCGAGTTCTTCAAGCTCATGCTGATGACGCCCTTCTTCGACCCCGGCCCCATCGACTACCCCGCGCCGCCGATCTACATCGCCGCGGTCAACGAGCAGATGTTGCGGCTGGCCGGCTCCCACTGCGACGGCGTCCACATCCATGCCCTGCACACCACCCGCTACCTGCGCGAGGTGGCCCTGCCGGAGATCGCGACGGGGCTGGCCAAATCGGGCCGGTCGCGGGCCGATTTCACCGTCAACACAGCCGTCTTCGCCATTCCCACCGACGACCCGGCCGAAGCCCGCGCCGCCGAGGCCCACGTGCGCCAACAGCTTTCCTTCTATATGAGCACGCCCGCCTATCGCGCCGTGGTGGAGTTGCACGGCTGGACGGAAACGGCCGAGGCGCTGGGCCACATGGCCCGCGCCGGCCAGTGGGACGAGATGCCCGGCCAGATCAGCGACGAGATACTCGATGCCTTCGCCGTCACCGGCTCGTGGGCCGCCCTGCCCGGCCTCATCCGGCAACGCTACGGCGACCTGCTCGACCGCGTGGCCTACTATCTGCCCTATGAGCCGGGCGTCAACGACGCCGGCTGGGCGGCGTCCGTGGCCGGGTTCAAAGAGCAGATTTAAGAATTTCACGCCAAGACGCAAAGCACGCCAAGTTCAGAAAGCTTTCTGAGCTTGGCGTGCTTTGCGTCTTGGCGTGAGGCTCTTTTTATCTGCCCAATCTGCTAAATCTGCGGATAATAGCTCCGGGAGACAAACCATGTTCAGTTACTTCACAGCCGAGCACGAGGCCTTCCGGCAGGTGGTGCGGCGGTTCGTCGAGACGGAGATCAATCCCCACGTCGAGGCGTGGGAGGCGGCGCGCATCTGGCCCGCCCGCGAGGTGTTGCGCAAGATGGGCGGGCTGGGCCTACTGGGCCTGGCCTACCCGGAGGCGTATGGCGGCGGCGGCGTGGACTACTGGTATAGCGCCGTCCTGCTGGAGGAGTTGGGCCGGGCCGACTGCGCCGCCGTGCCGATGGGCATCGCCGTCCACACCGACATGGCCACGCCCGCCCTGGCCGAGTTCGGCAGCGAGGAGCTGAAGCAGCGCTTCCTTGTCCCGGCCATCGCCGGCGAGATGGTCGCCGCCATCGGCGTCAGCGAGCCGGACGCCGGCAGCGACGTGGCCGCCATCCGCACGCGGGCCGTGGCCGACGGCGACGACTACGTCATCAACGGCAGCAAGATGTGGATCACCAATGGGACGCAGGCCGACTTTGTGACCCTGCTGGCCCGCACCAGCGGCGAGCGCGGCTTCCGCGGCATGTCGCTCATCGTTGTGTCCACCGACACGCCCGGCTTCCACGTCAGCCGCAAGCTGGAAAAGCTGGGCAACCACGCCAGCGACACGGCCATCCTGACCTTCGAGGACATGCGCGTGCCCCAGGCCAACCGCATCGGCGAGGAGGGCCTGGGCTTCATGCTCCAGATGCGTCAGTTCCAGCGCGAGCGGCTGGCCGGGTCGCTGATGAGCACGGCCGGCATGGACAAGATCATTCGCCTGACCATCACCTACACCCGCGAGCGGCAGGCGTTCGGCCGGCCGCTGATCGACAACCAGTGGATCCACTTCCGCCTGTGCGAGCTACTGACCGAGGTCGAGGCGCTGCGGCAACTCAATTACCACTGCGTCCGCCTGCTCGTCGCCGGGGAAGACGTGACCAAAGAAGTATCGATGGCCAAGCTGAAGGCCGGCCGGCTGGCGCGCGAGGTGGCCGACGCCTGCCTCCAGTTCCACGGCGGCATGGGCTACGTCGAGGAGTACCCGATGGCCCGCTACTTCCGCGACGCTCGCCTGCTGTCCATCGGCGGCGGCGCGGACGAGATCATGTTGGGAATCATCGCCAAGTATGAGAATATATTGCCGGGAAGATAGTGGACAGTGGACAGTGGACAGTAAACAGTGAATAGTGATCGATGAGTGACCACTGACCACTGACCACTGTTCACTGACCACTGTTCACTGGGAACTAGAACTATGACCACAATTCGCATCGCCCGCTCTTTCGTCGCCGCCGACTCGGTGGCGGAACTAATCGCCGCGGAATATGACTGCGCGCCGCCGATCAGCGGCAAGCTGTTCAGCAAGCTGCTGCGCACGCAGGACAACGACCACTACCTGATCACGGCCGGGGATGGGACGCAGTACGCCTTCCGCATCTACCAGCAGGGCGATCGCTACCACCGCGTCGAATCCGACTACCTGTACGAGATCGACTGGCTGCGCTTCCTGCACGAGCGAGGTCTGCCCGTCTCCTACCCCATCCGGCGGCGCGACGGCGGCTACGTCGGCCGGCTGGAGGCCCCCGAAGGGCCGCGCTACTACGCCATGTTCAGCCTGGCCTATGGCGACCCGCTGGCGCTGAAAGACATCGACCAGCTCTACGTCATGGGCGAGATGATGGGCCGCATCCACGTCGTCTCCGACAAGTTCACCTCGCCCCACGCCCGCCGGCCGCTGGACATGGCCTACCTGCTCGACCGGCCGCTGGAACGCATCCGCCGCACCTGGACGGACGAACGCGCCGCCAACCTCGACCTGGTGCTGACCGCGGCCGAGGAGGCGCGCGAGGAGTTGCGCGACTTCGTGGCCCAGAGCGCGTCGGTTCCCGGCCGCTGGGGGCCGATCAGCGGCGATTTTCACCAGAGCAGCGTCTACTTCAACGAGACCAACGAGCCGACGTTCTTCAACTTCGACCTCTGCGGGCCGGGCTGGCGGGTCTATGACATCGCCGCCTTCCTGTCCAACGCCAACCTGATGCACGGCCCGGCCGAGCGCTCCGAAGCGTTCTTCGCCGGCTACTACGCCGCCCGGCCGCTGGCCGACGCGGAGCACGACGCCATCGCCCCGTTCCTGACCATCCGCCGCGTCTGGCTGATGGGCGCGTTCGCGCGGGAAGATGGGCTGGTGGGGCATACGTTCGTGGGGTCTATCTAGGCGGCGATAAATCCTCTATAATGGACTCCTTACGTCTGATTGCTACCGACGAGGTAACTGTATGGAACTGTCCCCATCCATGACTGTCCCACTGACAGTCTCAGAGGGTGAAGTCATACGCATTGGCGACACGCGCGTGCGGCTGGATACGGTTGTCTATGCCTTTAATGAGGGCTACACCGCGGAGGAGATCGTATCCCAGTATCCGGCGCTTGACCTGGGCGACGTATACGCCGTCATCGCCTATTATCTCGTGAACCGCCCCACTGTGGACGAGTACATGGTCAAACGCGTCGAGAAGGGCCAGGCGCTGCGAACCGAGATTGAGGCCAAGCCAGAGTACCAGGCCTTTCGACAGATTCTGCTCAAACGCCGCGAGGCTTTTCAATCCCGGTAACGCTGTCGGTTGCGGCGCGGTGGGCCATGCTCAAGTTCCTTGCCGACGAGGATTTCAACAACCGCATCGTGCGCGGGCTTTTGCGTCGGCAGCCTGACCTGGATATCGTGCGTGTGCAGGATGTCGCCCTACGTGGCGCATCTGATGCCGTCGTGCTGGCGTGGGCAGCCCAGGAAGATCGTATCCTCTGACCCACGACGTGAGCACGGTGACACGGATCGCCTATGAGCGCATGGCGTCGGGAGGCGAGATTGCCGGCGTGATCGAAGTCTCTCAATCGGCCGCCTTGGGTCAGTCCATTGAGGATCTATTGCTTATCGCCGCGACGGTAACAGCCCAAGAGTTCAGGAACAAGATTGAGTATTTGCCACTTTGACACCCTCCTCGTCGCCAACCGCGGCGAAATCGCCCGCCGCATCATCCGCACTTGCCGGCGGCTGGGCATCCGCGCCGTGGCCGTCTACTCCGACGCCGACACAGCCAGTCCGCATGTGGCCGAGGCCGATCTGGCCGTGCGCCTTGGCCCGGCGGCCGCGGCCGAGTCTTACCTCAACATCCTCGCCCTGCTCGACGCCGCCGCGCGGACCGGCGCCGACGCCGTTCACCCCGGCTACGGCTTCCTGGCCGAGAACGCCGCTTTTGCCCGCGCCTGCGCCGCCGCCGGGCTGGTCTTCGTCGGCC
>ERZ724519.1183-NODE-1183-length-10956-cov-5.518760_pt1 | contig 10956 bp, 8 predicted proteins | sample MGYA00376052_ERZ724519 | MGnify/ENA primary metagenome ERZ724519 (study PRJEB28724, sample SAMN07190883) | activated sludge metagenome | isolation source: activated sludge of sewage treatment plant in Hong Hong | place: Hong Kong | collected 2016-03-17 ... | reverse complement strand
TCGATCACCGAAAGTCATTGCGAATCACGTAAAAATTCTGTAATCTCATAATTATGAACGTTTGGGCGTACTACTGTTGTGCCGCTTCGGTTGCCCGTTGGAGTGGCGACGACGGCGGCGATCGCCTCGCCGTGGCGCGTCGTCCTTTCGCCCCTGCCGCCGCCTACGGGCAAAAGGGTGGCGCACAGTGAGCGAAGTAATCCCCTTCCGCAGCGTCTCCCTGCACGATCAGGTCGCCGAGCGCCTGCGCTCGCTGATCTTCGACCGTCAGCTGGCGCCGGGCGACTTCATTGACGAGGTCACGCTGGCCGAGCGCTGGCAGATCAGCCGCACGCCGCTGCGCGAGGCGCTCAAGGTGCTCGTCTCCGAAGGGCTGGTCGAGCCGGTGCCGCGGCGCGGCTGCCGCGTGATCGAAATGACGGCGACTGACGCCGACGAGTTGTTCCCGATCATGGCGATGCTCGAAGGCCGCTGTGCTTTCGAGGCGACGCAACACGCCACCGACGCCGACCTGCGCGAGCTGCGCCGCCTGCACGACGAGCTGGAGCGCACCGCTGCCGCGCACGACGTGGACGGCTACTACCAGGCCAATCACGGCTTTCACAGCTTTGTGCAACGCCTCGCCGGCAACCGCTGGCTAGATCGCGTGACCGCTGACCTGCGCAAGTTCGTGCGCATGCTGCGCGGCCGTCAGCTCATCCTGCCGGGGCGCATCGACGCCTCGATCAACGAACACCGCGTCCTGCTCGCGGCCATGCTTGAGCGCGACGCCGCGCGCGCCGAGCGAGCCATGCACGATCACCTGCTGGCACAACATGCGGCGCTAAAGACACTGAGAAAAATCGAATCCGGGGACTCCGTTCAAGCCGAACCTCACCCATTCGCCAAGGAAGCCTCAAGTGCCTAACGTACTGGCCGAACTTTCCCCCGTCCCCGCCTTGCGCAAGGCGGCGCAGCAGATCTCGCAGCTCTCCAGCGAGCGTCGCGTCGCCAAACTGGTGCGCGAGTGCCACCGCCTGCTCTCGGTGCGTGCCGAGGCCAACTCACCGGTGATTGCGCAGGCCATCATCGGCGAAATCGAAACGCTCGCCGAGGGCGAATACGACGCCCTGTTCGAGGCGCTGGCGCGGCAGTTCTCGCCGGAGCCGGACGCAGTGCTCAACGCGGCGCAAGCCTACGCGGCCGGCCCTTCCGCCATCACGCTGGCTGCGTTGTCGGCCGTGGCCGAACCGCCACGACAGGAACTCTTCCGCCGCCTCAACCGCGCGCCGGGCGGTACGGCGGCGCTGGTGCGCCTGCGCCGTCGGATGCTCAAGCGGCTGCGCGAGCACGGCGAGTGGCAATCGGTCGAGGCCGATCTGCTGCATCTGCTGTCGTCGTGGTTTAACCCCGGCTTTCTTGAAATGCGGCGCGTTGACTGGAGTTCGCCAGCGCACCTGCTCGAGCAGATCATCCGGCACGAGGCGGTGCATGCAATCGACGGCTGGGACGATCTGCGCCGGCGCCTGCAACCCGACCGCCGCTGCTTCGCGTTCTTTCATCCGCAACTGGCGGAAACGCCGCTGATCTTTGTCGAGGTGGCGCTGGTCGCAGCGATGCCGGACGCCATCGCGCCGCTGATCGACAAGAATTCGCCGATCACGTCACCAAAGCATTTCCGCGTTGCGGCGTTCTATTCAATCAGCAACTGCGAGCCGGGCTTGCGTGGCGTGTCGCTGGGCAACTTCCTGATCAAGCGGGTGGCCGAGGCACTTCAGGCGGAACTGCCGCAACTGAAGACCTTCTGCACGCTGTCGCCGATCCCCGGCTTCATGGCGTGGCTGTCGCGCGGCAAGGCGGCGCTGGTCTACGATGGTCTGAAACCGGCAACGCTGAAGCGGCTCAACGCCGCACTCGATATCCTGGCCAAAGCCACGCAATCCGATTTTTCGCGCCTGGCAAACCGGGACCTCGTCAGCGGTCTCGACGAGTCAGCGCGTGAAGCACTGCTTGCGCTTGCGGGAGCCTATCTGATCCACGAGTCACCGCGCACCCAGGGTGACCCGGTGGCGCGCTTTCACCTCGATAACGGGGCGCGACTGGAGCGACTGAACGCGCTCGCCGACCTGTCGCCCAAGGGGCTCAGGCAGTCCGCCGGACTGATGGTGAACTATCTCTACAACCTCGATCGTGTCGAGCAGTCGCACGAGGATTTTGTCAACGGCACCGTGACGCACGCGCGGGCGGTGTCGTCGCTGCTGTGAACAGAAACTGTCACTGAAACACTGGTTCCGTTTTCAAATCAAAAAGGACGCGAAGTCGAGCCGCAGACAGTGCAAATGCACGGCAAGGCGAAGACGACAAAGTAATTTTTGATTTGGAAACGGAATGACAGGCGCCGCACAGCGACGGCGCTTACATTTTCAACAAGGAGGCCCCATGTCCGATCAATTCACGCGCACGTCCCGTCGTGCACTGGCGACGCTGTTCACCGGCGCGGTCGCAGCAGTCACAGCGACGATGTCCCATGCCGACGCTGGCTGGCCCACCAAACCCGTCACCATCGTGGTGCCGTTTCCGGCTGGTGGCGGCACCGACGCTTTTGCCCGCCCGTTGACGGCGACGCTCAGCAAGAACACGGGCAAACAGTTCATCATCGACAACCGCGGTGGCGCGGGTGGCACCGTAGGCGCATCGATCGCCGCCAAGGCGACACCGGATGGCTACACCTTCTTCATGGGGGCGGTGCATCACGCGATCGCGCCGTCGATGTACCCGAAGCTCGACTATGACATCGAGAAGAGCTTCGTGCCGGTGGCACTCGTCTCGTCGGTGCCACAGGTGATCGTTGTCAACCCGCAGCGAGTAGCTGCTAACGATCTCAAAGGCTTCATCGAGGCGGCAAAGAAGGCCGATGGCAAGATGAATTACGGCTCGGCCGGCAATGGCTCGTCGCATCATCTGGCCGGAGAACTGTTCAACGGCCTTGCTGGAACGAAGATCGCGCACGTCCCCTACAAGGGCGCAGGCCCGGCACTGACCGACCTGATGGGTGGCCAGATCGATGCGATGTTTGACGGCATGGGTTCCAGCGCGGGCCACATCAAGGGCGGGCGCATCAAGGCCATCGCCGTGGCGAGCGACAAGCGCGCGCCCGGCTTCCCGAATATCCCCACAGCGGCTGAATCGGGGCTCAACTACAAGGTGTCAACCTGGTACGGCCTGTGGGCGCCGAAAGGCACGCCACCGGACGTGATTGCCAGGATGCAGGCTGAGCTGAAAAAGGCGTACAACTCCGACGAGCTGAAGACCATCTGGAACGGGCTGGGCGCCGAAGTGCCCGACCTCTACGGCGATGCCTTCGGCAAATTCGTCACCAGCGAAATCAAGCGCTGGGGCGATGTGGCCAAGGCTTCGGGGGCGAAGCTCGACTAGCGATTGCGCGATCATCGCGGGCTTGCACGCGATGATGACGATGTCACGACAGAGATGCTGATGAACAACGAAAACCTCTTCGCAGCGCTACGCGCCGCATTCCCGGATGACCTCGATGCCACCGCGATCGACGCGGCGGATAGCGCGACTGGCGCCAATCTCAAACGTCACTCCTGGCGCGACATGGATGAGGCGACAGCGCGTATCGCCAACTTGCTGACCAGCATGAATCTGCCTGCTGGCAGTCGCGTCGCAGTGCAGACCGAGAAGAGCGTCGAAGCGCTGATGCTGTACCTCGGGGTATTGCGGGCGGGCTATGTTTATCTGCCGCTCAACACGGCGTACCAGGCGGCGGAGATCGAATACTTCATCGGCAACGCCGAGCCCGCGGTGGTCGTCTGCGCGCCGAAATCGCTTCCTTGGGTGCAGCCGATCGCCGATGTTGCGAAGGTCGCCAAAGTGTTCACGCTGGATGAGAACGGTCAGGGCACGCTGACCGAAGCCGCTGCTACGCAGTCGACAGTGCACACGGTCGCCACGCGCAAAGCGGATGATCTCGCCGCGATCCTTTACACCAGCGGCACCACCGGGCGCAGCAAGGGCGCGATGCTGTCGCACCGCAATCTGCTGTCGAATGCGCAGACCCTTCTTGATTACTGGGGTTGGTCAAGCAAGGATGTGCTGATTCACGCGCTGCCGATATTTCATGTGCACGGACTGTTTGTGGCCTCGCATTGCGCGCTGCTCGCGGGCGCACGGATGATCTGGTTCGCAAAGTTTGATCCGACGGCAGTCATCAAGCGCCTGCCCGAGGCGACGGTGTTCATGGGCGTGCCGACGCTCTATGTGCGCCTGCTGGCCAACGCGTCGCCGCAGCTCACTCGCGAGGCCTGCGCCAACATGCGGCTGTTCGTCGCGGGATCGGCGCCGCTGCTGATCGAAACCTTCAACGAGTTCCACGAGCGGACGGGTCACACCATTCTCGAACGTTACGGCATGAGCGAAACCTGCATGCTGACCTCGAATCCCTATCGCGCGGCCGAGGGCGAACGGCGCGGCGGTACGGTCGGCTTTCCGCTACCGGGCGTCAGCGTGCGCGTCGCTGATGACAAGGGCGGTACCTGCGCGGTGGACGAGATCGGCGGCATTGAAGTGCGCGGCCCCAATGTGTTTGGCGGCTACTGGCGCATGCCGGAAAAGAACAAGGAAGAATTCACGGCCGATGGCTGGTTCAAGACCGGTGACGTCGGCAAGATCGATGCGCGCGGCTACGTGACCATCGTTGGCCGCAGCAAGGATCTGATCATCAGCGGCGGTTACAACGTCTACCCGGCCGAGATTGAGGGTTACATCAACGAGATGCCCGGCGTCGCCGAATCAGCGGTGGTCGGCCTCCCACACCCGGATTTCGGCGAAGGTGTCATCGCTGTCGTGGTGGCCAAAGCCGGGACCATGCTGGATGGCGACGCCATTGTTGCCGCATTGAAAGGCAAAATCGCCAACTTCAAGGTGCCGAAACGCGTCTTCATCGCAGCGGACCTGCCACGCAACGCGATGGGCAAGGTGCAGAAGAACCTGCTGCGGCAGGAGCACGCGAAACTGTTCGAATCATAGATAGCCACCCACCGTGCAGGAGTTTGACGTTCTCATCGTTGGCGCCGGTATCGCCGGTGCGTCGCTGGCGTGGCGACTAGCGGCGAGACGCAAGGTGCTGCTGATCGAGCGCGAGGCTTTCCCAGGCATGCACTCCACCGGCCGCTCGGCGGCGATGTTCATGGAGAGTTACGGGCCACCGGGTGTGCGTGCGCTGACGCGTGCGAGCCGCGCCTTTTATGAGCATCCACCATCAGGCTTTTGCGATACGCCGCTGTTGTCCCGACGCGGCGCACTGTACGTCGCGATGCACGGGCAGGAGGAACTGCTGGCGGACACCGCCCGTGAACTGACCACGCACGGAGGTGCGATTGAGCAACTCGACGCAGCAGCGACGCTCGCGCGGGTGCCCTGCCTGCGGCCGGAGCTCGTTCACGGCGCGCTGTACGAAGCGGCGGCTGAAGATATCGACGTGCATGTGCTGCATCAGGGCTTCCTGCGCGGCTTCAAATCGCAGGGCGGTACGTTGCATACGGAGACCCAGGTGAGCACCGCAGCACACAACGCTGGTGGTTGGGACATTGGGCTGAGCAGCGGTGATGCGATTCGTACGACGGTGGTGGTGGACGCGGCGGGCGCCTGGGCAGACGAGGTGGCAGCGCTGTTTGCAGCGCCTGCGGTTGGTCTGGTGCCGCGCCGCCGCAGCGCCTTCACCTTCAAGACGCCGGATGGCATGGATGTGACGTCATGGCCGGCGGTGGTCGGCGTTGACGAGGGCTGGTACTTCAAACCGGATGCTGGCCGCCTGCTTGGCTCCCCGGCGAATGCTGACGACACGGTGCCGCACGACGTGATGCCCGAGGAGCTCGACATCGCAATTGGCATTGACCGTCTGCAAACCGCGACGACGTTGACCATCCGCCGGCCAGAACGCACGTGGGCCGGCCTGCGTTCGTTCGTTTCCGACGGCGAACTGGTGATCGGTTTTGACAATCACGCGCCCGGCTTCTTCTGGCTCGCCGCGCAGGGCGGCTATGGCATCCAGAGTGCGGCTGGCGCGAGTGAGCTGGCAACGGCGCTCATCTGCAGCGAGCCCCTGCCAGACTCGCTTCGCGTCGCGGGGGTTGACCCCGCCGTGTTTCGCCCCGGCCGCTTGCGTTGAGATAAGTGGCGCCCGCGCCGTGCCGCACCGACATGGTCAGCGCGCCTTTTCGAAGCGTTCGATCCGGCGTTCGATGTCGGGATGGGTGCTCAGGAACTCGGGAATCGAGAACAGCGGGCCGCTTCGCTTCGTTTTGTTCGCCGACTTTGGGTCGGTATCGCCGGTGGATTTTTCTTTTGGCTCGTCATCATCGAATGGGCCGCGGTCACGCATGCGGCGGAACAATTCGGCGATTGAGCGTGGATCAACGCTGTTGGCCCGCATCCCGGCGATCGCCTCGTCATCGGCTTCGGTCTCAAAGTCACGCGAATAGCTCAGCTGACTCATGATGATCGCGGCGTTGGCCAACGAGGTGAAGTCTCCGAAGTACCAGGCGGCGACCGCCGATACAGCGGCGGTACGGATCAGCGTGCGCAGGCCATGCCGGTGCTGCACGTGGCCCAGCTCGTGGGCGAATACCCCGGCGAGCGCGGCGTCGTCCGGCGCCATGTTGACGATGCCGTCGAGAAAGACGATCGTGCCGCCGGGTAGCGCGAACGCGTTGGCCATGTTGCCAATGCGCTGGAAGCGGATATCCACCACCGGGCTGCCCGCAGCGCTCGCGGCGATATGCTGGAACCTGGCGCGCAAGCGGGCCTGTGTTTCAGCGTCCAGCTTGCTCGGCTCCAGGCTGCCCTGCGTCGTCAACTGCGCGATGACGGCACGATCAAGCGCTTTTGACCATGAATCCGGTACCCGCCGCGCCAACACATCTGCTGCAACTGGCAACCCCCACAGGTAAGCCGCCACACCAATCACAAGGCTCGCGATCAACGAAAACGCGACCATGTGCAGACTGTGTTGCCAGCGGGTCACTAGTGCATCGGGCTTGCCGGCTGCGGTCAGCAAACGGGAGAGTTGCGCGCTGTCGTCCACTTCCAGCATGTCGCCATTGGCGAGATGGACGGTGCGCGTAGCGGTGGCGAAGCGCTCCGAAGCGCGCAGCTCACTCACTGCGATATCGCGCGCAGCGCTTTCGCCGTCCACGCTCAACCTGAGGGTGCCGATTTGCTCTGCAAGCGTGAGGGTTGCAGCGCGGGCGCGAACGCTGCCCTCTGCCGGGAAGTAGCGTGCGCTGACGGGGGCAATGTCAGAGAGCAATATCAACGTCCATCAGATCGGCAACCTCGGAGCCCACGGCACGCTGCGAGCCTTCGCGCAGCACGGCAACCAGATCATCGGCAGTTCCAGTCCACGACATCGCCTCAATCCGCATGCGCGCCAGCGTCATGGCCGCGAACGGACGGTAGAGGCCGAGGGTGATGATGGTCAACAGCGTCAAACCAAGCCAGTTCAGCATGAAATTGGGCACTGCGAGATCAGAGTGGAAGCGCTGCCCGGCCAGCGAGGTACCGCGCCAGACGGTGTTTTGCAACATGGCAAGAATCAGCGGACCGACCGCCAGCAGGGCCACGTAGAAACCACCGACCATGATGATGACTGCTGCCAGTTTGCCGATTGGCATGTCACCCTTGGTAGCGATGGTTGCGATGTCCACGCCAAGTGTCATCGCGATCAGCACCGAGGCCACCGCACCGATTGCCATCATGTACCCGACCGCGACGAGGTAAACCAGGTAGTACTGTCCGACGCCAATATGCAGGCCGAATTCGCTGGTACCGGCACGGGCGCCCGCCGTGTAGTAGCGGCGCAGACGATACTGGATGTAGGGCCCGATGCCATAGAAGCCCAGCATGGTCAGGATCAGCAGACCCATGCCGAGAAACGGCGAAATCAGCATCGACAGCCCGCTCACTGCTCCGGCCGCGACCACTATGCCAATCGGCAGCAAAAGTGCCGAGTAAGCGCCTTTGGCATCGCCCAGAAATGCGAAGCGCAGATTGCGCCACGTGGTGTTCGACAGATGGAATCGCATTGAACGGTAAAGCAGCCAGGGCAACGCCAGCAGGTACGCGAGCAAGACGACGAGGCCAAGAAACGGCACGTTGATCAGCAGGATCAGCAGCACCGCAATGATGCGACCCTTGAGGATGGCAATTGGCGAGCCATGAAAGTCGAAGCTTGATCCGGCAAAGCGCGTGTTGTTGTAGAAGTAGCGCAGCCGCCGCACTTTGGCCCAGGCCGAGTAGATGCCGAGCGTGACGATCGTCAGCAGTACGTTGACGATCCATATCTTGAAGTATTCCGACCCGGAGCCGGTGAATTCGAATCGCTGCGGTTCGCCTGCAGGCGCCGCGGTTGTCGATCCCGGCGACGCCGGTACTGATGCAATGTCAGACATGAGCTGTACCGCCGAAGCGCCCCCGTGTTTTTGATCACCGCCAACAGGACGGTAGTGGATAGACGGGATTGTGCATGAGCTTGCGACATTTGTGCATGACCCCAATCTCCCGGCAGTTCAGCGCAAACTGACGGTAAGCTTTTTCCACTGCGCGTCCTGCCAGCGATAGAAAGTGCTCAATGACGACGGTTCTTCGGCCTTTTTGTCGGTCAGCAGCGAATCGAGACGGACAGTTTCAAAGCTGCGACGCATACGACCATCCTGGCGAACCTCCCGTGCCACCAGCATCTGTGTGCCGCCGGGCACCCAGCCTGCAAATTCAACGTAACCCAGGTCCGGGGCGTTGCCGGATGGCGGCAGAACATCGACCGTCCATCCAGCTTCGTTGCGCCGCAGTACCCACATTTCGCGCCGGCCGTCGAGCGGCTGTACGGCAAGGGTGGCGATGTTGCCCGCCGGGTTGACGCTGAGCGACTGCGGCCAGACAACGCCATAGGTGCAACGCAGCGGTTGCGCGCTTGCGGCAGCGGGTGTGGCGGCGACAGACAGACAGGTCTGGCCGTTCTCGCCAGCGGCAGCACGAAGCGTCAGGCGGCCGACGGGACGCATGCCGGTCTGCGCGCCCCAGCGGACGGTGCCCACGCGAATTGCAGCCTCTGCATAGGCGGACTGGTCGTCTTCGCTCAGCTCGGCCTTGTTGACTGCGGCCAACGCATCGAGCGCGCGCTGCGCTGCGGTGTTCGTCGCAATGCCGTCGACTGTTGCTGTGCCCTGCTTTGCCTCATGGAACGCCAGACTTGCCCAGACCGAGGCTCGCCGCGCGTGGATACGATTTTTCAGGTACTCAGGCAGTTTGCTGATGTCAACCCGATCCAGCACCTCGGCACGCCACTGGTCAACGGCCTGGCGCTTTGACGGCAGCAAGGTCGGGTCAATGCAGTCGCTGCGGGTGATCGCGAGTGCTGCGTGGGCGCGCTGGACATCCTGCTTCGACAGCGCCAGTACCCGACGGAATGCTTCGCCTTCGTAGCACAGGCGCACGCGACCGTCGCGTTCGATATCGATGAACCCGATGCCGTAGTGCCGCGCGGTATCGACCTGAGCCGACAGCAGGACCTCTTGCGCCTTGCTGGCGCCCGATGCACGCCGTGCCAGCCGGTCGGCCAGCGTGCCAAGAATGTCGAACGGTTCGGCATCGATGGCGGTCGCCGGTGCTGCCTTCAGATAGGCCGCGACGAATGCGATACCCATCGCCTCGGTGCCCGGCGTGTCGCGAACAAACCTGGCGACCGCCAGCAACTCGGGGGCTTCGCTGGCAGACAGCGTCGTCTGCCGCACTTGCGACGCGCGTACGTAACCGGAGCGCTCACGACGATGGTCATAGACCTGCAGGAAGTCCATCTTTTCGCCGCGTACTTCCAGCGAATCGCCCTGGCTCAATATGGTTTGCTGTTGCGCGGAATCGCGCGGTGCGGCACGCAACACCACCTGATCCTGAGCGACGATGGCGAGTGCGGCGGCAGCGAGGGTAGAGCTGAGCAACATTATTCGCCCTCCTTGTCGCTGCCGTTGGCCACACGTGACACCTGTTCTTCGCGGTCATTGCCGCCCTTGCCATTGCGCGTCGTACCAAGCAGGCTGGCACCGATGAAATCGCCATTGGTGGAAGGGGGCGCGATGATCACCGAGATCTTGTCGGAGAGTTTGTCGGCCATGGTCTTCTGGATCAGCAGCGGGTGCTTGCTGATCAAGGCGCCTTCGCGCGCCATCTGTTCACTGGCCACCTTGCCAACGCGATCCAGGCGATAGGCTTCAGCATCGGCGAGCTTTTGCCGCGAATCCGCTTCGCCATTGGCTTCAATGCGGCGGGCCTGCGCCGATCCCTCGGCTGCCTTGATGCGCACCAGCCGCTCGGCCTCTGCCTCCAGCTGGCGTTGTTCAATCTGCTTCTGCTTGAACGGCAGCACGTGCTTCATCGCTTCTTCCTGGGCGCGGGCGGCGATGATCTGCTCGTTGGCGGCAGCTTCAGCTGCCTTTTCGCGGCGCACTTTCTGCGCCTCGGCGTCGAGTGCCGTCTCCTTGACCCGCTTGTCTTTCAGCTCCAGCGTGAAGCGCATCTTCTCTGACTCCAGCTCTTCAGCCAGCAGCTTTTCCATGCCGCGCCGATAGTCATCCGGCAATTCGACCTTGCCCATCTGCACCGAGCGCAGCAGGATGCCGTCGCTAGCGAGCCTCGGTTTCAGCTCCGCTTCGATGGTCTGCTGGATTTCAGCGCGTTTCGACGAGAAGATTTCGCGTACCGTGTAGCGCGCCAGCACCTTGAAAATCACACCCTGAACCGCTGGTTCGACAAGTTCGCCTTCAATGTTGTCGGGCAATTTGCTGGCGAGGGCGGCGATCTGGCTGCTGTCGATGGCGTAACGCACCACGAGGTCGGCGCCGAACGACAGGCCCTCGACCGACTGGAAGGGCGCGTCGCCTGCTCCCTGACGACTGGCGGGACGAT
>ERZ724519.1182-NODE-1182-length-10960-cov-8.424668_pt1 | contig 10960 bp, 7 predicted proteins | sample MGYA00376052_ERZ724519 | MGnify/ENA primary metagenome ERZ724519 (study PRJEB28724, sample SAMN07190883) | activated sludge metagenome | isolation source: activated sludge of sewage treatment plant in Hong Hong | place: Hong Kong | collected 2016-03-17 ... | reverse complement strand
CGCCTCGGCCGCCGGTTTCGTCCGGCGACCACGACGGCGCGGGCGGGCGGCCACGGGCGGGCGGCCCGTGTCGCTTTCGGCCGTCGCGCTCTCGACGGCCATGCTCTCGTCCGCGATGGCCTCCGCCGCCTCGGCCGCTGGTGTCTCGACGATGATCACCTCGACGGGCGTGACCTCGCTCACGGTCACGGCCACCGGCGTTTCATCGGCCGGTGGCGTCTCGGCCCGGTCTGTTTCCGTGCCCATGTCTGTCGTGCCCACGTCTGTCGTGTCCACGTCCTCCGTGCCCACGTCCTCCGTGCCCACGTCCTCCGTGCCCACGTCAAACGGCCAGACCTCCTCGATTGCGCTCTCCAACACGGGTGCGGCCTCGACCGGTGATGGTTCGGAGGCCATTTCCGGCGCGGCCGATTCCTCCGCCGGCACAGCGACCGGTGGCGCGGCCGGCTCCGGCCGGGTGGCGGGGCTTCCGCCGGCCAGCCCTTCCAGCCAGGCGATGATCGCGTCCGGGTCGTCGGGCATGGCCAGCAGGTCGGCCTCCGATAGTTCTTCGCTGAGCGGCTCAGCAGCGGCCTCGACCGATGGGGCAGCGACCGCGGGCGCGGCCTCCCCGGCCGCCAGCGACGGCGACGAGCCGACGGTGTCTTCCTCGGCCATCTGCTCCAGCCAGGCCAGCACGGCGTCGGGGTCTTCCGGCATACGGGCGATGAGGTCTTCGTCGCTCAGCGGCGCGGCCGGCAGCGGCCCGGAGAGACCCAGAGCTATCTCCAGCCACTCGACCGCGGCGGGCAGGTCGCGACGGGCGGGCGCGCGGCCACTCTGGCGCAGGGACGCATCGACGTCGGCCAGCGACGTGCCTGGCGGCAAGGCCAGCACGTCCAGGGCCAGCAGGGTTTCTTCCAGGGTGGCCTCGCCGTTGCCGTTCATCGATTTCATCACGGCGGGCGCGACCATGCCGGCGGGCAGTTCAACGGCCGGCTCCGCCTCGGCCGGGAGCAGCGGCTCTTCATCCACGACCGGCTCCAGCCAGGGGGCATCTTCCGGCGACAACGCCTCCGACTGCGTCTCCACAGCCGGCCCGGCTGTCTCCGCGGTCGCCGTTGCTACGGCCGCCGTTGCTACGGCCGCCGTTTCTACGGCCCATTCCTCCGGCTCGACCAGTTCGGCCGGTTGGATCTCATCCTGAGGCGAGGCTTCAGCATCCACGGCGGCCGGTTCGGTCAACCACTCCGGCTGCGCCCACTCGTCGTCGGCGGCTCCTTCGACCAGCGCCGCGGCCATCTCGTCGGCCGTCGCCACGCCCTCGCCGGCCGTCAACTCAAGCGGCTCAATCGGCTGGGTGATCGATCCCAGCGGTTCCTGGGCCGCAGCCAGTTCGTCCAGGAAGGCCATCGCGTCTTCGAAGGTGTCGTCCCCGGCGACGGCGTCGGCCGGTGGAATGGCCGCGGCCGGCGATGTCGCCGGCAGTTGCGGCTCAGTGGGCACGGGCAGAACCGGTTCTTCCAGCGTGCGCCCCTGGTCGGCGGCCATCGTCTCGACGAGAACGATCGTGTCGGCGAAATCCTCGGCGGCGACGAAGGCATTGACCGGCGTGTTGCCCTCCAGCAGCGACAGGTCGCCGAGCGACATCTCGTTGCCCGTGCCGCGCAGGTCAAGCGACTCGGACGAAAGGCCCGCCTCGCGCAGCAGCTTGGAGGCCAGCGCGCGGTCGGCCACGCTGGGCACGTCCTCGATGGGCGCGTCCTGGCTGGCGGCCAGTTCCTCGATCCAGGCCATAGCCGCGTCCAGGTCATCAATGGGCGGCAGTTCAACGTCGGGCGGCAGCGTGTCCAGTAGCGTCTCCGGGTCGATGGCCGCCGCCGACAGGTCGGGCGCGGCCTCTACCTCTTCCACCGGGGGCGGCGATTCCACCGCTGCCTCCAACTCACCCTCGTCGGGCATGGCTGCGGGCGCGTCCGTCAGCGCTTCAGGGATGTGCAGAACGGCCTCGGAGACCAGCGGCTCTTCCGGCGCCTCGGCGACGGGGAAGCGCTCGTCCAGGTACCCTTCCGGCAACGGCTGGGTGTCCGGCTCCTCTGACAGCAGCGCGCTCTCGGTCGCCTCCTCCAGGGCCGCCGCGTCAAAACCCTCCGGCAGCAGCGGGAGGATCGGCTCCTCCGGCGGCGCGCCCTCGGCCGTTGCCTGCTGGGCCGCCGCGTCGGAGATGCGCCGCCATTCCAGCGTGGGCAGTTCCTCCATCGACTCGCGCTCGGTCATCTTGGCCAGCCAGTCGAGGCGGCTCTCATATTCGCTGTCATCGGCCAGTGATTGGTCGGTCGGCAGCGGTGGCGCGTCGTGAAGCCAGTCGGGCACGTCGCCGCCCTCGCTGTCAATCAGGCCCTGGAAGGGGGACGAGTCCGCACGCATAGCCGTCACACCGGCTTCGGTGGCCATGTCCGGCCGGCTGGCCAGCTCTTCCAGCCACTTCAGCGCCTCTTCCAGTTGTTCCGGGGAGACGTCGGGCGGAATCTCCGGGTCGGGGTCGTTGGTGTTGCTGTCCATACTTCATCCTCTGCCGGCCCCTCAGTGCGGAGGCGGCCATGCGGGGCATCGTCGGGCCGGGGACACGTCGCCACGGCCCGGCGCTGGTTGTTATGGTCAACTTCCAGAGACGCAATTATCAGCGCTTTGGCTCATTTTGACAAATAGTGGGTCTTCAGGCGCGCCAGCAGGTCGCTGATGTCGTGCTCCTCCTGGGGCATACGGCCAAAGGGGTCTTGCGCTACGTCGTCGCCCAGCAGGGCGTGGAGGACGTTGGTGACGCCGACGGTCAGCACGTCCAGCTGATAGCCGCCCTCCAGCACGAACAGAATGCGCCCGGCGCACAACTCCTGGGCGTAGCCGATGAGCTTGCGGGTGATGTCGGCATAGCCGCGCAGGCTCAGCCCGGCCGAGGCCAGCGGATCGTCCCAATGGGCGTCGAAGCCGGCCGAGACGATGAGCAGGTCGGGCCGGAACTCGGCCAGGCGCGGGCCGATCAACTCATCGAAGGCGCGCCGATAGCCGCGGTCGCCGACATAGGGCGGCAGGGGGACGTTGAGCGTGTAGCCCCGGCCGCGGCCGACGCCGATCTCGTGCATGCCGCCGATGCCGGGGTAGAAGTAGGGCGCGTAGAGATGGATCGAGACGAACAGCACCGAGTCATCCTCGTAGAAGATGTCCTGCGTGCCGTTGCCATGATGCACGTCGTAATCGACGATGGCGACGCGCTGCGCGCCGTGGGCCACCTGGGCCTGGCGCGCGGCCACGGCGGCGTTGTTGAACAGGCAGAAGCCGCTGACGCGGTCGGTTTCGGCGTGGTGGCCCGGCGGGCGGATGAGGGCGAAGCCGTTGTCGGCCGCCCCGGTCATGATCTCATCGACGGCGGCGCAACACCCCCCGGCGGCCAGCAGCGCCAACTCGAAGCTGGAGGCCGTCACGTAGGTGTCGCCATGATCCAGCAGCCCGCCGCCGCGCAGCGAGACCTGGTGAACGTACTCGATCAGTTCCGGCGTATGGACGCGCCGCAGTTGGTCAACCGTGGCCGGCACGGGCGGAAGCTGGTGCAGGCGGGGCAGTAGGCCGCTGCGCTCCAGGGCGCGCCACAGGGCCACGGTGCGCTGGCTGCTTTCGGGGTGTTGGAACTTGGTGTGCCCAAGCGCGGGCGCGTAGACAAGGAGAGTGGTCATGGTTCCCTTCGGCGCTGACGTTCGGCGGTCATTATACCACTCCCGCGCCGGCACGCTGATTGGATGTCGCTTTTGGTTGCCCCTTTTCGCCATTCTACATTAACATATGGATAGTCTTGCTGGTCGTCCTGACCAGCGCGCGGGTGGAGCTGACGGCTGCTGCCCGGCCCCGCCGGCAAACGATTACCACTATGGCAACCTGGAGCGTTTAGCGCCCGGCCATCATCCCTTATTGTGAAGGAGGTTGGACAACGTCGTATGGATCAAATCTTCCGTTTCCTCGGCATGGGTCTGAGCACTTTTGAGACCATTGCCATCTGGGCTGTGTTGCTCATAGCCTTCATCGGCCTGGGCTACGCGCTTTTCCTGCGCCGCCAAATTTTGGCCGAAGACAAGGGTACGGCGCGGATGCAGGAGGTGTGGGAGGCCATTCGCCAGGGGGCCAACGCCTACCTGGGGCGGCAATTGCGCACCATTCTGCCCTTTATCGCCGTGCTCACCGTAGCCCTCTTCCTCAGCGTCTACATCGTGCCGCCGACGGAGTTCTCACGAGAGGTTTTTGCCGGCTATAGCGAGGGCACGATCCGGCTCATCGTCGGCCTCGGCCGGGCGATTGCCTTCGTCATGGGCGCGGGCTTCTCGCTGGCCGTCGGCCAGATCGGCATGCGTATGGCCGTGGAAGGCAACGTGCGCGTGGCCCAGGCGTCGCGCACCAGCTTTAAGGATGCCCTGCGCATCGCCTATCGCACCGGCACGATCACCGGCATGCTGACCGACGGCCTCGGCCTGCTGGGCGGCACGATCATCTTCATGATCTTCGCCAACGCCGCGCCGGACGCGCTGCTGGGCTTCGGCTTCGGCGGCACGCTCATCGCCCTGTTCATGCGCGTCGGCGGCGGCATCTATACCAAGGCGGCCGACGTCGGCGCGGACCTGGTCGGCAAGGTCGAGCATGACATGCCCGAAGACGACCCGCGCAACGCCGCCGTCATCGCCGACCTGGTGGGTGACAACGTCGGCGACTGCGCCGGTATGGCCGCCGACATCTTCGAGTCCTACGAGGTCACCATCGTCTCCGGCCTGATCCTCGGCGTCACCCTGACGCTCATCACCGGCCACAACGAGTGGATCCTCTTCCCGCTGCTGGTGCGCGGCATCGGCGTGCTGGCCTCCATTGTCGGCACGTACCTCGTGCGCGGCCAGTCGGACGACAGCGGCAACGCCATGCGCGACATCTTCCGGGGTTTCCTGACCTCGGCGGTCATTTCCGTCGTCCTCTTCGGGGCCATCGCCGTCTTCTACCTGCCCGGCGTGCCCGGCGGCTGGTGGCGGCCGTTCCTGTCGGCCGCGGCCGGCGTCGGCCTGGCCATCGTCATCGACCGGCTGACCGACTACTTCACCGGCACGCACTACCGGCCGGTGAAGGAAATCCGCGACAGCACTTCCGGCGGCCCGGCCACGACCATCCTCTCCGGTCTGGCCAATGGCTATGAGTCGGCCGTCTGGTCGACCATCGTCATCGCCGCGACCATCGTCGTCGCCATTCTCATCTACCAGAGCGTTGACGTGACCCCGTTTGTGTCGGAGCGCTTCTCGGCCGGCTTCATCCAGTTCACGTTTGTGCTCTACGGCGTGGCCATGACCGGCATCGGCATGCTGACGCTGACGGGCAACAACGTGGCCATGGACTCCTTCGGCCCCATCTCCGACAACGCCAACGGCATCGGCGAGATGGCTGACCTGGAGCCGAAGGCGCGCCAGATCATGGCCGACCTTGACGCCGTGGGCAACACGACCAAGGCCATCACCAAGGGCATCGCCATCGGCTCGGCCGTCATCGCCGCCGTGTCGCTCTTCGGCTCGTTCCTCACCGACGTGTCGCTGGTCGATCCCGAAGCGTTGGCCGGCGGCATTCGCGTTTCGGAGCCGATGGTGTTTGTGGGCATGTTGGTTGGCGGGGCGCTGCCCTGGATGTTCTCGTCGCTGGCCATCCGCGCCGTCAGCCGCGCGGCGGGCCAGATGGTCGATGAAGTCCGCCGTCAGTTCCGCATCCCCGGCATCATCGAAGGCACGGTCAAGCCCGACTATGCCCGCGCCGTGACGATCTCCACCGTCGCCGCCCAGCGCGACCTGATCAACCTGGCCGTGCTGGCCGTCATCACACCGATCGCCGTCGGTCTGCTGTTGCAGGTGGAGGCGCTGGGCGGCTTCCAGGCGGGCATTATCGTCTCCGGCATGCTGCTGGCCGTGTTCATGTCCAACACCGGCGGCGCGTGGGACAACGGCAAGAAGCTGATCGAGGATGAGACGCGCGACGTGGCCGCCAACACCGGCAAAGGCTCGGAGCGGCACAAGGCGGCCGTCGTCGGCGACACCGTCGGCGACCCGCTGAAGGACACCGCCGGCCCGGCGCTCAACCCGATGATCAAGGTCGTCAATCTGGTCAGCCTGATCATCGCCCCCATCGTCGTGCGCTACAGCGAACGCGGCATCGCCGTCATCGTCATCGCTGTCTTGCTGGTGGCCCTGCTCGGTTGGGCGGTGACGCGCTCTAAGCGGGCAACCGAACCGCTGGCCTTGCCGACGACGCAGGGCACCGACTAGCGCCTGTCAATGGCACGCTGATGGACGCTGATGCCACGCTGATTTTCGCTGCCGGAACACCTCTTGCAGCGAAAATCAGCGCCCCATCAGCGTGCCATTTTTCTATCAGTAGCACAGCCTGTCAGGCTGTCGCTACCGGCCACAGCCTGTCAGGCTGTGCTACAGGCTGTGCTACGGGCTGTGCGTCCGGCCGCCTTTTGTCGTACAATCTCCCCCATGACCGATGACCTGACCGGCCTTTCCTTTGAAGAAGCGCTTGTAGAGTTAGAACAGACCGTTGCCCAGCTGGAATCCGGCAACCTGACGCTGGAGGCGTCGCTGCTGCTGTTCGAGCGTGGCCAATTGCTGGCGACCCGTTGCGGCCGCCTGCTGGACGAGGCGCAACTGCGCGTCGAGCAACTGACCGATGACGGCGAGGTCGTGGCCGTTCACATTTCCAGTTAACACCGGGCGCGACCGCGGGCCGTCGTGGCCAACCCGCTGCCCAGACCACCGAGGGTTATCTTTGTTCAAGAGTATTCGCGAATCCCTGAGCCGCACACGCCAGACCGTGTTCGGCCAGATCGCCGGCGTCCTGGGCGCGGGCGACATTACCGACGAGACGTGGGAAGACCTGGAGGCGCTGCTCATCCAGGCCGACGTGGGCGTGCCCACGACCGTGTATCTGGTCGATACGCTGCGCGAGCGCGTGCGGCGCGAGGGCCTCTACAAGGCCGACCAGCTCCTCGGCGCGCTGCGCACGGAGCTACGGGCCATCCTGACCGACCCGCCCATCTTCGAGATGGAGCAGCCGCGGTTGCTGACTGTGGTCATGGTCGTCGGCGTCAACGGCTCCGGCAAGACGACGACCATCGGCAAGCTGGCCCAGCGCTACAAGGACCAGCGGCGCAAGGTCATCCTGGCCGCGGGCGATACCTTCCGCGCCGCGGCCATCGACCAGTTGCGTATTTGGGGCGAGCGGGCCGACGTGCCCGTCATCTCCGGCCAGCCGGGCGGCGACCCGGCCGCGGTGGCCTACGACGGCATCCGCGCCGCGCGCGCCCGTGGCTTCGACCTGCTGTTCATCGACACGGCCGGGCGTCTGCACACCAAGTTCAACCTGATGAAGGAGCTGGAGAAAGTCTACGGCGTCTGCCGCAAGAGCGTCCACCAGGCCCCGCACGAGGTGCTGCTGGTGCTCGACGCCCCCACCGGCCAGAACGCACTGACCCAGGCGCAGAAGTTCAAGGAATCGGTCCAGGTCAGCGGCGTCATCCTGACCAAGCTGGACAGCACGGCCAAGGGCGGCATGGTTTTCGCCATCTACCGCGAGTTGGGCCTGCCCGTCCGCTTCATCGGCACCGGCGAGCGCCTGCAAGACCTGGCCCCGTTCGACGCCGACCAATTCATCGCCGGCCTGTTTGACTAGAGTGACCGCCGACCGCCGACCGCCGACCGCCGACCGCCGGCCGCCGACTGCCGACCGCCGACCGCCGACCGCCGACGGAAGACCACGGACGACAGACCACAGACCACTGGACACTGGACACTGAATACTGGACACTGACCACTGGACACTGATCACTGGAAATAACCATGCAAGACTTAACCGATCGCCTGACCGAGATGACCGACATCGTGACCCATCTCCGGGGGCGTCTTTGACGTCGCCAGCCAGGAAGCCCGCATTGTTGAGCTAGAAGAGCGCAGCGCGGAGGCCGAGTTCTGGAACAACCCCAGCGAGGCCCAGGGCGTCATGCGCGAGTTGAACCGCCTGCGCGGCGACGTGGCCATCTGGCAAACCATCGGCCGGGCGCTCGACGACGCGCGCGAGCTGGCCGAACTGGGCGACGAGGCCTTGCGCGATGAGCTGTCGGTCGAGGTCGCGCGACTGTCGGCCGAAGTGGGCGCGCTGGAGTTCCAGACGCTCATGTCGGGCGACTACGACGACGAGAATGCCATCCTGGCCATCCACGCCGGCGCGGGCGGCACCGAAGCCCAGGACTGGGCGCAAATGCTGCAACGCATGTTCCTGCGCTGGGCCGAGCAACACAAAATGACCGCCGACATCCTCGACGAAAGCCCCGGCGACGAGGCGGGCATCAAGAGCTGCACCATCGCCATCGCCGGGCGCTATGCCTTCGGCTGGCTCAAGTCGGAGCGCGGCGTCCACCGGCTGGTGCGCATCTCGCCCTATGACGCCTCCAGTCGCCGCCACACCTCTTTCGCCAAGGTGGAAGTGTGGCCGGACGTGGCCGAGGAGATCGCCATCGAGATCGACGAGAAAGACCTGCGCATCGACCGCTTCCGGGCCAGCGGCGCGGGCGGCCAGCACGTGCAGAAGAACGAGACGGCCGTGCGCATCACCCACTTGCCCACGGGCCTGGTCGTCTCTTGCCAGAACCAGCGCTCGCTGACCCAGAACACGCAGGTGGCCATGAACGTCCTCAAGGCGCAGCTATTTGACCTGGCCCGGCGCAAGCAGAACGCCGAGATCGCCGCGCTGAAGGGCGAAGACGTGGACGCGGCCTGGGGCAGCCAGATTCGCTCCTACGTGTTGCAACCGTACAAGATGGTTAAGGACCACCGCACCGGCCACGAGGTCGGCAACACGCAGGCGGTGCTCGACGGCCGCCTCGATGACTTCATGGAGGCCTATCTGCGCGCCCAGGTCGGCGAGGGCGTGCCCGCCGCCGCCGACGACCTGGAACTGTAGTCGCGCCGGCCGCGGCAAGGAGACGAACGCATGCCCTTTGAATGGCTCAAGAGCTTCCATCAGGACATGGAGAAAGCGCCCGACTACGCCGAGAAGACGCTGGCCGCCTACCAGCTGGGCATGAAGGCCAAAGGCTCCATTCGCGCCGTGCGCATCGAGGTCGATCCCGATGGCTGCGAGGCCTGCCGGGCGCTCGACCCCGCGGCCGAGTACCAGCCCGGCGACGCGCCCCATTTGCCGCTGCCGGCGTGCAGCAAGGGCGGGCGCTGCCGCTGCGTCTACCGGCCGGTGATGGCCTACGAACCGAAGGAGCCGTAGCCGCCGGCCCATGTGCCCGCCTGTCGCCGCTAACCGACGGCGAGGCAGCGTTGCGCCTCTGAAGCAACTACGCCCCGCCCATCGTCATGGGCGAGTGATTCCAACGGGCCGGCGCATCGGCTATACTACGCTTACCGGCCCGATGGCCGAGAACGACATGGGAGGCAGCAAATGCCCACAGCCTTGATCACCGGTGTCACCGGACAGGACGGCTCCTACCTGGCCGAGCTGCTGCTCGACCGTGGCTATCGCGTCGTCGGCATGGTGCGTCGCACCAGCACGCTCAACTTCCACCGCATCGCCCACATTCAAGACCGCCTGGAATTGGTCCCCGGCGACCTCAGCGACCAGATTTCGCTCATCCGCATCCTGGAGGAGTACCGGCCGGACGAGGTCTACAACCTGGCGGCGCAGTCGTTTGTCCAGACCTCGTGGAACCAGCCCGTGTTCACCGGCGACGTGACCGCGCTGGGCGTGACGCGCGTGCTCGACGCCGTGCGCATCGTTGACCCGCGCATCCGCGTCTACCAGGCCAGTTCCAGCGAGATGTTCGGCAAGGTCGTCGAAGTGCCGCAGCGCGAGACGACGCCCTTCTACCCGCGCAGCCCCTATGGCGTGGCCAAGGTCTACGGCCACTGGATCACCGTTAACTACCGCGAGAGTTACAACCTGCACGCGACCTCCGGCATCCTCTTCAACCACGAGTCGCCGCGGCGCGGGCTGGAGTTCGTCACGCGCAAGATCAGCCACCAGGCGGCGCGCATCAAGCTCGGCCTGGCCAATGAGCTGCGGCTGGGCAATCTCGACTCCCGCCGCGACTGGGGCTTTGCCGGCGACTACGTCCAGGCCATGTGGCTGATGCTCCAACAGGATCACCCCGATGACTTCGTCATCGCCACGGGCGAGACCCACTCCGTGGAGCAGTTCCTCGATGTCGCCTTTGAGCATCTCGATCTCGACTGGCGCGAGTACGTCGTCCAGGACGAGCGCTACATGCGCCCGGCCGAGGTCGATCTGCTCGTCGGCGACCCCAGCAAGGCGGGGCGCATTCTGGGCTGGGAGCCGCGCGTGTCCTTCGCCGAACTTGTCAAGATGATGGTTGACGCCGACCTGGTTATGCTCCAGGACGGCAAGATCGCCGTCTGATCATCCCCCACGGACCACTGACCACCAACCACTCTCTTAAGGAGGCCCATGACCCAGATCATTTTCGGCACCGACGGCTGGCGCGGACGGATCGCCGAGGACTATACCTTCGACAACGTGCGTCGCTGCGCCCAGGGCTTCGCCTCGTTCCTGCAAGACACCGGCGCGGCCGGGAAGGGCGTGGTCATCGGCTATGACCAGCGCTTCGCCGCCGAGCACTTCGCCGCCGCCGCGGCCGAGGTGCTGGCCGCCAACGGCGTGCCTGTCTGGCTGACCCAGAGCAACACACCCACGCCGGCCATCTCCTACTCGGTGCAGGCCCGGCGCGCCGCCGGGGCGATCAACATCACCGCCAGCCACAACCCGCCCGGCGACTGCGGCTTCAAGGTGCGCGACGACGTCGGCGGGGCCATCCCGCCGGACGATCTCAAGCGCATTGAGGCGGCCATTCCCCCAGCGCAGGGGAGCGGGGGAGCGGGGGGGCAGGGGG